>Ga0335069_10008508_pt1 | contig 14682 bp, 11 predicted proteins | sample Lox_Sample_11_FD_206714 | JGI IMG/M metagenome (GOLD analysis project Ga0335069, IMG submission 206714) | Soil microbial communities from Loxahatchee National Wildlife Refuge, Florida, United States - Lox_Sample_1.1 | ecosystem: Environmental > Terrestrial > Soil > Wetlands | place: USA... | reverse complement strand
GCGTGGCTGCGGATGCGGCGCGACCTTGCGGCCATCGCTGATCCCGAAGAAGCCGAGGTCCTCGAGGCGCTCGAGGAACATATCCGCGGCTGCGTGGCGGAAAGTGGGGCGCAGGCGTACCTGGCATCGCTGGAAGACAGCCTCTCGAATGCGGTGCGGGTAAGCGGCCGTCAGGCGGTGCCGGTGGACGCCTTCTCGCGCGTGGTGGAGCGCTTGTATGCCGAGCACGTGGCCCCCGTCGATGTGAAGCCGTTCCACACCCACCTGCCCTTGTACACCCTGCGCGCGGCGGCCGGACGCCTCGGCGAAGAGATGGAATCGGCCGGGGAAGACTGGGTGCCGGCGCCCGGGGGAATGCGGCTGAGCGAGGATCTGTTCGTGGCGCACGTGGTAGGCAAGTCCATGGAGCCGCGCATTCCCGACGGCAGTTTGAATCTCTTCCGGCTGCACCCGGCGGGATCGCGCCAGGGCAGGATTCTGCTGATCGAGCGGTTCGGGGTGCTGGACGAAACCGCGCGCTACACGGTGAAGCGCTACACCAGCACCAAGGTGCAATCGGGCGAAGACGAATGGCGTCACGAGCGGATTCGCCTGGAGCCGCTGAACCCCGACTTCGAGCCCTGGGACGTGGAGCCGGACGGCTTCGCGGTTGTGGCGGAGTGGCTGCGCGTCATCGAATAGGCAAGCTGCTGCTCGCCTGGTACGAACGCGGCCACCGCGATCTGCCCTGGCGGCGCACTGCCGATCCGTACCGGATCTGGGTCAGCGAGATCATGCTGCAGCAGACGCGTGCGCAGGCGGTGCTGCCGTATTACGAGCGCTTCCTGGAGCGCTTCCCCACGGTGGGGACGCTGGCAGCCGCCGCCGAGGACGATGTCCTGGCGCTGTGGAGCGGCCTGGGATATTACTCGCGGGCGCGCAATCTGCGCAAGGCGGCAATCGCGATGGCGGCTGGCGGCGGCTTCCCGCGCGATTACGAAGCCATCCGCGCCCTGCCGGGCATCGGCGATTACACCGCCGCGGCGGTGGGCAGCATCGCGTTCGGATTGCCGCACGCGGTCGTCGACGGCAACGTCCTGCGCGTGGTGGCTCGCGTGGAAGACGACGCTTCGGATATCGGCGCCGCCCGAACCCGCGAGCGCTTCCGCGCCGTGGCACAGGGCTGGCTCGACCGGCAACAGCCGGGCGCATTCAACCAGGCGCTGATGGAGCTGGGGGCGACGGTGTGCCTGCCGCGCAATCCCCTGTGCCTGGTGTGCCCGCTGAACGGTGTGTGCCGCGCGCGCGAGTCGGGGCGCATAGCGGAGCTTCCGGTGAAACTGCGCCGGCAGGAGCCGGTGCGGATCGCGGGCGAGCTTCTGGTGATCGAGCGCCGCGGCCGGATTCTGCTGCGCAGGCGCGAGCTCGATGCCGGCCGGATGGCGGGCTTCTGGGACCTCCCGGCTCCCGAGGATCTGCCCTCGGCAAGACCCGGCCCCCTCCTGGGCGAGATCCGCCATACCATCACCCACCATCGCTACACGATCGCCGTGCGGCGCGCCGGCATCGCCGGCAGGCCGCGCAACGGATTTCGCTGGTTTGCCTCCGAGGAGCTGCGCCGGGTTCCGTTCAGCACCATGGCGCGCAAGGCCCTGAAGCTGGCCGGGCTCGTTTACAACTTGTGAGAGTTTCGTAAAACCTGGGGATTAAGGACAATTCACCGGACCCGATCGAGTACATTTACGGGAAACGGGTGTTTATACAAAACAACATATGCTGAGAGCAAGAAAGCTGTTTCTGGCCAAGGTCGCAACGGCGGGCGTGGCCGTCCCGATTCTGCTTTGGGCTCACGAATACGGACCGGACCCGGGGTATTGTGGGGTCCCTGGAGAGCATGCCTCGTGCGTTTTCTCCGGTTGTCACGATGGAACGCCCAACAGCCCTGCCTACAAGGGCAGCGTGAGCGTCGGATTCCAGGGCGGGCAGTACTACATTCCGGGGGTGAAGCAGCACCTTAAGGTGACCATTGCCGACCCGGCATCCTCGCAAGGCGCGTGGGGGTTCCAGTTGACCGCGCGCCCGTCAAGCAGCCCTTCAACCATGGCGGGCAGTCTTGCCTTCACGGACGTGAATACCCTGCTAATGTGTTCGCAGAACAACCTACAGGTGTTCCAGGCACAGTGCCAGGGTAAGAACGACAGTTGTTCGAACAGCAACACTACCTGCCCCGCTGGGATGCCATTGCAATACGTCGAGCACAGCCTTTCGGGATACACCAGTACGAAAGGCCCCGGCTCGGGAACATACGAGTTCGATTGGACACCGCCAGCGAGCACCGTAGGTAATGTGATCATTTATCTGGCAGGCAACGCCGGACCTCCCGGCCTCCCGAACCAGAACGGCAGCCATATCTACACCACGACCTACACGCTGACGCCGGTCCTGCCCACTGGAACGCCGTCGATCTCGGCCAACGGAGTGGTCAGCGCCAGCGCGTTCGGCGGGTACGCGAACGTGGCCCCCGGCTCCTGGATGGAGATCTATGGATCGAATCTTTCGGCGACGAGCCGCGGGTGGGGCAGCGCCGATTTCAGCGGCAGCAAGGCGCCGACGAGTCTGGATGGCGTCAAGGTCACCATCGGCGGGCAGGCGGCGTTCGTCGACTTTATCAGTCCGGGGCAGGTGAACGCGCAGGTGCCGTCGAACGTGGCGACGGGACCGCAGCAGATGACCGTGACCGCGCCGGGCGGCACCAGCTCCTCGTACAACATCACGGTGAACCAGACACAGCCGGGGCTGCTGGCGATCCCGTCGTTCGTGGTCTCCGGAAAGCAGTACGTGGTGGCGCAGTTTTCGGACGGGAGCTTCGTGCTGCCACCCGGGACGCTATCCGGCGTGACCACGCGGCAGGCCAAGCCGGGCGAGACGATCGTCATCTACGGCGTCGGGTTCGGCCCGGTACAGGATGCCAACGGAAACGATATCCCGGCCGGCACCGTGGTGAGCGCGGCGAACAAGCTGGCCAATCCGTTCAGCATGTCGATCGGCGGATCGACGGCGTCGGTGCCGTACCAGGGGCTGGCGCCCAACTTTGTCGGGCTGTACCAGTTCAACGTCGTGGTTCCGAACATCGCCAACAACGATCTTGCATCGTTATCCTACACGCTGAACGGGACGGCCGGTGCGCAGACCTTGTACCTCGCCGTGCACAATTGAGCTTGCGCGGTAGTGCAGATTTTAGCCATAATACGGATCAGATTCGCTGTTCCGTATGGTTTCACACCGGCACGCGCTTGGATTGCGGAAGGAACTGGTGACCGCGCTCGCATCGTGTGCCGATACACCGCTGAAGACCGGGACTCTCCGATTCCTCCGTGGGCTCTCCTCCGATGAGTTGCAATTCATCGCCGGGTTCATGGGAGGGTGCCTGCTGGAAGCGGCATTCGGTTACCGGGGCCGGGCCTGTGCGCGGACGCCGGAACCCGATCCTCCGCGGCACCCGTTGACGGATCGGGAACACAAGATGATTCTGCTGCGGGAGTTTCTGGCTATTGCACAATCCCGCCGGCCGCCTGCGGCTCCAGCTTGATTTCGCCGAAAGTAGTCTCGTACTGCGTGACGTTCTGCTGCAGGACGTTAAGCAACGCCTTGGCCTGCTGAGGGCTCACGTAAATCCCCTGGAAGTTGTGAATGGCGACGTTATCCGCGGCGGTCTGACTGACCCGGCCGAACATCAGGAAGAAGTCCCATAGATTCACGCGGATCTGCACGCTGTTCGCGTAATCTTCGCGATATTCGGGCGTGTTGATGAGTTGAATCTTGGGCGCCGGCTGTTGCGTCATATCGGTTAGCGTAGCACTCAGCGGGTTTAGGAATTTTTACGAAAGCACAATAAACCGTCTTGGCGCTGGCTGCATCCTTGCAAAGTGAGGAGGGCGCATTCATGATGAAGTCGATGCTCGAGCACAACACTCAAGGGTTGGCGCACTGTCCGATCTGCACTCATACCGTTCCGGCCGATATCGATTTGCGCGGCAGGTACCCGCGGGTTGCCAAAGGGCAGAAGTGCCCGCGCTGCGGATCTTCCCTGGAAGTCGCGGTGGTCGTGCAAATCCCGGACGCAGCCTGATCCAAGGGTAGTTGTGGGGCGCCGCACTTTCTGGCATATTGAGAGTGGAACTTCGGATGAAACGTAAGCCGCAGGCAAAAGCCGACCCGGTGATTCCGGCAGACATGCTGGAACAGGCGAAGCAGTCCATCTCGCCGGACCGTTTGAAGAAAACGGTTCCCTGCTCGGTGTGCGGCGCCGAAACCTCCGTAATAGCCACCGGCGAACCGCTCTGCTGGGTGTGCCGGAGGCTGAAAATCAGCGCCTGGCGCGAGATCGAACAGCAGATGCCGATGCAGGAATAGCCTTCAGCTATCAGCCATCAGCTTTCAGCCGTCAGGTATCAGCCTTTAGCTATTAGCCTTCAGCCAGTAGCCATCAGCTCTCAGCTTTCAGCCCTCAGCGCGGGCAGAGAAGATTTCTACGGCGAAGGGGTTTTAGCTGAAAGCTGATAGCTACTTCGCTATCGACTCGCCTCAATCGCCTGCGCCACCTCTTCCCACTCCAACATCAAGGCCTCCAGGTCCGCACGGCGCGCGGCCAGCAACTCCGTGTTCAGCTTCGTCTCTTCCACGCTCACGAAATTGGACAGGGCGGCCTCGTAGTCGGCGATCTCGACCTCCAGACGCGTTACTTCGTCTTCGATGGCCCTCCGGCGTTCCTTCATCTGGCGCAGCTTGATCGGGTTCAGACGGCCGGTTCCGGCAGGTTTGGGGGCCGGCGAGGGGGAAGGCGCTGCCACCGATGCCCGTGCTTCCGGCTCCCTGCCGGCATCCGCCGGCGGCGAAAGCCTGCCGTCCCCGCCACTCTTCCGCCAGAGGTAATCCTCGTAGTTGCCGGGATACACGTTGACTTTGCCACTCTCGACTTCGACCACCCGCGTGGCCAGCTTGTCGATGAAATAGCGGTCGTGCGACACGAAAACCACCGTGCCGTTGTATTCCTGCAGCGCGGTCAGCAGGACGTCCTTGGCACGCATGTCCAAATGGTTCGTTGGCTCGTCGAGCAGCATGAAGTTGGACGGCACCATCAACATGCGGGCCAGGGCGTAGCGGTTGCGCTCCCCGCCGCTGAGCACGCCGATCTGCTTGAATACGTCGTCTTCCCCGAACAAGAAGCTGCCCAGGATAGTCCGCAGCTCCGTGTTGGTCGCGCGCGGGGCCACAGCCGAGAGGTCGTCGATAAGCCGCGCCTCGGGATCCAACTCCTTGTACTGGTCCTGCGCGAAGTAATCGGGTTGGGCGTTGTGCCCGAGAATGTACTCGCCAGAGGTGACCGGTTCCGCGCCGGCCAGGATCTTGATCATGGTGGACTTGCCGGCGCCATTCACCCCGACCAGCGCCACCCGGTCGCCCCGCTCGATGATCAGGTCGGCATCGGCAAACACGAGGTGGTCGCCGTAGGCCTTGGAGACCTTCTTGAACTCCGCCACGATGCGGCCGCTGGGCTTGGGCTGCGGAAAGCTGAAGTGGATGGTCTTCTCTTCCGGCGGGATCTCGATCCGCTCAATGCGCTCCAGCTCCTTGATCCGGCTCTGCACCTGCTTGGCCTTGGTGGCCTGGTAGCGGAAGCGGTTGATGAACGCCTCGAGCTGGCGAATGCGGTCCTGCTGGTTCTCGTAGGCGGCGATCAACTGCGTCCGTCGCTCGGTCTTCTGCTGCTCGTAGCGGGTGTAGCCACCGGTGTAAAAGTGCAGCGCCTTGTTCCAAAGCTCGACCACCTTGCGGACCGTGACGTCGAGGAAATACCGGTCGTGCGACACCAGCACGAAAGCATGCGGGTAGGCGCCGAGGTATTCCTCGAGCCAGTTGCGAGCCTCCAGATCGAGATGGTTGGTCGGCTCATCGAGGAGCAGCAGGTTCGGTTTTTCAAGCAGCAGCTTGGCCAGCGCGATGCGCATCTGCCATCCGCCGGAGAATTCCTCGGTGCGGCGCGTCCAGTCGCGCTGCGGGAAACCCAGGCCGCTCAAGACCGCACCCACCTGGGCTTCGATAGCGAACCCGTCGCGCGCCCGGAACTCGGATTCGGCACGGTGGAAGCGGTCGGCAACCTGGGCATATTCCGCACTCGCGGGATCGAGCTCTGCCATCCGGTGCGCCAGGCGCTCCTGTTCGAGCTCGAGATCCCGCAGCCCGGCAAAGACGGTCATGCACTCCGCGAAAACACTTCGGCCGGAAAGCGAAAGCCCTTCCTGGGGAAGGTAGCCGATGGTCACGCCCTTCTGGGTGGCCATGGAGCCGGAATCGAGGCCCTCGATGCCGGCGAGAACTTTGAGCAGCGAGGACTTGCCGGTGCCGTTGCCGCCCACGATTCCGGCGCGCTCATTGGGCGTCACCAGCCAGTCCGCGCTTTCGAAAAGGATTTTGGGGCCGTAGCGCTTGCCTGCCCCGGAGAGCTGAATCATTGCCTCAAACCATTGTAGCGGGGAGCCCCGGCAGGGCCGGGCAAACGTATCGCAGGTTACAATTAGATTGATGGCGGCGCGCGGCGCGGACGTGTCACTGGTGTCGTGGAGCGTGCCGGAGTGCCCGTTCACGATCGAGTACTCGGCGCGCGTGCTGGACGACATCCGGCTCGCGGTGACCGACGCCTTCTTCTCCCTGCCGCGCGGCGGGGCGGAGATCGGTGGCATTCTGGCCGGAACCTTTGCGGGTGGGCGCGTAACGATTCTCGGCTACGCTCCCCTGGAATGCGAGCACGCGTTCGGGCCGTCGTTCACGATCTCACTGAACGATGAAGTCCGGCTGAAGAAACTGCTCGCCGACGCGCCGCAGAATTTCCCCGGAATGCGTGTCGTCGGGTGGTACCACTCGCACACACGCAGCGGGATCTTTCTCTCGGAAACAGACCTGGAAGTTTACAATCTGTTTTTTCCGGAGCGCTGGCAGGTGGCCATGGTGATGAAGCCGCACACCTTCGAGCCGGCCCGGATCGGGTTCTTCTTCCGTGAAGCGGATGGCAACATTCACACCGTGGCTTCCTACCGCGAGGACGTGGTCGACGCCCAGCCGATGCATCAGGTAGTGCCCGATGCGCCTCCGCCGGTGGTGGAGATACCGGTGCCGAGGAGCGCCGCGCGGGAGCGGGCTCACCGGATCTTGAACGAGGTCGAGCTCGACGTTTCGGCGGAGCCGGTCAACGAGGAGGCGCCCGCCCCGCGGGAACGGCTGAAGCCGGTCCCCCAGGTAGAAGGAAAGCCCGAAGCACAGCCGCCGGCACCGGCGCCAGAACAGGCGACCGTCGAGCCGGAACCCTCCGTGCCCAGGTTTCTCACCGGAGAGGAGCGGCCGTCACGCGGGCGCCGGATGGTGAAGATGGTGGTGGCCGCTGCGCTCACACTCGGGATCGTCGGCGCCGCCGTGCAGACCCGGGAACTCTGGATGGCAAAATTCAGGGCGGTGGCCCAGCCGGCCCCGGCGCCGGCGCCGCCTTCCATGAGCCTGCACACGACCGACCATGACGGCCAACTGGAGATCGCCTGGGACCGTACGTCCCAGGTGGTGCGGCAGGCGGCCGAGGGCGTGCTGGAAATCAGCGACGGAGGTCCGCTGCCCCAATCCATCCGGCTGGATCCGGCCCACCTGCAGACGGGAACCTTCACCTACGGACGGCAGGGCGAAAAGGTCGACGTGAGACTGATCGTGCGCGGGCCGGACGGACACGAGCTGCGCGAAGTGACGGCGTTCCTCGGCAAGCTGCCGGAGCGGAAACAGCCCGTGGCCGAAGACGAAGAGGCGCGAAAAGAGCGCGAGCGGCTGGCGGCGGAAGCCGCGAAGATGAAGACCGACCTGAACTGGCAGGCGGTCAAGACCAGGAAACTCGAGAAGGACCTACAAAGCGTCCGCGACGAGCTTCGCAGGGAACAGCAGAAGCGCCTGATGAACCAGGCGGGCCGGTAGCCCGGCTACTTACCCTCGCGCGCCGGCACGATCCAGAGATACAGGCGGTGACTCAGGAAGGTGTCGTCGTCCGTGTTGGGGACGGTGAACTCCTTTTCGGGCTTCCAGTCTCCCATGTCGAAGGTGTTGGACACGATGCGGGTGCCCGGCTTGAGGTCGGCGAGCAGCTTGGGCTTGAGCTTGAGGTTGACGCTGGAAAGCAGGAAAAGAGTAACCACGGTGGCCTCCTTGATGTCGGCCTGAAACAGGTCGTTCTCTTCGAACCGCACGAGCTTCTCCACCCCTGCCCGTTTCGCGTTGGCGTTGGCCTCGGCGATCCGCTGCGGGTCGATGTCGATGCCGACCCCCTTGGCCCCGTAATTCCTGGCGGCGGCGACCACGATGCGTCCGTCGCCGCAGCCGAGGTCGTAGACGATGTCCGTGTTCTTGACTTCGGCGAGCCTGAGCATGGCGGCGACCGCTTCTTCGGTGGTGGGGACATAGGGCACGTCGAGCGGTTTCCGCGGCTGGGCGTTTTGCGCGAAGCCGGCTGCCAGTCCGAGAATGGCGAATGTACTAACGCCGACAATCATTCTGCGGAGCTTCATGCGTGGCACCTCCGTCAGACGAGCGTATCGCAATACGCGTCCGAACGGTAGGGACGCTGGCCGGCAAGACAGTGCAATCATTGATTGCACCTATTACGCTGGATACATGGCCAGCATCACAATTCGCCGCCTCGAGGAAACCACCAAGGAGCGCCTGCGGCGCCGCGCGGCGCAGCACGGCCGCTCGATGGAGGAGGAGGCGCGGGAAATTCTGAAGAACGCCGTCAACAGCGCCAGTCAAGTCGGCAACAGCCTCGGAGAAGACATCCATCGGTTGTTTGCGCCTCTCGGCGGAGTCGATATCGAGTTGCCGGCACGAGTGCCTCCATGGGAGCCGCCGGATTTCTCGGGCCCGGAGTATGACAGGTGATCATCCTGGACTCTAACGTGATTTCCGAGATGATGAAACCCGCACCGGACGCGAGAGTTCGCAAATGGTTCGGCAGGCAACTGGCCTCCGGTCTCTACACAACCGCGGTCACACAGGCAGAGATTCTGTTTGGGCTTGCCGTTATGCCAAAGGGAAAGAGGCGCGATGCATTGCTTTCTGCCGCGGAAGCCATGTTCGACTCCTTGTTCGCCGGGCGGCTACTGGCTTTCGACAGCGACGCGGCCCGGAAATCAGCGCACATCGGAGCCCAGCGCCGCCGGATGGGGCGGCCCATTGCACAGTCCGATTTACAGATCGCCGCGATTGCGTCCTCCCGAGGCGCGCAACTGGCCACACGGAACACCGCGGACTTTTCTCCATTGCGGTGTCCCGGTGATCAATCCCTGGACGGGGTAAGCCCGGCTTAAAACGCCACCTTCGCCGAGATTTGCAGCATCCGCGAACGGTTGGCCTGCGAGGTGATCGTGCCGAACGCCGAGTTGCTCACCTGCGTGTTGGGCGCCGCAAACGTCGGGTGGTTCACCACGTTGAAGGCGTCGCACTGCAGCCGGAAGCTGGCCCGCTCCTTGAAGTGGAATTCCTTGAGCAGTGAAATGTTCCAGTCGTTGATGCCATCCTGCCGGACATCGCCGAACGTGCTCGAGAACGTGCGGATGTGATACTGGAACTGGTCCGCCGACTTCAGATCGAACACCGACGTGTTGAAAGCCGGCCCATCCGTGAGGCGGTTGTTGAGGTCGAGCTTACCGCCGAAGTAGACGTAGTCGCCGGGCGTCGTCGTGCTGCCGTTGACGAAGGTCACCGGAGCGCCCACCTGGAAGGTGTAGGTGCTGCTGATTCTCCATCCGGCCAGCAGCTTGTTAGCCAGGTTGGACTGGAAGCTGACCATCCGTCCCACGCCGAACGGCAGTTCGTACACCACCGCGGCCGAGATGCGGTTGGGATGATCGAACGGCGACAGGCGGTGTTCGGGGGTGGGATCGGTGTCGTTCAGCCAGGTGGTCTCGTCGATCATGCGCGAGCGCATGTAGTTGGCGATCACGGAGAGTCCGCGCGAGATGCGCTTCTGCACACGCAGGTTGAAACTCTCGTAGTAGGAGCTGCCGAGATTGATGTCTTGCGCGATGACGCCGGAGCTGCCCGAACCGGTTCCTGCCGGGAATTGCGGGTAGCGGGAAAGCAACAGCGCTGTCGTGGCCGTGGTGCTGGTTCCGGTAGCGGTCTGGAGCCCGTAGAACGGGTTCGGCACCGTCGCCGTGAGGCTCGAAATCAGCGCCTGGTCCCGCACCGGCAGCGTGCTGAGGTACTGGCGCGGCAGAATGTTCTGCTGCGTGTAGGTGATGGGCAGGTGAACCGCGTGGTTGCCCATGTAGACCACCTCGAGCATGGTGTTCGGCGTGAGCTGGTGCTGGATACCGAAGTTCCAGCGCAGCGAGTAGGGGTTCTGCATCTCGGGGTTGAAGTAGCTGACGGTCTGTCCCGCGAAGGTCAGCATGCCGTTGGCGCTGCCCACCGGATGCAGAATGTTGCCGCCCGGGAACGGATCGCTCAGCGTGGCGAACGGCGTGACGTAATTGTTATTGCTGGGCGTCACCGAAGTCGCCTGGCTGAATCCCTGCTGGTTGAGGATGGCGCTGGTGGAATACGCGCCGCTGATCTGCAGCGTGGAGATGGCGATGGGTGTGGTGAACATGGCGAAGCCGGCGCGGATCACCGTCTTGCCGTGCATGCGGTCCGGCGACCAGGCCAGGCCCACGCGCGGGCTGACCAGGTGCGACGTGTTGTGGAAGATGGCGTTGTCCTGCGGTGTGGCAAACGTCAGGCCGCCGTTCACCAGGAACTGACTCGCGGGAAGCTGCGGCAACGGGTTCTTGGCGTAGGCAGCCTGGGCGGCGGGAGCCAGCGGGCTTGGTGTGTCGGCCGCGAAGCCGTTGACCACGCGCGCCCACTTCTCCCGATACGAGAAATCGTGATCGAAGCGCACGCCGAGATTGACGGTGAGGTTGGGGCGCACGCGCCAGTCGTCCTGCACGAAGCCGGCCCCGTAATACTGGTACAGCATGGCCGAGGTGTTGATGTCGTAGGTGCCGCCGGTGGGCAGGCCCAGCATAAACTCGGCGAAATCCTGTCCAGTGGCCACGGCGCTGGAGGCGTTGCTGGCCGAGCGCACCCAGGTGTTCGCCGTAAACGCCATGTTGCCCGTCGAGTTCCCGAAGGTCATGTAGTTCAGCCGATACTGCCGGAAGTCCGCGCCGACTTTGATCTGGTGTGCGCCCCGGATGGCGACCCAGGTGGTGTAGACCTGCGCGGATTGCGAAGGCAGCAGGTTGGCGCCGTTCATGCCCAGGGGATTGAACGAATTGGTGGCAAACGTGATGTAAGGCAGTTGCAGGTATTGCGAGTTGCCGGAAAGGTACGCGGGGAATCCGAAGGAGGTCGGATCGAATCCTGCGCTCGGCGCCGAATGGTCTTCGTACATGCGCGTGAAGTTGGCGCGGATATCGAGCACATTCGTGGGGCTGAGCGTGATCACCTCGTCCACGCTGCCGCCGTCGTTCGAGCGGCTGAGGTTGGAGCCGGTGGAGATGTTGTTGAAGTAGTTGTTCTTGGTCTGGGAGTAGTCGGTGTGGCGGACGTTGAAATAGGTGCGCGTGCGCATGCCCAGGTTGAGATCCATGCGGCCGAACTCGTTGGTGTAGCCGTCCACGGTATTGCTCGTATTGGCGAAGTTCTGGATCCCATCGGCGCGGGTAAGCGAAGTCACGATCGGCGACGGGTAAAATTGCAGATACTTCTGCGCGATAGCGTTCAACTGGGAGGCCGGAATCTTGTTGCCCGGGTACGCCGTCCGCACCACGGTAGAACCGTTGAGGACCGCGGTACTGGGATCGTAAATCACGGTCGGGGTCAGCGGTGCCGGGACGGAGAGGAGTTGAGAGAAGTCCCCGGTGCGCTCGGCGGCGGTGGGGACCGTCAGGAAGGTGGTGTTGGGAGTCGAATCCTGCAGGCCTTCGTAGGCGAAGAACCAGAAGATCTTGTTGCGGCCGTCGTAGACCTTGGGCAGATAAATGGGGCCGCTGGCGGTGCCGCCCCACTGGTTGAAGTGGGTGATGGTGTTGGGCTGCCCGGCCTTGTTGTTGAAGAACGTGTTGGCCGTCATGTTGCTCGGCTGGTTCTTCTCATAAAGCGTGCCGTGGAGGACGTTGGTGCCGCTCTTCAGAACCACGTTGGCCGTGCCGGCGCCGGAGTGGCCGTAGGCGGCGTCGGTGTCGAAGGCCTTCACGCGGACTTCCTGTACGGCGTCCTGCGGGGCGCTGTAGGCGAGGCGGCCGTCCCAGGTGGTGTTCGGCACGCCGTCGATCATCAGCTCGTTCGTCTGGCTGGGGGAGCCGGCGATGCTCCATCCCGCCGCTCCGCCGGAAGCGAAGGGCTGCACGGTAGAGGGCTGGCCGGTCGAGATCACGCCCATGGCCAGCGAGGCGAGCATCATCGGGGTGCCGCCATTGGAAGGCAGGTCCTCGACTTCCTTGGTGGTGATGGCCTGTCCGACGCCGGCATTCTCCGTGTTGATGAGCGGCACATCGGCGACGATCTCCACCGAGACCGACGTGTCGCCAACTTCCAGACGCGCGTCGATAATAGGATGCTCGCCCGCGCCGAGATGGATGCCTTTGCGGTCGAAGGCCTTGAAGCCGGAGAACTGTATATTGAGGTCGTAGTCGCCGGGCAGCAGGAAGGGCACGCTGTAATGGCCCGAGGAATCCGACTGCGTTTCGACTTTCGCGCCCGTCTGAGCTCCGGTGACCGTGACTTTCGCGCCCGCGACGGCGGCGCTGGTTGGATCCGTTACCGCGCCGCTGATCGTGGCGCGGAATTCCTGCGAGAAGCCGGCGCAGGCGAGGGCCAGGCCGAGTACCGGCAGCAGAATGCGTTTCATTTCAGTTTCAACTCCTGAAGTCCGAATCTTGGTCTCCAGGGTAACTCATTTCATTGGCAGGTGCTCGCAGGATTTAGGTTATGAGAGGACTGCTAACGGAGGGTATGTTTTTCGGTGCCGCGAACCATCGCTTCTTGTGGTCCGCGCGCAGGGACGCTCGCCTACCGCAATTGCAGCGCTGCTTGCAGCGCCCGCAGCCGTTCCGGCGAGCCCGCCAGCAGGTTCGCAGGATAGCGACGATAGTTCAGCATCTCGCTATAAATCGAGCCTTCCTTACTTACATTGAGCGACCAGCCGGCGACATATTGTAGCCGCAGACTGCTGTCGCGGTTGATATCTGCGCCCTCCAGCCACGGCCGTAAGTCCGCCTCCTGGCCGGCATAAGTGGCCAGCATCTGCACAATATCGCCGAAGCCGACCTCGCGCAGGCTCTGCGCCACGCGCGCGCCTTCGGGCCGGTCGAGCCGCGCCTGCATCGCATCCACGTCGATCTTGGGCGGCTCGGTCTGGCCGAGCAGGACGATGTCGTAACCGCCGCCGGAGATGTCGTTGCCCCAGATGGTGCCGTAGGGGAAGACGTCGAAGAACGTCTTGATCTCGCTCTTGACGGTCTCGGGATCGCTTTCATAGAGCGGCACCCACTGGGTGATCACGCCGCCGGGGTTGAGGTGCTGCCTGACCAGCTCGAAGTACTCCTTGGAGTAGAGCGTGGCGCTGCCCTTGACCCAGGGGTGGATCGGGTCGCTGGTGATGATGTCGAACTTTTCGGGCGTGGTGAGCACGAAGTGGCGTGCGTCGTCGTAGATGATCTGGGTGCGCCGGTCGTGAATCACGTTGTAGTTCTGCTGGGCGAAGTATTTGGTGGCCGTGGGCGGGATGATCGGCTCCATCTCGCAGATGACGATGCGCTGGATCTCCGGATACACCACGAAGCTCCCCGCGGTGACGCCCGCCCCGAAACCGACGATCAGCACCGACTTGGGATTCTTGTGCATGAGCGCCGGCATGTGGCCCAGCATGCGCTGCAGCCGCATGTCGTAGCTCTCGGTAGAGGCCTCGACTTTTCCCGACACGTGGAACTGCACCGCGCCGTCGTCCCATTCGGAGATCGCGATCGAGGAATTGATGCCTTCTCCGGTTTCGAGGATGCGCGAGCGGCCCATGGAGATCATGATGCGCCGGCCGTAGGCGATCAACATGCCCGGAACCGGCTCGACGGTCACGGCGAGGAAGATCGCGATGGCGGCGGCCACCGCTGCCGGCGCGAGCACGGACTTTCGGAAGGGCGACAGCAGCACCAGGATTCCGCTGCCCGCGGCGGCGACGATCAGGACCTTTTCGCAAGCCGCGGTGCCGATCGCCGGAACCAGGATGAGACTGAAGCTGAGCGCGCCGATGATCGCGCCGGCGGTATTGGCGGCGTAGATGCCGCCCACGAGCTTGCCCGGGTCGTCCTGATCGCGCGCGGCCGCGGCGAGCGCCAGAGGGAAGCTCGCTCCCCAGAGCAGCGTGGCGGGCAGCAGGCCCCAGGCGCAGCGCACCATGTCGATCTGGAAGGTGTACCAGGGGCTGGCGGAGAGCAGCGCGTTGACCGGCCAGAACGGAAGCGATTCGGCGATCTGGAGAGCGGTCCAGGCGGCGGCGGCGGCGAGCAGAATCTGGCTCCAGCCCAGCAGAGCGCGGGGATTGCGGGCCGTGCGCGCCATCAGCGAGCCCACCGCGCTGCCGATACCGAGACCTACCAGGAAGACCGCCAGGATGATGGAAAAGGTGTAGACCGT
>Ga0335069_10008507_pt1 | contig 14685 bp, 13 predicted proteins | sample Lox_Sample_11_FD_206714 | JGI IMG/M metagenome (GOLD analysis project Ga0335069, IMG submission 206714) | Soil microbial communities from Loxahatchee National Wildlife Refuge, Florida, United States - Lox_Sample_1.1 | ecosystem: Environmental > Terrestrial > Soil > Wetlands | place: USA... | reverse complement strand
CGGCCTCGTCGACGACCTGGTGCAGCCGGGCGGGCGAGAGCGCAACCTCCGCGAGCACCCCCATCGTGTCGGCGGTGCCGGCCGGGCTGGTGATGGCGCGTGACGACGTCTTCGGCACCCGCACGCCGAGCGCGGCGAGGATCGGCACGACGACCATCGTCGTGCGGTTGCCCGGCACGCCGCCGACGCAGTGCTTGTCGGCGATCGGCCCGGGGCCGAAGTCGAGGCGCGACCCGGCGGCGATCATCGCGCGCGTGAAGTCGACGACCTCGTCCAGGTCGAGCTGGCGGAGCACGCAGCCCAGCACGAACATCGACAGCTCGACCTTCGAGTAGCGGTGACGGGTGACGTCGGCCAGGATCGCGTCGAAGGCGGCCCGGTCGAGCCGCTGGCCGCGCAGCTTGTCGCGCACCAGGTCGACGCTGCGGGGCGCGGGCGCGATGCTGGCGTGGACGCTCGCGCCGTCGGGCAGGCCCAGGTCGGCGAAGGCCACGTCGGAGAGCCCGATCTCGTCGTGGGCGATGAGCGTGTCGCGGCAGAAGTTGAGCACGCCGGTGATCTCGCGGGTGGGGCCGCCGTCGGGCGGCGTCCCGAACACGCGCACCCGGTCCATCGGATGGACGCCGAGGTCGCCGGCCCGCACGGCGGCCTCGTGGATCACGATCACGTGCTCCTGCTGGGTGTCGAGGCAGATGTGGCGGAGCCGGAACACGGCGGCGCTACTTCGTCTGGAGCGTCACGAGGTAGGCGACGATCGCGTCGATCTTGCGGCGCACGGCGGCCTCGGGATCGGGGCTCTTGCCGCGCTCGCGGAGCTGGTCGCCCCACACCGGCATCTCACGCGGGCCGTGCGCCTTCACCAGCTCGCGCCCGTCTATGAACTGTGCGACCCGGTCCGTCGGCAGCGGGTCGCCGTAGCGGCGGGCGAGCGTCCGCAGGTCGCGCGGCGGCGGCGACAGGACCTGAGCCACCGGCCCCTGGCCGTCGGCGGCGACCCCGTGGCAGGCGGCGCAGGCGTGCATGTAGAGCTCGCTCCCCTCGAGGATCGGGGGCATCGCCGCCGCCGGTACTGCCAGGCCCGAGGCCAGCAGGAGTGCTCCGATCGTGCGCGATCCGCTCGTCGCCATCGTGGCGCACGCTTGTAGAACACGAGGATGGGGCCCGCAATCGCGATTCGCGGATGCGGGAACCGGGACCACCTCACGGGGGCGTTGCTTCCTGCCGACGAGGATCCGAGGCGCACGACGCTCGACTTCGCCTTGGCAGGATCCTTGCGTCGGCGGAAGGCAACGCGCCCCAAGGAGGGACTCGATGAAGGTCGAAGCATTGATGACCAGGATCGTGACGACGTGCCGCCCCGAGGACACGCTCGATCGGGTCGCCCGTGTCATGTGGGACGTCGACTGCGGCTGCGTGCCGGTCGTGCAGGCGAATGGCGAGGCGCCGACGGTGGTCGGGATGATCACCGATCGCGACATCTGCATGGCGGCGTACACGCAGGGGCGCCCGCTTGCGGAGATCCACGTCTCGACCACGATGTCGCAGGAGGTGTGCAGCTGCGGGCCGCGCGACACGGTGCAGCAGGCGCTCAAGATCCTCCAGACCAAGCAGCTCCACCGCCTCCCCGTGATCGACGACCATGGGCAGCTCGTCGGCATGATCGCGCTCGCCGACGTCGTCCGGGAGGCGATGCACGAGGGGACGAAGGCCTCGCGCGCGGAGATGGCGGAGTCGATCGCGAAGACGCTCGGGGCGATCAGCGCGCCGCGCTCGCCGCGGCGGGAGGTCGTCGCGGCGGCGTGAGCCGGGCGACCGGGAGGCTCCCATGCGAATCGAGAACTGGATGCGTCGCAACGTGCACGTCGTGAAGCCGCTCGACGGGGTGCTCCACGCGCGTGAGTTGATGGAACTGCACCGGATCAACCAGCTGCCGGTGGTCGTGAACGGGCGCCTGGTCGGGATCATCACCGATCGCGACGTCCGGGACGCGATGCCCGGGGCGATTGCGGCCGCCCGCGACGCGGCGACGGCGCACCGGCGCCGCACGTCCGAGGAGGAGCCGACCGTCGAGGCGACCATGACCACGGACGTGCTCACGCTCGCACCGGGCGATTCCGTGGTCGAGGCGGCGCGGTTGCTCCGCCGCGAGCGGATCGGCGCGCTGCCGATCGTCGAGGGACACCGGCTGGTCGGCATCCTCACGCGCAGCGACGTGCTGGACGCCTTCATCGGCCTGGCCGAGCTCGCGTCGGAGCAGCGGCCCGAGCCGCGCCAGTAGTTACTGCTGGAGCGTGCGGAGGTAGTCGGCCAGCACCTGCGCCCGGAGCAGCGTCGTGCGCCCGGCATGCGGCTGGCCGGCCAGCTCCTGGTCGAACACCGCGCCCCACACCGGCATCTCGCGCGGGCCGTGCGCCTGGACGACGCGCCGCCCGTCGATCACGGCGACGAGGTCCGGTTCGTCGAAGCGGCCGGCGCGGCGGGCGAGCGTCGTCAGGTCGGGAGGCGGAGTGCGCAGCGCGCCGCCGACCGGGCCGTCGCCGCGCGCGCTCACGCCGTGACAGGAGGCGCAATGGCGCGTGTAGAGGACGACGCCCGCGGGGCTCTCGTCGGCGGCCGGCCGGCACCCCGCGAGGAGCGTCACGGCGCCGACGCGCACGGCCCAGGGGGGCGCCCTCATTCGGCCTGCGCTTTGAGGGTCACCGCGAACGTCGTCTCCCCGGGGTCGCTGGAGAGCGCGATCGTCCCGCCCATCCGCTCCACCGCGAGCTTGCAGAACGGGAGGCCGAGCCCGGTGTCGGTGCTCGGCGCGTCGGACGGGGAGCGGCGTACGGTGGTGAACTTCTCGAAGATCAGGGCCTGTTGCGCGGGCGGGATGCCGTGGCCGTAGTCGATGACCGACAGCGTCACCTGCCCCGGCTCGGGTCCCGTCGCCCCGACGATCCGGATCGCCGTGCTGCCGCTGTGACGGAGCGCGTTCACGATCAGGTTGACCATGACGCGTCGGAGGAGCCCGCGATCGGCGAGCGCCGGCGGCAGGTCGGTCGGGACCTCGACGTTGAGCTCGCGGCCGCCCTGGGTCGCCACCGGCCGGTACTCGAGCACGACCTCGTCGACCATCTCGGCCAGCACGACCGGCTCTTCCGTGACCGGCATCTTCCCCTCCTCGATCTTGCTCAGCTCGAGGAGGTTCTGGATGAGGCGCATCATCTCGCGGCAGGTCTGGAGGATCTGCTGGAGGTACCCGCGATGGACCTCCGGCAGCTCGGCGCCCTTCCGGAGCGAGAGCTGCACCATCATGCTGATTCCGTTCACCGGGTTCTTGAGGTCGTGGACGATCATGCTCGCGAGGTCGTCCTTCAGCCGCTCGCTCTCCGCCCGCGCCTCCAGCGCCTGCTGCGCGACCTGCGCGGAGTGCTCCAGCTCGGTGGCCACCTCGCGCGAGACGAAGCCGCCGTAGATGTACGTGTTCATCGCGAGCGACATGTCGAGGAACACCGTCTTGATCAGCGCCTCGAACGGCGCCAGCAGGTCGTCGCCGTGACCGGCGGCCTCGACCACCGAACGCAGGGCGAGCCGCAGGTACTTGGCAAAGGCGCCAATGTACCAGACCGGCCGCAGCCCGATGGCCTGGTGCGCGTTGCCGACCCTGAGCCGGCTCTCGAAGTAGTCGACGTCGAACCGGCCGTCGGTCAGGCCGAGGAAGTAAGCGCGCTGGAGCCCGCGGAGCTTCTCGATCCGCCCGGGCTCGCTCCTGAGCAGCTGCTCGAGCGGGGGGAAGCGGAGCAGGTGGGCGTAGAACTCCTCGACGTTCGCGTCGACAAGCCCCTCGAGCACCGGGCGCAGCGCCTGCAGCGCCTTCGTGTCCTCCGGTCCCAGTTCGAAGAACGTCAGGCGCTCGCTGCGACGCTCGTCGTCGAGCCCGAGCGCGTCCCGGAGGGCGCGCCCGAGCGCGCTCTGATCAGGCGGCCCCGATCCCGAGCTCATCGATCTTCCGGTAGAGCGACGACAGCGAGACGCCGAGCAGGTCGGCCGCTTGCCGCTTGTCGCCGCCGGTCCGACGCAGCACGGTCTCGATGTGGATGCGCTCGTAGGCGCGCAGCGCCTCGCGCAGATCGTCGCCGACCGGCGGGAGCGATCCGCTGGTCTCGCGCACCGTGCGCGGCAGATCCGCGAGGGTGATCCACTGGCCGTCGCCGAGGATCATGGCATGCTCGATGACGTTGTCGAGTTCGCGGACGTTGCCCTTCCAGGGCAGCGACACCAGCAGCTTGAGCGTCGCGTTGTCGACGCCGCGATAGCTGCGCTTCAAGTCGCGGTTGTGCCGGCGCACCAGATGCTCGACCAGGCTCGGAATGTCCTCGCGCCGGTCGCGCAGCGGGGGCAGGTGGATCTCGACCACGTTCAGCCGGTAGTAGAGGTCCTCGCGGAACGTCCCCTCGGCGGCGGACTTGGCCAGGTCGCGGTTCGACGCCGCGATGATCCGCACCTCGACAGTGACCGGCTGGGTCGCCCCGACCGGCAGGATCTCCTTCGCCTCGATGGCCCGCAGCAGCTTCGACTGGAGGCCGAGCGGCATGTCGCCGATCTCGTCGAGGAAGATGGTGCCGCCGCGGGCGCGCGCGAACAGCCCCTCCTGGCTCGTGACGGCGCCCGTGAAGGCGCCCCGGATGTGCCCGAAGAGCTGGCTCTCAAGCAGCGACTCCGGGATCGCGGCGCAGTTCACCGGCAGGAAGATGCGGTTCCCCACCTGGCTGAAGTGGTGGACGGCGCGCGCCACGACCTCCTTGCCGGTGCCGCTCTCGCCGGTGATGAGCACCGTGCTGTTGGTCGGCGCCACCTTCTGGATCAGGTGGAAGCACTCGCGCATGAGCGGGCTCTTCCCGACCAGCTGCTCGAAGTCGTAGCCCCCCTCGACCTCGTGGCGGAGCTGCTGCGCCTGCCAGGCCATCTGCCGGTACTCGAGCAGGCGCTGGACCTTGGCGAGCAGGTCGTCGAACAGCACGGGCTTCAGGATGTAGTCGCTGGCGCCGGCGCGCAGCGCGTCGACGGCGGTCTCGACGCTCGCGTGCGCGGTCATCACCAGCACGACCGTCTGCGGCGCGATCTCGCGCACGCGGCGCAGGACCTCGATGCCGTCGGCGCCCGGCATCCGGAGGTCGGTCACGACCACCGCGAAGTCGCGCTGCTCGAGCGCGGCCAGCGCCGCCGTGCCGTCGACGGCGGTCTCCACGAAATGCCCGGCGTCGCGGAGGACCTCAGCCAGGCTCTCCCGGACTCCGGGCTCGTCGTCGGCGATCAGGATGGCTTCGGGCATACGGGGGGGACGTCAGCGGCGTGCGGCGCGACGGCGGGCGCCGGGACGGATCGTCAGCACCGGGACGCGGGCGTGGCGGACCACCTTCTCCGCGATGCTGCCGATCAGGAGGTGGGTGAGGCCCGTCCGACCCGCCGTCGCCATGACGATCGAGTCCATGCCCTTGGCTGCATCCATGATCCGCTCGTAGGGGTGCCCGATGACGACCTTGGTGTCGGCCTTGATACCACGACGTCCGGCGACGCGTGCAACCAGGGTGGAAAGCCGGCGGCGCTCGGCCATGATCAGGTCGTCGGGCGGGATCCAGGGCGCCCCCTCGGCTGCGGGGTAGAACGGCGCGATCGCGTGCAGCACCAGCAGCCGCCCGCCGTGGCGCGCGGCCAGGTCGACGGCCGCCTCGAGCGCCTGCTTGGCCGGGGTCGAGAAATCATAGGGCACCAGGATCCGACGAAAGAGCTTTGCCATGATGCTTGGCATTGCAAATGTCCGGCCGGGACGCCAGAGGCGACCCCCGGGAAGAGGCTTCCCGTCGATCGGAAGACCCCTGATGGGATCCCAGTTCCTGGGAATTCAGCGCGCTCGACGACGCCATTCCCATGCAGCGCGAAGCGCTGCGGCACGCGCTGCTGCGATTCCATGCCCCGTGTCGATCTCGACGCTGGTCTCGCCCGGACCCGGGGGCTCCGCCTCGGCGGCCTGGGCCAGGTAGGTCTCCCAGCGTGCGTCCGAGAGCGGCGGCGCCTGCTCCCGCTTGGCCATCCGCGCTCGCACGATCGCGTCGTCGGCGCGGCAGGTGAGGAAGAGGCAGGCCGCGTCCCGACGCGCCGCGACGTCGGCCAGGAGCCGCCGGTCGCCGGCGCGGAGAAAGGTCCCGTCTGCGATCACGCCCCGTCCGGCGGCGAGATGCCGCTCCGCCTCCCCGGCGAGGCGGACGTACACCGCGTGCCGGGTCGCGGGGTCGTAGCGTGCGGGACCGGGCGGCGCGACTTCGGCTCGGAGCACGTCCGTGCTCAGGTGGACGAACCCGGTGGCGTCGGCGAGCGCGCTGGCGAGCGCGGTCTTGCCGGTGGCGCTGCGACCACAGGAGACCAGCACCGCCGGCCCCGCCGCGCGCCAGGCCCAGCGCAGCGCGAGCGCGAAGTGCGCGCGCGCCACGCCCGCGGCGTCGGCCCGCGCGGCCGCGGACACCGCGGGGTCGTCGGCAGTGAGCCCCGAGACCAGCCCGCGCACGCAGGCGCGGTAACAGACGTAGAAGGGCAGGAGGGTGCGCAGCTCGCGGTCGCCGGTCTCGTGTACGTAGGCGTCGACCAGGCGCGCGCCGAAGCGGGCATGGCCGAGACGCTCCAAGTCCATCACCAGGAACGCCAGGTCGGAGGCGACGTCGAGCGCCCGGAGCCGTCGCGAGAACTCGACACAGTCGACGACGTAGAGGCCCGCCGGCAGCGGCGGACGACCGTCCGGCGCCGGCAGCGGGGCGTCGAGGACGTAGACGTGCTCGGCGCGCAGGTCGCCGTGTCCCTCGACGATCCGGCCGCCGTCGACGCGGCGCTGGAGCAGCGCCGCGTGCCGCGCGACGAACGTCGGGCCGGCGTCGGCGAGCACGGCGTGGTCCTCGGGGGCGAGGTGCGCGCCGGCGAAGCGGGCGGCCTGCCCGAGCGTGTCGCGCCAGAGGACCTCCAGACGGGCGGGAGCGCCCTCCGCCGTGACCTCGGCGTCGGCGGCCGCGGCGGCGTGGAACGCGACCAGGCGGGCGGCGAGCGCGTCCATGGTCGCGGGGTCGAGCCCGCCGCGCGCGAGCAGCGCCGGCAGCGCGTGCTCGTCGGGCAGCCGCCGCATCCAGACGACGTGATCGAGCACCGCCCCGTCGCCGCCGACCCGCACGGCGCCGTCGCGGGTCCGCACCACTGGCACCACGCCCAGGTAGACGCCCGCCCCGAGCCGCGCGTTGAGGCGCACTTCCTCTTCGCACCAGTGGTGCCGCGCCTCGGGCGTCGAGAAGTCGAGGAACGGGAAGGCGACCGCCTTCTTGAGCTTGTAGACGTAGCCCCCGGCGAGGAAGACGTGAGAGATGTGCGTTTGCACGTGTGCAACCACGGCCGGCTGGTGCGGATACGCCGCTGGCTCCGCGAGCGCGCGCACGACCTCGTCCTGCTCCATCGCCGCTCCCATGATGCAATCCCGTGGCCCGGCGCAACGGCCCGCCCGGCCGCGCGCGCCTCGCAGGCCTGGGAATCACGGGGTCGCGGCGAGGGCCTCGGCGCGCGTGCGCGCGGTGGTGAAGAGCGTGCGCAGCGCCGCGGCGCAGGGCCGCGAGAGGCGGACGCGCGCCTCGGCGGCGTTGGTGAGCCGGATGGCGGCGGTCAGCGTGCTCCCGGCCCGCAGCAGGCGACGGTGCTGTCGGGCCGCCGTGGGCGCCGACGCCGCGCCGTCGATCAGCGTCTTCGCCCGCTGATAACGACGCGTGACCCCGCGCGGCACCCGGTCGTCGGCGCAGTCGGGCGTGCCGAGCCCCTCGCCCTGGAATAGACAGGCGACGCTCGCGATCCCGGTCATCGGCTGGGAGGCGCACCCCCCCGCGCCGTCGCACGCGTCCTCGGTGCAGGGATCGCCGTCGCTGCAGCGCGTGCCCTGGCCTGCGGGGACGCAGATCGCACCCGGGCCGCACTCGCCCGTGAGACACTGCCCGGCGCAGCCGCCGATCGAGCCGGTCACGCAGACGTCGGCGTCGCCGCTGCAGTGATCGCCGCCCGTGCAGGCGTTCCCGTCCTCGCAGGAGACGGTCGCGGCGAGCGGGACGCAGCCGGCGCTCGGGTCGCAGCCGAGACAGCTGCCGGGGCAGACGCGCGGCGCCCCCGGACGGCACTCGCCGCCCGCGCAGCGATCGCCCGCGGTGCAGGCGTCGTGGTCGTCGCACGGCGTGTCGTCGGGCTGGCCGGCGCACGCGTCGGCGGCGCAGATCGGGACGTCCGCGCCCGCGATGTTGCCGCCGACGGTCCGCTTGGAGACGTGGAGCGTGCCCGCGGCGTAGCAGTCGACCGGCATCGTGAAGACCAGCATCGTCGGCGTGACCGCGGCCAGGTCGACCGCGAGCGCGTCCGTGCCGGGGAAGGCGAGCGTCACGCGGTTGCCGTTCGGGTCGGAACGGTTCTGGCGCGCGACCGCGTCGTCGGCGGCGCTGCACGCCGCCGCCGGGGCCGTACCGCCCGGACAGGCGGCGCCGTCGATCGCGTTGAAGTGCCGGCCGTAGACGCGCACGGTGTCGCCCTTCCGCGGGCGCTCGGGCGAGACCCGGAACGGCGCCGGCGTGCCGGCGCGCGCGGCGTCGCCCGGCGCGAGGTCGACGGTGGCGCCGGTGGCGAGCTTCACGTCGAGGACGCGCACCGTGTTGCTGTCGCAGGAGGCGTTGCCGCCGCAGTGCTCCCACTGGTTGCCGACCGCCGACAGCGGCGGGCTCGCGAGCTGGTCGGACAGGTTGGCGCCCGTCGCGGTGGCGCGGTTCAGCGCGAACGCGTTCAGGCCCGGGTCGCGGTCGACGCCGAGGTCGACGCCGGGCGGCTTGCACCCCCCCACAGGGCACATCGCGACCGCGAGGCCGAAGCCGTCGGGCGTCGCCGGCATGCACTGGAAGACGCACGACTGCTGGCCGTCGCAGCAGTCGGAGTCGGTGATGCAGGGACGGCGAATGCCCCGCGCGTCGGCGGGGCAGAAACCGCTGATGCCGGCGATCTTGTTGCACGCGAGTGTCGTGCCGCGGAACGTCGCCGTCGCAGTCGTGCCGGGCACCGTGGTCTCGACCCGCGCCCCGGCGATGCCGCTCCCCGCCACGTACGTGTCGACGAACGCGCCGGTCGCGTCGTCCGCCACCGACAGCCCGCGGGTTCCGGAGTACCGCACCACGTCGCCGTGCGAGGCGAGCGTCGTGCGCTCGAGGACGTTGCCGGTGACGATCAGCCCGTTCTGCGACGAGTTGGGCACGTTGTGCTGGACGAGGTTCTCGCTGGTGACCGCGTGGCCGCCGAGCGTCGCCTGGATGCCGCCGTTGTGGTTGTCGTGGACGCAGCTCCGCTCGACGGTGGCGTGCGAGCCGTAGCCGACCTTGACGCCCTTGTCCTCGGCGTCGCGGATCTCGGTGTCGATGATCGTCACCTCGGCCGCGCCGCCGGCGCCGCCGACCGCGACGCCGTCACCGTTCGACGGTCCGTACACGAGCGCGTGCTCGATGCGGAGCCCACGCGCGCCGCCCTCCGCCGCGACGGTGTCGGCCTGCGAGCCGACGCCGGCCGTGCGGTCGCCGCGCAGCACGAGCCCGCGCAGCACGTCGCCCGCGCCGTAGACGCGGACGAGGCGCGTGTGGGTGCTGGTCGTGAGCACGACGGCCCCCGGCGCGCCGTCGGCCCCGAGCCCGTCGACGACGACGTTGGACGCCGTGAGGCAGAGGCCGGCGACGTCGGTGTCGGTGCACTTGGTCGAGGTCAGCACGATCGGGTGCGCGTCGCCCTGGCCGGGCGGGAATGCGTCGGGCGCGAACGTGATCAGCGTCGGTGCGGGACCGGTCGCGGCGTCGGCGACGCGCGCCAGCAGCTCGGCGGCGGTCGGTTGCGTCACGACCAGCGTGCGCGGGTAGACCGTCCAGCGCAGCGTGTTGGTGGCGTCGTCGGCGAGGAAGACGGCGCGCGCGGCCTGCACCTGTGCGTTCGTGGACGCCGGCGCCTGCACGCGGAGCCGGTTGATCCACGCGCCGGGACGCAGCCCCGAGAGCTGCCCGCACGACGGCGCGCCGGCCGCGCAGTGGAGCGTGGTCGCGTACGTCGTCGTCCCCGGGCCGTCGCAGGTCACGGTGGGGTCGACGAGCGCGCCCTCGACCGTCAGGTCGAGGGCCGTGCCGTTGCTCAGATCGTCGATGACCACGTCGACGGTTGCGGGGGCCGGGCAGGGCGCGGCGTGCGCCCCGGCGGCGAGCAGCCAGAGCGGGAGCAGCGCCGCGGCGCCGTGTATCCAGAACCGGGAGACCACGTCGGGGCGGAACGCAGCAATCCGCATGCCCCGAGGGCCCCGGCGACGCGTCGATCCTGGGGCCGAAATCCGGTGCATCGGGGTCCCGATCGTGCACCTGCGCCCGGAGCGTCGTCCCAGCGGACGCTGTGCCGTCAGCCGGCGCCGAGCGCCCAGACCATCACCGCCTTCTGCACGTGGAGGCGGTTCTCGGCCTGGTCGAACACCACCGACTGCGGGCCGTCGATCACGGCGTCGGTGATCTCCTCGCCGCGGTGGGCGGGCAGGCAGTGCATCACGAGCGCGTCGGGACGTGCGAGGGCGACCAGCGTCTCGTTCACCTGGTACGGCGCGAAGTCCTTGAGCCGCTGCTGCGTCTCGGCCTCCTGCCCCATGCTGGTCCAGACGTCGGTGTAGACGACGTCCGCGTCGCGCACCGCGGCCGCCGGGTCGTGGGTGACCGTGACCCAGTTCCCGCCCTGCGCGGTGATCGCGGGATCGGGCTCGTAGCCCTTCGGGCAGGCGAGGGCGAAGTCGAAGTGGAGCCGGGCCGCCGCGTCCATCCACGAGTGCGCCATGTTGTTGCCGTCGCCGACGAACGCGACGCGCAGCCCGCGTACCTGCTGGCGGTGCTCGAGCAGCGTGAAGACGTCAGCCAGCACCTGACAGGGGTGGTGCAGGTCCGAGAGGCCGTTCAGCACCGGCACGCGCGCCCCCGCCGCGAGGTCGACGACGCTCTGGTGCCGGAAGACGCGCGCCATGACGAGGTCGACCCAGCGCTCGAGGTTGCGCGCGATGTCGCGCGGCGACTCGCGCTCGCCGAGCTTGATGTCGCCGGGCGCCAGGTGGATCGCGGCGCCGCCGAGCTGCACCATGCCGACCTCGAAGGTCACGCGGGTGCGGAGACTCGGCTTCTCGAAGATCATGGCGAGCGTCCGGCCTGCTAGCAGCGGGTGCTGCTTGCCCTCTCGCAGGTTCTTCTTGAGACGACTGGCGAGCCCCAGGACGGCGTCGAGCTCTTCGGTGGCGAGGTCGGACAAGCGGAGCAGGTCGCGTTTCATGCGGCGAAGGCCTCATCCAGGACGGCGATGCCCTCGTCGATCTCGTCGGCCGTGATGACGAGGGGCGGCAGGAAGCGGAGCACGCGCTCCGCGGTGCAGTTCACGAGCAGCCCCCGCTCGAGGCAGCGGGAGACGACGGGGGCGCCGGGCCGGTCGAGCTCGGCCGCCAGCATGAGCCCGACGCCGCGCACCTCGCGGATCGACGCGTGCCTGACCTTCAGCCGCTCGAGCTGCGCCTTCAGGTGGTCGCCGACGGATCGGGCGTGGGCGAGCAACGCCGGGTCCGCGATCGCCTGCACGGCGGCGACCGCGGCGGCCGCCGCGAGCGGGTTGCCGCCGAACGTCGTGCCGTGCGAACCGGGCGTGAGCACCGCGGCGAGCGCGGCGGTGGTGACCATGGCGCCGATCGGCGTGCCGCCGCCGAGCGCTTTGGCGATCGTCATCACGTCGGGCGTGACGCCGGCGTGCTCGTGGGCGAACAGGCGGCCGGTGCGGCCGAGGCCGGTCTGGATCTCGTCGAAGACGAGCAGCAGCTTCCGCCGGTCGGCGAGCGCGCGCAGCCCGGGGAGGTAGTCGGGGCGCGGCACGACCACGCCGCCTTCGCCCTGGATCGGCTCGACCATGATCGCGACGGTCTCGTCGCGGACCGCGGCGGTCATCGCGGCGAGGTCGTCGAACGGCACGAGGCGCACGCCGGGCAGCAGCGGCAGGAAGCCGCGGTGGTACTTCTCCTGCCCGGTGGCCGTCAGCGTGCCGAAGGTGCGGCCGTGGAACGAGCCGACGGTCGCGAGGATCTCGTAGCGCCCGCCGCCGTGGTCCGCCCCCCAGCGGCGCACGAGCTTCATCGCGGCCTCGTTCGCCTCCGCGCCGCTGTTGCACAGGAACGCGCGCTCGGCGAACGTGTGCCGGCAGAGCAGCTCCGCAAGCGCCCCCGCGGGCTCGTTGTGGTAGTAGTTCGAGACGTGGAGCAGCCGCCCCGCCTGGGTCCGGATCGCCTCCACCACCGCCGGGTGGCAGTGGCCCAGGTTGTTCACCGCGAGCCCGGCGAAGAAATCGAGGTAACGCTTCCCGTCGGCGTCCCACACACGACACCCCTCGCCGCGCACGAACGCGACCGGGAAGCGCGCGAACACGGGGACATCCCACGCCGCAGCGCGCGCGACGATCTCGGCGTTGGTCATGCGCGCTGGAGACGGCGGGCGCTGCGTCCGCGGCGGGTGGCGGGCACCAGCTCGGTGCCGACGCCGCGGCTGGTGAGGACTTCGAGCAGGAGGGCGTGCCGGACCCGGCCGTCGATGACGTGGGCCTGCCGGACGCCGCCGCGCAGCGCCTCGAGGCAGCACTCGACCTTCGGGATCATGCCCTTGTTGACGGTGCCGTCGGCGATCAGCCCGGCCGCAATGTCGGCGCTCAACGTGTCGAGCAGCTCGCCGCCGCGTCCCTTCACGCCCTCGACGTCGGTGAGCAGGATCAGCTTCTCGGCGTGCAGCGCCTCGGCGACCTTGCCGGCGACCACGTCGGCGTTGATGTTGTAGGTCTGGCCGTCCTCCGACGCCGCAGTCGGTGCGATCACCGGGATGAATCCGTCGAGCGCCTCGATCACGCGCGGGTTCACGCCGACGACTTCCCCGACCAGCCCGAGGTCGGTAGCGCCGGTGCGCTTGCGCGCGACCACCAGCTCGCCGTCCTTGCCCGAGAGCCCGACGGCCCGTCCGCCGTGCCGGTTGAGGAGCGCCACGATCTCCTTGTTGATCGTGCCGACCAGGACCTGCTCGACGACCTCCATCGTGGCCTCGTCGGTCACCCGGAGCCCGCGCACGAACTTCGGCGTGACGCCGCGGGCCTTCAACGCCGCGTCGATCTGCGGCCCGCCGCCGTGCACGATCACCGGGTGCATGCCGACGAACTTGAGCAGCACGACGTCCTGCGCGAAGGAGTCCTTCAGCTCGTCGTTCTCCATCGCGTGCCCGCCGTACTTGACGACCAGCACCTTGCCGGCGAAGCGGCGGATGTACGGCAACGCCTCGAGGAGGACGTCGGCTTTCTCGACCGGGGTCACTCGCAACTTATGCCTCGCGGGACCGGGGGGTACAACCCGCGCCGGCCGGCGCCGCGGGCCTCACCCGGTTCGCGTCGCCCGGACGAAATGGACGCTGCCCCCGGGGCGGAGCCCGTCCGCGCGGCCGCGGAACCAGCGCGCGAAGATCGCTTCCGGCCCGAGGTCCTCGACCCGTCCGAAGCCCCGCTCGGCGAGGCCCCGCGCCAGCTCGTCGGGAGCGAAGAACGTGCGCCAGGGCTCGCCGCCGGCGGCGACGTGGGCGCCGAGCGCGTCGAGCGCGGCGTGCGACGCCCGGTCGAGCGACGACGGGTCCGGCAGGTAGGTGAAGACGATCTCGCTGCCGGCCGGCAGCGACCCGACCCAGCCGAGCGTCTCCCACACCGCCTCGCGCGTCAGGTAGACGGTGACGCCGAGCCAGGAGACGAACGTCGGCCTCGTCGCGTCGAAGCCGTGGGCGGCGAGCGCGTCGGCGAGCGTGCCGTGCTCGAAGTCGACCGGAACGAACGTGAGCGAAGTGGGGAGTGGAATGCCGGCCGCGGCGAGCCGGCTCCGCTTCCACGCCTGCGTGTCCGGGTGGTCGACCTCGAACACGCGCAGCGTTTCCGGCGGAAAGGGATTCCGGTACGCGAAGGAATCGAGCCCGGCGCCGAGCACGACGTACTGCCCGACGCCGCGCGCGACGGCGTCGCGCAGACAGTCCTCGGCGAACCGGCTGCGGGCCGCGATCGCGGCCCGGAGCGGGCGGCGATCACGCTCGTCGAACGCCGCGGGATGCGCGCGGAGCCGGGCCTCGTGCTCCGGGCCCAGGAGCCGCAGCACGACGGGGTCGTCGAGGACGGTTGGAACGTCGAAGAGCTGGTGCGCCGCACGGAGCAGGGCGGCGCCTTCGGCGGTGGCGCTCGGGCGGCCGGGTTCCATACGTCAACCCGACGTGACGATCCCGCTGCAGGCGGTGAGCATCATCCAGACGGTCACGAACATCGACTTCTTCGCGGCCATCACGACCTCTCGTCCGTTGCGCCGCGCCAGCTGTGCCGCGGCGGAGTCAGAGGATGAAGCGGCTGAGATCCTGATCCTGCAGCACGGGATCCAGCCGCTCGCGCACCGTCGCCGCGTCGATCACGACTTCGCGGCCGCGCATGTCGGGTGCGTCGAACGAGATCACGTCGAGGAGGCGCTCCATCACCGTGTGGAGCCGGCGTGCCCCGATGTTCTCGGCGCGCTCGTTCACCTCCGCGGCGATGCGCGCGATCTCGGCG
>Ga0335069_10008506_pt1 | contig 14687 bp, 13 predicted proteins | sample Lox_Sample_11_FD_206714 | JGI IMG/M metagenome (GOLD analysis project Ga0335069, IMG submission 206714) | Soil microbial communities from Loxahatchee National Wildlife Refuge, Florida, United States - Lox_Sample_1.1 | ecosystem: Environmental > Terrestrial > Soil > Wetlands | place: USA... | reverse complement strand
GGTCTGGCATGCCGCCAATCTTGATTACCGTCAAGCGATGATTCCGCCCTATGCCGGCCATGACAGCCCATAATTCCCGAAGCGATGCGGTCGGGATCGTCGGTTTTCGTTCGCGCGTGCTGAACACGACGTGCAAAAGGTTGTTCGTGTACGAATGCGGCATGGTATGCCGTCCCTGACGGGACTCTCTCCCAACCTAGGCATCTCCACCCAGCACTGCCGTGCTGGGCTAACATATGGCGGGCCTACGGCCCTTCGCGTTATCCCTTGGACGAACTTTCTGCAAGTCCATGGCCGAGGCCCGTAGAGCTTGCCCTGAGCGGAGTCGAAGGGGCCGCGATACTTTAGCCCAGCACGGCAGTGCTGGGTAAGCCTATTTTGACCTAATCGAGAACAAATCCTTCTGCCCAGTGATCGTGGTTAAGTTGGTAGGGGCAGATCTGAAAGCCCTCGTTAAAGTCCTTGAATCCAGGCATATCCTTCACGCGCTGAACTGCAGCCTTCGCTTCCTCATCAGATGAATAGACTCCGATTAGCAATTCGATGTCCTCTTCTCCCTCGGGCATCTCTTTTACGAACCAAAGCAGATGAACCACATGACTCATGGCACGGCGAATCTCGATCGCCCGGTCTTTCCCCGCAGGCTGCGCGGGGTTGATATCAACGGATAGGCAGCCCTCGTTGGCCTCGCGAAGGTTCTTGATCAGCTCCTCCATCGTGTCGCCTTGCGTGGCACACCCAGGAATCGCAGGCACCTCGGCCCAATACCCGCCCTCTTCGGCTTCGTGGATGATGGCCTTCAGCTTCATACACCCGATTCTCCCCGTTTGTCTCCGGAACTGCAACTACACCATCTGCGTTCCCCACAGATCGTGCAGGTGCACGATGCCCTCGAGACGCCCGTCGCCGTCCACCACCACCAGGGACGTTATTTTTTTCTGCTCCATGGTATTCAGGGCGGTGACGGCGAACTCGTCGCGGCGGATGGTCTTGGGATTGCGCGTCATGCACTCCGCAGCGGTGAGGTCGAGGATGTCCTTTCCGCGGCGCTCGAGGAGGCGACGCAGGTCGCCGTCCGAGATCACGCCGACCAGCTTTTCGCCCTCAACCACCGTTGTGATACCCAGGCCTTTGCGCGACATCTCGTAGATCACGTCGTGCATGGACGTAGTGGGAGCAACACGCGGCACCGCATCGCCGGAATGCATCAGCGATTCCACGCGCGCCAGCTTCTTGCCCAGCTTGCCCCCTGGATGTAGGTCGGCGAAATCTTCTTCCTTGAAGCCGCGTTTCTCCGCCAGCGCCATGGCCAGAGCGTCGCCGAGCGCCAGCATGGTGGTGGTGGAAGCCGTCGGCGCAAGTCCTAGCGAGCAGGCTTCCTTCGCCACCGAGCAATCCAGCGCCACATCGGCCGCCTGCGCCAGCGTGGATATTCTGGATGGCGTGGCGCGGGCGCCCTCGCCCGCGAAATCTCGGCAAATCGCGTCTCCCGTCATGGCGATCAGCCCCAGCCCCAGGCGTTTGATCGTCGGCAGCAGAGCGACGATTTCCTCTGTCTCGCCGCCGGACGAAAGCGCCAGCACTACGTCCCCGCGCACCAGCATGCCGAGATCGCCGTGCACGGCTTCTGCGGGATGGAGGAACAGCGCCGGCGTTCCGGTGGAGCTGAGCGTGGCCGCGATCTTGCGCGCCACCAGCCCGCTCTTGCCCATGCCGGTTACGACCACGCGTCCGCCGCAGCCGTAGAGCATCTCGATCGCCTGCTCGAACGCCCTGGCCATAGGGCCGGCCAGGCGGTCAGCCAGCGCCTTGAGCGCCTCCGCCTCGATGCGGACTACGTTTTCGCCAATGTGGCGCATAGAGAGTGGAGATGGTAACAAAAAGCGGCTCTTGGCAGTTGGCTCTTTGCTCTTGGCTAAAGGCTGAGCGCACGAGCCAAAAAGCCAGGAGCTAAGAGCCAAGAGCTAACAGCCAAGAGCCGTCATTTCGGCTGCCACTTCTTCAGGAACGCGATCACGTCCTCGGGCGCCAGCGAGCGCGCAGCCTCGAACTCGCCCGCCTGCTGGCTGTAGAGCAACTTGCCGTCCGACGCCAGCACCGCCAGCGCGGGCACGCCTTTTTTCAGCGGGACCTGGTACTTGTCGGCGAGATCGAGGTTCTTGTTGTACTCGCCAATGTCCACGTGGACCACGATGTAATGCGCCTTGAGCTTCGGCTCGATCTCGGGATGGTGGAACGCCAGGTCGAGCACGTGGCAGTCGTAGCACCAGTTGCCGCCGAACACCAGGATCACGTTCTTGTGCTCGCGCGCGGCGCGCTCCAGCGCTTCCTTGACCTCACGCTTGGCGTCGGCCTGGGGGTTGTAGAGGTTGGGATTGAGCTTCAGCGGCTGCTTCAGCCGGCGAGGTTCTCCGCGGACGGCGGCCACGATCTGCGGCATGGCGCCCATCTGCCACACCTGCGTCTGAACGACGTATTCGGTCTTCAGGCCGGATGGTGTCTTCAGCCGCAGTTCAGCCTCGAACGCCACCAGTTGCGAACCGGCGAGCGGTCCAGCCTCGAGCTTCGCGATTTCAATCTTCATCGCCGACAGGCCCAGGCTCTTCAGGCCTTTCCAGAAACGAAGTTCGTCGGCCAGCGGAATGGGCTGCTTCTTCGGGTTCTCAATGTCAGCCGGCGGATTGACGGAGTACAAGGTGCGCAAGGCCGCATCGTCCCCAGCAAGCACCGCCACCTTCCAGCGCTCGAGCGGGGCGAAGTCCTGGGCGGCGACTCTTAGCGTGAAAAGTAATAGCGCGAAGACTGCCGTGCGATATTGACTCATAAGGAAGCTGCTGGCTTTTGGCTCTTGGCTTTTGGCCAAAAGCTAACAGCCAAGAGCCAACGGCCGCTTTTTAGACGCTACGAATCCTGAGAGGTCACCGCTTTTCGCACCGCAAGCAGTTGCTCGAGCACGCCACGCAGCTTCGCCAGGTCTAGCGCGTTGGCACCGTCCGACATGGCTCGCGCCGGGTTGTCGTGGACTTCGAGGAAGATGCCGTCCACGCCCGCCGCCACCGCCGCCCGCGCCAGCACGGGGATAAATTGCGGCTGACCGCCGCTCACCGCTTGGCCGTCGGCGCCTGCCGAAGGCAGTTGCACTGAGTGGGTAGCGTCGAAGACCACGGGCGCGAATTCGCGCATCACCGGCAGCGAGCGCATGTCCACCACCAGATTGTTGTAGCCGAACGAGCTGCCCCGCTCGGTCAGGAACACGCGCTGGTTCCCCGCCTGGTGCGCCTTTTCGACGGCGTGCCGCATGTCCCAGGGCGAGACGAACTGTCCCTTCTTGATGTTCACGGCACGACCGCTGCGCGCGGCGGCCACGATCAGGTCGGTCTGCCGGCAGAGGAAGGCAGGGATCTGCAGCACGTCCACCACCTCGGCCACGCGTGGCACGTCGGTAGCTTCGTGCACGTCGGTGAGCACCGGGATCTTCACCCGCGCGGCCACTTTGTGCAGGATGCGCAGGCCCTCGGCCACACCCAGCCCGCGATAGCTCTTGATCGAAGTGCGGTTGGCTTTATCGTAGGACGCCTTGAAGATGTAAGGCAGGCGCAGCGCGCGGCAGACACCGGAGATGGACTCCGCCATCTTCAGAGCGTGCTCTTCGCTTTCGATGACGCACGGCCCAGCGATCAGAAACAGCTCGCCGCCGCCGATTTCGACGTTGCCGACTTGGAAGGAAGTTGTCAGTTGCCAGTTACCAGTCGCCGAAAAAACGCTCTTGGCTATTGGCTCTTAGCTTTTGGCCAAAAGCCAAGTGCCAAGAGCCAAAAGCCTTCTGCCCTCGAACTTAGACGCTCGCGGGACGGCTAAATCTTACCGCTTTCCGACCTTCTCCGGTCTGAGGAACATTTCGACTTCCGCCGTCGCCTTCTGCTCACGGCGGCGCAGGCGGTTCTGGTACGACGCGCCCATGAAGGCCTTAAACAAAGGATGCGGCTCGAGCGGCTTCGACTTGAACTCAGGATGGAACTGGCAGCCGAGGAAGTAAGGATGGTCGGGGATCTCGACGATCTCGACGTACGTCCCGTCGGGCGTGGCGCCGGTGATGCTCAGCCCACCGCCAGTCAGCACGGCTTCATACTCGCGGTTGAACTCGTAGCGATGGCGATGGCGCTCGCTGATCTCCAACGCCCCGTAGGCCTTCGCGGCGAATGATCCCGGCGTGAGCTTGCATGTCCAGGCGCCCAGGCGCATGGTGCCGCCGAGTTCGTCGATGCCGCGCAGTTCGCGCAGCTTGTAGATGACGCGGTGTGGAGTCGCCGGATCGAATTCGCTCGAATCCGCCCCTTCCAGCCCGCAGACATTGCGCGCGAACTCGATGCAGGCCGTCTGCATTCCCAGGCAGATGCCAAAGTACGGAACCTTCTTTTCGCGGGCGTAGCGGATGCCATTCAGCATCCCGCTGATGCCGCGCTTGCCGAAGCCGCCCGGCACCAGGATGCCGTCGAATCCTTCGAGCTGCGATTCATAGCTGCGGTCGTCCTTGTCCTTGCCTTCCAGACCCTCGGCCTCCACCCACACCAGGTTGGGTTTCAGGTTGAAGGCGAGCGCGCCGTGAACGAGCGCTTCCTTCAGCGACTTGTACGAGTCCTCGTACTCGACGTACTTGCCTACAATGGCGATCGAGACCTCGTCTTTCGGGTTGTAGACCCGCCGCACCAGGTCTTCCCACGGGGCCAGATCGGCCGCGGGAGCTTCCCGGTGCAGGTATCTCAAAATGAGAGAGTCCACGCCTTCCTTGGCGAACAGCAACGGAACCTCGTAGATGGAAGCTACATCCTTGGCCGTGATGACAGCTTCCTCCTCGACGTTGCAGAAGAGCGCGATCTTGGACTTGATGTCCTTGGAAAGAAAGCGGTCGGTGCGACAAAGCAGAATGTCCGGCTGGATCCCGATGGAAAGCAGTTCCTTCACCGAGTGCTGCGTGGGCTTGGTCTTCAGCTCGCTGGCGGCGGCGATGAACGGCACCAGGGTAACGTGAATGAACAGCGTGTTCTCGCGTCCCAGGTCCTGGCGCATCTGGCGAATGGCCTCGAGGAAGGGCAGCGATTCGATGTCGCCCACCGTGCCGCCGATCTCGACCAGCACCACGTCCACTTCCTGCGCGACCTTCTTCATCGCCGCTTTGATCTCGTTGGTGACGTGGGGGATGACCTGGACGGTCTTACCCAGGTAGTCGCCGCGGCGCTCCTTGGTAATGATCTGCTCGTAGATGCGGCCGGTGGTCCAGTTGTTATCGCGGCTGAGGCGGGCGTGGGTGAAGCGCTCGTAGTGGCCGAGGTCGAGGTCGGTTTCGGCGCCGTCGTCGGTGACGAAGACTTCGCCGTGCTGGAACGGCGACATGGTCCCGGGATCGACGTTGAGATACGGGTCCATCTTCATCAGGTTGACCTTCAGGCCGCGGCTCTCCAGCAGACAGCCGATCGAGGCCGCCGCCAGCCCCTTACCCAAGGAAGACACGACACCGCCCGTCACAAAGATGTACTTCGCTGACATCTCGTCCTCACCACTGATTTTTTAAGTATTTTGTGCGCTCGGAAGGGGTGCACAACCAATTATGCCTGAAAACCAGGGCGGAGGCTAGATACGATTTCTTCAGTCGGTTGCGCCGTACCAAGGATTCCGCATCTAACTCCGTATCGTGCAACGAATCACCGCTGCGGATAACATGGAAGTATGCGCAAAGTCCTTCTGAGCGCCGGAGCTTTGCTGTTTGCCGTGTCGCTGGCGTTTGTGCCGCCGTACGTGCGCGCACAGAATCCTCAGCTCACCAAGCGGCTCATCCTGAAAGACGGCAGCTACCAGCCGGCCACCAAGTGGGAGGTCCACGGCGATCGCGTGCGTTATTACAGCGCCGAGCGCTACGAATGGGAAGAGCTCCCCAACGACATGGTGGACTGGCCGGCGACCGAGAAGTGGGAAAAAGAGAGCGCCAGCCACCACATATCCGAAGAGACCAGGGAGATCTCGGCTGAATTCGAGGCAGAGCGCCGCGCGGAAGAGGCGCGGACCCCGACTGTCGCGCCGGGGGTCAAGCTGCCCTCCCAGGGCGGGGTGTTCCTGCTGGACGACTTTCGCGGACAGCCCCAACTGGTGGAACTGGCGCAGAGCGGCGGCGAGGTGAAGAAAAACATGGGGAAGAACGTGCTGCGGGCGGCCATCAACCCGCTGGCCTCGATGAAGCAGAGCATCGAGCTTCCCGGCACGCGCGCCCGTGTGCAGTCACACCTGCCCCGGCCGGAGATCTTCGTTAACGTGGAGGCCGATGCGGATTCTTCCTCCGGCCCGCCACCTGACACCGCCCACCGCTACCGCTTGGTGCGCCTGCAGCGCAAGAAGGACTCCCGCGTGGTCGGCAACCTGAAGATCACCACCATGACCGGTAAGGTCTCGCAGCAGGAGAGCTACGTCGAGGCGATCGCTGAACGATTCTCCGGTGATTGGGTCAAGGTGACCCCTGCCCGGAACCTCGATCCCGGCGAGTACGCCCTGGCGGAGATGCTGGGCGAGAAGCAGATGAATCTCTACGTGTGGGATTTCGGCGTAGATCCCGCGGCGCCCGCCAATCCCGGCGCCTGGAAGCCGGTCCAGCCATCCTCAAAGACCACAGCCGACGAATCGCCGACGCTGGGGACAAGACAGAAATCCAACTAGCCAAATCAACCAAGATCCCTCGCGGCTAAAGCCGCTCGGGATGACAAAGATGGGGAGCACGGTGTGGCACGGCTGAAGCCGTGCCCTCCCGGAATCCGGATGGCTTCTGGTTCATTAGGTCCGGCCCTAGATGAATCAACGTCTCGATTTCTACCGCACCATCCCCTGCTGGGCGACGGCGATGTTGTCGCGGGTGGAGTTCTTGACCATGTACATCATCTCGTCGGCCTGGCGGATGATCTCGTGGGTGCTCTTGGCGTCTTCGGGATAAGTGGCGACGCCGATGGAAGCGCGCACGCTGAGCCCCAGTCCGTCGTCTTGCAGGAAGGCGGTGTGGCGGAAGACGTCCAGGATGCGACGAGCGACCACCATGGCGGAGTCCTTGCTGGTCTGCGGCAGCAGGATCACGAACTCATCCCCGCCGTAGCGGAAGGCGTAGTCGATCAGGCGCAGGTGGTGCTTGAGGTGGAAGCCGACCTCGGCCAGCAGTTTGCTCCCCACGAGGTGGCCGTGAGTGTCGTTGACGCGCTTGAAGTGGTCGAGGTCGATGAACAGCACGCTGAACTCATAGCCGAAGCGGGCCGAGCGATAGACTTCGGCCTCCAGCGTTTTGTACAGGTGGCGGGCATTGAACAGCCCGGTAACATCGTCAGTGATGGTGAGTTCCTGGATCTTCTCGACGGCGCGGGCGTTGTCGATGGCGATGGCGGCGTAATCGCACAGCGCGTGCAGGAAGAACATCTCGTTGTCGCCGAAGGTCTCCATGGCGCAGTTGATCAACTGGATCACGCCCAGCACGCGGTGACGCGCGCGCAGCGGCACGCAGATGATCGAGCGCGTCTGCCATTTGGTCATCTCATCCACGCGCTTGGCGAACCGCGGGTCGTTGTAAACGTCAGGCACGATCAGGGATTCGCCGTGTTTGGCCACCCAACCCGCGATCCCCTCGCCCACCTTCAGGCGCAGGTTCTTCAGGGTTTCCGCAGCCTCGCCCACGGCGATGGCGAAGTAGAGCTCCTGCTTGGTCTCCTCCACCATGAGCAGGGACCATGTATCAGGGCGGAAGTATTCCGCCATCTTGTCCATGATGGTCTGCAGGATGGAGTCCAGGTTGAGCGAGGAGGTGAGGGCTTTGGCCACATCATGGAAGATGTTCAGTTCCTGAATCTGCCGTTTGCGATCAGCGGTGGCCTCGTTCATGGAAACATTTATGGTCACAGCGGAGAGCCCGGTGCGCGCATTATAGCTTCAGGTTTCCGGAGGCGGTAAAAAATGTCCCCTGCCGGGCACACTTCAGTAACCAGGGGCCATTTCCGAAGCAATTGTCGCCAGAGGACTTAGCACTACTCGGCGTTGACAGTGCCAAGCGCCCTCCCTATGATGGCCGCAATATGGGCGCCTTCGGCGAACGCTTGCAGCGCGAGCGCGAGATGCGCGGCATCACGCTGGAAGAAATCTCCGAGTCTACCAAGATCAGCAGCCGCTCCCTGCTCGCCCTGGAAAAGGAAGAATTCGACAAGCTTCCCGGTGGCATTTTCAACAAGGGTTTTGTACGCGCCTATGCCCATTACCTAGGCATCGATGAAGACCAGGCCGTGGCCGACTTCGTCGCCGCTTCCGGGGGCGAAAAGGAGCAGCCCCTTCCCGACCCGCCGACGCCGCGCGCCGCCGACCTGGAACGACGTGCTGAGGGGCATGCCAACTGGCGTGCCTTCGCACTACTGGTTCTGCTGCTCGCTGCTGGGGTTGGGGCGGCCTGGAAAGTGGGTCCGCTGGCGTACAACGTCCTTTCGGAAGCCGTGCGAACACGCCTGAACTCCCAGCCGGCGCCCACGTCGGCACCACCCAGCGAGGCGCCGGCAAGCACGCAGGGGGGCCCGGTACCCGCTCCTGTGCCCGCTCCTGCTGCTACCCCAAGAAAGCCGCCCGCCAAGGCCAAGACCGTCACCGTTGCAAGGAACATTCCTGTTGCGGCTCTTCCGGCCGCTTCAGAGATGGTAGCGGCCCCGGCAACGGAGACGCCGGCCTCTACGTTTGTGGTCCAGATCCGCGCCACCCAGGACGCCTGGGTGCAGATCGTCGCCGATGGCAAGCTGCAGAGCGAAGGCGTACTGGTCCCGCCTGCGGAAAAACGCGTGCGCGCCGCCAAGGAAGTGGTCATCAAGACCGGAAATGCGGCAGGCGTGGAAGTCTCCTTTAACGGCCGGCCCCTGGCGCCTCTGGGCGAGGCGAACCAGATGGCTACGGTGACCCTCACCGCCGCGGGCGCCCAACGCTGAAGGGAGCGCGATGCCGCGGATGATCGAGCTGATCCGCCAGTCGGCGGTCCCGGCCAACATCATGCGCGCGGCAGCCAGAGGGGCGCTGGTCCTGCCCCCGGCGGAGATGATCGAAATTCTGGTCCACCTCACAGCAAACCCCGTCTTCGCCCAGCAAGCGCGAATGACCCTGGCCGGCTGGGACGAAACCTCGTCGCTGGCGGAGGCTTCCGATCCCCACGCCCCTTGGGCGGTGCTGGATTACTTCAGTAAGCCCGAGAACCTGCGCCCAACCCTGGTTCCGGCGCTGCTCGAGAATCCCTCCGTCCCCGAGGCTCGGCTGGTGGACCTCGCCCACGGCGCTTCCCGCGAAATCATTCCCATCATGCTGGCCAGCTCGCGGGTGCAGGCGGCGGTCAACGTGCTGCACGCCCTCGCCGGCAACCAGCACCTGGAGGAGCGCGAGGCCGCGCAAGTGCGGGAGATGCTCGGGCGTCTCGGCGACCGGGCGGAGCCGGTTCCGGCGGAAGACAGCGTGCTCTACGAGGTGACGCACGCGGCCGAAATCGCAGCCGAGGAAGGAACCCCTTTCACTCTGGTTACCTGCACCGGCGATATCCTCGGCCTGGGCCTGGAAGACCCCGGTTCTTCGCCGACGCCGGACGGCGTCGCGACCCTCGAAGTCCTGCCGGCGCTCGAGACCAAGGCAGCGCAGGGCGCGGACGATCCCCAGTTCCAGAAGCGGGTTTCGACTTTGCAGAGAATCGCCAAGCTCGGCGTGAGCGAGCGGGTTCAGTTGGCGATGAAGGGAAGCCGCGAGGAGCGCTTCCTCCTTATCCGTGACGGTTGCAAGGTAGTGGCGCTGGCTGTGCTGGAATCGCCCAAGATAACGGAGAATGAGGTTGAGGTCTTCGCCTCCATGCGCAATGTGCAGGAGATCGTGCTTCGCAGCATCACCCTCAAGCGCAAGTTCATGAAGGCGTATGCCGTAGTCAAGGCGCTGATAAACAATCCGCGCACGCCCTTGGACGTTGCCTTGCCGCTGCTGAATCACCTGCTGGTCAACGACCTGAGGATGCTCGCGGCCAACAAGAACGTACCCGAGACCCTCCGCAAACTCGCCACCAAGCTTTACAACCAGAAGAAAACGTTCTCTGGCGGTCGCTGAGAACTGGCCACCCTATGACCCATCCCATAGAATGGCTGGTGGAGGGGACCATCTTGTGCGCCAGCGTGGCTGATCCCGTAAGCGACCTGCTCAAGAAGGCGAAAACCATCGCGGTCGTGGGGCTTTCCAACAAGCCCTTGCGGCCCAGCCACGGCGTGGCTTTGTACTTGCAACAGCAGGGCTACCGCATCATTCCGGTGAATCCCAACATCGAGCGCGTGCTGGGCGAAAAGGCGTACCCTTCGCTGAAGGACGTGCCGGAGAAAATTGACGTAGTGAACATTTTCCGTCGCCCGGAGTTTGTGCCCGAGGTGGTGGACCAGGCGATCGCCCTGAAAGTTCCCGCGGTGTGGATGCAGGAAGAGGTCATTCACGAGCGGGCCGCCGCAAAGGCCCGTCAGGCCGGCATCTTCGTGGTGATGGACCGTTGCATCCTGAAAGAGCACCGGGCGAGGCAGCGGTAGAGTTGCGAGCGGGTTGCTACCCGCGAACCAGGATGACGGTGGCGTCGTCAGCGTAGGAGCCGCGGCAGAAGGCGCGCACCTCATCGAGCAGAGTCTCGGCGGAGGCATCGCGCCGGGCAAGGTGCGAGATCAGGCGGTCGATCCCATACTCTTCGCGGCCGTTGCTGGCTTCGGTGATGCCATCGCTGTAGAACAGCAGCCTGGCTCCAGGCGCAAACGTTACCTTTTCCTCGCTGTACCTTCCCGGACGCAGTCCCAGCGGAAGTCCTTCACGCGTGGGGAGTGAGCGAGCGCCCTCATCATCCACCAGCAGCGGCCAGGGATGTCCGGCGTTGGCAAAGGTAAAGGTCCGCCGGGCAGGATCGAGCACGCCGTAGATCATAGTGACGTACTTGCCCGCGGGCAGCTCGTCCATGATGCTCCAGTTGACGCGCGCCAGCAGTTCGCCCGGGCTGGCGGCTCCAACACCGGACTCGCCGTCGCCTTCAGGAGACGTCAGCGATAGCTGGTCGGAGCCGGTGTTTTCACCAGGAAGTCCCAGCGATAACTGACGGCCGGAGCGGTCACGCCGGCCGGACCTGCGGTTTCCGGTCCGCGACAAAGGACGTTGCGGCGGAATGGTTTCTGCCAGCGAGCGCACCAGCCGGCGCGTGGCAGACATCAACAGCGCCGCCGCCATGCCCTTGCCGGAAACGTCGGCCAGCACCAGCCCCCAGCGTCCGTCGGCGAGTGGGATAAAGTCATACCAGTCGCCGCTGACGGCGCCCGCCGGCGCACACAGCCCTTGGACGGCAAAACCGGGAACCAGCGGCGAGGCCTTGGGAAACAGCGCCTGCTGAATCTGGCGGGCTTCCTCGGCGTCGCTCAGCACGCGCTGGCGCTCCAGGCGCTCCTGCTGGAACAGCCGCGCGTTTTCGATGGCGATGGCGATATGCCCAGCCAGCACCTCCAGAAGCTGCCTCTGCTCGAGCGGGAAGGCGTCCAGCGTTGGCCAGTTGGCGCTCAGTACGCCGATCACCTGCCCGCGCACCTTAAGGGGGATATCGAGTTCGGAGAGCGTGCCCGGCTCGCACTCGATGTAAAAAGGGTCTTTGCGGACGTCGGGAGCGTAGCGGGTTTCACCCGTGGCCGCCACCCAGCCCACCATGCCCTGTTGGCCAATCTTCACGCGCGCGCCCTTGCCGTACATGGTGCAACCCCGCACACCGGCCAGCACCATCTCGTTGGCCTCAAAGTCGCGCAGGAAGATCTCAGTCTCGATACAGCCGAAACTGCGCGTGACTTCATTGACCACCTGGTCGATCAGCAGGTCGAGGTCGAGCGTGGAGGTGATTTTCTGGGCGGCTTGCTGGATGCGGGTGACTTCATCTAAAAGGCGGGCCCGCGACACGAGCCCGGACCTTCCGGCGCTGGGTTGAGGACTGGCTGCCATGACTCAGGTCCTTTGCTCCCGGAATTTCCCGCGATCGCTCCTCAATGGATGCTCAAAGCGCATTCAGGATTCTTTTTTGGGCGGCGATGAACTCTTCTCGGCAGCACCGGCACGGCGCTTGCGGATCTCCTCCATCCGTTCGCGGATGCGCTTCTCAATGCCTTCATTCGTAGGGAAGTAATAGCGCCGGTTCTTCAGGTTGTCGGGCAGGCACTGCATGTCCGCGACCTTCTGATCGAGGTCGTGCGCGTACTGGTAGCCGGCGCCGTAGCCGAAGCCCTTCATCATGCCTGTGACAGGATTGCGCAGGTGCAGAGGAACGGGCTCGGCGACGGTGCGCTCAACATCCTGCTGCACCGTTCCATAAGCGGTATAGAGCGCATTGGATTTGGGCGCGAGAGCAAGATAAACGGCGGCTTCCGCCAGCGCCAGATTGCCTTCCGGCATGCCGATGAAGTCGACGGCGTCGCGCGCCGCCACCGCCAGCGAGAGCGCGTTGGGATCGGCCAGGCCGACATCCTCGACCGCCATGCGCACCAGCCGCCGGGCGATGTAAAGCGGGTCTTCACCGGCCTCGATCATGCGCGCCAGCCAGTAGAGCGAAGCGTCGGCATCGCTGTTGCGCACGGACTTATGCAGCGCGGAGATCAGGTTGTAGTGCTCCTCGCCAGCTTTGTCGTAGAGCAGGATGCGTTTCTGCAAAGCGTCCTGAGCGACCTGCTCGGTGATCTCGCCGTTTGCGCCAACGGTCCCGGCGGCAACTTCCAGCACGTTGTAGGCGGAGCGCGCGTCTCCGCTCGAATAGGCGGCGATCTTCGCCAGCACTTCGTCACTCACGCGCAAGTTCATCTCGCCCAGGCCGCGCTCCCGGTCGGCCAGCGCCCGTCTTAGCAAGGTGATGATCTGCTCTTCTGTAAGCGGGTTCAGCACATACACGCGACAGCGCGACAGCAGTGCGGAGATGATTTCGAATGAAGGATTCTCAGTCGTGGCGCCGATGAGCCGGATCGAGCCCTTCTCGACGTAGGGGAGGAACGCGTCCTGCTGCGCCTTGTTGAAGCGGTGGACTTCGTCTACGAACAGGATGGTGCGCGTGCTGTACTGGCGGGCGCGCTCGGCATCGGCCATCACCTGCTTGATCTCCTTGATGCCGCTGAGCACGGCGGAGAACTGGATGAAGTCGGCGCGGGTCATGCCGGCGATGATCTTGGCCAGCGTGGTCTTGCCCACCCCGGGCGGTCCCCAGAAGATCAGCGATCCGGGATCGTCGCGCTCGATCTGCAAGCGCAGTGGCTTGCCCGGGCCGAGGATGTGCTCCTGCCCGACGAATTCATCGAGCGTGCGCGGACGCATGCGGTCGGCCAGCGGCCGCGAGCGGTCGCCGGGTTCATCGGCAGACGGGATGGGCTGGAACAAGGACATGCAAGGACTCAGCAATCAGCACCCAGCATTCGGTAGCGCCGGCATCTTGCCGGCTGTCGCGGCCGGCGTCCCGCCGCCGCAAGATTCGCCATGCGATCACCCGATCAGAGATATTCAGATTCCCGCCCTCCTCTGCCTCGCCGCCTCGTACAGCAATACCGACGCTGCTACCGCAGCATTCAACGATTCCACCTCCCCGGAATGTGGCACCACGACCGTTTCATCCATCTGCGACATCAATTGCCGTGGCAACCCCGAGCCCTCATTGCCGATGAAGCAGGCCAGAGGGCCTGACAAGTTGGCCTGATCCGCAGAGACGCCCCCGTGCGACGATGTGGCCACAAGGCGTAAGCCCGCCTGCCGCAGACGCGGTATCGCTTCCTCCACCTTCACAGCAACCGCCGGCATCCGGAACACCGATCCTGCCGACGCCCGCACCGCCTTGGAGTTGAACTGGCTGACAGTGCCCTCGCCGAGCAGCACGCCGCTCGCGCCAAAGGCTTCGGCGGACCGCAGGATCGTGCCCAGGTTCCCGGGGTCCTGGATGCCGCTCAGCGCCACCACCAGCGGCTGGTGAGGGCGCAGCACGTCGTCCAGCGTAAAGTTCCTGGCCTTGGCCAGCGCCGCCACTCCCTGCGGCGTTTCCGTGGCCACCGCGCTGTCAAAAACCTCGTTCGGCAGCAGGACGGTTTCAACCTGGGCGGCGATCTGCGGCAGCAGCCGGTCGGCCACTTCCAGAGAGGACTGGCGGAAGAACACGGCGCGGAACTTCAACCCGCTGCGGATGGCCTCCTCCACCAGGCGCACGCTCTCGATGGCGCAGCAACCGTCGGGGGTGGTTTCGCTGCGGGCAAAGGCGCGCCGCAGTTCCTTTACCAGCAGGTTCTGCCGGCTGGCCACCCGCCGCAGCCGTTGCCGCAGGTCCTTATTCATACCAGCAGCAACATCATACGCCCGGTAGTCTGCTATCCTTGCAGCGTACAATACGATGTGTTAGGTTTCGCCCGTCTGAGCAGGTACGATCTTATGCGCAGTAACAGGCTCGCAAAGGAAGTGCGTGTGGCCGCGGAGATTGTCAGGATCAACAGCGAGACGCCGGAGAGTTCGCTGATCGCCTACGTGGCGGAGCAGATCCGGGCCGGGTATGTGCTGGGCATGCCCACGGATACCTTCTACGGCCTGGCCGCCGATCCCTTCAATCTGCGCGCCGTGGAGAAAATCTACGACGTCAAGTCGCGCTC
>Ga0335069_10008505_pt1 | contig 14687 bp, 6 predicted proteins | sample Lox_Sample_11_FD_206714 | JGI IMG/M metagenome (GOLD analysis project Ga0335069, IMG submission 206714) | Soil microbial communities from Loxahatchee National Wildlife Refuge, Florida, United States - Lox_Sample_1.1 | ecosystem: Environmental > Terrestrial > Soil > Wetlands | place: USA: Florida... | reverse complement strand
GACCACTTGCCGGATGTGGCCGGCGACGCGCGACGCCTGCAGGAAGTGTTGCAGAACCTGCTGGACAACGCGATTCAGTACACCTTGCCCGGCGGAAAGATCGTCCTCACCGCGGATTTGAAGAATGAGGAAGTGATTTTCACCGTGGCGGACACCGGCATCGGCATTCCCACCGCCGACCAGCCGCGCATTTTCGAGCGCTTCTATCGCGTGGACGCCGCGCGCTCGCGCGAAGCCGGCGGCACCGGCCTCGGCCTGGCGATCGCCAAGCACTTGATCGAGGCGCAAGGCGGGCGCATCTGGGTGGAAAGCGAAATCGGCGTGGGCTCGAAGTTCCACTTTTCGGCGCCGGTGTTTGATGCCGAGCGCATCGCGCTGCGTCCCGCCAGCTCCGCGGCGGCCGGTGCGCGCGGCGGACGGCCCCCGGCCGCCTGAAACGCAAGAATTCACGCCTTTTCCTCATATTCATCGCACCGTCAACAACCTGTAACGTTTCGCGCCGACCATGGGAACGTGGTGTGGTGTGAACCCGCACCGCGAGCTCCCGCGGAGGGACCCGATGGCATCAACCGCCGGTCTGACCGAAACCGTTTTGTACGACACTTTGGTCAATTATCTGATTTCGATGGCGCGCGTGGTCGAGAGCGCCATGAACCGCTCGCTCGACGCCATCATTGCCTTCGATAATCCGCGCACGCAGGGCCTTCCCGGCGAAGTCTTCCTTTTGGAGCCGCGCATCAACGAAATGGAAATCATGATCGACGAACTGGCGATCCGCTTGCTGCGGCGCGGCTCGTTCAGCGACGACGAAATGCGCCTGGTGGTGGCCTCGCTGAAGATCACCAACGATCTGGAGCGCATCGGCGACATCGCCGTGAATCTGGCGGAGCGCGTCATCTCCCTGCGCGAAATGACGGACGCGAAGCAGCCCGAGGAACTCGCGCCGATGGCCGAAGCGGTGCGCTCGATGGTCAGCCGCAGCCTGGGCGCGCTGATTTTCCGCAATGCCGAAATGGCCGCGCAGGTTCTGGAGAGCGACGACGTGGTGGATCAATACCGGGACCGCATCTTCGAGAACCTGATGCTGCACATGACCCAAAACGTTTCGCTGGTGACCCCTGGCATGCAGTTCGTCCTGGCGACGCGCCATCTGGAGCGCATCGCCGACCATGCGACCAACATCGCCGAGGACATCATTTTCTGGGTGCGCGGCCTGGATGTGCGTCACGGCCGCGGGCTGACGGTGCGTCCGGAGTCGGAAACGACCACGGTTGGTATCAGTTCGGAGGTCACGGAGAATTCACATGCGCTTCATTCGGATGTGACTCCGAGCTGCGAAACTCAGCGTGTTTGAACTTCACTCCACGTCCTACCTCGGGGACCGGTGCACCCCTGGCTCCGGTCCCCTTCTCCTCCCTCCCAAAGATTGAGAACAGGCATCCCGATTCCAGCTTGGTGTACTCCAATCCTTGTTGGATAATGGGGAAATGCGGGGAAGCGCAAGCATGAGGCAGGACGTTTCCGAGCGCCCGATGCGCGCCTGGATTTGTGTGCTTCTTGCCCTGCTGATTCTCTACAATCCGTTCCTGGCGCTCACCAGTTCCTGTGGGAGCTATTCCGTGCAAGGGCAGGCGCGGCATCGCGCCACCGTCGGCGCCTCGGAGCTCCAACACTTGGGCTGCGCTCAAGACCAAACGCCGCAAGACGTGGAGAATTTACAGGAATTCGGCCAGGAGTTTGCCGGACCTGCCGTAGAGTACCAAGCGGTAGCGTTTCACGAAGACGTAGAAGTAGCGCAACCAGCGTTGGCAAGCCTGATCTGGTCGCGTCCCCCACCTTTGGTTTAAATCCGACCTAGCCACGGGTCCCGAAAATTGGGATGCGTGGACCCGAAACAGATTAAAGTTACTCAGGATTTTCTGGTTCTCCATTCGGTGCTCGAGAAAGAACGCTCCGGCTGGAGCGAGGGCCAAGAACTCTACGAAGGAAACGTCATGTCAAAAAAGACGCAAATAGGAATCGCCTGCGCGGCCGTGCTAATAGCCGGGCTGCTGTGGCTGAGCTGGCGGCACGGAAAGACGCAAGCCGACGACGCAGACTCCAAAACGCACGGCGAAGTGGTAGCGGCGGTCGTGAAGGTGGAGCGGCGCGACCTGGGAACGGCGCTTACGCTGGCCGGCGCGTTCAAGCCGTTTCAGGATGTGGACATTCACGCCAAGGTCGCCGGCTATATCAAGGCCATCTATGTGGACGTGGGGTCGCACGTGAAAGAGGGGCAGACGCTGGCGATCCTGGAAGTGCCGGAATTGGCGGCGGAGTTGGCCGGAGCGGACGCCTCCGTGCGGCGCGCAAAAGACGAGATTCGCCGGGCGCAGGGAGACGTGGATCGGGCCAAGTCCGCGCACGTAGCCGCGCATGCGATGTGCTCGAGGTTGCAGCAGGCCTCCGAACAAAGAGCGGGATTGGTGGCGCAACAGGAGGTCGATGACGCGCGCGCAAAAGACCTGGAGGCGGAAGCGCAGGTATCGAGCGCGGAGGCGGCGCTAAACGCGGCGGAGCAGGCGCTGGACGTGGCGGTGGCGACCCAGAAGCAGTACACCGCGCTATCCGATTACACGCGAATCATGGCGCCATTTACCGGCGTCGTGACGCTGCGCTACGCGGACACGGGGGCGCTGATCGCGGCCGGAACATCGTCGAGCACGCAGTCGATGCCGGTGGTGCGGCTCGCCCAGATTTCCGTATTGCGACTGGTGCTGCCGATTCCGGAGTCGATCGCCGCCGAGATCCGGCTGGGCGATCCGGTGAAGGTACACGTGCAGGCGTTGAACGCGGATTACGTGGGAAAGGTCTCGCGTTTCGCCGATTCGCTGGACCCGCAGACGCGAACCATGGAAACGGAAATCGATTTCCAGAATACGGACAGCAAGCTTCTGCCGGGGATGTACGTGCAGGCAGTGGTGGCCCCTCCGGGACGGAAAAATGTACTCACGGTGCCGCTGGAAGCAGTGGAATTGGGAACGGATGCGAGCCAGGGATCGGTTCTGGTGGTGAATGCGCAGAATGTGCTGGAAGAGCGGAAAGTACAATTGGGCGGGCAGGGAAGCACGCAGGTGGAGGTTCGCAGTGGATTGAGCGAGGGAGAGCGCGTGGTTGTGGGCAGCCGGAACCAATTCCGTGCGGGAATGAAGGTGACGCCGAAAGAGATCAACGTCGGCCAGCCGGGTGAGACGGAGGGCAAATAATGCCGAAGTTCGCCTTGGCGTATCCGTATTTCATCATCATGATCTGCCTGGTGGTGGCGGTAGTGGGTGTGTCCACGGTGGTGCGAATGCCAGTGGATTTGTTCCCCCAGATCAACATTCCGGTGGTGGTGGTGGCCACATTTTACTCGGGGATGCCGCCGCAACAGATCGAAGCGGATATTACCAACACCTTCGAGCGCTTTTTCACACTGGGAAGCAACATTGACCACATCGAGTCACGTTCGTTGACGGGCGTCAGCCTGATCAAGGTCTATTTCAAGCCGGGCACGAACGCCAGCGCGGCGCTCAGCAATATCGCGAATCTCGCGATGGCCGACCTGCGGCGACTGCCGCCTGGGACACTGCCGCCCGTGGTGTTGAAATTCGACGCTTCCAGCATGCCGGTGTGCCTGATCACGTTGAAAGGCGAAGGCCTGAACGAAACACAATTGAAAGACCTGGCGCAATTTCAGGTGAGAAACCAGGTGGCCAATGTGCAGGGGGCCTCGGTGCCGCAGCCTTTTGGAGGAACCTACCGGCAAATCCAGGTGTACGTGGATCCGGTAAAGCTGGAAGCGCACCAGTTGAGCTTAATGGATGTGGTGCACGCGGTGAACGATTCCAACTTGATCTTACCGGCCGGCGATGTGCGCATCGGGAACCGCGATTACAACATTTACGCAAACAGCCAGGTGGCCACGCCGGAGGATGTCAACAGCATTCCGCTGAAATCGGTGGGATTAGGCACGGTGGTGGTTGCGGATGTGGGGAAGGCCGAAGATTCCGGGGCCATCCAGACGAATATTGTGCGGATCGATGGGCAAAGGTCCGTCTACATCCCGGTGCTGAAGCAAGGAGGAGGCAGCAACACCATCGCGATTGTGAACGGGGTGAAGGAAGCCACGAAACACCTGGTGGATATTCCCGACGTACTGAAAACTGCTGTGGTTTTTGACCAGTCGATATTCGTCAAGACGGCGCTAAAGAACCTGCTCAAAGAAGGCGGGATCGGATTGGTGCTGACCGGGCTGATGATTCTGCTCTTCCTAGGCAGTCCGCGGGCGACATTTGCGGTATTGCTTTCCATACCGCTGAGCGCGCTGGCGTGTTTTCTGGTGGTCAACGGCATGGGGGGATCGATCAACACCATGCTGCTGGGCGGCCTGGCGCTAGCCTTCTCGCGCTTGATCGACAACTCGGTGGTGGTGCTGGAGAACATTTTCCGGTTCATGGAGCAGGGCACGGAACCCAGAGAGGCGGCGGAAAAAGGAGGAACAGAAATCGCGCTCGCGGTGCTGGCAGCGACGTGCACAACCTCGATCGTGTTTTTCCCGGTCACCTTGTTTTATGGAGTGAGCCGCTATCTCTTCGCGGACCTGGCGCTGGGCGTGGTCCTGTCGATTTTTGCTTCCTACGTATTTGCGCTCACGGTGGTGCCGTTGTATTGCGCGCATTTCATCCGGTTGAAGGGACACGGAGAAGAGGGGCACGAGCACGGGCCAGGCATGCTGGCAAAGCTAGTGGAGCGGTTCAATGAATTATTCCAGAAGCTTTTGAAGTATTACGAGGAGAGCGTCGCGAAAGCACTGGTGAAGCCAGGATGGACGACGTCGTATTTATTGGGTGGCATCGCCCTATCCGTGCTGATCGCCTTCCCTTTTGTCGGGAAGGCCTATTTCCCGCGCACGGATCCCGGGCAATTCGTGATCAACGTGAAGGCGCCAACGGGCACGCGGCTGGAGGTGACCGACAAGTACATCGCGCGCGTCGAGGATGACCTCCGCGCGGTGATCCCCGCCAGCGAGCTGGACATGATCGTTTCCAACATCGGGATCACGCCGGACATTTCGTCCATTTACACAAGCAACTCGGCGATGCACACGGCGTTTGTGCAGGTGAACCTGAAAGAAGGGCATCGCGTGGGAAGTTACGAGTACATGGAGCGGGCACGGCGCAAACTAGCGGCGGACTTGCCGGAATTGAGCACGTACTTTCAGGCGGGCGGCTTAGTGGATTCGGTCGTGAACCAGGGATTGCCGGCGCCTCTGGATGTACAGGTGAGCGACAACGATCTTCACGAAGGCTACGAAATCGCGAGGAAAATTGCGCTGCAATTGAAGGGGTCCGAACGCGTCAGCGACGTCCTGATTCCGCAAGACATCGATTATCCGGGCCTGGAACTGAATATCGACCGCGAACAAGCCAGCCTGCTGGGACTCAGCCCCAAAGACGTGGTGGACAACGTCATCACGGCATTGACCTCGGACGGGATGATCGCGCCGAGCTACTGGATCGACCCGAAGAGCGGAAACAACTACATGATGACGGTGCAGTACTTCAACGACAAAATCGGTTCGATGACCATGTCGGATTTCCGGAACATTCCGTTGCGCGCAGTGACCTCCACGAAGTACACACCGCTGCAATCGGTGGCGAAGATCGATCCAATCAATACGCCCACGGAAGTAGACCACTACCAAATCCGGCGCGTGATCGACGTTTATGTGATGCCGAAAAGCGAAGATTTGAGCGGCGTGAACCATGAGGTCACCCGGATGCTGAAGGGGTTGACGCTGCCGAAGAACGCGCGGGTGCGCGTGCAGGGAGCGGTAAAGGGCATGAGCGAATCGTTCACGCGGTTCGCGGTCGGGTTACTGCTTTCGATTGTGCTGGTCTACCTGATTCTGATGGCACAATTCCGGTCGTTCATCGATCCCTTCATCATTCTGACGGCAATTCCGCCCGGCTTGGCCGGCGCGCTGGTGATCCTGTGGATGACGGGGACCACGCTGAACATCATGTCACTGATGGGGGTGATCATGATGACGGGCATCGTGGTGTCCAACAGCATTTTGATCGTGGAGTTTGCGGGGATTTTGCAGGAGCGCGGTTTGCAGTTGAAGGAGGCGGTGGTGGAGTCGTGCAAAGTCAGGCTGCGGCCGATCCTGATGACCTCGCTGGCGACACTGCTGGCGTTGCTGCCGATGGCTTTGGGAGTCGAGGCTGGGAGCGAACAGTATGCGCCGCTGGCGCGGGCGATGATCGGAGGCCTGGGCGCGTCGGTGATTCTGACGGTTTATCTGGTGCCTGCCATCTACCTGGTGATCAAGGGCCGGAAAACGATGGAGACGGCGTCTTGAGCCGGGGCAGGCACTTCGACTGGAAAATGAAGCTCTCCGCGGGCAATAACCGCAACGCGGCAGGGGGCGGGTAATGCCAAAATTCGCTCTCGCGTACCCGTATTTCATCATCATGGTCTGCCTGGTGGTGGCCGTGGTGGGCGTGACGACCGTGTTACGCATGCCGGTGGATCTGTTTCCAGAAATCAATATTCCCGTGGTGGTGGTTGCCACATTTTACGCAGGCATGCCGCCGCAACAGATCGAAGCGGATATTACCAATACCTTCGAACGGTTTTTCACGCTAGGAAGCAACATTGACCACATCGAGTCGCGTTCGCTGACAGGCGTAAGCCTGATCAAGATTTATTTCCAGCCAGGAACGGACTCCAACGCGGCCTTAAGCAACATCGCCAATCTTGCGATGGCCGATTTGCGGCGATTGCCACCGGGAACGCTGCCGCCCGTGGTGTTGAAATTCGACGCTTCGAGCCTGCCAGTGTGTCTGCTGACGTTGAAAGGCGAGGGCCTGAACGAAACGCAACTGAAAGACCTGGCGCAGTTCCAGGTGAGAAATCAGGTGGCCAACGTGCCGGGGGCGTCGGTGCCGCAGCCATTCGGAGGAACGTACCGGCAGATTCAGGTCTATGTGGATCCGATGAAATTGGAGGCGCATCAGTTGAGCCTGATGGACGTGGTGGCGGCCATCAATCGCTCCAACTTGATTTTGCCGGCGGGCGACGTGCGCATCGGCCACCGGGACTACAACATTTACGCAAACAGTCAGGTCCCCAAGACCGAGGAAATCAATCGCGTGCCACTCAAGACCGTTGGGCTCGGATCGGTGATGGTAGCCGATATAGGCAAGGCCGAAGATGCGGGGGCAATTCAGACCAATATCGTGCGCATTGACGGCCAGAAATCTGTTTACATCCCGATTTTGAAACAAGGAGGCGATAGCAACACCATCGCAATCGTCAACGGAATTAAAGAGGCGATCAAGGACCTGGTGGATATTCCGAAAAGTCTGCGCACCGCGGTGGTCTTCGACCAGTCCATTTTCGTGAAGACGGCGGTGAAAAACCTGTTGAAGGAAGGCGGCATCGGCCTGGTGCTCACAGCGCTGATGATTCTGCTGTTCCTGGGCAGCCCGCGGGCGACCTTTGCCGTACTGCTTTCGATTCCGCTTTCCGCACTGACGTGTTTTCTGGTGATGGACGGGATGGGCGGCTCGATCAACACGATGCTGCTGGGCGGCCTGGCGCTGGCGTTTTCGCGTTTGATCGACGACTCCGTGGTGGTGCTCGAGAACATCTTCCGGTTCATGGAAAACGGAGCGGGGCCATGGGAGGCCGCGGAGAAAGGTGGAATGGAGGTGGCGCTGGCGGTGCTGGCGGCGACTTCGACGACGTCGATCGTGTTTTTCCCGGTGACGTTTTTCTACGGCGTAAGCAAGTACTTGTTCACGGACCTGGCGCTGGGCGTGGTGCTTTCGATTTTCGCGTCCTACATTTTCGCGATGACCGTGGTGCCGCTGTATTGCGCGTACTTCATCCGGCTGGAAGGGCACGGACACGGGGCGGAAGAGGCGCCGCAGGAAAGTCAAAAAAGTCATAAAGGAATGCTGGGAACGCTGGTGCACGCCTTCAATCAAAAGTTCCAGCAACTGCTGGCGTTTTATGAAAAGTGGGTGACGCGGGCGCTGGTGAATCCCGGGAGGACAGCGCTGTTCATTCTTGGGGGAATCGCCGCGTTGATCGGCGGAATTTTCCCGTTTGTCGGGCGGGCGTATTTTCCGCGAACGGACCCGGGGCAGTTTGTCATCAATCTGAAAATGCCGACAGGAACGCGGCTGGAAGTTTCCGACGCATACGCTGCGGACGTGGAGCAGGAGATCCGGTCGGTTATCCCGAGAAGCGAACTGGACATGATTGTCTCGAACATCGGGATCACGCCGGACTTGTCCGCAATCTACACGAGCAATTCGGCGATGCACACGGCGTTTGTGCAGGTGAGCCTGAAAGAGGGTCACGAGGTGGGGAGTTACGAGTACATGGAGAGGGTGCGACGAAAACTGGCGAACGATCTGCCGCAGGTGAGCGCGTATTTTCAGGCAGGCGGCCTGGTGGATTCCGTGGTGAACCAGGGATTGCCGGCTCCGCTGGACATTCAAGTGAGCGACAACAACCTGGACGAGGGGGACGCCATTGCGCGGAAAATCGCGCTGCAACTGAAATCTTCCAGCCGGGTGAGCGACGTGCTGATTCCGCAGGATATCGACTACCCGGGCCTGGAACTGAACATCGACCGCGTGCAGGCCAGCCTCTTGGGACTGTCGCCAAAGAACGTGGTGGACAACGTCATCACCGCGTTGACCTCGGACGGCATGATCGCGCCGAGCTACTGGATCGATCCGAAGAGCGGCAACAACTACATGCTGACGGTGCAGTATTCCGACAAAAAGGTGGGTTCGATGACGATGTCAGACTTCCGGAACATTCCCCTGCGGGCGGCGAATTCGGACAAGTACACCCCGCTGCAGTCCGTGGCCAAAATTCTGCCGATTAATACGCCGACGGAAGTGGACCACTATCAAATCCGGCGCGTGATTGACGTGTACGTGATGCCCAAGAGCGAGGACCTGAGCGGAGTGAGCGCGGAAGTGAACCACATCATCAAAGATCTCAAGCTGCCCAAGAACGCGCTGGTGCGCGTGCAGGGTGCGGTGGTGGGAATGCACGAGTCCTTCTTCCGGTTCGGCATCGGACTGATTCTTTCGATCCTGCTGGTGTATCTGATTCTGATGGCGCAGTTCCGCTCGTTCATCGATCCCTTCATTATTTTGACGGCCATACCCCCAGGGCTTGCGGGCGTGATGGTGTTTCTGTGGATGACGCACACCACGCTGAACATCATGTCGCTGATGGGCGTGATCATGATGACCGGAATCGTGGTGTCCAACAGCATTTTGATCGTGGAGTTTTCGGGAATCCTGCACGAGCGGGGCATGACCTTGAAGCAGGCCACCGTGGAAGCCTGCAAGGTGCGCTTGCGGCCGATTCTCATGACTTCGCTGGCCACCTTGCTGGGGCTGATCCCGATGGCGCTGGGCCTGGAGGCGGGAAGCGAGCAGTATGCGCCGCTGGCGCGCGCGGTGATCGGGGGATTGGGAGTTTCGGTGGTGGTGACCGTGTTTCTGGTGCCCGCGGTGTACCTGGTGATCCACGGAAGGAAAAAGGAAGGCGCGGCGGAGGTGGCGTCGTGAAGCAGGGATTGCGTTTGGCGGCGATGGCCGTGGCATTCGCAGGCCTCGTCCCGGGCGGAGTTGCACAAACGCCGCAGGGCCATCCGGCAAATCCACCTGAGGCAATGCCTGCCGGGCCGCAGGCTTCCACGAGCAAGGCGCGGCCGCTGACCATCGAGGAAGCGGAGACCCTTGCCATCCAAAACAACCCGCAAATCACGGTGGGGAAATTGCGCGCGCTCGAGGCGCATGAATTCGTGCGGGAAGCACGCTCCGCGCTGATGCCCCAGGCGAGCTTGAATCTGACCGGGGTGGGAGCAAACGACGGCAGCCGGCTTTCCGCGGGTTACCTGAACAGCCCCGCCCTGTTTTCCCGGGCGGCTGGCGGGGCGACCGTGAACCAGCTGATCACGGACTTTGGACGGACAACCAATCTGGTGAGCAGCTCGGAATTTCACGCCAAGGCCGAGGACGAAAACGCCGTGGCGACGCGGCAAGACATCGTGCTCGCGGTGGACGAGGCGTTTTACAACGTGCTGGAAACCAAGGCGCTGCTGAAAGTAGCGCAGAATACAGTGAAAGCCCGCCAGGACCTGGTGGACCAGATCCAGGCGCTGACGAACGCCAAGCTGCGATCGGAAATCGACCTGAGCTTTTCCAAGGTGGACCTGGCGCGGGCAAAGCTGCTGATGCTGGATTCTGAGAGCGGCTATCAAGCCTCGTTGTCGACGCTTTCCGCGATTCTCGGCTACGCCGATCGGCAGGAGTTCAACGCCGTGGAGACTCCGGGGCAGGGAGTCGCGCCTCCCTCGGCGGATCCCACGCCGCTGATCCAGCAGGCGCTGGAGTCGCGGCCGGAAATTCTTTCGCTGCGCAACGAAGTGACGTCCGCGGAAAAATTCGGCCGCGCCGAGCACGATTTGTGGTGGCCAACGGTCAGCGGCATGGGCGTGGTCGGCGGCGCCCCGGTGAGGGATTCCAACATCACCAGTTGGTACGGGGCGGCGGGAATCAACGTGAACATTCCCGTGTTCAACGGATTTCTGTTCAACGCCAGGGCCAAGAGCGCGGACCTGGAAACGGAAGCGAAACGAAAACGGCTGCAGGATTTGCAGGACAACGTGGCGCGCGACGTGCGCAACAGCTGGCTGGATACCAACAAGGCCTTCGAGCGCCTCTCCGTGACCAAGCAACTCCGGGAACAGGCCGAACTTTCCCTGGAGCTCGCCGACGCCCGGTATAGACTCGGCCTGGGAACCATCGTGGAATTCAGCCAGGCGGAATTGCAACAGACCGACGCGGAACTCCAAGACACCGACGCGCACTATCAGTACATCGTGTCGCAGATCCTGCTGGCGTATCAGATGGGCGTGACGCGATAGAGGCGGGGCTTCCGGCGGGAAAACCGGAGCCTTCAAAAATCCGGAATGGAACCGCGGCTGCCTCGCGGAGCGTGCGCGTGTGCCCCCCAAAAATCCGCAGGAAAATTCTCTCCCAAATCCCCAGGCGCACACGACGATTTCGCCTGTTTTCTGGGGCTAGCAGGGCGTTACTCTTCTGCCTCTAGGTCCGTTCACAATTCGTAAGGCATGTTAAATGAGAGAGATAGCAAGCTACCCAGGTAGATTGTTACAGATTATTTACGTGCGATTGATATGGGCGTAAGAGTCGCCCAATAACTTGCCAAGCGGGGTGGTACGCATTTCCCGGGTACGTGTTCGAAATCTGCAACAGAAAAAAGAGAGAGGCAATGAGAAAACTTGCATCGCTAACATTGTCGCTATTCCTTACAACTGGAATGGCGTTTGCTGACTCACCGAAAGACTCACCGAAGGATGCTCCAAAGGAAGCGGCGCAGCCCACGAAGAATGCGGCAACGACGGCCGCGACGAAAACCAACGCAGAGATTGCCGCGGAGATGGAAGAATTGCGTCAGGCTCTGCAGGCGCAGCAGGAACAACTCCAGGTCTTGAAAGAGGAGCTGGCCAAGCGCGACAAGGAGATCGAAGACGCGCGCGAAGCCGCCGCCTCGGCGAATTCTCGTGCGGCGGAAGCCAGCACCAAGGCCACCGAAGCCGTGGCCACGTCGGCGGAAGTGAAGACCACGACGACGCAATTGAACTCCACGGTGGCCAGCATGGCCGCGAGCAGCGCGGCGGCGGGAAGTTCCGCGGCGCTGGCGACCAGCGGGGCCGCGGCCGGCGACGAAGAGAAGGGGCCGGCGACGATCCGCTTCAAGGGCGTAACGCTGACACCAGGCGGATTCATCGAAGCCGCGACCGTCAACCGCCAACGGGGACTCAGCTCGGACATCAACACGCCGTTCAACTCGATCCCGTACGCGGATAACGCCACCGGGAAGCTCTCGGAAATGAACTTCTCGGCTCGCCAGTCGCGGTTGTCGCTGCTGTTCGGCGCGAACATCGGCAGCGCGAAGATGAGCGGATACTACGAGGCGGATTTCCTCGGCGCGGGCACGACCTCCAACAACCGGCAGAGCAATTCGTACGTGTTCCGGCAGCGCCAGTTGTGGGGACGCGCGGATTTTGAAAACGGCTGGGCGTTCTCGGCCGGACAGATGTGGAGCCTTGCGACGGAAAACCGCAACGGCATCGTGAACCGCGGCGAGTGGTTCCCGCAGATGATCGACCCCCAGTACCTCGTCGGCTACGTCTGGCAGCGCTCCGACGACATCCGCGTGACGAAGAGCTTCGGCAGCAAGTTCAGCCTGGCGGCTTCGATGGAAGGCTCGCAGGAGACGGTCGCTGGCCGCGGCTTCAGCACCTATACGGCAACCAGCGGAACGGCCACGACGAACGCCTTCGTCTACGCGCTCGGCGCGGGCGGCGGGTTGTACAACGCGTTTGATCCGACGGGCTATGCGCCGAACAAACTGCCTGATTTCGTGTTCAAGGCTTCCTGGGATCCCGGATGGGGCCACTTCGAAATCTTCGGCATCGTCAGCGAATTCCGCAATCGCATTTATCCATGCGCGGTGGTCAGCATCACCGGCAACACGACCGCGAACGCCAGCCTGACGGATGCGAACGGTGTGGTCTACACCGGAACGTACACGAACAACGTCCTGAACGGGCCTGCCGTCACCCCGACGGGCTGCACCAACACCACGCCGAACGCCTCGCTGGCGAACAACGTCTCGACGACTGGCGGCGCCGGCGGCTTCCACGCGCACGTGCCGGTGCTCCACAAGAAAGTAGATGTGGGACTCAGCGGCATGTACGGCGATGGCACGGGCCGGTTTATCTCCTCGCAGTTGGCCGATGCCACGTTGCGTCCGGACGGCTCGCTGACGCTGATCCACAACGGCGGCTGGCTGGGCTCGATCGAGTGGCACGTAAACCCGAAGTGGGAAGTGTACGGCTACGTGGGCGGCGAATATGCGGCGCGCGCGGCTTACACCGGGTACCAGACGGTGACTGGCTCCACGGCCTCGATTCCCGTGGCGCTTCTCTCCGAAGGCGGAGCCTCCATCATCTATCCCGAAACGCAGACCACCTGGAAGACCTCCATCACCGCCGCCGGCGGTTACGGCGGTCCGACGGCCAACAATGCGGGTTGCAGCGTTGAGCTTCCTCCGGGCGGCAACAGCGCCCCGAGCGCCGGCTCAAACTGCGCGGGCGACACTCGGTACATCAGCGAGGGCACCCTTGGCTTCTGGAACCGCATCTACCAGGGCGAGAAGGGCCGCGTGCAGTGGGGCGTGCAATACTCCTACTTCTACCGCAACAGCTGGTCCGGCGTGAACGGATCGGTTAGCGGGCAGCCGCACGCCGTGGACAACATGGTGTGGACGTCGTTCCGCTACTACATCCCCTAGTCTAATTGCCAGACAAATTGGGGAAACGCAAAACCCAGGGGCAGCCGAAAGGGCTGCCCCTTTTTTATTGACAGTGAGGTGTCTGGGGAAAACATAAGTTCCCTGAATTGAGCGTTTTATGGCGAATCAGAGGGAATGTTTCGAATTTTTAACAGACTCTTCCGCGATTGTAACAATTCCGTAACCCCGCGTGTTCAGACTCCCTATTTATCAGCTATATCTCGAATCTTCAGGAGACCTAATCTCATGAAAAGACTTGCTGTGCTCGCAATCGGTGTTCTCGTACTCTGTGGCATCGTCTTCGCGGACAACCCGCTCTTGATCAACGGCGCAGGCGCGACTTTCCCCTATCCGATTTATTCCAAGTGGTTTGACACCTACCACACGAAATTCCCGAATGTTCAGTTCAATTACCAGTCGGTCGGCTCCGGCGCGGGCATCAAACAAGTGACCGAGGGAACCGTGGATTTTGGAGCGACCGACGGACCGATGAACGACGACCAGCTGAAGGCTTATCAGGACAAGCATGGATTTGGGATTTTGCACTTCCCGACGGTGCTTGGCGCCGCTGTCCCGACCTACAACATCGCGGGGGTAAGCGGCTCTTTGAATTTTACGGCGGAAGCGATGGCCGGAATTTTCCTGGGAAAGATCACCAAGTGGAACGATCCCGCGATCGCGGGCCCGAACAAGGGTGTGAATCTACCGGCGACGGATATCGTTGTGGTGCACCGCTCTGACGGCAGCGGCACGACCTACATCTGGACCGACTATCTTTCCAAGGTGAGCGACGAGTGGAAGAGCAAAGTCGGCAAGGGAACTTCGGTGAACTGGCCGGTCGGCTTGGGCGGCAAGGGCAACGAAGGCGTGACCGGTCTCGTGAAACAGACCCCCAACGCGATCGGCTATGTGGAATTGATCTACGCGGCGCAGAACAACATCCCCTATGGGGCGGTGAAAAATGCCGCGGGAGCGTTCGTGAAGGCAGATCTGGCCAGCGTTACCGCGGCCGCGGCCAGCGCGGCCAAGGAGATGCCGGATGATTTCCGCGTCAGCATCACCAATGCCGCCGGAAAAAACGCGTATCCCATTTCCAGTTTCACCTGGCTGCTGATTCCATCGAAGTTTTCCGACGCCGGAAAGCGCGATGCCATCAAGGGCTTCCTGAAATGGATGATCGCCGACGGTCAGGGTTCGGTCGAGGCGCTGTCCTACGCCAAGCTGCCCAAGGAAGTGGCTGA
>Ga0335069_10008504_pt1 | contig 14690 bp, 8 predicted proteins | sample Lox_Sample_11_FD_206714 | JGI IMG/M metagenome (GOLD analysis project Ga0335069, IMG submission 206714) | Soil microbial communities from Loxahatchee National Wildlife Refuge, Florida, United States - Lox_Sample_1.1 | ecosystem: Environmental > Terrestrial > Soil > Wetlands | place: USA: Florida... | reverse complement strand
TGCCGACTCGTCGCCAAACTGGAAGGCTGCTTTCTCGATGGTTGTGATCAGATAGGCAACGTCGAAAAAGAAGCCGAAGTTAGTGTCCAGTACGTGATTGACCACCTGCGCGAAGCCAACTCCGAAAAACATCATGGCCAGCATCAATGCCCCGGCAACGAGTCTCCATTTCACCCAGGCTGAAAATGTCATGGCGAGCAGCGCCAGGACGATGATCCAAACCACCGAAGAAACGAGCAGACTGCGGACGATCCAGAGGTGATCCCATGTCCAGTGCGATCCCGAAAGGCTCGCTTGCACGACAAAGAGGATCAGTCCCGGGATCCATGTGATTTCAGAGAGCAGAATGGCGAGTACGGAGGACTTGCCTAGCACATACTCAACCCGCGAAAACGGACGGCAAAAGTACAACGGCAACGCTCCGTTCGCAAGATCACCGGAAATCAAGCCAGGCCCGACGAATGCTGTCAGCAGGAATGCCAGCACTCCCTGCACGTTCAAGAAATAGAAAAAGAATTTGTTGTCGATTGCAAATATGGGGCCGATGTTTCCTACCCGCTCCAGAAAGCTCAGATTGTGCATCAGGTAAATGGTGAGCAGGCACAACAAAGGGAAGAAGAAACAGATGGCAAAGAACGCCGTCAGAAGTTTGGAGTGGAAGACGCTCTTCCTGGCATATCGAAACAAGACGAAGCATCGCGACCAGGCCGGCGTCAGCAGCCCAGAATACGCTGTGTAACTTCTCCGATAGACAGCCATTCGTCTTCCTTTGACCGGGCGGAGTCTCGCCGCTACCTTTCCATTGCCTTGAGAAATATGTCTTCCAGCGTGTCGCGCCGGAAACTAAGACGCCGAATGCGCACGTTTTGTCCCGCTGCAATCCGATAGATGTCCCGAACCTCGACGCCGTCCGCCAATATCATCTTCATGCGATTGGCCGCAACCGCGCATTCGCAACCCAAGTTCTCGATCGCCTTGGCAAAATCACCATTCGCACCATAGGTTTCCAGTTCAAGGAATCGTTTGTTAGCCCGGCGCTCGTCGTCGAGATTGGAGTAATGGACGATTCGTCCATCTTTTAAGATCAGCACTTCGTCGCAAGTATCTTCGACATCTCGCAGGAGATGAGAGCACAGCAGGATCCGCACCTGCCCTCCATCGCGGATTTCCCGAATCATGCGAATCATGCGCTGGCGCGCCGAGGGATCAAGCCCGTTAGTGGGTTCGTCCAGGATGAGCATTCGGGGCCCGTGGACGATCGCCTGCGCGAACTTTGCCAACTGCTTCATGCCGAGCGAATAGGTGCCCACCGCGCGGTAACGCGCCTCGGCCAATCCCACATAGAACAAGCACTCGTGGGCGCGCTCCAACGCGACCGCGGAAGGCAAGCCGGACAGTTCCCCCATCATCCGAACAAAGGAAACAGCACTCATTTTCGAAATGAAAGCGTCGTTCTCAGGCATGTAACCGACGAGAGAGCGGATTATCCGTGTATCGGTTCGAATGTCATGCCCAAAAACGCGCGCTGCCCCAGCAGAAGGTTGGTAGAAACCGAGAAGAGTATTGATAAGCGTTGACTTGCCCGCGCCGTTCGGACCCAACAATCCGATGGCTTTTCCACGCAGAGAGGCAGTGAGGCTACGCAGAATGTCGCGCGAGCCAAATCGAACCGAGAGGCCCTGCAACTCGATGAGCGGCGGTGCAGCAGCAACTGAGGTCGATTCAGTTACTGGGCCCGCCGCTACGAGTTGTTCTATCGTGCTCACTGTGTTTGAGGAGGATGACCTACCGCCCCGCCAAGCAACAACTGGGGCATGAACGGCCCATTATGCCCCATCGTCAGAAACGTGCCTAGATCGAAGCCCATGAAGCCGCTGTTACTGGCAACGACGATCCGGTCAGGCTGCCCGTACGCATAAATCAGGCCTGGCGCAGAATTTGCGTCGAGCGCATCGATTGACTGGCGCTGCTGTGCCGTCAGCGTTCCGGACGATTTCAGTTGTTCAACCAGCGGGCCCACCACTGGCCCGATATTGTGGTAGAAGATCGCCGAAAAGTTCGTATAGCCATCGCTTGGCAGCAGTGCTTGAAATGTGCTCGAGTGAGACAGGGTATATCCCGCCTGACGCGACTGAATGGCTCGCGAAATCGTGGCCACGTCCGGAGCAGCGATCAGATAACTGTCGACAAAGGCGTAGTCGACTTCGGAGTTTATTCCCTGCGGGTTCGGGCCGCTAATGGCGAAATAGACTTGAGAACCTACCTGCCGTTTTGTTAACTGCAAGGTATGGCCGGACGTAACTTCCCGATTGAAGCTTTCCACTAGTTTTTCGATCGTCGATTGCAGCGTAGCCGGATCGTACACTTCGAAAATGAGCTTCCATCGCGGCGTTGGCAGGACGGGGCCATCGAACGCCAGAGTGACTTCACCTCCGAGTGGCGCGGTAATGTCGTTCAACACCTTCACGCCAGTCTTCGACTCGAAGGTCGAGAGGCCCTGATCGAAATTCGGATCGCTGCCGGCGATCATTTGGAAGATTTCTTCCACGATGTTTCTGGGATCCTTAATTACCGCTGAAGTCACCATACTGGCTTCCGGAGAGACAAAGTCCATTGAGCCCATCGATGCCGGTGCCGCCAGCCACGACGCCACACCCTGCCGCTCCGAGGCAAAGCTTAAAGCAGCGCGACTTTCCGGCTTGCCGCCCAGATCACGATGTTCCATGGTCAGGTATCGCACATCGCGGATACCTGGGGGCAGATGGTTCGACGCGTTTTCAGTATGTACGTTGCTGACGACGATTTGTTCCATGTCAGCGCAGAAAAGCCATTCCGCGCCTTCCTGATAAGCGTGAACGATCTGCTCATGGAACGGCGTCGCCGCAAACCGACTCGTCTCGCCTTGCCGCACGCGCATGATCGCCCGCTGCAGTTCGGGCAAATCGGGGCTTGCGATCATAAGGCCGTTATCCACATACACCAGCAGCGGGTGCCCTGCCATGGGCTTAACAGCCCAGGGATCGCGAATTGTTTGCACTCCGGGCTCAGTGCGGTTCCGATTGAGGCGCGTTGCTTCGCTTTGAACAAATTCCGGAAGCCCTCCTTGTTTCACTTTGGCAAGAATGACCGGCGCCGTATAGGCCGAGCCGTCCTTTCCGACAGCAAAGATGACCTCATCCCCCAGATAGCTGCTGAACTGCTTTACTTCTTTCAGCAGGTCTTCGAGGTTTAAGTCCTTGCCCTTCTGCTGTTTCTGCCACCAGTCGCGCAATGCCGGGCTCTGTTGCAACCGATCCTGGAATAGGCGGTCGGCCTCGGCCAGAGTGTTCGCGAGGTTCGGGATCGCAGCATAGATCACTGTGTGCTCCGGAACATACGGCAAGAGGTCGGAACTGTACCTCAGCCCCGGTCCCGGAATTGCGGCCAACTGCTTCTGCAGAACGGAGAAGTCCCCCAGCAATGCAAGATATTTCGCTGCATTCCTGCTCCAGGCGATCTCATCCGAAATTGGCACCTTGGAAACACTGCCGCTGCTGCTGGCCTGCTCTCCCGCATGCAACTCCGCCGTGCGCTCTCCGTAATCCATTCGAACGACACCCTCAATCACAGAGACGCGCGACCCCTTGATTCCGCGATTCACAGAGAAAATGGTCCCTTTTACCGATACCAGACAGTCGTCCGTCGCCAGATAAAGGCGACCCCGCCCCTGTTTCGCTGCCTGGACAATGACCTTGCCGCCGTCCAGATGGATGGTTGTCCCTTTCAAGCCACGCGACACTTCGACGTCAGCACGCTCGCTCATCTCCACCAGCGAACCGTCCGTTAGCCGAACTACGGCCGTCGATCCCTTCGCCGTGCGGATATCTTCTCCGTTGCGGATTTCGTAGCCCGCCGGAATCAATCGGACATTTCCGCCATCTACGGAGTAGAGAGAGCCGTTGACGCTTTGTACCGCAGCGCGAATCGGATGTTGGCCGGGGAAAAGACCTTGTTCGAACAGGAAAGTCGTGAGAGCGACTGCTCCCACTGCGGCCGCGGCGGACACCCATCGCCAGATATTCGAACCTTGACGGCTATCTTGGAAACGCAAGACAACCTGTGAATCACTTTCGCGAGCGCGCTCCACCGCGTGACGGCAAGCAACACATTCGTGGATGTGATCTTCAATCAGCAGAAGGCGCGCCGGAGTAGTCGTGCGATTCAGGTAGGCAGGAATGAGCGCCTGGAAGTCCGCGCAGCTTCTAAGGACTGCGGAGCTATGGTCGATGGCGGAAGAACGGGTTATCGAATTCCAGACTCGCTCGCTGGCCTGAGCAACAATCTTGTTATCGACCTCTTCGTTGCGAACTGCCGACAGCAGATGATTCAATTCTTCGTTCTTCATGGCTAGTTTTCCCCTTCCAGGAACGCCGCTACCTATTCAGATAACGACGAAGTTCCTTGCGCAGTTGCTGCCGCGTGCGGTGCACCAGCACCGCAACCAGCACTTGCGAAATACCGAGCAAACGGGCAATTTCCCGATTCTCAAACCCTTCCAAAAAGCGCAAAACAAAAATCTCTGCTCGCCGGGGTTCCAGTTGCGCAATTGCTCTTACCAGAGCCTGGCGCAATTCCAGAGATGTCCCCTGCGGAGGTGCGCCGCTCAATTCCTCAAGTTCCACCGAGCGGTCCGATTGTCGCGCCCGGACAACATCTAGGGCGGCGTTAATGGCAGCCCGGCGCAGATAACTCTCTTCCTCACGGAGCGCATCGATCTCTTCCTTCCGGCGAAGCAGGCGCAAAAATACCGTCTGCAACACGTCCTCGGCATCCGCAGCGTTGCCGGTAATCCGGTACGCCGTGCGGAAGACAAGCCCGTTGTGCGCCCGGAAGCTGCGCTCAAGTTCGCTCGGTATCGTGATTGTCACGTCTTCAGCCAGTGCCGTTCGCAGGTTACGCCTCCTGGAGCCGTCTTTCATAACTAAAGACGAGCAAAGGCTCCGGTTCTTACAGCGGCTTAAAAATATTTCTCATGAATTCACCGCCGAGCCCGGGAAGTCGCACGCCGGCCTGGAATGAACGACTTAGCCAAAATTGAAAAATCTTTGCTTCTGGGCGGCAAGAGTGCCGTTCACAGATAGGGTGGATTGGGACACAGGGCTCGGGGAGAACAACGGCAACGTAAATCCATTTGCGCTTTGTAGTCTTGACCGGAACATCAATCCAGTCGGACATGCTTACAAAAGTTGATCAACCAAATGGCGGCAGATTCTGACCACTGAAAGCGGCGTTCTAGGTATATGCCCGTAGTTTCGCAGTTGCCCTCATGCCTTTCTGTGCGAGGAGAGCAACCTCGCGGGCTGGGCCGGATGCGACCGGGTCACCTCGCTCACAATTCCAGGCTATGAATAGATCCCCGGCGCCTCATGTCCGAGCTTCTGCACATATTCAACGTATGAGCCGGGATAGACGGTTGGATGGCGATCCGTGCCGCTCTCACCGCCAAGTTCCAGTACACGCGAACCGAGACCGCGAAGGAACATGCGGTCATGCGAAACGAAAATCATGGTGCCTTCAAAGTCCTTCAGCGCGTCGACCAGCATCTCCTTGGTCGCAAGGTCCAGGTGATTCGTAGGTTCGTCCAGCACAAGGAAATTCGGCGGGTTGTAGAGCATGCGCGCGATTGCCAGCCGCGACTTTTCGCCTCCGGAGAGTGCGCGGATCTTCTTATCCACATCATCACCCGAGAACTGGAATGCTCCCGCCAGAGTCCGCAGCGCCCCGAGGCTGTCGTGGGGAAAATCTTGTTGCAACTGTTCGATGACGGTGAGATCGGGCTTGAGCACGTCCAGCGATTGTTGCGCAAAGTAGCCCATGTACAGGCTGGCCCCGAGCCGAACGTTTCCGGCATCTGGAGCGCTGGCGCCGGCAATCATCTTGAGGAGCGTGGTCTTGCCGGCGCCGTTTCTGCCCATAACAGCCCAGCGTTCTCCGCGGCGTATGGTGAGACTGAACCCTTCGTAAATCACACGTGGGCCGTAACTCTTGTGTAGATTCTCAAGGACGGCGACCTGTTCGCCTGATCGCGGCGGGACGCGAAAGTCGAACTTCACCACCTGGCGTTTCTTCGGCAGTTCAATCTTCTCGATCTTGTCTAGGGCTTTGATGCGGCTCTGCACCTGAGCCGCTTTTGCGGCGTGCGTCCTGAAACGATCGATGAAGCGCTGCTCCTTGGCCAGCATGGACTGCTGCCGGGCGAAGGCGGCTTGTTGATTCGTCTCTCGGATCGCCCGCTCGCGCTCATAGAAATCATAGTTGCCGGAGTAGGTGATGATTTCGCCGCCATCGATCTCGGCAATTTTCGAGACCAGACGATTCATAAACTCGCGGTCATGTGAAGTCATCAGCAACGCGCCTGGAAATGACTTGAGGAACTTTTCAAGCCAGATGATGGACTCGATGTCGAGGTGGTTGGTCGGTTCGTCCATCAGCAACACATCCGGCATGCCTAGCAGGACACGTGCCAGCGCAACGCGCATCTTCCATCCGCCCGAGAGAGCGCCAACATCGCTATCAATCTGATCGTCTTTGAACCCCAGACCGTGGAGCACTTCTCGGGCTTGCGATTCGAGCGCATAACCACCTAAATGCTCGTACTCTTCCTGAACGTGGCCGAAGCGGCCAAGGATCCGATCCATGTCGTCAGCCTTCTCAGGGTCGGACATCTCCCTTTGCAAGGCCTCGAGTTCGTGGTGTAGATCGCCGACGCGTCCGCTGCCCGCGATCGCCTCATCCAGCACGGAGCGGCCCTGCATTTCCTCGACGTCCTGGCGAAAGTAGCCGATCGTCAGCTTCTTGGGCACGGACACTGTGCCATCGTCGGGACTTTCCTCGCCTACCACCATGCGGAATAGCGTTGTCTTGCCCGCCCCGTTGGGACCGACTAGCCCAACCTTCTCGCCGGGATTCAACTGAAACGAAGCATCCACGAAGAGCAACTGCTTGCCATATTGCTTATTGATGTTTGAGAAAGAGATCATTTTGAAGAAGCGACTCGCGGCACGCTGCCTCTTTCAGTGTAGCCCGGCCAGAATAATGGGAGTCACTTTCTCTTATTTTTTGGGATGGACAGAGGGCTTTTTAGGTCACTCAAGCCAGATTGCATAGTTCGTGATCGCTCAAATATCGCCTCACTGCAATCTCCAGATTGGCATGCATCGCTTCACGAGGCAGTATTTCACCCAGTGGCGACCGTCGTACGATCGCAAATACCCCAGGATTCATTCCAATCAACCAGAGTTGAACGCCGTCCTGAAGTTGCTTTTGCGCGATCTGAATGAGCATTTTAAGCGCGGTGTACTCCATGTCAAGCACGCCACTAGCGTCCACCCCGATGACCCTCGGTCGCGCTTTTCTAATAAGGGGCTCAATCTTATGCGCAAGATGTGCAGCATTCGCGAAGAAGATCGGGCCCTCCGGCCTCAATAGGAGGAGCCCGGGGAAACTCTCATCTCCCGGATGTTCCGGCGATTGTGGCCGGAATACATTGGTTCCGGGCTTGCGCTTCAACACGTAGACCGGGGGATCGGCTACATGGTGCGCCAATGTGACCAGGGAAACAATGATTGCGACAACGATCCCCTTCAAGAACGAAGATGACCCCTGCGAACGCCACAATCGCCCATGAAAATTCTGTGCCGCGAATCTTGAGAATATTGAGAAACTCTTTGGGCTTGATCAGCCGAAATGAATAAACAATTACCATCGCCGCCATGACAGCTTGCGGCATCATCGCAACCAATGGAGCCAGGAAGAGGGCGGTCCCCAGCGCCATGGCAGCGGTCACCACCTCCGCGAATTGCGTGCGCGCTCCGGCGTGTACGTTGACTGCCGTTTGTGTCGTACCACCTCCGCCCGGCATCGCACCCACGAACGCTCCTGCGACATTTGCCAGTCCCGTCGCAAGTAGCTCTCTGTCAGCTTGTGGCGCTGGCTCATCATTTCGAGCGAATGCGCGGCCGGAAGCCAGCGTCTCTGTAAAACTCATCAAAGCGATGCCCAGGGCGCCAGGCCACAGCACAGTAGCCAAGGAAAGGTCCGGCCTAACAAGCGAAGGCAGTCCGTGGGATATTCTGCCAACCAGTTCAACACCATGATGCTGCAGATGGAAAAAGTGGGCTCCAGCAATCGCGATGGCTGCTGCAAATAGAGGAGCTGGCGTTTTCGGCAAGAAACGCTCCATGCTCAGCAGAAAGATGATCGTCGCGAGGCCGACGGCCAACGTTGCCATTGAAGTGCTTCGAATATCATGAGCCGTGGCGACGACGTTGTGGACAAACGGCCCTCTCGGAAAGTGGATGCCAAGGATCTTCGGGATCTGATCGACTACGATGACCAGCCCTATGCCAGCTTTGAACCCTACCAGCACGGGCTCGGAGATAAAATTCGCAACGAATCCGAGGCGCAAAATGCAACCCAGGACAAGCGCGACGCCCACTAGAAGGGCCAACGTCGATGAAGCCCTCACCAGAGCTCCTGGGTCACCATTGGGCACCACCTGACCCAACTGAGCAGCGGTAAGGATCGCCAATGTTGTGGTAGTGCTTACGCTGAGCACTCGTGACGTCCCAAGCACCGCATAAATCAGCATCGGCACCAACGCCGTATAAAGGCCCGTCTGCAGCGGCAGTCCGGCAATCATTGCAAACGCCATTGCTTTTGGAATGATCACAGCACCAGACGTAAGCCCGGCGGGGATATCCGCGCGCAAGCTCTCCCGACCGCCTAATGCTAACCACTCTGGCAAGAGACGGAATGAGGTTCGCTCTGACATTAGCAGTCCTACCAGAGCTGAGGGACCGTGCGGCGTGTCTGCTTTGGCTCTATGTAACCTTTTCTCTTTTGCCGCGGCGGAAGGTTAGGGGATTTATATGGAATCTCCTCATATGGAATGCTGCTCAGAATGTGAGCGATGCAATTCAGGCGCGCACGCTTTTTGTCGTCTGAGGGAACGATGTACCACGGTGAAGCGGCTGTGTCCGTGGCGGCGAGCATTGCATCCCTTGCTCGTGAGTAGTCATACCAACGACGGTGTGACTCCAAATCCATCGGACTGAGCTTCCATCGCTTGGAAGGGTCTTTGATGCGTTCGATAAAACGTTTGTGCTGTTCCTTTTTCGAGACTTCCAGCCAATACTTCAGCAAGATGATGCCCTGGGCGACCAAAAAATCCCTCGAAGGTCGGACAATCCCTGAGAAACTGCCTGTGCTCTTCTTTGGTGCAGAAGCCCATCACGTATTCAACAGCGGCCCGGTTATACCAACTCCGGTCGAAGATGACGATTTCGCCGCCCGCGGGAAGTCGTTCAATGTAGCGTTGCGCGTGGATTTGCGTCCTCTGCCTTTCCGTGGGCGCTGGGAGCGCTACGACGCGAAAGATACGAGGGCTGACGCGCTCCATGATCCGTTTGATGATGCCACCTTTGCCGGCAGCATCCCTTCCTTCAAAAAGGATGACTATGCGCGCGTTGGTCGCCTTTACCCACTCCTGAAGCGTGACCAGTTCAACTTGCAGCTTGAACATCTCGGCTTCGTAGTCTTTCTTGCCAATCTTCGGTTGTCTTCCGCCAGCAGCGGATTTAGGCTCCTTCTCGAAATGTGATTTTCGTTCCGTGTGATTTCTGGATTCTTTGCCCATCGTCTTCCCGTTTCCTCTGTCGCGCTGGACCGTCTAGAGATCGTTTGTTCGCCGCACCAGCGTCGTCAACGCAAATTGAGTGCCAATATCGAGGAGTGACTAAGTGCCCTCGCTCTGGGATTTGGCCCCCGATGCTTGGCAATTCGGCGTGCCTCCATGCGGGCTTTGTCCGGATATGGGCACGTGGGGGCCTCGAAGTCAATCAAAGCTCCTCAACCAAGTGCATAGCGATTCCAGCGATCTACCGCGAATGGCAATGCGCGTGCGATAGGAATACCCAGGCGCTAGAAGGGCGCATTCCAAAGACGGGAAACACTTCCGATCACCAGGATGAGAATGAGAGTCTGATGCGGATTGAGTCCACGGCTGCGCGAAAGCGGTCCAAGAGCACTTCGACTGCTCAGCAATTCTGTTTAGTGGCGATGCTGGCATTGATTACCGTCGGACTTGCTGCCCAGACTTCACCGGCGGCTTCCGACCTCCCGTCAAACCAGAACGTCATCGCGCTGTTGACTCAGACCATCGATTGGTATCGCCGAGGCGCGATCGAGCGCCAGATCGCAACGGACCCGGTTGATCTTGTATTTCTGGAAGGCAATCGCGAAAGTGCAGCACAAATTCTCCAATCATCGTTCGACTTCGCCAGGGCTGACACACAATTGTCAGCGGCGGAATCTAATCCTGACAAAGGGAGCGCCACAAATTCGAACGGCTCGCCGGAACTCGCGCAGTTTGTACAGTTGGAGCACGATACCGAGTTACAAAGCCGCGAGGCGGCCACGGAAATCGATGCGATCAACGACAAGATCAAGACAGCCCACGGCATTGAACGTCGTGAGTTGCAGGCTGCTCTGGATGCGACCCAGAGCCGACTGGAGGTTTTGCAGGAAGGATTGAGCACGCTCGGTCAGCTAGTGGAATTTACGCGAGTGGTAGCAAGCCGGCAGATCGGCGATTTGGCATCCACAATCGACGACCTCGCCAGGACTGTTCCTGATACGACCAACCCCAGTTCAGACTCACAAATGCAGGCTTCATTGCACCCATTGCCTCCCAGGTTGCGGGACTCCGGGATCCTTGCCCTCAGCTCAGAAGTATCAGCGCTAGATAGGAAGCTCAACATTATTGATGACGCGATTCGTCGGACTGAGAGTCTGAGGCAAGCTTCAGAAGCGCTGCGCAACCCGCTTGTGGCGGTTATCAACAAACGACTCCCTGCCGTTGCTGAAAACGCACTCGAGGGAAGTGATCTGACCGAATTACAACGGAGAAAAACCAGACTTGATGAGCTTGGAGCCTTGGTCAAGGCACTGTCACCGGCGATTGTGGCGTTGGACAAGCAAAGAGTGTTGCTCGCCGCGTACACATTACGCTTGAAGAATTGGCGCGCGGGCGTCCTCGCCGAAGATAAGCAAACATGGAGAAACCTGATCTCACGGATAACCGCTACCGTCCTCGCAATAGCAGCATTAGTTATCCTCGGGACTCTTGTACGCAGGCTCACGAAGCACAGTATGGGCGATACTGAGCGGCGTCACATCGCACTGGTACTCCAGCGAATTTTCGTGTGGTCAACGATCGTGGCTGTTACCGCATTCGCCTTCGCATCAGACCTGACGACGTTAGCGACCTTCTTCGGGTTGTTGGCGGCCGGCGTTGCGGTTGCACTTCAAAGCCTGATTCTGTCCGTGATCGGATTTTTCGTGCTGGTCGGCCGGCGAGGGATAAGAATTGGGGACCGTGTGCAGATTTCCGGTATCACAGGGGACGTGACGGATATAGGCTGGCTTCAATTCCAAGTAAAAGAGATTGATGCTCGTACGCAGCAGGCCACAGGCAACGTGGTTACTTTCTCCAATTCCATCGTTTTGGCAGCGCCTGCCACTGGCTTGTCCAAGTTCATTCGTGAATACGTAAAGCCGGAAGAGTTGGAAGTGGTAGCAACCGCGTCCCATTAACGGCACGGCGCCTTTTGAATATCTCTCGCCAGGTGCGTTTGCTCTAGCCCAAGTCGGTTCTCTCGCGGCAAATATGCCGCAATCAGTTCAGCATGTTCTGAGCTTCGCGCTGTAATCTTTGAGCGGTTCCGTGCCCGGCGTCGTGACTGTCCGAGGTCAGCTGCCCACATGAGGGCACGACTTCCGGATACCCGTACTTTCAATGCGCTGTTTGCCCGCCAGTGTTGTTCTGATTGATTTGGTCAGGCAAATGCACTGACCCAAGGTGACCGTGTGCTCCACAATCACTGCCGCGTGCCGGAGTGGTCCGGATGACGATCATTAAAACGGACCTGCGCAGTGAAGGATTGGAGTATGGCAACAGCCTGAAGAGATCCCAGCTTTGCTGATGCAGATGAACAAACGTCCGCTGCCTGAAGACATGAATTCCGATTCGACATCATTGCTTCGATATGAGGAGTTTTAACCCAATGAAACCTGTGGTCGAGATAGAAGAGGCATCGACAACCTCCCTGAGCGCTTACGGCAAAGCAAGATCTACCATCCAAGGATCACCTCTGAATGCAGAGGAACTGCGGAAAACTGATGCGTACTGGCGAGCATGCAACTATCTTGCTCTAGGCATGATTTATCTCCAACGCAATCCACTCCTGAAGGAACCTCTCAAGCCTGAGCACATCAAGAACAGGCTGCTAGGTCACTGGGGATCCAGCCCCGGTTTGGCGTTTATCTACATTCATCTCAATCGGCTTATCAAGAAATATGATCTCGATATGATCTTCATGGCCGGCCCTGGGCATGGCGCGCCTGGAGTTCTGGCTCCCGGATATCTTGAAGGAACCTACTCTGAGATCTACCCCGAAAAAAGCGAAGATGAAGGCGGATTGCAGGAATTTTTCAAACAATTCTCATTTCCGGGAGGGATCGGCAGCCACTGCACGCCCGAGACGCCAGGATCAATCCACGAAGGCGGAGAGTTGGGATACGTCCTCTCGCACGCGTGTGGGGCTGCGTTCGACAATCCTGAGTTGATTGTTGCAGCGGTTGTTGGGGATGGAGAGTCAGAAACGGGACCCCTGGCCACATCGTGGCATATCAGCAAGTTCTTGAATCCCATCCGTGACGGAGCTGTGCTCCCCATCCTCCATCTGAACGGATACAAAATCAACAATCCTACCCTGCTCTCGCGTATCACTCACGAAGAGCTCGAAAACCTGCTGAGCGGTTGTGGTTGGACGCCTTATTTCGTCGAAGGATCGGATCCGGGCACCATGCATCAAGCCATGGCGGCAACGGTGGAACATTGTGTCCAGGAGATTCGTTCGCACCAGCAAGAATGCCGGGAGACGGGCGTGGCGAAGCGTCCCCGATGGCCCATGATCGTGCTGCGGTCTCCTAAAGGCTGGACTGCCCCAAGAGACTTTGGCGGTCGCTACATCGAGGGCTTCTGGCGGGCACATCAGGTGCCCTTGCCGGATGTTAAAAAGAATCCGGAACAACTCCGGACCCTTGAGCGGTGGATGCGGGACCAGAAGCCAGAGGAGTTGTTTGACGAAAGTGGAAAACTCATCGCAGAACTGAAGGAACTTGCGCCGACAGGCAATCGACGGATGAGCGCCAACCCTCATGCCAATGGGGGAGTACTCCGCAAAGCACTCCGGCTCCCGAACTTTTGTGATTATGCGCTCAGAGTCGAGCATCCGGGAACTCTCGAGGCAGAAAATGTACCGCCGCTCGGAAATTACTTAAGGGACGTCATGAAAGCCAACATGACCAACTTCCGGGTGTTCGGGCCGGACGAAAATACTTCCAACAAGCTCAATGCTATCTACGAGGTTTCAAAAAAGTTCTGGATCGCTGATTACTTTCCGGAAGACGCGGATAACGGCGAGCTCGCGACTGATGGTCGTGTCATCGAAATGCTGAGTGAGCACACGATGGAGGGAATGCTCGAAGGTTATCTGCTGACTGGAAGAAACGGCTTCTTCTCCTCCTACGAGGCCTTTGTCCACGTAATCGACTCGATGTTCAATCAGCACGCAAAATGGCTGTCCATCTGCAATCACCTGTCCTGGCGGCAAAAGATCGCGTCCTTGAATCTACTGATCACGTCTACCGTATGGAGACAGGATCACAATGGCTTCACGCATCAGGACCCCGGATTCCTTGATGTTGTGCTAAACAAGAGCGCTTCTGTGACCCGCATTTATTTGCCACCGGATGCAAATTGCCTGCTTTCCGTGGCCGATCATTGCCTGCGAAGCCAGAACTACATCAACGTCATCGTTTCCGACAAGCAGCTACATCTTCAGTACCTGAATATGGAAGCGGCGATTCAGCACTGCACCAAAGGCATCGGGATCTGGGACTGGGCGAGCAGTGACCAAGGCGCCGAACCTGATGTTGTGATCGCTTCAGCCGGCGATATCCCCACCCAGGAGGCACTTGCCGCCACTCAGCTGCTCCGGGGAGAGTTCCCCGACATTAAAATCCGCTTCGTCAATGTAGTGGATCTTTTCAAGCTACAGCCTACAAAGGACCATCCCCACGGTCTAACGGATCGCGACTTCGATTCATTGTTCACAGTGGACAAACCCATCATCTTCAACTTCCATGGATATCCCTGGCTCATTCATCGCCTCGCTTACGCACGGAATAACAAGAATCTGCACGTGCGAGGCTACAAAGAGAAGGGCAACATCAACACTCCTATGGAGCTGGCGATGAATAACGAAGTTGATCGCTTAACGATTGCGATCGATGCGATTGATCGAATCCCGCGCCTGCAGAAGATTGGGGCACACGCCAAGGAACGATTCCGAAATCAGCAAATCCAGTGCCGGTCCTACGCCTATCAGCATGGCATAGACAGTCCGGAAATTACCGGGTGGAAGTGGTCGGACAACTTGAAATGAATCGGCTGGCGATTAGCGTGGTTGGGGTTCTGGGAACTGCTTCATAAGAGCCCAAGGTGCAAATGAAGGGTCGATTTTACGAGCTATCGAATCTACGAGTTATTAACGCTGCTCCCATTTTTGTTCGCGCGTTTTGAGTTG
>Ga0335069_10008503_pt1 | contig 14692 bp, 11 predicted proteins | sample Lox_Sample_11_FD_206714 | JGI IMG/M metagenome (GOLD analysis project Ga0335069, IMG submission 206714) | Soil microbial communities from Loxahatchee National Wildlife Refuge, Florida, United States - Lox_Sample_1.1 | ecosystem: Environmental > Terrestrial > Soil > Wetlands | place: USA... | reverse complement strand
ATGTTCTGGAAGCCGCGGTGACGGCCGGCGTGCGCAAGGTCGTTGCAGCGTCTTCCGCTTCGATCTATGGCCTGGCAGATCGTTTCCCCACCGAGGAATTCGATCATCCCTACCACAATCAGACGCTGTACGGCGCAGCAAAGCTCTTCAACGAGGGTGTTCTTCGCAGCTTCCACGACATGTATGGGCTGGACTACGTGGCGCTGCGCTACTTCAATGTTTACGGACCGCGTATGGATGTTCATGGCGCCTACACGGAGGTGTTGATTCGCTGGATTGAACGAATTGCCGCGGGCAAGCCTCCGATCATCTTCGGCGACGGCCTTCAAACAATGGACTTCGTTCATGTTGAAGATGTGGCGCGCGCAAATTTGCTTGCTGCAAAGTCGGCGGTGACCGCGGAAGTGTTCAACGTCGCGACAGGAGTGGAAACCTCTTTGAGGGAGCTTGCGTCCGCTTTGATGGCGGCCATGGATTCCATTCTGCCGGTCGAACACCGTCCTGCCCGAAAGGTGAACCCTGTGGCAAGACGTCTCGCATCCACCACCAAAGCGCGCAAGCGGATTGGATTTGAGGCCAGTATCGCACTCGACGCCGGTCTCCGGCAGTTGGTGTCCTGGTGGCACCGGTCGCAACGAGCAGGCGAGGTGACGGGACTGCTCGCATGATCCCAATCACAAGGCCATGGGTGGATCAACGCGAGGAGGAAGCGGTTTGCCGCGTCCTTCGCAGTGGCTGGATTACCCAGGGGCCCGAAGTGGCCCGTTTCGAATCGGAATTCGCAGAAGCTGTCCATGCGCCTCATGCCTGCGCAGTCTCAAACTGCACCGCTGCGCTGCACATGGCGCTCCTCGCCGCTGGCGTCAGCGAAGGCGATCACGTAATAACACCCAGCTACAGTTTCATCGCTACCGCGAACGCGATTCGCTATTGCGGCGCAATCCCCATATTCGTCGATATAGAATCCGGCGGCTGCAATGTCGATCCTGTGAAGCTGGAAGATAGCATCACTCCGCTGACCAGAGCAATTCTCTGCGTCCATCAAATGGGAATGCCCTGCGATCTGCAGGCGATCGTGGAGATCGCGAAACGGCGAGCGCTGCCGTTGATTGAAGATGCCGCCTGCGCGGTGGGAAGCACCATTTTCCATAACGGCCAATGGCAACCGATCGGCAAGCCGCTGGGCGACATCGCCTGCTTTTCATTTCATCCTCGCAAAGTTATTACCACTGGCGAAGGCGGTATGCTCACCACTCGCTCGCGTGAGTACGACGCAGAATTCCGTCTGCTTCGACAGCATTCAATGACGGTCCCTGACACGATTCGCCACTCATCGCCTGAAGTGACCTTCGAGTCGTATGAAGATCTCGGCTATAACCATCGTATGACTGACATGGCAGCGGCCCTGGGGCGCGTGCAGTTGTCGCGTCTTCCGGAGATCGTCGCTACTCGTCGCGCTTTGGCAGAACGCTATCGTCTAATGCTCGAAGATGTACCGGGTCTCGGATTGCCGCAGGAGCCCGAATGGGCGCGCAGCAATTGGCAGAGCTTTTGGGTTCGCTTGCCGGCCGCTGTGGATCAAAAACATGTCATGCAGAGGATGCTCGATAAAGGTGTTGCTACGCGACGAGGGATTATGTGTGCCCACCTCGAGCCGGCCTATGCGAAAACGCCGTGGATCGCTGGCGCCGGTGGATTGCGGTGGAGCGAATCCGCGCAGCGCCAATGTATTCTCTTGCCGCTCTTCCCGGGTCTCATAGAGTCCGAGCAAGAGCTTGTAGCGCAAGTTCTGAAGGGCGCGCTTGTCGCCGAGAGCCACAGAATGGCGAGCTAATGACACAGATCGCCATCACGATTGACGTCGAGTGGGCCCATCCTGAGGTCCTCGCGTACGTCGTCAACGAACTCGATACGCGCGGTCTTCGCGCGACATTCTTCTGCACTCACGCTGGAATCGACGTCGGCCAGCATGAGCGAGCGCTCCACCCAAATTATCGCCGCCAAGGCAATTCGTTGCTGCGGGAGCGCCCGGAAATCCTATCGGTGGATTGCGAGCTTGCTCTCTATGAGCAGATCACGTCCGCGACGAAAGCGTTTTGTCCGGAAGCCATCGGGCTTCGTTCGCATCATCTGTTCTGGGAAACTGGCTTGACTGCCGTCTCCAAGAGAATCGGTATTCGCTACACCAGCAATTCCTTCCAGCCCTTGATTCGCGACTTAAAGCCGACCATGATCGGGAGGGGTCTCATCGATCTCCCGATCTATTACATGGATCACTGGGATCTCACCGATTCTGCAACCAGCCTTCAAGTAGCTGATCTTCGGATGGACACTGCCGGACTCAAGGTCCTCGATTTTCATCCTAATCTGATTTACATCAACGCGCGCAGTGAAGCACAGTACCTCGAAAGCAAGCAGCATTACCATGAACCGGAAAAACTGTTGCGGAACCGAGCGTACGGTCGCGGAATTCAGACACTGTTTCTCGAGTTGCTCGATCTGCTCGCCGCGCGGCCGGTGAAACCTGTTCTTCTCCGAGAAACTTACGAATCCACCTTCGCGATAACGCCTCACGCTGGCGGTGGACCAAACTGCGACTTCACCAACTCCAGCGCATCCTCCCTGGTCTGAACGCGCGACTCGAGCTGCGCGTCTTCTACAGCATCGAGCATCTTTGAAAACCCAGGCCCGGGTCGGTATCCCAGCGCAATGAGATCGTTTCCAGTAACCAAACGCGGCGGGCGTAACTGCTCCTCCTGCAATTCCTCGAGCTTGGATCTGGCGAATGCATAATTCTCCAGATTCCCGTGGCTGGATAAACAATCCAGCCGGTGCAGCTCCAAATGTTCCTCGAACTTCGGCAGTCGAAGCATCCGCTTTAACGTGCTTTCTCTCATCTCATGGACGTGCTTGAAGCGCATGTGATTCGCAACCAGAGCGGCTACCTGATCGATCTCCGCATTCGAGAAGCGCAGCCGGTTGAGAATATCCCGCGCGATCTGTTCGCCCAGTTCCACGTGACCATCGAAGCGAATCCGATCGGCGACTCGAAACGTACCCGGCTTGCCGACGTCATGAAGCAGAACGCCGAGCGCCAGTTCCGGAGTCGGCGATCGCAGGCCGTCCAGCATGATCAACGTGTGCGTCCATACGTCGCCTTCGGGATGAAACTCGGGCGGTTGCGCCACTCCTTTCATCGCTGCGATTTCCGGGAGGATGTCGTTCAGCAACCCAGATTCATCGAGCAATTCGAAACCGCGTCGAGGAGCGCCTTCTGTAAGAATTCGCACCAACTCGTCGCGAATCCGCTCCTGAGAAACGCGCGCGATCTTGGCATGTAACTTCTGGATCGCCGCCATCGTGTCAGGCTCGATCGTGAACCCGAATCGGGCAGCAAACCGGACTGCTCGCAGCATCCGCAGGTGGTCCTCTTCAAATCGCCGCTCCGGGTTTCCGATCGCTCGAATCACATGATCGCGAAGATCTTGCAGCCCGCCTACATAATCGATGACCGGCGCATCCAAATTCAACGGGTCGAGAAGCAATGCATTGATCGTGAAATCTCGCCGAAGCACATCCTGTCTCACATCCGTTTCGAACGTGACTTGCACCGGATGACGCCCGTCCGCGTAAGAGTGATCGCTCCGGAATGTCGCGACTTCCACGCCATCCACCAGCACCACGCCGAATTGCGCGCCAACCAGTTGCGCCTTCGGAAACAGCTCTTGGATCTCGTTCGGCTGCGCATCCGTCGCAATGTCATAATCTTTCGGTTCGCGGCCCAGCACCAGATCGCGCACGCAACCGCCCACGAGCCATGCCTGGAAGCCTTGGGCGCGAAGCTCCGTAGCGATCCGCGCGGCTAGCCCTGAGTCCATGTGATCATCGTAAGATAGAAAACGTGGTTCACGTAGAATGGAGCATGGCGTCTAGCGCCACGGATGTCGCCCGACATTAGCAGGCCAGGTTCTACCACGGCGAAAGTCGTGGTCGCCACGACCGTTGCTCTTTCCTTCATCAGCTTTTGGCGTGGCGCCGCCATTGTCCTCTCCGATCTCGCTTCCTCGGCGTTTTATGCCGGCGGCATCGCCGAAGTCGCCGTAGGACCCGCAGCCCCATGGTTCGTGCTTGCTGTGATGCTGTTCAGCTTCGCGGTTCGATCCGTCTACATGGAAAGCTGCAGCATGTTCGTCCGGGGCGGCGTGTACATCGTCGTCAAGGACAGCATGGGCCCGTTCATGGCGCGCCTTTCTGTGTCGGCTTTGGTTTTCGATTACATCCTCACCGGGCCGATCAGCGTCGTCAGCGCGGGTGCTTATCTAGGGCACCTTCTCGATGAAGTCGCCAAGATGATGGGACAGTCGTTCCCGTTCAACGTGAACTACTTCGCGGCGTTCTTCGCGATCCTGGTAACCATCTATTTCTGGTGGATGAATATCAAAGGAATTCACGAGTCCAGCGGCAAGGCGCTGCGCATCATGCAGATCACCACCGTGATGGTGGTAGCGCTGTTGATTTGGTGTCCCTTGACGATCCTGCTGCGCGGCCACGTAACCTTGCCCCCGCCTCCCCTGCCGCGCAATATGCAATTCGGCCCTTCTGCGCTCGGTTGGTTCAAAGGTACGATTTGGCCTTCCATTCCGATCGTCGCCCTGATCATTGCATTCGGCCACTCGCTTCTATCGATGAGCGGCTTCGAGACGCTAGCGCAGGTCTATCGTGAGATCGCCTATCCGAAGATGCGCAATCTGAGTCGCACGGCCAATATCGTGTGCTGGTACGCAGTCGTCTGTACTGGCGTCATCACTTTATTTGCCGGTATGATCATCAGCCCCGACGACATCCGTAACCTCTATGCCGACAACTTGCTCGGTGGGCTGGCGATGCGGCTTGCCGGTCCCGAAATGCTCCGGTTGTTATTCCACCTCTTCGTGGTAATTGTCGGCGTTCTGATCCTATCAGGCGCGGTCAACACCGCCATTATCGGAGCGAACGGCGTACTCAATCGCGTCGCCGAAGACGGCGTACTGCTCGATTGGTTCCGCAAGCCCCACAAGCGTTTCGGTACCACTTACCGCATTGTTAATACGATCGTACTCCTGCAGCTTGCAACTATCATCGCCAGCCGCGGCGATGTCTATTTGCTTGGAGAAGCCTATGCATTCGGCGTCGTATGGAGCTTCTTCTTGAAATCGCTCGGCGTGCTCGTGTTGCGCCGCCAGCGTCACGATCAGGAGTACAAGTTTCCGTTCAATATCCGGCTCGGCAACGTCGAGATTCCTCTTGGCTTGGGATTCACCACCATCGTCCTCGGTTTCGTCGCCATTGCCAACATTTTTTCCAAGGAATACGCCACGAAATACGGCATTGGATTCACTCTGGTGGTTTTCGCCGTGTTCACGATATCCGAGCGCGTCAATGCCAGGAAGCGAGCGCTTCAACATCTCGACAAGAAGCCGCTCGAGGAGTTCAACCTCGATCATCAACCGCAGGTCAATGCCGGAACGCTACATGCGCGCCCCGGCGCTGTGCTGGTTGCCGTCCGCGACTACCACAATATGGAGCACCTGAGAAAGGTCCTCCATAAAACAAATCTCAAGCGCCACGACATCGTGGTCATGACCGTCCGTACGATCTCCGCCGGCGCCGGGGAGTATGACTTGTCCGACGACCAGATCTTCAGCGACTACGAGAAAGAATTGTTCAGCCATGTCGTCGAGATGGCTGAAAAAGAGGGAAAGCCGGTGGAACTTCTGGTTGTTCCTGCTGTCAACCCGTTCGACGCCATGGTGCAATCGGCGGCCAAGCTCAAAGCCTCACGCCTGGTCACTGGAGTTTCAGCGCGCATGACGTCGGAGGAATTGGCGCGACGTATCGGCCTGGCATGGGAAAGCCTTCCCGAGCCGCGGCACGCGTTTTCGCTCGAAGTTATCAGTCCCGATCGTCCCTCAATGTATGTCAACCTCGGTCCTCATCCGCCGCGCCTTTGGCCGGAGGATGTCGACCGCCTGCACGACCTCTGGCGCAGATTGAGCGGCGAAGATGGAATCGGTTCCCGCCTTCATCATCGCGACATCGTTGGCGTCGCGCTCCGCCGCCTCGAACGGGACCTCTCGGAAGGCGAGCGCGATCAAGTGCTCAGGGACCTTACTGACGAGCTGCGCAAGAGCTAACCGGCCGCCACAGCCACGATGCGCAAGCGGCGGTAGTCAAGTGTCCACACGCCGTCACGATAAGAAGTCGGACGCAGGTATTCGTCAACTTCCTTCATCTTCCGCCGAGCGTCCGCAACGGGAAGATCTCGAAAGAAGGTGCTTGCGAACATCTGCAGCCAGTCCTCGAGGCCATGCTCTCCCTCGATGGGAGTTGGACGATCGAACAAGCTTGCCTGTCGAACCTCAAGGCCGTGGCGCTCTAGCAGCGTCGCATACTCGCTGATTCCTGGAAATCGCCATGGAGACCGCTCGTCCGCGTACTTCCCCAGAACCGCTCTCAGAGCCTCCATGATTCTTGCGATGTTCCCCTTGCCGCCGAATTCGGCGACAAATCGCCCGCCCGGCTTGAGCACTCGCGCGAACGAAGCCACAGCGGCCTCCGCATCCTTCACCCAGTGGAGCACTGCGTTCGAAAACACAGCATCGAAACGTTCAGTGAAGCGCAAGTCCGTCAGATCTGCAAGCGCGAACTGTAGCGCCGGATAATTCTGCCGCGCCTGCCCGAGCATCTCCGGAGAACTGTCGACCCCAATGACGTCCGCTCCGCTCTTCGCGAGCTCTGCAGTCAAATGGCCTGTACCGCAACCGGCGTCCAGGATTCGTTCGCCGGCCCGAGGATCCAGCACGTCGACCAGACTTGCTCCGAATTGCCAGACGTAGGAGTGCTTGCCTTCGTAGCGCTCGACATCCCAAGCCGAACGTGCGCTCATTACGCAGGGGGAGGTTGGATGGCTGGCGCCTTCTTGCCTTTCGCGGCCTTGCTCTTTTTGACAGGCTCTTCAACAGGCGCAGCTCCATCCGGCGATGGCGCGGCTCCCGATAAGACTTCTTTGAATAGCTCTTGTTTCTTTAAGTCTTTCTTCGACGGCGGAGCCTGTTCGTGACGATAGTCGTGATCGTGATAACAGGTACGGCAACGGACCTTGGCAGGCGCTCCTGTAACTAACGATACAATTGCGTGATTCGTTATCCGGCGGCACTTAATACAGTGATCATCGATAACGTCCCCTAACCGATACTCCATAGAAAATCCCGGTGTCTCGCTGAGTATAACAGAGTCCTATCTGACTATACGCTTTGCAATGGCCTCGATAATTTACTGGTGAGCTGGGGGCGCCGCAGGCACGGGAGGCGTCTTGGTCCACTCTCCAATCCATTCCAGAAAAGTGTTGTACCAGAGCACGCTGTTCTGGGGTTTGAGGATCCAATGGCCCTCATCCGGAAACTCCAGGAGTTTGGAGGGCACTTTCTGCAGTTGCAGAGCAGTGAACAATTGCAATCCCTGCGTGTAAGGCACGCGAAAATCGAGTTCGCCATGCATAACTAGCGTTGGCGTGTGAAAATCCTTCACATAATAGCTGGGCGACCACTTCGTATATGTGTCCGGATTGTCCCAGGGCGTACCCGCGAACTCCCACAGCGGGAACCACAGTTCTTCCGTAGCGCCGAACTCGCTGCGCAGATCATACACTCCGGCATGAGAGATGAGTGCCTTAAACTTCTGCGTGTGGCCGAGCATCCAGTCGATCATGTAACCGCCGTAGGATCCGCCGGCAGCCGCCATGCGGTCGGCATCCGCATACGGAAGCGCCGATACGTGATCCACCACAGCCATGATGTCTTCATACGCCCTGCCGCCCCAGTCGTCCTTAATCTCTTCAGTGAATTTCTGCCCGTATCCGAAGGACCCTCTTGGGTTCGGCATCACTACCAGATAGCCCGCGCCGGCGAACACCTGCGCGTTCCAGCGATAAGTCCAACTTTCGCCCCATTCGCCTTCCGGGCCTCCATGAATCAGGAATAACACCGGGTATTTTCGGCCCGGTTGGAAATTCGGCGGCTTCACCACGAAGCTCTGCACGCGTGCTTTCTCGGCACCGTCCACCCAGAAATCCTCGAGCGCGGGAAGGTCGTAACGCGAGAGCAGCGCGTCGTTCAGATGAGTCAGCGCTACGGGCATTCCCCCAGACGAAGCTACCCGATAAATCTCGCTCGGTCCGGAGCCGCTCTGCGCGTCATAAATCATCATCTTTCCGTCGCTCGTGAACTGCATGTCGTCGGCGGACACAGGTCCCCCTACGATAACCTTTGTTGCCCCGCCAGTTGCCGGAATCATCTGTATACTCTGTTGGCCGCGATCGAGCGCGGTGAAGAACAGAGTCTTCGAATCGTGGGACCATGTGAAACTCTGCACCGGGCGGTCCAGCGAGTCTGTCACTGCGTTGGTAAGGCCGGTGGCTCGATCGAGCACGATGAGCCGCCAACGATCGCTCTCGTAGCCCGGCCGCTGTTGGCTGCGATACGCCAGCCATTTGCCGTCGGGAGAATACTGAGGACTTGCGTCAGAGCCTGGATTGATGGTGATCTTCTTGGGCTCTCCGCCTTCGATCGACACCACAAACAGGTCGGTGTTCGTGCTGGTCGCTTGCACCGAATCGCCGTTCATCGTGAAACAAACTTCTTTCGAATCCGGTGAGACGGCATAATCGTCCGGCCCGCCAAGCGAGAACGGCGGCACATCGCGGTCACCGGGCGTCAAGTCCTTGACCGGTCCCCCATTAGCGTCGACAACCATCAAATGCGAGCGCCGCTTCGATTGCCATTGCGTCCAGTGCCGGTAAAGCAGCGTGGTGTAGCTGCGAGCTTTGACCTTGTTCTTCTTCTCGTCCTCGATGCGGGCTTTGTTGCAGTTGTCATCGGGGCAGTCAGGAAAAACATCGCTCGTGAACACGAGCTTCTTGCCGTCGGGCGAAAACACAATACCACCCGCTTCGGTCGATAGGTTCGTAATCTGCTTCGACTGCGAGCCATCGGCATTCATGATCCAGACCTGCGAGGAATCGCTGCGGTTGGAGATGAATGCAATGCGTTTGGAATCGGGCGCCCACTGCGGCCGCTCGTTATCGGTGCCTAGAGTCGTGATCTGCCGAGGGGCGCCGCCATTGACGGGAACGATATAAATCTGCTTCGGCTTTGTGTTCTGGTCGATATCGACGGTCTGGACTGTGAAGGCGACGGTCTTGCCGTCCGGCGAGAGCTGCGGCTCGCTGATCCTTGCAATCTTCAAGAGCGCGTTGACATCGAACGGCTGCTTCTGCCCGGCCAGCAGAGCGGCCAAGATTCCCAACAGCAATAAAGTCCGCACCATCAACATAGAACGATTGTAGGACAAGCTCCTGGCTGGTCCGGGCTTGACGTCGAGGCTATGAATGAGATATATATTAATGCAATATATGCCACTCATAGAGCAAGACGAGAATGCCCGTAAAAAGGGCAGCGCCGAACTCTTAGTCCTCGCCCAACTCGAAGGTCGGGCCCGCCACGGCTATGAAATCGGCGTAGAAATCGAGCGGCGTTCCGAAGGCGCCGTCTCCTTCCAAACCGCCTCCCTTTATCCGGTGCTTTACCGCCTCGAACGCAAAGGGCTCATTGCCGGTCAATGGGTAGAGAGCGCCGGCCAGCGGCGGAGGAGGTATTACAAGCTCACTCCCGCAGGCCGAAAGATGCTGTCGGAACAACGCCGAAGCTGGAACTCTTTTGTAACCGCTTTACAAAGAGCAGCGGGTCTCGAAAATGCCTGACTTCCGCGCCTACGTCCGTCAGAATCTTCCGGCATTAGGGGTCACCGGCGAACACGAAGCAGAGATCGTCGAAGAGTTGGCGCTCGAATTTCAAGAGAGCTACGAGAGCGCGTTGCGCCGAGGCTTAAGCCCAGAGGACGCCTGGAAGCAAATCCACACACGATCCTGGCAGGAGCTGTGCGAGGAATTGCGTTCCGCACTCGGAGAACCGACCGTCCAATTTCGGGAACCAATCGCACCGAGAAAGCTGAACTTGTTCGTTCGCATCCGCGAACAACTGTACGGCGATTTGAGCTATGCCGCCCGCCAGTTGCGCAAGAGCCCGGGATTCACGATCGTCGCGGTGCTGATGCTGGCGCTTGGCATCGGAGCGAACACGGCGATCTTCAGTTTGCTGAACGCGGTTCTGCTGCGGAATCTGCCTGTCCGTCAACCGGGGCAGTTGTTCCTGTTCGGCAAAGCCGAACAAATGGGGAGCACCACCTTCATGCCCCAGGGAAGCACACAAGCTTTCTCCTATCCGTTCTTTCGTGAGTTCCGGCAGCGCAATCAAAGCTTCTCTGATGTTGCCGCGATCCAGAGCTTCCCGATAACTTCGCACGGCCGTATCGACCGTGAAGCCGGTCTCGAAAAAATGAGAATCGAGCTGGTTTCGGGATCCTACTTCAACACCCTCGGCGTGAATGCACTGCTCGGCCGAGTCATCACAGATCCGGATGACGAGACGCCCGGCGCACATCCGGTGGCCGTCGCCAGCTACTCCTGGTGGCAAAATCGCTTCGCGCGGGACCCATCCATCGTAGGCAAGACGGTCACCATCCGGTCAACTTTATACACCATCATCGGCGTAGCGGCTCCCGAGTTCTTCGGAATCTCTGTGGGACAATCGCCGAATCTGTGGATCCCTTTGTCGATGCAGAAAGAGATCTCTCCGGACCGGAACGGGCTCGACAAGAACCTGTTTCGATGCCTGCATATGATTGGCCGCTTGAAGCCGGGAGTCAGCCTGCAGCAAGCGCAGGTGAACACCGACTTGCTCTTTCGTCAGATTCTGCTCAGTTATGCCGGGCCGGCGGCGCCTCAAAAGCAGATTGAAGGAATTCAGCACGCGCGAATTGAGCTGACGCCGGCCGCTACCGGCCGGTCCTATCTGCGAAGAGAATTTTCTTCACCGCTCCGGATTCTGATGCAAATCGTCGTCCTGGTCCTGCTGATCGCGTGTGCCAACATCGCGAATCTCTTGCTAGCGAGGGCGACGTCCCGGCAGCGCGAAATCGCGATCCGTATGTCGATGGGCGCCGAGCGAGGGCGCATAATTCGCCAGTTGCTCGCCGAGAGCGGACTCCTCGGATTGATTGGTGGCGCCATTGGCGTTGCCTTTGCGTGGGCCGCGAGCCGTCTACTGCTAACCATGGTTTCCGGCGGATCGGAACTGCTGCCGATTCACGTGACGCCCGATACAAGAGTTCTCGTTTTTAGTTTGGCGTTAACGATTCTGACCGTGCTGCTGTTCGGAACTGTTCCAGCCCTTCGCGCAACCAGGATCGATCTGGCGCCTGTACTGAAATCAGGGCGCGGTGTGATTACCGCCGGGATGGGCAACCAACTCGCCCGCGCGCTGGTCGTTGGTCAGGTGGCCTTATCGCTCGTGTTGGTCGCAGGGGCCGGATTGTTCCTCCGTAGCCTGGTGAAGCTCACGGAAGTGGACGTCGGCTTCGAAAAGCACAACGTGCTCCGGATGCACATCGATCCAGGTTCGGCCGGTTATCAGCGCGACGACCGCCTTACGGCTACGATGCGCCGCGTCGAGGATCGTATTGGGGCGATGCCAACAGTTCGCGGCGCTAGTTTTGCACTCTCCGTTTTTGATGGCGGCGGTTGGTCGGAGGACGATGTCACGGTGCCGGGCCGTCCCAGGACCGATAAGGATCCGCAGGTCGATCTCAACCTGGTTGGACCGGCGTATTTCGACGTGATGAAGATGCCACTGCTGCTCGGCCGCGGATTCACCGACCGCGACAACTCCGCCTCGCGCAAAGTTGCAGTTATCAACGAAACGATGGCGCGCACCCACTTCGCCGGCGGATCGCCTATCGGCCGTACCTTTAACGTCGGGGACAACCCTACCTGGCAGAACGTCGAAGTCGTCGGCGTAGTGAAAGACGCCAAATATATGGAGCTGGAAGAAGATCAGATGCCCGCCGCGTTCTTTCCCTACGCGCAGCAGCACGATAGAATTCTGCAGAACTTCGTCGCGCGTTATGCCGGCGATCCGGGGACGCTGGTTGCTGCGATACGCAAAGCCGTCGCGGAAATCGATCCGAACCTCCCGGTGAGCGACGTTCGTACTCTCGAACAAATGGTCGATGATTTCACACTGAACCGCCGCCTGGTTGTGCAATTGTCCTCCTTCTTCGGGATCTTGGGGACTGTGTTGGCCAGCATCGGCATCTACGGCGTCATGTCCTATGGCATCGCGCGAAGGACCAACGAATTCGGCATCCGCATGGCGTTAGGCGCCGATCGTTGGCGGGTTCTTCGCCTAGTACTCCGGGAGGCCCTGGTTTTGTCGATCATCGGCACCGCCATTGGATTGGCGCTCGCCCTGGCATCTGGCCGCTTGGTGCAGAGTCTCCTTTTCGGCGTGAAATCGTCGAACCCAATGGTCATCGGTGTTTCAATCGCAACGATGATCACAGTTGCACTGCTGGCCGGATATCTACCGGCCCGCCGCGCGACGCGCATCGATCCATCGACGGCCTTGCGCTACGAGTAGCATGGCCATTCGACCCACAAGGGGAATGAAAATGCAGTTGTGGGGCAGGTCCCCGGCCTGCCAAAGAGAGCGCAGGTCGGGGGACCTGCGCCACGAAACAGCCATGGTAGGAGTAGAGCACGGCCCTATTGAACCGTGGGTTGGGATCCTATGGCTAGCTCTTTGGCAAGAATCTCCGGATTCCGAAATCGTAAACGGCTCCGCCGATCAGGCCGCCGACAATCGGGCCTACGATCGGGACCCAGAATACCCGCGCACCGTCGGTCAGGCCGTTGTTCTTGAATCCAGCGACCACGGTGAACAGGCGCGGGCCGAAGTCGCGCGCTGGGTTGATCGCGTAGCCGTGCATGCCGCCGAAGGACATACCGATGGCGACCACGATCAGTCCGATTAAAATCGGCCCGAGGTTCGCCGGCGGCTGATTGCGCTCATCGGTGATTGCGAAAATCATCAGCAAGAGCAAAGCTGTTCCAATCGTTTGATCGAGGAGTCCTGCTGACATCAGGTCGGGAAACGCTGGGAACGTCGTGAACACGCCTGCCGTGTGGTCCAATTGAGGATCGGCGCGAAGAAATGCCGGGTGATAGTTCCAAAAAACCAATGCCGCGGCGACAAATGCGCCAGCCACCTGCGCGATAGAATATGGAAGTACTTTGCTCCAGGGGAATCCGCGAAATGCTGCCAGCGTGATGGTCACCGCCGGGTTCAGATGCGCGCCACTGATTTTGCCGGCGATATAGATTCCCATGGTCACCGCCAAACCCCAGGCGATCGTGATGTTAGTGTAGCCGCCCTTCACGACTTCGCCGGGAAGGTTTTGACCGAACAGCAACACCATGGCAACGACGCCGTTGCCAAACAGGATCAGGACCATGGTCCCCAGGAATTCCGCCATGAGTTCGCCAACGAAGCTCGGTTTCATGTGAAGGATGGATTCTATCACTAACACTCAGAACCAAGCGCGAACGGCCACGCTCTGGCGCCATCCCGATTTCTTGAAACTCTGGGCTGGGCAAACGATCTCGGAAGTCGGCTCCAGGATCACTCGGACCGCGCTGCCACTTGCGGCTGTTCTCGTATTAGGCGCAACGCCCGCGCAGATGGGATTCATGACCGCAGTTGGCGCGGCCTCGACGCTGCTCTTCGGGCTCTTTGCGGGGGTGTGCGTGGACCGAATGCGCAGGCGACCGATCATGATCGCATCCGACCTCCTGCGCGCCGCCATACTGATTTCGATCCCGCTAGCCGCCGCGGCGCACCGGCTTGCCATGGCGCAGTTGTACGCCGTGATCGCTCTCGCCGGCTTCTGCACGGTGTTCTTCGATGTGGCTTACCAGAGTTATCTCCCCTCGCTGGTCGAAACAGAAAAGCTGCTCGAAGGTAACAGCAAACTCGCGATGAGCAGCGCCACGGCTGAGATCGCAGGGCCGAGCATCACAGGTGTCCTGGTGCAACTCATCACAGCTCCGATGGCGATTCTTTTCGACGCGCTTTCGTTTCTGGTCTCAGCTCTTTCTGTTGTTCTGATCCGCAGGCCCGAGCTGTTGCATCGCGACAAGCACACCTCTAACCATCCGATTGCGGGATTTCGCTTCGTATTCTCGCACCCGATCCTGAGGCCGCTTGGGTTCTTTTCCGCGACGGCATATTTCTCGCTAGGCTTCTTCGGACCGCTATACACTTTGTACGCCATTCGCGATCTGCACCTCGGCGCGGCAGCACTCGGCGTGGCGATCGGAGTTGGTGGCGTAGGGAATTTCATCGGCGCCAGCCTGGCTCCGGTGACGATCCGAAAATTCGGCTTGGGCCCGACGTTCATCCTCGCGGCGCTCGTGCTCGGAGGAGGGTCGTTATTTGTGCCGCTTGCGCATGGGGCCGCTCCGCTCCCGTTTATATTCCTGGTCGTGCAGCAACTGGTCGGCGACTCGGCGTGGCCCATCTTCATGATCAACGAACGAACCTTGCGGCAAACCGTTGCGCCGGGGGAACTACTCGGCCGGGTAAACGCGGCGATGCAATTGTTGACCGCTGGTATGATCCCGCTGGGCGCGCTAGTTGGCGGAATGCTCGCGGGAAGCATCGGAACACGGCCGACGCTTTACGCGTCCGTGGCCGGCGTG
>Ga0335069_10008502_pt1 | contig 14693 bp, 13 predicted proteins | sample Lox_Sample_11_FD_206714 | JGI IMG/M metagenome (GOLD analysis project Ga0335069, IMG submission 206714) | Soil microbial communities from Loxahatchee National Wildlife Refuge, Florida, United States - Lox_Sample_1.1 | ecosystem: Environmental > Terrestrial > Soil > Wetlands | place: USA... | reverse complement strand
ATGTCCTTGCCTGTCCCGCTTTCGCCCGTCACCAGAACTGTAGTGTCGCGAGCCGCCACCATGCGCGTGAGCGTATAGGTGCGCATCATCGGTTCGGAATTCCCGATCATGCTGCGTAACTTAACCCTGCCCTCTGTCACAATTCGCGGATTCTCGTTTACCGGGATCGGAATTGGGGCCGTGCGCAGGGAACCATGGCGATTGACAGCATCCGCGAGCTTTCTTGAAACCGGCGTGGGCGAAGCGCTGCCGACCAGCAGTTGGCCGGTGTGCGCGTTCACCATCATGACCTGCGTATTGGGGAAACGGTCGCGGACAATCTCGTGAAACTCGTTTGCGTCCAGGTCGGGCAATTGCGGGTCCAGGAGCAGGACCCCATCGTCGGCGCCATGGTGCTGAAGCATCTTCAAGGCTTCGGCCCCACCTGCTGCGTGGAGGACGTTCCAGCGCGGAGGACCGAGCTTCTCCTGAAGCTCCTGACGGAGTCTTCCATTCGAGCTGACCACAAATACATCTATGGGAACGCGATCTTCAAACCGGGGAAACTGAGTTGCAGGTGTCGCCATTTATCTATCCATCACTTCCTGAAATGAAAAAAACATGAGATTGAGGTCTTTGTCAGCAAAAGAACATTCAGACCGCTGGTTTCAAATACTCCGACGTAACGTTCGACTCGACTCCGGGCAATCGGATCGAGAGGCAGAATGGGTCCTCGATCGCTGTGCAAGTGCCCCGTTGGCTAAGGATTGCTGTTTCGACCACCGAAAGCGCGACGTGAGCCGGAGAACTCAGCCTCCTTCCGTGCGCATGTTCATTTTCCAGAAGAAAGCCGTCAGGCGAGATTTGCCATCGAATCTCGTCACCCACCGCGGCGAGTTCAATGGCGGTGTCCAATCCAGATCGCATCGCCTGTTCCGTGCGAGCGGAGTCGCCAAGCGCCACTGCAGTGTTCCCGGATCGCTTGTTTAGGGTCACCTGTACTCCAGCGTCTCGAAACACGCCAGTGTTGTCTGCAACGATCTGTTCGGCAAGTTCGAACAAATCGACCGACTCGCAAACCGCCGGGAACTGGGCGAATTCGATAAGGCTCCGGAGGTTGGTCAGCAGGCGGCACAAACGACCAGTCTGGACGTTAGACATCTCGACATAACGCCGATTCTCTGCCTCGCCTCCCTGTTCCAATTGCAACGCTCCCAGAGCTCCACGCAAGATGGTGAGCGGCTGCGCCATTGCGTGCAGACCTTCTGCAAGCTGTGCGAGGACTTCGCTGCTCTTTTCGATTTCGGCGGAGCGCGATAGCCCCTGTTCTTCAGGCGACACGCAATTCATATCCCACACCGCGCACGGTATGAGTCAGGCGCGGCTCACCCGGAAGATCTATCTTGTCCCGTACATACTTCATATATACGTCGACAATGTTAGTTGCTGAATCGGAGGGGGCGATATTCCAGACCTCCTCAAGTAATGTCGCGCGAGAGACAGGCCGACCGGCATTGCGCATCATCACATCGAGGATGGCGAATTCCCGCGGCGTCAACTCGATGCGTCTTCCATTGCGTTCCACGCGATGCTGGTCGCGGTACATCGTCAGGTCGCCCACAGTGGAGCAATTAGGAACCACACCGGAGTTACGGCGAAGCAACGCCTGGACGCGTGCCAGCAGTTCGATGAGAGAGAACGGCTTGGTCAGACAGTCGTCAGCACCGCTTTCGAGAGCTTTCACCTTGTCTTCCACACGGCTGCGCGCCGTGAGCACCAACACCGGCAGACGAGGCTGGTCGGGGCGTAGGCGCTGAATCAAGGCAATTCCGTCCATCTTGGGCAGATTGAGATCCAACATGAGCAAGTCGAATCGCCGATTCGTCTCCAGCGCTTGTAGAGCTCCTTCTCCGTCGTGAATCTGCTCAACCGCAAATCCTCGCGCTTCCAGTTCGCCACTGAGGAATCCGGCCAGCGAAACATCGTCTTCAACGATGAGAATGCGCCGTCCAGCGGCTCTGCCCGCGTTCATGCCGGCCGAGGAGTCCGTTGAATTAGGACTTGATGAGCCAACCGTTGGCATTTCAGTTGCAGAGCACACAGAAGGATTGTCGACGCTACTCATTTTTGAGACTCACTGATCCAAGGTTCTTCAAAGAGCGATTGGTTTCCCGGTTCGCTCCCGGCAGACCTGAAACTGTTTACAACTCTGCGATTTGAAAGCGTAGTATAGGGCGAGCTTCTGGAGCGAATCGAGTCATTTGTTTCACATCCGCGTTACCTTCGAGGTACTCAACTGACGCTAAATGGGAGGCTTGGAGGCGGATTTGCGTTGGTGAGAACGGACAGGATTCCAAGCTCCTTCCCGTCGGGGGAAGGGTTTTACGGCACATTTAGGCACATTTATTAGAGATTCTTGTGAAATAAGACCTTTAAAGACAGAATCTTTTGATAGAAATTGCCGATAGGTTACCGTGACCGGTCGAAGGACCTCTCCGGTAAGAAATGGACACCTTATGCGGAAATTTGACTATCGTGCCCCACGATTTGCGGTCGACTTCCCCGTTCGCCTGGCCTTCGACGGATCGATACAGCACGGACGTTGCACGGAGATAAGTACAGAAGGCATGAGGCTGGAGGTTCGCGAACCACTTGCACCTGACGCCTGCGGGATTGTGTATCTCAGCTTCCAGGACACGACAATCGAGCTCCCGGTGCGAGTAGCACATTCCGGCTCGTTCTTCGAGGGTGTCCAATTTGTGTATGCGACCGAGGAACAGCGGGACGAGGTCAACCGTCTGGTGACAAGACTGTCTAGTCCGTCGCAGCGGACGAGGCCCATGCTTGTCCGGTAGCTTTCACCTGGATGCGCCCCAAATGGTCGCCGCAGGAAGCAGGCGCTTCGGTCTCAACTGAGGTCGTGATCTAGTATTGACCTGCCGTGATCTGCGTGTGCGCCGTGTCAATCTTAGGAGCCACTTCGGATTCGTCCAAGACCTGGTATTGCACAATCATTGAGATCCGGCGGTTCGAGGGGTCCATGGGTTTTTGCGGCAATCGAAGGCGTTGATCGGCAAATCCACGTACTTGTGAGATCTGACCCGGATGAATGCCTTCGGCCTGCATCAGTCGCCTGGCTTCATTGGCGCGATCGGTTGAAAGGTCCCAGTTGTCATAGGCCCGCTTGCCCGAATAAGGGGCGGAATCGGTGTGGCCCTCAATCGAAATATGGTTCGGTAGTTGGCCCAACTGCTGCGCCAGAAGCTTCAGCAGGTCGACCAGTGCAGGCGTAGGCTGGGCGCTCCCGAGTTCGAAGAATGTCCCCTTCGCCGACTCCATCAGATCGATGCGTAGACCTTCGGGTGTGATCGTGATTTCGATCTGGTTTTTGAGTTTGTCGAGCGGATCGAGATGGTGGATCGACTTCAACAGGTCTTCCTTCAGCTTTTCCAAATCCTGTTGTTTAATTGTCGTTACGATGATGTTGGCGCCATTCTTGCTTGTGCCAACGAATTTCGACGTCGCTTTCGGATCTTTGAAGTAGCCGCCTACAGCATCCCGGACCTGCTTGCTGCTGTTCATTAACCAAAGAACGATGAACAATGCCATCATGGCGGTGACAAAGTCGGCATACGCGACCTTCCATGCGCCGCCGTGATGACCATGGTGGGCCGCCTTCTTCTTAATGATGATGATTTCGCCGGCTTCTGCCACGATCGTTTTCCCTTCTCGGAGCTGCTATGCCGCCGCCTGGGTGCTGACGTCATCCTTTTGGCGGCAAGCCTTCTCAACTTCCTGGAAATTCGGACGGAGGTGTGCAGGAATCGCGCGGCGCGCCATTTCAATGGCGAGGAGCGGTGACATGCCCTTAATAAAGGACATCATCCCCACACGCAGCACGTGATAGTACGCGTGGTCGTCCTCTACGAGTTTGGCGAGATTCGAACTGATCGGCCCAACGATACCGTAGCAAAGCAAGATGCCAAGGAACGTTCCTACCAGGGCAGCGGCGACCTTCTTGCCGAGTTCCTCCGGCGGGCCACCAAGCGCGCCCATCGTGATTACGACACCCAGCACAGCAGCGACGATGCCCAAACCAGGCAGCGAGTCCGCAACTGTGGTTAGTGCTGAGACGCACTGAGATTCACCCGCGTGGTGAACCTCCATATCGAGTTCCATCATTTGATCGAGGTCGAATGCACTCGTTCCGCCTGTGATTGCCATGCGCAGCGTGTCGCAGACAAAATCGCGCGCGTGATGGTTGCCGAGAAAATCCGGGTACTTCGAAAAGACGGGGCTCTTCTCGGGCTCTTCGATGTCGGACTCGATTCCAGCCCAGCCTTCTTTACGCGCCTTTCCGAAAAGGTTGAACAGCATCTTGAGGGATTTGATGTAGCGATCCTTGGTATGTTTCGACCCCTTAAGAACAGAGAGAAGACCGCTCACTATCTTTTTCAATGTGTACAGAGGATTCGCCGACAGCAATGTGCCAAGCGCTGCGCCGCCAATAATAAGAAACTCGGAGGGCTGCACAAGAACGAGGAAGGGGCCCTTTTCGAGCGTAAAGCCGCCCAGCACAGCTCCGATCACAACGACGATGCCAATAATTACGAACATGTGCCAAGTTCCTTTTCGGGGCGCACACTTGCCGTGTCTATGATCCCGCGATAGCCGCGCGCGTGCCCTCTCTATCGGCACCCCTCCTTTCAATTTCCAGACACAAAGGGGTTACCGCAGCGGGATGTTGCGGCGATGAGCAGGCGAACATATGCTGATTCTCCCTGCATGCTGCAAATCCGGGTAAGTCATTCTGCCTATTGGACCGGTGAGGACGCCGGCTGCGAGAAGCCTGCCCTTAGGTGGCGATCGATCTGCTCGATGGCGACGGGCTTGCTGAAATAGAACCCCTGGATCGTGTGGCAGTGCAGGGATTGCAAGAACGACAGCTGGTCTGCGTTTTCGACGCCTTCGGCGAGTACGGCGAGGTTCAGTGCTTTGGCCATATTGATGATGGCCGTGGTGATCGCCGCGTCGTCCGGATCGATGGAAATGTCCTGGATGAACGAGCGTGCGATTTTGAGCCGATTCACTTTGAATTGGCGCAGATAGCCCAAACTCGAATAGCCCGTCCCGAAGTCGTCGATAGCCAGCATGACGCCCATGTCTCTTAGCTGCTGGACGGTGGAGAACATGACATCGGCGTTGCTGAGCAGCAAGCTCTCAGTTAGTTCAAGTTCCAGATATTCGGGACGCAAACCTGTCTCGTAGAGGATGTCGCGGATCAGTTCGGTGAACCCCTGCTGCCGGAATTGAACGGCGGAGACATTCACTGCAATCGGTACTGGAGGCAGGCCTCCATCCTGCCATTTGCGCGCCTGGCCGCAGGCAGTGCGCAGAACCCACTCACCGATCGGGACGATGAGCCCGCTACTCTCGGCCACGCTGATGAACCGACCGGGGAGGATGAGGCCCCACTGTGGGTGCTCCCACCGCAAGAGCGCCTCCAAGCCGGTAACCCGCCCTGACCGAGCATCGACCTGCGGTTGATAGACGAGAAACAGCTGGTTATTGGCGAGTGCATCCCGGAGGCCGCGCTCTATGCGCAGGCTCTCCTGCACCTTGTCATTCAACTCGTCGGTATAGATCCGAAAGCTATTCAGTCCATCTTCTCTGGCAGAGCACATCGCTATATCTGCCGCCTTGAGGAGAGTGTCGCAATCCGATCCGTTCTTGGGAAAAGCACTGATCCCGAGGTGGCAGTGGACATTGAGAGAGTGTCCAAAGAATGAGTATTTGGCAGCGAGGCTGGCCATCAAGCGGTCGGCAATCGGCGCCACGCCTTCGAGACTGTCGATGTCGACAACCGCAGCGAACTCTGCACCGCCAAGCCGCGCAACGATGCTGCCTCGTCCAGCGGTCATAATCAGCCGCCTGGCAACTTCCTGGAGAAGGCGATCGCCTAAGCGCTCTCCAAGAGAATCGTTGATGACTTTAAACCTGTCGATTTGAAACAAGAGCAGCGCGATGCGGCTCTTGCGGGCATATGACTCCTGTATCTTAGCCTCAAGACGCGCCCGGAAGAGAGTGCGATTCGGCAATCCCGTGAGCGAATCGTAGTAGGCAAGGCGCTCGGTCTGGACCTCAATGAGGCGCCTCTCGGTGATGTCCTCCGCGGTGCCTTCATAGCGCGAACCGAATCCGCTACCTCCAATTTCGCGAACGTGGCACCGAACCCATTTCGACTTGCCTCCACGTATCTTCATTTGCAAATCGAAACACCGGACCTTCTCCTCGGAATCTGTGGGCAAACCCCATTGGGCTGGATCGAAGAAGCCGACCGCTCCAACTGCTTCGTCAGCGAGGGCAATTTCAGGAGATTCATAGCCCAGAATGTGCGCCATCGCGTTGTTCAAACCTATGAGGCATCCTTCGCCGTTGAGCTCGAAGATGCCCACGGGAGCCTTCTCGAAGACCGCTTTGAACGTTGCGTCGGTCTCTCTCGGCTCTCTATTACCGTCTTCAAAGCTGCTTTGAATTGGAATGCGCGACCGGAACGACGCCAAGCCGGGATCTTCGACACGGCGGTTGCGCCTACGCTCAATGAATGGCTTGCCGGTATCCACGAGTGGCCCCGACCGCGTGTTGGCATTTGGGGCACCCGGGTTGCTTCGGGCGGTCGCTTCGCCTTCCACGGGCAGACTGGGTGGTCGACGTAAGCGCATGGACCCTCATCGGCAGGTCCTTCATGGAATTTCAGGTGGTTGCGTTACCAAGATTCGTTCTTCAAGCTTTGAGTCTCTGCCATAACGCCTTTAGTTTTCTAGCGATACAGACACTAATCAAACCAGTTGAGGCGGAGTCATCTACACCTTTTGGGCTATCGGTAATCTTGAACCCGCACGGTCAACCTGCCGATAGAGGATCATCCGGTAGACCGGAACGCGGGCTGTCGCGGGCGCGGGGATCCGAGACAGCAGCTCGATCTGACTCAATGATTGCTGGCCAGTCGCCCGGGGTTGCCGATGCGACACGAATGGGAACGATGAGGAGCGCTGTGGACAAAAGCACATTCGGCGGCATCATCCTAGCGCTGGTCGGCATCGGTTTGGGTTTGGTGCTGGATGGGGGTCATCTCATCCAGGTCGTCCAACCAACGGCGGCCCTGATCGTGTTTGGTGGCACGATTGGCGCCGTAATGGTCCAATACCCGCTGCCGGTCATCTTGCAGGCAATTTCCCAGCTGAAGAATGTCTTCCTGAACAAAGAACCCGAATCGGACACGCTGATCCAGAATTTGCTTCGTTATGCCTTCAAAGCGCGGAAAGAAGGCATTCTTTCTTTGGATTCGGAGTTGACCAAGATTCATGATCCATTCCTCCGCGAGAGCCTGATGCTAGCAATCGACGGAGTGAACGCAAACGATCTGCGCAAGATGATGGAACTGCATCTCGATTATCGCGGCGAGAAAGATGAGCGAGTAGCGAAGGTCTTTGAATCTGCCGCCGGCTTCGCGCCCACCATCGGCATTATTGGCGCCGTTCTTGGACTCATCCAGGTCATGCAGCACCTGCAGGATATTAACGAAGTGGGCAGAGGAATCGCGGTGGCTTTCGTCGCAACCATTTATGGTGTGGGATCGGCCAACCTCTTTTTCCTGCCGTGGGCGGGTAAACTACGTATCCGTATCCGGGAGCGGCAGGTCATTCAGGAGATGACACTGGAGGCCATTCTTGCGATTGTGGAGGGAGTCAATCCGCGTGCGCTCGAGATGCAGCTCAAGCGATACGTAACGTCCACTCCCAAAGCCGGGCTGAAGAAGGTTGCTGCGCGATGAGAAGGAGACGAAGGAGACCTCACGCTGAAGAGTCTGTCAGCCATGAGCGATGGTTAATCTCATATTCCGATTTTGTCACTCTGCTCTTTGCGTTTTTTGTCGTGCTCTTCGCGACCACCTACCGTGACAATCAGTCCATTCGCAAGCTCTCGCGGGCAATCCACAATGGCTTTCAGACGATGGGCGCATTCTCGCAGGACGGGCCGCCGACCTACTCTGAGTTCGACCAGAGCCCGCAAAGGCTCGAAACCGATGAGATCTCAACCCATCGGCCTACGGCTGGATCGATCGCCGACATGCAGGCTCTGCGCAAGCAACTCGAAGCCGCGCTAGGCAAAGAACTGAAGAATCATGAAGTCTCGCTGCAATTCACTCCCGAGGGGTTCACGATCAGCCTAAAAGAACTCGGCTTCTTCGCCAGCGGGCAGGCAACTTTGCTCCCGGGTGCTGGCGACAAGCTCACACGAATTGCCAAGATTCTGTCGCGCCCGGGTCTCGAGATTCGAGTTGAAGGCCACTCCGACAATCAGCCGATCCACAACGAGCAGTTCCGCTCGAACTGGGAACTTTCAGCCGCGCGCGCAATGAATGTACTTCTACTTCTTGTGGACGACGCAGGCTTCGACCCGCGCAACATCTCCGCAGCCGGTTACGGAGAATTCCGCCCAGTGGCAGACAACGCGACCATCGAGGGACGCAGGATGAATCGCCGCGTCGACTTGGTGGTTGTCCAAATGAGAACATCGAGCCCCGTCACAGACGCAATGAGAGCCATTGCAAGGCCGACACAAAACTGACCGCAGTCTACCTTCCTCTTCTCTGTCAGCGGGTTCTTCGGTCTCCGCCGTCGCTATTTCGGCGAGGCGATCCGTACCAGGAACACGTCGTGGCTGGTGATCTCCAGCGGCATGTTCTCGGTCAGTTCCACTGATTTACCCGTCCACAGATCCTGGCCCTGCTGTGTTCCGTGAAGTCCCAGCTTGGCCAGATCCAAACGGAATGGGTGCGTGGAGTAGCGATTGTCGCCCGCAGCCAGGACTGCCACCGCAAGGGCGCCTCCTGAAAGCGGCTTGGCCCACACCTCGATCTCCCCGTCGCTATAGATCCGTGAAGCCTGCTTTCCGAGCGGATCCTGGTCGAGCGCAATGACGCCGCGGTTGGTCAGGATGGCCTTGACCTCCGGCTTCATATTGGTCAGATCATTGCCCGCGAGCAGTGGCGCGGCGAGCATTGCCCACATGGAGAAGTGCGCGCGGTTCTCTGCGAGGGTGAGCTTGCCATTGCCCACTTCAAGCATGTCGGGATCATTCCAATGTCCCGGCCCTGCATACTTTTCCAATCCCGCCTGTTGTTCGAGGATGGCATAGATTCGATCCCACCGTGGCGTGATGTCGCCCGTTGTGCGCCAGGAGTTCGCGCCAAAGGAAGGTCCCCATTCCCACACCGCATCCCAACCGTACTGGCAGAACGAATACACGATGGGGCGGCCAGTCGCCTTCAGCGCCTTGCCCATCTTTTCGTAGGCATCGTGCATCAGGCGCATCTGCGCCGCTTTGTCGTTGGGAGCCTGTTTCATCATCACATCGGGGATGAAACTGCATAGGTCGTACTTGAGATAATCGATACCCCACTCGGCGTACATCTTGGCGTCTTGCTCTTCGTGGCCCAGCGAGGCCGCATAGCCGCCGCAGGTTTTCGTCCCAGGTCCCGAGTAGATGCCGATCTTCAATCCCTTGGAGTGTACGTAGTCGGCCAGCGCTTTCATGTCGGGAAACTTGGAGTTGGTATGGAGCACACCACTGGCGTCGCGCTCGCCCTCCCAGCTGTCGTCGATGTTCACGTAAATATAGCCGGCGTCTTTCATGCCGGACGCAGCGATCTCATCTGCGGCCGCTCGGACGCCCTTATCGTCAACCTTGGTCGCAAAGTAATTCCAGCTGTTCCAACCCATGGGCGGAGTCTGCGCCGCCGGAACAGAGGCTGCATGCGCCTTCGGCACAAGGGCAACAATTCCCAGACCAAGCAGGAAAACGGCAGGCAACGAGACAAAACGGTTCATGGCAAGTCTCCACTGAAAACGATTTCAGCGGGAATACTACGCGCGGCGGACCCGATTCGGCAAATCAGAAATGCAAGGAAATCTACCGCGTTGCGCACGATGTCAGAGAAGTGTCTACGCCTGCGGGCGGCGGGCCCGTGCACAGGACCCCCGGCGGAAACAGTCCGGGGCATGATCGTTCACCAACCCTACGGCCTGCATCCAGGCATAGACGATCGTTGGGCCGACGAACTTGAATCCGCGTCTCTTGAGGTCTTTCGCAATCGCCTCGGCCAGAGGGGTGCTGGCGGGGACAGGCCCCTTGTTCTGGATCGGCTGCCCGTCGACGAAATTCCACGCAAAATCGGAGAACATGAGGCCGCCCTGCTGCATGTCGAGGTAGAGACGAGCTCCGCGGATCGTCGCCTCAATCTTGGCGCGGCTGCGGATAATGCCGGGATTCTCAAGCAGCCTCAAGATGTCCTTCTCGCTGAACTTGACCACCTTGTTCGGATCGAAGCCACGAAATGCTTTGCGAAACGCGTCACGCTTGCGCAGCACCGTGATCCAGGCGAGCCCGGCCTGGAAGCCTTCGAGCATCAACGTCTCCCACAGAACGCGGCTGTCGAACTCCGGCATGCCCCACTCTGTATCGTGGTAGGCTTGCATCTGCAGGTCGCTTCCCGCCCACGCGCAGCGCTTCCGTTCCGTCGCCATCGGGCGCGCCTTCAATCCGCTGCGGGCGCTGCCGCGTAGCGAGGCGTCGTTGCCATGAGCTGCTCAATTTCTTCGATCGGACCGATGCCGCCACGCGCGCCCGTCCTGGTGCAGTTGAGCGCCGCCGCCGCACAGGCAAAATCCAGCCTACGTGGAAGGGGCCATCCCTGCAGCAAGCCATAAATGAAGCCAGCGTGGAAGATGTCGCCCGCGCCTGTCGTATCGATGACCTCAACGCAGTAGGCGGGGCGCAGATGGAAGCGCTCGCCATCCCACGCCAGTACGCCGTCCTGTCCCAGAGTCGCGGCCGTCACGGCACATCCATAACGGTTTTTCATTTTGCGTAATGCAAGTTCGAGATTACGCTCGCCGGTCATCCTCTTGGGAAAGTCGCGGCTCACGACAAGGTAGTCGACGTTCGCAGCCAGATCTTCAACGCCGTCGTACATCTCATCGAGATCGGCGATCACCGAAATGCCGGCTGTTCGCGCCCAGTTCGCAGCTTGCAGAGCGGCTGCTGTCTCGAAGCCCTCGACCAACAATGCACGCGAGTTGACAATCCACTCGCGCTTCAGATCCTCCGGACGTAAAAGAACCTGATCGTTGCGCTGACAGAGCACGGTACGCTCGCCCCCGTTGTCTACCAGGATGTAGGAGTGTGCGCTGGCGGCATGTGGAACCTTAATGACGCGAGCGTCGACGCCGGTGCGAGCAAATTCCCGGCAATGGAGACGCGCCGCATCGTCATCCCCCAGCTTGCCCACATACCGTGTCGTCAGTCCCCAGGTTTGGCAGGCAATTACGGCAGAAGCCGTCTGCCCGCCGGGCAGGATCGAAGCCCGCTTATACTCGACCTTCGAACCGCGTTCAGGGAATTTCGGAAGGGGGATCAGCGTGTCTGTCGCATTCAGCCCCACACCCACCAGATCAACCAGCGACAGCTCGCTCATGCAATCTATTGTACGATCTAGGCGAAGCGGGTTACCTTCCAAAGGCGCCAAGCGCAGACAGTAGCCGTGACCACCATAAGCACGCCCAGAAGTGCCGTCCAAGTCAGATCCATGGCCAGTTGAGGCATACGCGCCCGCACGCCCAGAGCAACAAAGACACCAAGCGCACACGCAAGGATCAGGTAATCCCACCAGGAGCGACGAAACTCCCTTTGGTTTTCGGATGTGCCGCTATAGGCGCTGAGCACCTTCGTATAGTCCAGTTCGTAACGGTCGCACTCTCGGAGCAGCGCGTCGTTGGTCGATGTGTGTTCGCGTTCGGTGGCCACCGCTGTGCTCACCGCTAGCGCTCCGAGAATCATCGCAATCGACCCCGCCACCACAAGCAACCGGTGTGCGGCATCGGCACGCGACAATTCGCCAAAAACCAGCGCCCCCCATGCTAGTCCCCACAACTGATTGGTGTTCGACAGGGGAATGCCGCGCCCAATACCCAGGTACTTTGTCGCGTATTGCTGAAAGATGTCGCCCACCACCCAGACGAATCCACCCAGGAACAACCAGAAAAGCATCGGTCGAATGGCAGGAGAAAAGAAGACCTCGGCTGTCGACTGGCGATCGAGCACAAAAGCCAAGGTAAAGACAGCGCCGAGTTCGCCAATGGTAAACACCGTTACGAATGAGAGCGGATTCATTCCGCTGATGTATGCCTTGCGATAGGGGATATACATGGTTCCCCACAAGAGGCTTGCACCGACCGCTGCGAGGACTCCCCCAGCTGCATGGCTTGCGTGCGCTCCGCCTCCGTGGATCGTGCTAAAGCCCAGCATTACAGCGGCGCCTACAATCGCCAGCGAGCCAAGAACGACCTTCGCTACATTTCTGGTGCTCGCCCCCTTCAACTCACCAAAGAGGACTCGGCCCCAGAAGATCCCGATGAGCGAGTTCGTATTCCAGAGGGGAAAGGCGATGGCAAGGCCCACGTCGCGAATAGCAAAGACGGTGAGCGTATTGGCCACGGCCCACAGCATGCCGGCTATGATTGCGACCGGAATCAAGTGCCGGTGCTCCACCAAATCCGCGAACACCTGCCGTGTGCCCTTCAGGAGAGTGGGCACTGTCCACCGTGCCGTGAACACGCCGGCAACCATACACAGCGAGATCGCGTAAGGCGACAAGCCGGTGTTCACCAGCTTGGTCGGCGCCTCGGCAGCGCCCAGCCACACGCCTGCGCCGAGGCCACACAGGACACCCAGCCCATGAGCAGAGCCAAAGGTTGCGTTGGACCTAGACGACTCGCTCATCGATCAGTGCAACGTGATGAGGAGGGTAAGGCCGACGCAAAAGACTGCGACTGGGATGAGGAAGTGACTGTCGGTGAGGATAGCTGCAATCCTCGATGAAGCCCTTTCGGGGAAGACTTCGGTTTGCTCAGTGGATTCCATTCAGGATCGTCTTCTGCTTGTCCGGCTTGGGCCACCATAAAGACGCAACTGAGCGCATGTCAAGGATAGATTGGGGAGAGAGGCCCGTCGCAGCCGATCGAAACCAGGCAGATCGGCTGCAAACGGCGTAAAAGCATCTACTTCAGCGAACTCATATCGATGACGAAGCGATACTTCACGTCCTGCTTGAGCATGCGCTCGAACGCCTCATTGATCTTCTGGATCGGAATCACTTCGACATCGGCAACAATCTCCTTCTCTCCGCAATAATCAAGCATCTGCTGAGTCTCGGGCATGCCTCCGATCATCGATCCGGCGACCGACGCGCGCCGTGAGATGAGGCTGAACACATTCACAACCGGCGGCTTCTCGGGCAGTCCGACCAGCGTCATGGTTCCGTCCTGCTTCAGCAGGCTAAGGTATGGATCAAGATCGTGCGGCGCCGAGGCCGTGTCGAGAATGAAGTCGAATGAAGTCGCATGGGCCTTCATCGCGCTCGCGTCCGTCGAGACAACTACCTCGTTCGCGCCCAGTTTCAGCGCATCCTCCTTCTTTTTGATTGATGTGGTCAGCTGAACCGTGTGGGCCCCGAAGGCGTGTGCAAACTTGAGTCCCATGTGCCCGAGACCACCAAGACCAATGATGCCGACCTTCATGCCTGGACCAACCTTCCAGTGGCGCAGAGGCGAATAGGTCGTGATTCCGGCACAAAGCAACGGAGCAACGGCAGCCAGGTCCAGATTCGCAGGAACCGTATGGGCAAAGCGCTCGTCGACAACGTAATTATTGGAGTAGCCGCCCATCGTAATCGAGCCGTCCACCCGATCTGTCGCAGCGTAAGTGAGCGTTGCACCCTCGCGGCAGAAATGCTCCTCTCCCCTGCTGCAAGCAGGACAATGCCGGCACGAATCCACGATAACGCCGATAGCGGCAACATCCCCTTTTTTGAACTTCCTCACATCCTTACCCGCGGCAGTGACGCGACCGACGATCTCGTGGCCGGGAACAAGCGGATAGATGGATTGACCCCATTCGTTGCGCGCCATGTGGAGATCCGAGTGGCAAACGCCGCAATAAAGAACATCGACTGTAATTTCCGTAGGACCGGGCTCGCGGCGCGTGAAGCCGTATGGCACAAGCAGCGACTTCGCATCAGACGTCGCGTAACCTCTTGAAGCTGGCATGAGCACACTTTCCTTTCGGTTAGCAGAATAAATGAGAGGATTGCAGGCAAAGTAGCTTGGAGCGCGCTCTAATCAGGAAGTCCCTTTGATTTTCCGGGTCTGGAATACCAATGGTGCGATCAAGGTTGCTGCGCGGTAACGACACGCGGAATCCCCTGAAGATCGAGCGTAGATTCTATGTGTTCGAAACCGGTCGACAACAGGAGACCCCGAACCACCTCGCTTTGTCCGTAGCCAATCTCCAGCGCGATGTACCCGCCCTGGACCAGGGCGGCACGCGCCGCGGGGATGAGACGCTTGTAAATGTCGAGCCCATCGTCACCGGCGAAGAGGGCGAGCGCGGGTTCGTAGTCGCGGACCTCAACTGCCAGCGCGTCACGATCGCGTGCCGGCACATAAGGCGGGTTCGAGACGATCAGGTCGAAGACTTCGCCGCCGACGGGAGCGAGAAGATCGCCCTCTAGAAAGCGGATCTGTCTGGCAAAGCCAAGATGCTCGGCATTGGAACGCGCAACGGTCAAGGCTGCTTCCGATAGGTCTATGGCA
>Ga0335069_10008501_pt1 | contig 14693 bp, 13 predicted proteins | sample Lox_Sample_11_FD_206714 | JGI IMG/M metagenome (GOLD analysis project Ga0335069, IMG submission 206714) | Soil microbial communities from Loxahatchee National Wildlife Refuge, Florida, United States - Lox_Sample_1.1 | ecosystem: Environmental > Terrestrial > Soil > Wetlands | place: USA... | reverse complement strand
GCCCTGGGCAAGTTGGGCATCGACATCGCCGCCGCACGCGCCGAGCGCCGCCGCTTCGCCTTCGCCTGCCTCGACTGGAGCGAGCGCCGTTCCCATCTCGGCGGCGCAATCGGCGCAGCAATCCTCAAAATAGCCCTGGGAAGAGAATGGCTAACCCAGCATCTAGACAGCCGCGCCCTATCCGTCACCCGGCGGGGAAAACTAGAACTTGAAACCCGATTCGGTCTCAAGCTTGGTGAGCAGTAAACTCGCGGCTCGAAGCTCATAGCTCGCTTACAATGTCCAAATGCCCGACCTGCTCCGCTACCGTGCCGAATTCCCCATCCTCGCACGCACCAACTACATGATCTCCAACTCCCTCGGAGCCATGCCGCGCACCGTCTACGACGCCATGCAGGGCTACGCCGAAACCTGGGCCACGCGCGGCGTTCGCGCCTGGGAAGAGCGTTGGTGGATGCTCTCTCTCGAGGTCGGCAACGAGATCGGCGCGCTCATGAACGCCCCCGCCAACTCCGTCTCTGTCCATCAAAACGTCACCACCTGCCAGGCCGTCGTCGCGTCCTGCTTCGATTTCTCTGGGAAGCGCAACAAGATCGTCTACGACGACCTGAATTTCCCGAGCGTCATGTATTTCTGGGAAGCCCAGCGCCCGCTCGGAGCCCGCGTTCACATGGTCAAGACCGACGACGGCATCCACGTCCCAACCGATCGTCTCCTCGACGCCATCGACGACGAAACTCTCCTCGTCCCCATCTCGCACGTAATCTTCCGCAGCTCCTACATTCAGGACGCCCGAGCCATCATCGAAAAGGCGCATAAAGTCGGAGCCCGCGTGGTTCTCGACACCTTCCAATCGCTAGGCAGCGTCCCGGTCGACGTGCAGTCGCTCAATGTAGATTTCTGCTGCGGCGGCGTTCTCAAATGGCTTTGCGGCGGGCCGGGTGTTGGCTATTTATATGTGCGTCCCGATCTCGGCAAGAAGCTCGAGCCAAAATTCACCGGCTGGTTCGCCCACGAAAATTCCTTCGAATTCGCGACCGGCCCAATTCGCTACACCGACGCCCCGCTTCGCTTCATGAACGGAACCACCCATATTCCCGCCCTCGAAGCCTGCCGTCCCGGCCTCCAGATCATCACGGAGGTAGGCGTCGAAAAAATTCGCGCAAAATCAAAACGCCTGACCGCGCGCCTCATCGAACTCGCCGACCATCACGGTTGGCGCGTCCATGCCCCACGCGACCCGGAAAAGCGCGGCGGCACCGTCGCGATAGACATGCCCGACTCGCAAGCCGTCAGCCGCGAACTCCTCGCCCGCGACATTCTCGTAGACTGGCGCCCCAAAGCGGGCGTCCGCTTCTCCCCCCATTTCTACAACACCGACGAAGAGGTCGATGCCGCCATCGCCGCCGTCGCCGCTATCCTCAAAGAGAAGGAGCGCGTCTCCGCGTGACCGCTCGGCCAATCACCCGATTACTTCCGTAAGCCGAATCTGCGCCTTTTTCCCGCTCCCCGCGCACTCCATTTTCTATCCTCATAAGTGCGGCTGCTCGCTCTCGCCATCCGCGCGTGAGGTCGCTCCACTTCGTGAACCCTAACTTCCTTCATTTCGTTCTCGCCAACCAACTCGCCATCGTCGCGTCGTTGGTCGCATTCCTCGGACTCCTGCTCTTCCTGCGCGGGCTCATTCTTTTTGCTCGTAAACGTGTCCGCAAGCCCGTTCCCAGCATCGCCGTCAGCGCGGCGGCTCCTGGCTTGGCTACCGTCTCCGGCGCCGCCACCGGCGCGCGCACTCTCGCCGCTCCCATCACCGGCGAAGCCTGTTTCGCCTATCGCACCACCATCTATCAACGGGATTCGAAAAGAAGCGGCTGGAAAAACGTAGCCGAAGAGAGCGGCCATCTAACCTTTCAGGTCGAAGACCTTACCGGAAAACTCTCGGTGGAACCGGCCGGAGCCGAACTCGACCTGCGCCAGTGTTTCCGCGAGGAATACGCGCCCTTCTCGAAAGGCGACCCGAGCCACCACGCCATTCCCGCCCACATCTTCACCTTCCTCGCCCGCAACGGCGTCGCGCCCGACCGCGCCACCTGCGTAGAAGAATGCTGCCTGCGTCCCACGTCGCCCGTCTTCGTCACCGCCACGATAATCGAAAACGTACTCGCCCCCGCTCCAGAACCAACCGCGCCGCCCCGCGAGGAAAGTCCCCGGAGCCGCACGACACCCGAGCCCACCCAATCCGATTCCAACCCAAACCTCGCCGCCCTCGTCGCAGTTCCCGAGGTTATTCGCCTGTCCAGCGGCGCCGCTCCATCCTCCACCGTCCACATGACGCAGCAGGCAAAGATCGCCGCCGCCCTCAGCCGCGCCGGCCTCGCCAATGCCGATCTCTGGTCGTCGGTCGAGCCAAGCCCACCGCCTGCCTCCGAAGAAAAAGCGCCCCTCGATCGCGATGCTGCGCTCCAGGCGCTCGCCTCGTCAATCGACTCCATAGTCGTGAACGGCCACCCCCTGCACGACTCGGTCCCAGACTCAACTCCGCCCTCGCGCTTTACCATGATGAAGGGCCCGGACGACTCGACCTTCGTCATCTCGAATCACGATCGCACCTCTCAGCCTGCCCTCGGATGGCAATCCGTCCTCTTAGTCATGCTCGGAACCACTCTCACCACGGCTGGTCTCGCCATCTTCTTGCTTCGGCAACGACTCTACTGGCTCTGGCAGTAACTCCCTTTTCTCTGCTCATAACTCGCCGGGTGATTTACAATGCTCGCTGAATGACCGCCTCGAACGATGCCGTCCGCATCGGAATCCTCGGCGACTTCACCCCCGAATTCCGCTCCCACCACGCCACCAACGACTCTCTTCAGCACGCCGCAAAGAAGCTCAACATTCAGGTCGAATCCCAGTGGATCCCGACAAAATCGCTGGTTGAGCCCGGTGCCGACGCCGTCCTCGATTCCTGCGACGGCCTCTGGGGCGCGCCCGGCAGTCCCTACAAAAGTTTCGACGGCATGCTCAAGGGAATCCAATACGCCCGCGTGAATGACCGCCCGTTTCTCGGAACCTGCGGCGGCTTCCAATACGCCATCATCGAGTGCGCCCGTAACGTCATCGGCATCGCCGACGCCAACACCGCCGAAGAGGATCCCAACGGCAAGAACATCGTCATCTATCCGGTAGCCTGCGCGCTTCCGAATCAAAAGCCGGGTGCGCCCAAGCTCTCAGGAATAGGCCCCAAAATCCGCTTGGCCCCAGGTTCTTATCTAGCCGCTGCTTATGGCGACAAAGACTTCATTGAAGAAGAGTTTTTCTGTAATTTCGAGGTGAATCCCGATTTCGAGTGGACCGCCATGGAAGCCGGCTTCCCCATCGTCGCCCGTGGCCCCAACGGCGAATGCCGAGCCATCGAATCTCCAGCACACCAGTTCTTTATCGCCACGCTGTTTCAGCCGCAGCTAAGTTCGCGCGAAAATCATCCCCACCCGCTCGTCCTGGCGTTCGTCGAAGCGGTGGCAAAATACCACCGCAAACGCCAAGACGATTCCATCCTCGCGTAACCGATTTCCTCCGTGTAACTCCGTGCTCTTCGTGGTTAAGGGTTTTCTATGGAGTCAAGCAAACCTCTCACGGATGACTTTCGTTACCCGCACAAGGCGTTACCGCACGCTTCACCCTCCACCCTCTGCGAAACTTAAAGAGCCTGTCGATTCCAAAAGATAGGCCACGACACGAATCCAGGAGCACCCGTGAGCTCGAAGCCGATGCCGGCCCTCGAAGTCGCCTCCGCAAAATCTGCGGACATCACTACCAGCGGCACCCGCCAGCGCTGGTATTTCAGTTTCTTCCTCGTCTCTGGATTCTGCAGCATCCTCTACGAACTCATCTGGCTCCGCCTCGCCATGGCGCAGTTCGGTGTCACCACGCCCATGGTTTCCATTGTGCTCTCCAGTTTCATGGGAGGCCTCGGCGTTGGCTCTCTCGCCGCGGGACGCCTCGTCCGCAAATATGCCCATCGTCTAACCGTTCCGCCGCTGCAACTCTACGCCGCCTCCGAAATTCTCATCGGCTGCTCCGCTGTCGTCGTGCCGCTCGAATTACTTGCCGGCCGCTACGTCCTTAAGCATCTCGGCCAAACGCTATCCCTCTCTTCCGTGGGCTACTATGTCGGCGCTGGAATCTGGCTGGCTCTTACGCTAATCCCCTGGTGCGCGTGCATGGGCGCAACCATTCCGCTCGGCATGTTTGCCATCCGCAGCGGCGGACACATCGAATCCCGCCGCTCCTTCAGTTTCCTCTACCTGGCGAATGTCCTCGGAGCAGTCGCAGGCTCGCTGATCCCTCTTCTCCTCATCGAAGAACTCGGCTTCAACTCGACGCTGCAAATCGGCATGGTCCTGAACCTCGCAATCTCAGTCGCTGCCCTGCGTTTATCCAAGCAAACGACGGTCATTGCCGGCAGCGCATCCAATCAAAATGCCAGCGACTCGCCCGTGCGCTCCGGATCCAGCCACTGGCAAGAACTCCTAACCAACGGCACCCTCTGGCTCCTCTTCGCCACCGGCCTCACCAGCATGGGCCTCGAAGTCGTCTGGACCCGTCTCTACACCATCTTCGTCGGCACATTTGTCTATTCCTTCGCCGCGATCCTCGGCGTCTACCTCGCCGCCACTTTCATCGGCTCAAGCCTCTATCGCCTCTGGAGCAGCCGCCACTCCACCGAAACTCCGTTCGTCTGGCTGCTGGTCTGGCTCGGCGCCATCACCCCTCTGCTCACCGCCGACATGCGCGTCGGCCTTCCCGCCTGGCTGCGCGTTCCGGTCGGCATCGCGATGTTCAGCGGCCTCCTCGGATTCCTCACCCCGCGCCTGGTCGATCGCTATTCCGAAGGCGATCCCGATCGCGCCGGATTTGGTTACGCGGTCAACGTCGCAGGCTGTATCCTCGGCCCACTGGTAGCAGGTTTCGCGCTGCTGCCGCACCTCGACGAGCGTTATGCCCTCACCGCTCTCGCCCTGCCTTGGCTCTGCGTTGGCCTGCCCTACGCGTTCACCCAGGTAGGAAATTCCACAAAGCGCTTCGCTGCGAGCGCCATCGTCGCCACCATCATCGTGGTCGCATCCTTCTTATTGATATCGAGAACCCGCAGCTACGTGCAGGAAATTGCGGCCGGTGCGGTCCGCCGCGACAGCACCGCCACCGTCATCGCCTCCGGCGAAGGCATGAATCGCAGCCTCTACGTCAATGGCATCGCCATGACCATCCTCACGCCCATCACCAAGATGATGTCCGCCATGCCGCTCGCGTTTCTCAATCGTCCGCCGCAGAACGCGCTCGTCATTTGCTTCGGCATGGGCACCACCCACCGCTCCATGCTCTCCTGGGGAATCGATTCCACGGTCGTCGACCTCGTCCCCAGCGTGCCCAAACTCTTCTGGTATTACCACGCCGATGCGGCAAAGCTGCTCAAGTCCCCGCGCTCGCACGTAGTCGTCGATGACGGCCGCCGCTTCCTCGAGCGCTCCACCGATCAATACGACGTCATCGTGATCGATCCCCCGCCGCCCATCGGCGCCGCCGCCTCCAGCCTGCTTTACTCGCGCGAGTTCTATTCCGCCGCCAAAAAGCGCCTCCGCCCGGACGGCATCCTGCAACAGTGGTTCCCCGGCGGCGACTACACTGACGTCTCCTCCATCGCCCGCGCCCTGCACGACTCTTTCCCCTACGTCCGCGCCTTCACCTCGATCTCTGGCTGGGGAGTTCACTTTCTGGCCAGCCGTCAGCCCATCCCCGACCTAACCGCTGCGCAACTAGCGCAGCGCATGCCGGCAACCGCCGCGGCAGATCTGGTCGAGTGGGGCCCGTTCCCCACTCCCGAGCGGCAATTCGCAGCCGTCCTCAAAAACGAAATGCCGATCGACTTCCTGATCAGCCTCGATAAAACCGCGCCAGCCATGCAAGACGACCGCCCAGTCAACGAATATTACTTACTGCGCGAACTTCGCGCCTCCATGCGCTAGAAAGCCTCGCCACCGTAGCACCCGCGACTCGCCGGCTGAGCTGCCCCGAGCGACGTCGAAGGGTCGCGGCGAAAACGCCGCCGCTCTCAGGGAGCGGAATCTTCTCTCTGCGCCTTTTCCACATCCGTCCACTCTTGTTTCGTATGCCCCTCCTCGGCGAAGATGCTCAATAGCAGTGCCCAAATCCAGGCGCAAATCCGGACGTATCGCCAAAATCGCGGAAGCCGAAGGCATCTCTCTCGCCTCGGCAAAACTTCGCCTGCTGAAAAAACTCCACTGCACCCTCAAATTTGAAAAACTGGCCTGGGCCACAGGCGCAACGCTTGTTGCCGGCGTAGACGAAGTCGGCCGCGGCTCGCTCTTCGGCCCGGTCGTCGCCGCCGCAGTCATCCTCGATCCCAACGATAGAATCCGCGGCCTGCGTGACTCCAAGCTCCTCCTCGCCGGCCGGCGCGAGCAACTTGCCGAGCGCATTCGCGAGCGCGCCGTAGCTTGGGCAATTGCCGCAGTCGACTCCGCGCGCATCGACCAGATCAACATCTATCACGCATCGCGTCTGGCAATGCATAGGGCGGTCGAGCAACTCATGCCGCAAGCCACCTATCTCCTCATCGACGCGATGAAGCTCGATTCCAACATCCCACAGCGCTCCATCATTCACGGTGACGCGCTCTCTGCGTCAATCGCCGCCGCGTCCATCATCGCCAAAGTCGAGCGCGACCGCATGATCTCGGCATGGGACCCGGTCTTTCCGATCTACGGCCTCGCTTCAAACAAGGGCTACAGCACGCCCCGCCATCTCGCCGCCCTGCGCGAGCACGGACCATCGCCGCTCCACCGTCAGTCTTTTGCTCCTGTGTGGAGCGCTCCAGTCCCGCAAGAAGTTCTGAACTTCATGCAGGACGATTCAGAATCGGAGATGGAAGAAACGTCGCGAGCCGAAGCGGCAGAACTTCTCGCCGACGAAGAGATTATTGCTTCGTGATTACTCTTACAGGATTCCGGAACTGTAGAGATCAAGAGGCCGCGAAGCGGCGCCAGAGTGCAGGCCACGGCGCAAGCCGTGGGACAGGAGCGCACCGTTGTTCAGCCCCGCAGGGGCGCAAGAAGCGCTGAAGAATCAACCCGACCATCCTGCTATCATCCACAGGTGCCCGCGCGCGGAAAATTCATCACCTTTGAAGGCCTCGACGGCAGCGGCAAAAGCACGCAAATCGAAAAGCTGGCTCGCGCCCTGCGAGGCCACGGCATCGCAGTAACCGTCACCCGCGAACCCGGCGGCACATCCACGGGCGAAAAAATTCGCGAGGTCCTGCTCCACTCCACCACCTCCGGTCTTTCCCCCATGACCGAGATGGCGCTGATGTTCGCCTCGCGCGCGCAACACATTCACCAAGTGATACAGCCCGCGCTGGCCGAAGGCCGAGTGGTACTGTGCGACCGCTTCACGGATTCAACCGAGGCCTATCAGGGCGGAGGTCGCAAGCTGGGTACGAAGTCAGTGCTGGCCCTGCACGAAATTCTCTGTGGCGGGCTTCAGCCCGACCTGACAATACTCCTCGACAACGAAGTAGGAGTAAGTGTAGGCCGAGCCCGCCGCCGCAATCGCCAATACAAAGTCACGCGTCCGGAAAAAGATGAGAATCGTTTCGAGCAAGAAAATCGCGCATTTTTCGGCCGCGTCCGAGTTGCCTACCTGGCGATCGCCAATCGCGAGCCACAACGAGTGCAAGTAGTGGATGCGAGGGGCACGCCCCAGCAGACGCACGCAAAAATTATCGACTTAGTAAAGAAGAAGTTGAAAATCAGCAACTGACGATTAAGCCTTTTCTGTGAGCTGTGAGCCGTGACCTAAGACCTAAGACCTAGAACCTAAGACCTAGGACCTGAGACCTAAGACCTGAACAATGCCCTTCTCCGATTTCATCGGCAACACCCAAACCGTCCGCCGCCTGCGCGAGATGCTCGCCCACGACCACTTCCCGCCCGCGGTGATCATTGCCGGCGCGCAAGGCGCAGGCAAGTACACGCTGGCACTCATGCTCGCGCGTGCCATGAACTGTCTCGAACGTCCCACCACCGACGATCTCCCTGATTTCTGCGGTCATTGCGCGAACTGCACCCGCATCGCACTCGCCCTCGATCTCGATGCCCGTTTCGCCGAGGCCGTCGAAGCGCGCGAAAATCTCCGCGAAACCGACAAAAAAGAAACCCGCATCTTCGTCCAGCCCCATCCCGACCTGCTCGTCATCCCGCCCGACCCGCCGCAACTAATGATCAAAGTCGACCAGGTCCGTCACGTCATTCAGCGCATCTACTTCCGCCCCGCCGAAGCGCGCGAAAGCGTCTACATCTTTACGTCGTCGGCCTTCAATAAAGAGGCTGCGAACTCGCTCCTCAAAGTTCTCGAGGAGCCGCCCGAGTTCGCAACTATTTTTCTCCTCACGGAAAACGCTGGCGAACTCCTTCCCACCATCCGCTCCCGCTCGGCCACTTTCACGCTGGCCGCGCTCCCCACGCAAGAACTCCAGGATCGCCTAACAAAGCTTCGTCCCGATTGGAATCCGCATCAGCGCTCGCTAGTCGCGCGCCTGTGCGAAGGCGCAATCGGCCGCGCGCGTTCATTCGATCTCGATGCCTACATCGCGTCCCGCAGTCACGCGCTCATCATGTTGAAATCCGCGCTCGGCACTGGCGATCACAGCGACCTTTTCAAGACCACGGAGACGTATCGTCCCGGCGCCGATGGCCGCCAGAAAATGGACAATCTGCTGCACGCTCTCTACTTGCTCCTCGAAGACCTGATCTTCCTGCAATCCGGCGCCGCGCAATTAGTTCGCAACACCGACATCCAGGGCGAGCTGAAAAAGCTCTCCGAATCCGCCGACTTCACCTGGCTTCAGCGCGCCGCCGATGGCCTCGCTGAAGTAGAACGCGGTCTCCGCCGCAACCTTCTGCGCTCGCTTTCGCTCGACGCCTTTGCTGCCGCGCTCGAACCCGCGCCATGACCATTCGGGCAGTTACGATTTCCGGAATGCCGTGACACAAATCATTGTCAGAGTTAGGCCGCTGTGGTACCGTACCTCATAAGTTTCCCCCGAAACCCACAGTCACAGACTCAAGTGTTGTGGTATTTTCTGCCGCCCCCGTGCGCAGGTGGTGACATATGAAAGAAACCCTCGACCCCATCCCCGCCGAGCGTTCTGCCGAGCAAATTTCCGAGCAGGATGGCTACGCAAACCGCAAGCTGATTCGCCCCTCGCTCAGCCGCAACAACGACCATGGCCACAATAACCACGGTCATAATAATCACGGCGCAAACCACGCGCCCAACCATGCTCCAAATCATGTTTCGAACCATGGCTCCGGCGAACGCCGCGAGCGTTCCGCCAGTCCCGCCGGAAAAAAGGCCGCTCCCTCCGAGCAGACCAACGCCGAGAATTTCTATTACCAGAAGCAGATGCAGACCAAGACTCCCATGGTCGTTGTCCTGCGCGACGGCGAAGAGGTCCACGGCATCATCGAGTGGTACGACAAGACCTGCATCAAGCTCAATCGCACCGGTGCCCCCAACCTCATGATCTACAAGCCCGCCATCAAGTACATGTTTAAGGAAGGCGAGATGCGGCGGTAAATTCCGCGTCAGTTTCCCCGCACTCGTGCCCGCTCGGTCACATAGCTATCGGATCCTCTATTTCTTAGTCGCCTTCTACATTTCCGCCAGCATCTTTGGTGGAATATCCCTCGGCTGGATCGCCCTCCATCCCAACAGCCCGCCCATCCGCGACTACGAGGAACACAATGCCCGAGCCTACGCCGCCGCGCACTCAATCGAGTTTCAGGATGTCGCGCTCACCGCGCCCGACGGAGCTGTCCTCAAGGCCTGGTACGAGCGGCCGCCAAACGCCAACGGCGACACCGTTCTTCTACTTCATGGCGTAGTCGACAACCGTCTCGGCGTCTATCCCTTCAGCAAGTGGCTCGTCGAGCGCGGCTACACAGTGCTCATGCCGGACGCGCGCCACCACGGCGCCAGCGGGGGCCTCACTACCTACGGCATTCGCGAAGTCGGCGACATTCGCCGCTGGATTGACTGGATGGAAAAAGACGGGCTGGAGAACGAGCAGTTGGCAAAAGAGCAGCTGACAAAAGATGGAACAGATAGGAATCCACTTCGCTGCGTCTACGGCCTGGGCGAATCGATGGGCGGAATGGAACTGCTGGAATCCCTCCCGACCGAGCCGCGCTTCTGCGCGATCATCGCCGAGTCGCCCTCCGCCAGCTTCCGCGAAGAAGCCTACGCCCGCTTCGGACGCTCGCTCCACATCGGCCCCTGGCTAGGCCGCACATTCTTCCGTCCCACGCTCGACGCGGGAATTCTGTTCGTCCGTTTGCGTTACGGCGTCAATTTCGACAATGTCAAACCGGCAGAAGCGGTAGTGGGAAGCAAAGTCCCAATCCTCCTGATCCACGGCGAGGCAGACCGCAACGTCCTCCCCTACCACTCAGACATAATCCACGCAATGAACCCGCTGTCGATCGAAGTCTGGAAGGTCCCAGCCGCAGCCCACTGCGGAGCCTCGAAGGTCGCGCCCGAAGAATTCAAAGAAAAAGTGCTGCAATGGTTCGCCGATCACGGGCCGTCCCAGCACGCAAACTGAGATATCGAATGCAGTAAGTATCAGGCAATGAAGACAGTAAGCCTCCGTAGCGCAGTGCGGCACCCAAGGTTGGGTTGTGGAAGGGTCAAAGCCGGGCTGTGGTCAAAGTGGTTGTGGAAGGGCACGGCTTCAGCCGTGCCGTGCACAGCATAATTTTTCTATAGCGCTTTAGCCGCTGAGGGCCGGCCCTTTCAAATTGGATTCCTATGTGGAACATTATGTGGAGTATACTCAACAGTATGGAAATCGTTCAGATCGTACTCGACAGGAGGCTCTTACAGGCAACCGACCAGGCGGCGCGGCGGACGAAACGAAACCGGTCGGCGCTGGTTCGGGACGCGCTGAGGGAGCATCTCCGGAGCTTAGCGGTCCGCGCGAAAGAAGAACGCGACCGCCAGGGATATTCAAAACGGCCCCATTCGGCTGATGAGTCGCTTATTTGGGAGGCACAGGCCGCATGGCCGCAAGAGTAGCGCGCGGTAAGGTATCCCGAGGGGACGTTCGGCTCTACCTCTTTGACCCACCCGACAAGCGCAGGCCCGTGGTGGTATTGACGCGTGCAAGCGCCATCGGCTATCTCTCGACGGTTACCGTCGCTCCTGTCACGTCCACGATCCGCGGGGTCCCGTCAGAGGTAGTCTTAAATGAAGACGATGGCATGAAGGCGCCATGTGCAGTCAACCTCCACAACGTAGTTACGGTTTCGCAGAATCGGCTGGGCCGTCGAGTCGCGCAATTGAGCTCCCAGCGCATGGGGGAAATCTGCGCGGCTTTGCGTTTTTCAGTCGGGTGTGACCCGACCTAGTCTTAGACGTACAGAGCGTCAGCCCTCATTCGCCACGGCCACCTTCAGCCATTCGTGAACCTTCAAAATCCTGACCGCTTCTTCGTACATTTCAATTGTCCGTGTTTGAATATCTATAAACGAATCGTGACTAACCACGACGAAGTAGTCGAGCGCACCCCATGCCCATCTCGGAACGTAATAAGCATCCCACCCAATTAGTATCGGCTGAAGCAGGCAAGCAACGGATTCCACAAATTCATCATGCCGAAAGAAGTGTCCGGGCGCAGCCTGTAGTGATCGATTTTCACCGTATCCTTGTCGAAAGCGTTCTATGGTAGTAAGCGCAACGGCTTCCTGAAGAGAATTCCACACTCCCGACTGCGTGATCCAGAGAGATGCACCCTCAAACTGAATCTCTTCATATCGCAAGTGAGCCACCAACCGGGCGAGGTAAAGGAATTGATGTGGTTCCGAAACGCGCAAATCTAGGCGGATCGACTTGGCCTCCGGGTAATCGAAGCCGATTGACTTGCCATTGCAGCGCAGATTGCCGTGGCCCGAAAGATATTCTTGCATCTCCTTTTCAGTAGCGGCGACCATTTAAGCTCCAGAACTGAAGGCTGATAGCTGACAGCTTCTCTCTACAGCTTCGGCAGCACAATCCCCTTTTGCGCCTGATACTTCCCCTTGCGATCTTTGTAGCTGGTCTCGCAAACCTCATCCGACTGGAAGAACAAAATCTGGCACAGCCCCTCGTTCGCATAAATCTTCGCCGGCAAGGGTGTAGTGTTTGAGATCTCTAAAGTCACAAAGCCCTCCCACTCCGGCTCAAAGGGCGTGACGTTCACGATGATCCCGCAGCGCGCATAGGTCGACTTGCCCACGCACACCGTCAGCACGTCGCGCGGAATCTTGAAGTACTCCACCGACCGAGCCAGCGCAAACGAATTCGGCGGCACGATCGCCACGTCCGCATTCACCGTCACGAATGACCGCTCGTCAAAGTTCTTCGGATCGACAATCGTGCTGTTCACATTGGTAAAAATCTTGAACTCATCCGAGACGCGCAGGTCGTATCCATAGCTCGACACGCCGTAAGAAATCACTCCCGCGCTCACCTGCTTCTCCGAGTAGGGGTTAATCATGTCGTGCTCTTGCGCCATGCGCCGTATCCAGCGGTCACTCTTAATCATGGAACTCCTTGGAATTGTGGAATTGAGTAATTGTGTAATTGAGTAATTTTAAAGGCCGCGACTGCGGACTCATCAGAGTCGGGTTTCAAATTACACAATTACCCGATTACCCAATTACCAAATTCTATCGGCTGGTCCTGCCATATTACGAGAATGGTCCCCCGGTTGACAATCAAACCTATCTCCCATAGCATCAATAACTTGAGGCAAGCTATTTCCAGCGGGAGAGGCACCCTTGATCAAGCTTGATATCATCAACGAAGTGGTCAACCGCACCGGCATCACAAAAACAAAAGCGGAGCTGGCCGTCGAAACCGTTTTCGAAAGCATGAAAAAAGCGCTCTCGACCGGCGACCGCATCGAACTCCGGGGCTTCGGAGTCTTCAACGTGCGCCCGCGTAAAACCGGCATCGGCCGCAATCCGCGCACTGGCGCAGAAGTCTCCATCCCGCCCGGCAAAGCCGTCCGCTTCAAACCCGGCAAAGAGCTGCAGTCGATCGACTGAGCGTTCGTGCAATGTCGCACGCCTGCCTCGCGGAATTGCAGGTTTCAGAGGTCAGATTGCAGCTTTTAAGCCCTTATGTTTTTACTTCTGCAATCTGACTTCTGCAATCTGCAATCGGGATCTCCACTGCTTCTTCCCATGTGGTGAACTAGAATCAAAGTATCTCTCCGATGTCCGACCCCACGCCGACCTTTCCCGTCCTAGCCGCCGACGATCCCCATGCCCAGCACGAAGTCTGGATGATCGAGCGTCCCCGCCCCCGATGGTGGCTCTACATCCTGTTTCTCCTGCTGACGATGTTCAGCACCACGGTAGTCGGCGCGCGCATGGAGTCCAACTTTCTACGCCATCAGCCCATCATCTCGATGAGCGATGACGCCAGCGACTGGTTTCCCATCGGCGCCGCGCTGCACAATCCCGCCAGTCTGCTTGCCGGCCTGCCCTTCTCGCTCACGCTGATGTTCATCCTCTTCTGTCACGAGATGGGACACTATCTCTACGCCCGCCATTATCGCGTCTACGCCACGCCGCCGTTCTTCGTCCCATTCCCCAGCCTCATCGGAACGCTAGGCGCATTCATCCGCATCAAAAGCCGCATCCCCTCCCGCGCCGCGCTCTTCGATATCGGCATCGCTGGCCCAATCGCCGGATTCATCCCCGCCTGCATCGCGCTGGCAGTCGGCCTATCGATGTCGCATCCGATCGCAGGCCATCCGTCCAGCCCGTTCGAGCTGGGATTTCCATTGGCGTTCAAATTTGCCCATCGCGCTCTTGGTATGCGCACGCCGCTAGCATCGCTCTCTCTCCATCCTATCGCCGCAGCCGCGTGGGTCGGCCTCTTTGCCACGGCTCTCAACCTCCTCCCCGGAGGCCAACTCGACGGCGGCCACATCCTCAACTCCATCTCGCCGCCGCTCCATCGCGTCATCACCATCCTGACCGTCCTCTCGCTAGTGCCGCTAGGAAAATATTTCTGGACCGGCTGGTTCCTCTGGGCGGTCCTCTTAGGCATCACAAGAAATCACCCGCCCGTCCCCCGCTATCCAGGTGTCAGAGGACGCCGCATAGCCGTCGCGATCTGCGGCCTAGTCATCTTGCTCCTCAGCTTCACGCCAGCCCCATTCACCCACAGCTCCGGCAAAGAAGTCTGGCCCGAACTAAGAGACGACGCCCGCGACGCAATCCACGACCTAAGCGACGATGCGCTGCACCTACTCCATCGCAAGTAATTGATGGACCAGGCTCAGCGCCGTAACCCAAACTGAAAGCACTTTTAGCAAAAAGCGCAAGGTACCGTGGAGGAGCCGGCCTTCAGGCCGGCGTTAGAAGCGCAATATTTTTGAGGGGCTTCAGCCCCTGAGGGGGCTCGCGACTCGAAACTCGCGACTCCCTCACATCATCCACAAAGCATCAACATCGACAGTAATCTGCGTCCGCGGAATCTTCCTTACCGCCGCCTCCGCCAACATCGCCCGCAGCAGCGCATTCATCTTCTCCCGGCTCGGCGACTTCAAAATAAAGTGATACCTA
>Ga0335069_10008500_pt1 | contig 14694 bp, 14 predicted proteins | sample Lox_Sample_11_FD_206714 | JGI IMG/M metagenome (GOLD analysis project Ga0335069, IMG submission 206714) | Soil microbial communities from Loxahatchee National Wildlife Refuge, Florida, United States - Lox_Sample_1.1 | ecosystem: Environmental > Terrestrial > Soil > Wetlands | place: USA... | reverse complement strand
GGGGCAGCAGGTTCCGCCGGGGACCGGGGTCGCCCCGCAGCTCAAAACGGGGACCGTAATGCCCGCCGAACGCACCAGGGCCAGGGGGCCGGGGGCGGGCAGCGCGAAAACCATCCCGGGACAAGCGACCCCCCAAAACAAGAATGAAGCGACGCGACCTTTTCGAAAAAAGCGGACCATGGCGGGGCTCCTGGCTGCGTGAAATTAGGGACTCTCCCCTTTCCAGTGGGGTCCGGGGGTTTTTTATTCCATGGGAAAAGGGGCTTTTTTAGCGGATGACCGCGAACTTTTGGGGGGCGAAAGTCCGCGTTCGGCCGCCGTCATCCACCAGGGTCAGGCCGTAAAAGTAGACCCCGGGCGCGAATCCCGCCAGGCTGAAAGCCGTGGATTGGTGGCCCGCGCCCTTTCGGTCCGTCACCTCGGCCACCTCCTCGGCGGCCTCGTTCCAAACCGTCATCTTCACCGAGGCCGGTCCCGCGAGGGTATAGACCAAGTGGGCCGTCCCTCCGACCCGGGCGGGCGAGGGATAAATGAAACAGCCCCCCAAGGTCGGCGGATTGGGCCCTTGATAAGAAGGAGTGGGCGTCAAAGTGGGCTCGCTGACGCAACCCGCCACCTCGGTGACCGCGAAGCTGTTCAGGCCGCTCACAAAAACCTGGCCCTCGGCGTTGATGGCCGGTCCCCAAACGTCCGCCAAGGGGCACTGGCTTTCCCGGATGGCGAAGGCGGGGTCAAAGCGGTCCAAAAACTGGGCCACCCCCCCGTTGTCCGATTCCCCCACGTAAAAATTTCCAGCCAGGTCCTCCCGGAGCCCCGTGGGAAAAAAGAGGGACGCCTGCACCACCGCCGGGGCCGCCGCCGGGTGGGTCGTGTCATAACGCACCACCCGGCCGTTGAAGGTGTCGGCCACGTAAAGCCCCGTCCCCACCTTGACCAACTCGTTGGGATGGCTCAACTGGGAAGGCCCCCCGAAAGTGGCGGCCAAAGAATAGGCCGCCCCGCTTCCCGCGTAACCGTAAATGAAATTCTGCGTCGTCGAGAAATAAACCGAGCCATTATCCGCCCAAACCCCCGCCACGCCGTCGCCTAGGGCCTGGCCGATGGAACAAATGAAATTGAAATTGGGATCGAATTTTTCCACCGCCTTATTCCCCAAATCGGCCACGTAAAGGTTGCCGTCCCCGTCCAGGGCCGCGTCAATGGGATTGGAAAGGTTTCCCGTTCCCAGGGCGGAGAAGAGCGTCAAGGGGGCGCCGCTGTCGGCGTCAAAAACTTGGATGTCGTTCCCCGTGAAATCGGCGACGTAAAGCCGGTGGCGGGCGTAATCCACCGCCATGCCGGAGCCGTTCAAGGGATGTCCGGTTATTCCCGTCAAAGCCCCCACCCCCTGGCAACAGGCCGAAACCGGGGTGGGAGTGGCCGTCCAAGTCGCCGTCGGGGAAGGCGTCCAAGAAGGCGAGGAAGTCGGGGTGGGCGTGGGAGTATCCGGAGCGGCGAAGAGCGCCGGGGGCGAACCCCCGCCCAGAAAAAAAATCAAAAGCCAAAGGGTTCGAACTTTCCGGATCATGGGTTCCCTCCCAGGGCCTCAAGCCGCCTCAACAAATCGCCGTCCCCGGGCCTCAAGGCCAAGGCCCTTTGAAGGCAAACCGCCGCGTCGGCCTTGCGGCCAAATCGGGCGTAAAGATTCCCCATGGCTTCCCAAAGGCCTGCGTTCCGGGGCTCCTCCCTGAGGAAAAGCTGATAAAGCTCCATGGCTTGGTTATATTGTCCCGCTTTTTCCAATTCCCGGCCCGCGGCAATCGGATCCACCGACAGGGGGGATTCCACCACCAACCTGTCGGCGGGGGGCCTGGAGGGCGCGGGGGAAGGCTCCGGGTTGCTGCCCGCCTCGGGCGGCGGAGGAGGCGGGGGCCACTGAAAGGGAGTGGGACTGGGCTTGGGCGGCTCAAAATAATAACCCAAGCTCACCCGATGGGCGTTTCCCAAACCGCCATAGGGGGAAAAAGCGTAGTCCACCTGGAAATTCGAAACCGCCAAACCGGCCCCCGCGGTCAGCCCGCTGAATCCCCCTAGGGTGTTCTCTTGAAGGGGCGCGCGGTAACCCAGCCGGATGAAAAGGCTTCGCTCCCAGCCATATTCCAGACCCCCCTGTAAAAAGGAATCCGACCCGCCGTCCACCGCGCCCCCCAGGGCGATGAGCAGGTCTTGGGGATTTCCCAAGGACAGGCGGTAGGAAGCGCCCACTTGGGCGAGGCTTGAGAGGGGCCCGGCCGACCCGGCCAATCCCACATGGTCGAACGAAAGGCCGATCTTGAAACCCGGCCACAACTCGCCCAGCAGGCCCAGCCCTCCCGAAAAATCCCCTTCGGAAGTTTGATCCACCCGGGCGTCATCTAGGCCGGCCTCCACCCCCAAATCCCAACGGGGCAAGAATTCCCATCCGAGGCCCGCCTTGAAATTGAAGCGATCGGCCCCATAAGAGCCCATGGAAGCGCCGGTGGCGTCATAGCCGTCCAGGGACCCGAATCCCAAATATTGTCCGGCGAATCCCATCCCCCAATGGGGCGCCAGCGGCAGGGCCGCCAAAAGGGTCTGTTCGAAGGTGCCCACCAGCCATAGGTCGCTGTCGGATAAAACCTGGGGCGCCGTAAGGGCGGCCAAACCGGCGGGATTGGAAAAAAGGGCGGTGGCGTCGTCCGCCACGCCCGTGAAGGCGCTCCCCAGCGCCTGGGCGCGGGCAAAGGGATTGGCCGCGTCCAAGGGATAGGCCGCTCCCGCGGCGCCGGAAAGGGTTTCCCCCGCCCTCAAAGGCGCGGCCCAAAGGATCAGGATCAACCAAAGGGGGATGAACATCCAGGCTCCTGGCGCGGTGCCCCGGGAAGGAGGCGCGGTTTTCAAAACACCAGGCCCAGTTTAACGCCTTCCCCGGACTGTCGTTATTGGATCTGGATGATTTTCTTTTGGGGGCCCGAATCCGAGTCCAATTGGATTTGGTAATAACCGCTCTTCGCGGCCGAGCCGTCCTTCAGTCGCCCATTCCACTCAAAACCCCAAAGGCCTGCGGCTAAATCGCCTTGATAGAGCTTCACCAACGGCGCCCCTTCCAAATTCAGGACTTCCACCGTCACGGGGCCCGCTTGGGCTTTTTCCACCCGGATGGACAGGCTCGAAAGCGCCCGACCGGGGGACCGGGAAAGGTCCACCGGCGTTAAAACCGGGGCCAGCGCCCGGGGCCAGCGCTGGGGCGCCACCACGGTGGGCTCGGCGCCCGAAACCGGGGGGGCGGAGGCGTTCAGGTCCGGCGCGCCCGAGTCCGCCGGGGGGGCGAAAGCCCGCCACAAACCAAAGACCACCACCGAGGCCAGGGCCAAGGCCAAAAGCGCGGCCAGGGCCTTGAGCCCCAGGTGCATCCAACTCAAGGGCGATCTTGTCCCGGGCAGCGCCAAGGGCTTGGCCAATTGGGGCTCGGGAAGCCCGTAAGCCCGGTAGCGTTCCTCGGCCCGCGCGCCAAACCGCAAGGCCTCCTCGGTGGAGGACTTCAGCCGCTCCCCCAAGTCCGCTTCCTCGGACTCGGTCAGGTCCGCCTTGAAAAATTTTTCAATCAGGTCATCCGGCATCGGGTCTTCCTTTGAGGGCCTTTAAGAAAAGCGTCTTCAGCGATTCCTTGCAGCGGGCCAGGCGGGACATGACGGTCCCCATGGGCACCTTCAGGGCGTCGGCGATCTGGGCGTAGCTTTTCGCCTGGGCGTCCCGAAGATCCAGCAATTCCCGGCAGGGCTCGCCCAAGAGCTCTTTTTGCCTTTCCAACAATTCGATCATCTTTTGTTTTTCCCGCCCATCCTCCTCTTCATCGCGCCGCGCGAGGGCTTGGGACGCGGCGGCCGATTCCAGGGCCTCGTCCTCGCTGGCCACCCACCGCCGCCGCTTGCGCATCCGCTCATAACACAGGTACATGGCGATGCGGTAAAGCCAGTGGTAGAGGCTGGAACGGAACTCGAACCGGGGCAGTTGCTTCAGGGCCGCCAGGAACACTTCCTGGGCCACGTCCTCGGCGTCCGGGTCTTGGTAGCCCAAAAGATAGGCGCAGGCCTTGTAGATCTTGTGTTGATAGGCGTCGTAGAAATGGCGGTAAGCCGCCTCATCCTTCGCCAGTAGTTTTTGAACCAGCTCGCGGTCGTCCAATGGGTTCCCCGGGGAAAGGCCCTCCGATCCTTCCCGCTGATAAACCAGTGGGCCGTCGGACGGCTTTATTCCCTGAAATCTAAGCGACAAAAGGCCCATAAACAAACCTTTTCGTCGAAATCTTTGGATGAATGCCCAGGCCAAATGAAAAAGCCCGCCCCCCATAAAAGGGGGAACGGGCCTTCGATCAACCCAGCCTTAAAACTTAAGCCAAGTTTGAAATGACCTTGTCCGCGAACTCGGAGCACTTCACTTCCTTCGCGCCTTCCATCAGGCGGGCGAAGTCGTAGGTGACGATCTTTTGGTCGATGGTCTTCTCAAGCGCCTTCACGATGCTGTCGGCCGCTTCCTGCCAGCCCAAATGCTCGAGCATCATGACGCCCGAAAGCACCACGGAGCCGGGGTTCACCTTGTCTTGGTTGGCGTATTTGGGGGCCGTGCCGTGGGTGGCCTCGAAGATGGCGTGGCCGGTCACATAATTGATGTTCCCGCCCGGCGCGATGCCGATGCCTCCCACTTGGGCGGCCAGCGCGTCCGACAGGTAATCCCCGTTGAGGTTCAGCGTGGCGATGACGTCGAAATCCTCCGGGCGGGTCAGGACCTGCTGCAGGGTGATGTCCGCGATGGCGTCCTTGATGACGATGCCCTGCTTCGTCTTGCACCAGGGCCCGCCGTCGATTTCCACGGCGCCGAATTCCTTCTTGGCCAAGCCGTAGCCCCAATCCCGGAAAGCGCCCTCGGTGAACTTCATGATGTTGCCCTTATGCACCAGGGTGACGCTCTTGCGTTTGTGGTCGATGGCGTATTGGATGGCCGCGCGCACCAGGCGCTCCGTGCCTTCCTGGGAAACCGGCTTGATGCCGATGCCGGAGGTCTGGGGGAACCGGATCTTCTTGACGCCCATTTCCTTTTGGAGCCACTCGATGACCTTCTTGGCCTCCGGGCTATCCGACGCCCACTCGATGCCCGCGTAGATGTCCTCGGTGTTCTCGCGGAAGATGACCATGTCCACCTTCTCGGGGTGTTTCACCGGCGAGGGCACGCCCGTGAAATAACGCACCGGCCTCAGGCAAACGTAAAGGTCCAGCATCTGGCGCAGCGCCACGTTGAGCGACCGGATGCCCTTGCCCACCGGCGTCGTCAGGGGTCCCTTGATGCCCACCAGGTATTCCTTGAAGGCTTCCACGGTGTCGTCGGGCAGCCAATTTTGGAACTTGTCGAAGGCGGTCTGGCCCGCGTAGACCTCGAACCAGGAAATTTTCTTTTTCCCGCCGTAGGCCTTGGCCACCGCCGCGTCGAAAATGCGCACCGAGGCGCGCCAAATATCCGGCCCGGTCCCGTCGCCCTCGATATAGGGGAGGATGGGGTGGTCGGGCACGACCAACTTGCCGTTTTGGATGTGGACCTTGTCGCCCTGGGGCGGTTTCACGGATTGGTAGGCGTAAGCCACGGCGGGACTCCTTGCGGGAAGGGGGGATGAAAAACCACGGCAGTTTAACAGAAGCCCAGCCGGCTGCGCCAGTTCCCCGTGGGGTTCAGGCCCCGGGCGGGCCTTCCAGCAGACCCCGGAAATCCTTGGCGTTGAGCCCGTACTTGCGCATCTTGCGCTGGAGGGTCTTGAGCCCCAGGCCCGCTTGCCGGGCCGTGGTCAAGAGGTTGCCCTCGGCCTTGGTGAGGGTGTCCACCAGATAGGCCTTCTCGGTGATTTCCAAAAGATCGCCCAACCTTTCGGCGGTGGGCGCGCAAACCGGCAGGTCCAATTGGGTGATTTCGGCACCCGAGGCCAAAAGGCAGGCCCGTTCGATTTGGGTTTCCAATTCCCGGATATTGCCGGGCCAAGCGTAGGTCATGAGTTGGCACACCGCGTCGGGGGAAAGCTTCTCGGCGGGCGATCCAGTCAAAACTTTGTAGGTTTCGATGAAATGCTGGGCCAGGAAGGGCAGGTCCTGCTTGCGGTTGCGAAGCGCGGGCAAGCGGATGACCCGGGCGCCGAAGAGGTTGTAAAGCTCGCCCAAAAGCTTCCCCTCCTGCACCAAGCCCAAGAGGTCCTCCCGGGTGGCAGCCACGATGCGCGGATCCTGGGGGTCGGGCCTCAAGGACAGACGGTCCGCCAAGAGGCGCTGGCAGTCCGGGCCCAATTGGGTGATCTCGTCCAAGTACAAAGTGCCGCCACCGGCCTTTTGCCAGGCGTTGAAGAGGGCCTCGCCGTAATCCCCCTGGGGATGGTCGGCGCAATGAAACACCCGGAAGGGCGCCTCGGCGCGGGACCCCCGCTGGTGCAGGGCTCGCGCCACGGATTTTTTGCCGGTCCCCTTCTCCCCCTGGACCAAGACGGGCCCGCTTTCATCGGCCAACTGGGACAATTGCTCGAAGACCATGCTGAAGGCCCGGTCCCGGCTGGAGACTTTCCCGGCCAATTGGGTTCGGGCGCTGCCCCGGGCCAGGCAGGTGACATCCTTGACGATCTCCACGGCGTAATCCACCTTTTGGCCGGCGCCGCGCAGGGGATAAACCGAAACCTCGAATTCCCGGTCCGAGCCGTTCACGCCCATGGTGCAATAGGAGACCTTGGACTCGCCTTCCTCGAACACGCTCTTCATGGAACAGAAAAAGCATTTTTCGGCGAATCCATAAAAGGCCTGGTGGCAGGGGCGGCCCCGGAGGTCGTTCAAATCGCGTTTCAGGATTTTTTGGGCGAACTCGTTGGCGTAAACCACCCGATAGCGGGAATCGATGACCTTCACCGAGTCCGGCATGCCGTCCAGGACGTCCTGCAGGAAAGGCGCTTTGGTATAGAGGGCGGGCGGGCGGGAACGCCGGGGGCTCATCCGGGGACTTTCCGGGACGGGCCCGCCGGCTGGACGCGGCTCAGCGGCGGAAGATTCATGGAAAAAAGGACGCGCTTAGCTTTTCGCGACGGCGGAGGCCGGGACCGCTTCGGCCTTTTCGGCCGGCACGGCGTGCTTCAGGCGCTTCTTGGCTTCCAGCAGGTCCTTGCGGATCGCCGAAAGGGTTTCGGCCAATTCCTGCTCCTCGCCGAACACCTCGATGGCGCGCTCCAACTGCTTGAGGGTTTCCTGCTGCAGGGCCCATTCCTTCTTCAAGGCGCCGGAAAAATCAGGCGCGGGCGCCTCCGTGTCCGGATGCAGGACCAAGCTGTTGGGAATCCCCGTCATGTCGTTCAAGGTCTTGACCAGGGTCTGGTAATGGCGCTGGGCCATGGATAAAAGCTGCCAGAGGGCCTTCACCGAATTCTCGTCCTCCAACCCCACGCTGGAGGTGGCGCCGGATAAATGCATGACCCGGCGGTAGCTGACTTCCAGGATTTGGAAGAGCAAGGCGGCCTTGCGCAGGGTGATCTTGCTGATGTGGGTTTTGTTGTTCAAGAGGTGCTTGACCTCGCCGAGCTTCGTTTCACATTGCTCGAGCAATTCGCGGTTGGCGCGGGCGTCCCGGGGGCTGATACGAAGGGCCCTCCCGGCTAAGTGTTGGATGTCGCGGTTCAAGCGCTCCACGGTTTCAATGAGCTGAAAAAGCGAGAAGTAAAAATTCATGTCCAACTTCCTTTCTGCTCCGCCTAATAGCGATCTAAAAAGACCCTTATTAATTGCAAAGCGCCAACTTTTTCGAATGGAAAAACTATACTCCTTGTACCTCCCAAAACAAGCCTCAAGTTACTAAAAACACTAAAAATTCATTATTTTTTAATGATTTTATAGGGTTTAATCTTAAACTTGATTTTTCGACCGATCGTTCGAAAAGGTCATATTTGTCCAAATCCTGTCAATTTTTACACAAATTTTATACATCTCTAATGCCCTTTTTCCCTTCAGACGGGCTCTTTTCGGCCCTTCTCAAGGGGCTTGTCTTCCCCGGAAGGCTCACCCATGATGGGCGCCAAATCCACCCTGGGGAGTGTGCCATGCTCAAAGAAGGCCAAAAAGCGCCCGACTTCATTTTGGACGACGACCAAGGCCGGAAGGTATCCCTCAAGGACCTCAAGGGAAAAACGGTCGTCCTCTACTTTTATCCCAAGGACATGACGCCCGGCTGCACCCAAGAGGCCTGCGACTTTAGGGACAACTGGACCGCGGTGAAGAAGAAGGGCGCGGTGGTTTTGGGCGTCAGCGCGGACCCGGTGAAACGCCACAAGAGCTTCAAGGAAAAATACGAACTGCCCTTCCCGCTTTTGTCCGACGAGGGCCTCAAGATGCTGAAGGCCTATGGGGTCTGGAAAAAGAAAAAGTTCATGGGCCGGGAATTCATGGGCATCGTCCGCACCACCCTCATCATCGGGCCGGACGGGAAGATCAAGAAGATCTGGCCCAAGGTCAGCGTTAAAGACCATGTGGTTGACGTTTTAAAAAATTTATAGCTTTTAACACGTGTCCCGGGCGCCCTCGGATGAGCGCCGTCAGACGCGAATCCGGACCGGGAAAGCGTCAAGGGTCACGCTGGCGATGTGTTAAAAAATTTATAAGATTTGAAACGGCCTTCGCGTTTTGACGAAAGAAAGTCAAAACAAATCGCCCAAGTTTTTAGCCTTCCCCTTTCTTCCTCGAGGGGAGAAGGCCGGGATGAGGGTGAATTCAAAATAGACACCCTATGCCTGTGGCGCATCCTGCCCCTCGCCCCCAAAACGGGGGAGGGGGGAATTAAAATGGGAGAATCTTTTCCATGATCCAACCCTACCAAAACCACCTGCCCCAATTCGGCAAGAACGTCCGCGTCCATGACGCGGCGGTGGTGATCGGCCAAGTGTCGCTGGGAGAGGATGTCAATGTCTGGCCCGGGGCGGTGCTACGGGGGGATATGGACTTCATCCAAGTCGGCGCCCGCACCAATATCCAGGACGGTTGCGTCTTTCACACCGACAGGGGCTATCCGGCGGTCCTCGGCGAGGATTGCGTGGTGGGCCACCAGGCCTGCGTGCACGCCTGCAAGGTGGGCAACCGTTGCCTCATCGGCATCGGGTCCATCCTCCTCACCGGCGCCGAGATCGGGGATGAGTGCGTCATCGCCGCCGGGGCCCTGGTGCCCGAAGGCAAAAAGATCCCGCCCCGATCGCTGGTCATGGGCGTGCCCGGCAAGGTGGTCCGCCCGGTGACGGACGAGGAGGTTCGGGGCATCCTGGAAGGCGTTCGGGAATACCTGCACCTACGGGAACAACTGCCGGTTTTCAGAGGTTAAAATGATTAAGCATCCAAAAGACTTGGATTTCCAACTCGGATTGAAATTTCAAATCATTAATAAAACAGTGAATAAAGACAATAAAGAGTACATGCCATTAAAAAATGAAAAATACGGCTTTGTTTATGTCGCCCTTCTTGCCGGAACCAATCAGTTAAAAATCCTAAAAATAGGTCAAACTTTTGGAAGTCTGAAGGATCGCTGGGAACGCACTCTCAGCATTTTTAATCGAGGAGGAAGTCTTAGACCTAACGAAGAAGATGATTGAAAAAAATGGTTGGAAAAAACAAAAAATAACAAAAAGGTTGAGGTCTGGGCAAAAGCGGCGGGGAAAAGTCAAATCAAGTACGACCCAAGATTCCCTAAAAAAGATTACTCTACAAGAGTTGCCGAAGAAGAATTCTTACATGATTACTATAAATCGAAGTTAATCAAAAATTGAACAACTGACGAAACTAAATCGCTTCAAGGCATGTACCCCGTCAGCTCCATATAGCCTTCCCCCTTCACCGGCTTGCCGGCCCTTTGGCCCGATAAACCCACCGACCCTTCCCAATAGACCACCCTGGTGCTTTCGGCCGTGTCGAGTTCCTGGTCGGCGAAGTCCGCCCCGACCTGGAAAGTCAGTTGAAGCTTGGGGACCTGGATGAGCCAGCGGGTGGGATAAACCGCGCCGGTCCGGGGGCTCTTCCAGCTTTCCAGGGGTTGGGCCCGGATGTCGGAGGCCGTTAAATGCGTCGCCCTTCCCCGGACGTCCGTGAAGGTTCCGGCGCAGGCCGGGCTGACCCCGCCGTCTTTGAGCCGCAGGCGGTAGAGCATAAGGTCGGTGCCGTCGGAAAAGCGCAGGCCGAACCAATCCCAGCCCGCCTCGTCGCTCGAAAGCCCGTCGGTGAAGAACTCATGGTCCATCCAGGCCTCCCCCGTGACGGGAAAAGGCTTGCCCCCGACCGAGAGGGTGCCGGTGACGCTCATGCGCGGGAACGAATAATAAAGGGACGCTTGGCCCGGCCCCTTCACGCTGTAGCCCCCCGTCCCGTTCAGGACCGCCGGAAAGGGCGACTGAAGCAATAGGTCGATGGACCGCCCTTGGCCCTGGGCTTGAAGGCGGTGCCCCGGGCCGTCGTGGAAGGCGCGCCAGTCCTCATTAAAGACACTCACCCCGCCGGAAGCCGCCCCCGCCAGGCCGGGCCCAGGCCGGTCCATCTTTTGGGCGTACCAAAAGGCCTTGGCCTTGAGGTCGCTGATGGCGAAATGGGCGAAATAAAGATCGGTGGCCGTGAAGGACGAGGGATTGTCCACGTTCCGGGCCAGGCCCTGGCGGAAAAAGGTCAACTCAAACCCGTAGCGTTGCCCCTCCGGGCCCCTCAGGTGGCCGGTGTAGTACCACCATTCGGTGCGGTAGGCGGGGTGGTTGCCGTGGTCTCGGGGGAATTTCCAAACATAACCGGGTTTGGCCGCGACGAAGCCGACCGGATCGGCGGCGGCCGCCAAGCCGGGAAACATGAAACACAGAAGAAGGGCCGCGCGCAGGATCATTCGGGGTTCACCTGCTTCATGCCCGGAAGCCGGGACGCCACCTGGGCGGGATAAAGGCCCGCCAAAAGGGTGGCCGCCAAGACCCAAGCCAGGGCCTCGAAGAGGAATCCCCAGGGCGCCCGCCATTGGATGGTCCATCCGAAGGACTGCGCGTTGATCACGTTGATGAGAAGCAAGGCCAACAACAACCCCACCCCCAGGCCCAGGGCGCCGCCCACCAGCCCCATCCAACCGGCTTCCCAAAAGAGGGTGCGCTGCACCTGGCCCCGGGTGGCGCCCAGGTAGCGCAACACCGCGATCTCCGGGCCCCGTTCCAGGATGAGCGCGGTCAGGGTGGTGAGGATGCCCAGCACCGCCACCAACACCGCGATGCCTTCCATGGCGTAGGTGATGGCGAAGGTCCGGTCGAAGACCCGCAGCACTTCCCGCTTGAGATCTTGATTGGACCGCAGGAAGACCTGGGTGCCGGGCGGCAGGTTCTTCAGGACCGCCTCCCGGCCCTGTTCGGGGGAGACACCCGGCTTCAGGTAGACCGCCAGTCCGTTCACGCCGTCATCCTTGAAGAGCTTGGTGAAAAGGCCCCGGTCCATCAGGACCGTCCCCCGGTCGTTGGAATAATCGTAATAAACCGCCGCGATGGGCAAGGACAGGGGCCCGGAAGGCGTTTGCAGGGGGAACCGGTCGCCGGGTTGGAACCCATCCTTCAACTGCAGGGGTTCGGAGACGAGGACCGAGGGTGTGGTCTGGAGCTTCTCAAAGAACACCGTGGGGTCCCCCCGGGTCTTGAAGGCCAGGCTCCCGTATTTTTGGGCCACGGCGATGTCGAAGGAAGCCACGTAAAGATCCTCCCCCCGCCAGTCGTACTGGATCCCCCGCAGGCGCTCCACCGCCGCGACGCCGGGCGCGGCGGCGACCGCCGCCACCGTGTCCCGGCCCATGGGGGATTCCAGTTTTCCCGCCTCGTCGGCGGCGGGCCTTAAGTAAAGGTCGGCCTTCAGGGTTTGGCCGAGCCACAGGATGACGGTGGACCGGAAGCTTCCCACCATGACCGCCACCGACACCATCAGCCCCACGCCCAGCACCAAGGCCGCCACGGCCACCGAGGACCTTCCCAATCCCGACACCAGGTTGCGCAGGGCCAGCCAGCCCTCGGGCGGCAGGGGCAACCGCCGCGCGGCGCCGCAAAAAATCCGCAGCAACCCGGGCGTGAGCAGCGCGGCCCCGGCCAAAAGGGCGAAAGCCGCCGCGTAGCCAAAAAGGGGAAGCCCCCCGACCGGCGGAAGCATGGCCAGCCCCGCCGCGCCCAACCAAGCCAAGATCCCCAACAGCGCCAGCGCGCCCCTTGAACGGGCGAAAAGGCTTTCGGGCGCCCCGGCGCGGGTGGAAAAAGCCGGCGGCACCTGGGAAGCCCAAAGGGCCGGGGGCAATCCGGCCAACAGGATGAGCAAGAACCCCATCAGCGCCCAAGCCAGGGTGTCGCCTCCGAGGGACAAACCGTCCCCCAGCGGCGCGTAAAGATAAAGATCGGACAGGGTGCCGCCCACCAGCGTCAGGGCCTGGCGGGCCAAAACGCGGCCCAAAAAGACCCCGGCCCCCGCGCCCACCAAGCCCAAGGCGGCCGCCTCAAAAAGCGTCAGCCGCAGGATGTCGCCCCGGCCGGCGCCCAAGGCCCGCAGGGTGCCGATCTCGCCGAGGCGGCGCAGCACCGCGATGGACATGGAGTTGTAGACCAGGAAGGCGCCGACCAAAAGGGACACCAGGGCCAAGGCCAGCAGGTTGGTCTTGAAAGCGCGCAGCATCTTCTCGACCTGGCCGTTGCGTTGGGAAGGCCGTTGGATCACGAAGGAAGGCGGCAGTTCACGGGCCAGCTCGGCCGCCAAGCTTTTTCGGTCGGCCTCCGACCGGGAGACCCATTGGATCTCGTCCAATTCGCCCAGCTTGCCGAACAGCTTCTGGGCCGTCGCTAGGTCCATCACGGCCAAGGACCCGTCCAGGGCCCGACCCGCGCCCTCGTCGGCCAGAAGCCCCGCGACGTAAAGTTGCACCCGCCGGTCGCCTACCAGGAATCCGGCCGCTTGTCCGGCCTTGATCCCATTTTCATCGGCGAATTTTTGGGTGAGGAAGATGGCGTCGGGCCGGGGCAGGTCCTGCAACAGGTCCCGCCAACCCAGGTCCCCGCCGCCCGGCCCCAGCAGGCGGTAGTCCCGGACCAGGTTGTCCTTCAAGAGGTCCGCGCCCAGGACCTCCAGTTGGTCCCGGGGGGCGGCGGTGGGCGCGAGTTTCCCCCGCACCAGGGGCATCATGATCCCAAGGGCCCGGGTGGGGGCCAATTGGGCGAAGACCGACTCGGAAAAGGGCCCGCCTTGTTGGGTGAGCGACAGGTCGGCGCGGCCCGCCATCAATCCCAAGGAACGCTCGAAGGAGGATTGGGCCGCCTGGCTGGAAAGCCGGATGGCCACCACCAGCGCGATCCCCAAGGCCACGCCCGCCAGGGTGACGGCGGCTCGCCAGGGTTCCCGCGTCCAATGCCGCAGGGTCATGCGGGCGGCGAGTCGAAGACCGATCCCCCCGGCCTGCGCGTCAGGAACCGGCATGCTGTTGGCGCGGGTAGAGCCCGGTGACCGCCCCGTCCTTGAGCAGGATGAGCGTGTCCCCCAGGTCCGCCGCCTCCCGGCTATGGGTGGCCATGAGCACGGCGCAGCCCTCTTCCCGCGCCACGCGGCTCAACAACCGCAGCACGGCCTGCCCGGTCACGCTATCCAGGTTGCCCGTGGGCTCGTCGGCCAACAGCAGTTTGGGCCTGTGCACCAGGGCGCGGGCCACCGCCACGCGCTGTTGCTCGCCGCCCGAGAGCTCGGAGGGACGATGCGTTTCCCGCCCGGCCAGGCCCACCCGTTCCAAGAGGACCCGCGCGCGCGCCCTCGCCTGGGCGCGGCCCAGCCCCGCCAAGAGCAGGGGCAGCTCCACGTTCTCCACGGCGTTGAAGTTGGGCAGCAGGTTGAAGAACTGGAAGACGAACCCGAAGGCCTCCCGGCGCAGCAGGCTGCGCTCGCCGTCCGTGAGCGAACCCAGCGACCGGCCCTCGAAGAGCACTTCCCCCTCGCTGGGGGTGTCCAACCCGCCGAGCAGTTGCAACAAGGTCGACTTACCGCAACCCGAGGGCCCCATGAGCGACGTGAAGCTGCCGGCTTCCATCTTGAAGCTGACCTTTCGCAGGGCCTCCACCGCGCTCGGGGCGGCCCCGTAAGCCTTGGAGAGGTTTCGGACTTCGACCAATGGGGACATGAGATTCCTTGATCCGGATGAAGCGAGGCTCTATTTCACCACCCAGCGGCCCAAACACCAAGTTAAGACGGCGCCGTTAAACCAGCAGGTCGTCCCCGGTCGGCCGGGGTTTGCGGCGCGGGTCCAGCAGCGGCACATAATCCAGTTCCACGTCCCCCCGGACCGACACTTGGCAGGCCAGGCGGAACCGCCCTTGGAGCCCGGCGGATTCAAGCGTCTGCAGTTCCCTGGCGCCCGGCGGGGACAAGTTCTCGATCCCCTTTAAAACTTCCACCAGGCAGGTGGTGCAAACCGCCCTTTCGCAACGGTAGCGGATGGGAAGCTCATAACGGAAGGTGGCGTCCACCAGGGTGTCGTCCCGGTCCACCTCGCAGGTTTGGCCGGTCTTGGGAAAACGGATATGGGCTTTCGGGGCTGGGGTGGTCATGCGGTGGACGCATTATAGGAAGCGGGAAGGCCCGGTTCAACGGATCCGTCAAAAGCCCCTCCGCCCCCCGCCGG
>Ga0335069_10008497_pt1 | contig 14698 bp, 12 predicted proteins | sample Lox_Sample_11_FD_206714 | JGI IMG/M metagenome (GOLD analysis project Ga0335069, IMG submission 206714) | Soil microbial communities from Loxahatchee National Wildlife Refuge, Florida, United States - Lox_Sample_1.1 | ecosystem: Environmental > Terrestrial > Soil > Wetlands | place: USA... | reverse complement strand
GCCTCGAGCACGCGCGCCACGAATGTTCCGACGGCGAAGTACGGGATCACGAGGCACGTGAAGAACGTGCACCCGACCAACGTCCGGCGCCGCCACTGCGGCGAGACGAGGACCCGCCATCGACCCCCTTCGCGCGGTGCCGATCGTGCGCCATGCGGGGGCATGACCCGTGCACCGAACCTCTGGCGGACCACCTGCGCCGCGCGCTCGAGGTGACCATGATCGGACAGCCACAGTGGCGACTCCGGCATCGTGATCCGCAGGGGCAGGATCAGCAGGCAGGGCGCCGCGCTTGCCAGCAGCATCCAGCGCCAGGGCTCGGCGCCGACGTGGGCCAGCGCGAAGCCGGTGGCGTAGGCGCAGGTATAGCCGGCGGCCCACGCGACCGACAGCAGGCTGAGGATGCGACCCCGGGACCGGCGCGGTGTGAACTCGGTCAGCAGTGCCTTGCTGACCACGTAGTCGGTACCCAGTACGAAGCCGATCAACAGGCGCAGCGCGAAGAGCGGACCGGCCGAATCGACAAAGAACTGCAGAATCGAGAGGCTGGCGAGCAGCGCCATGTTGTACGCGTAGATCGGCCGCCGGCCGAACTGGTCCGCGGCCGGGCCCGTGGCCAGGGCGCCGAGAAACAAGCCTGCCAGCGAAGCGCCGCCCAGCAGTCCGAACCAGCGCGGGGTCAGCGCGAGCTGCGGCGCACCGAGGCTCAGCGCGGTGCCGATGATTCCAAGGCCGAAGCCATCGCTGAAGACGCCACCGGTGCTGGCGGCTGCGACACGCAGGTGGAATGGGCGCAGCGGGGCGTCGTCATAGGCGACCGGCCCGGTGCCGGCGCCCTCCAGCGGCGCACCGTCGCCGCGCTCTGCTCCAGTCAAGAAGTCACCATCACGGCGTCCCCCAACTCGCCCCGGGGCCGGGCGCGACCGGTCACTCTAACCAGAACCGCGAGACGCAGCGGCCCCGGCGCTCAGTCGACGCTAAGCCGTTGATTATGCGCACTGCCAACCCCACATCAGCGGCCAGGCCCCTGGCTGCGAGTCGGGACGCGACTCAAGCGTACCCGACTGTCCGCGCTGGGCTAGACTCCGCGCCCGACTCGTTCCCAAGGCACTGGCCGTGACGACCCCCTCGACTGAACCTCCAAGCGCATTCGCCGACATGGGGCTCGCGCCGCCGCTGCTGGCTGCCCTCGCCGACGTAGGCTACGAGTCGCCCTCGCCGATCCAGGCCGCCTGCATCCCGGTCATGCTCGAGGGCCACGACCTGCTCGGGCAGGCGCAGACCGGAACCGGCAAGACGGCGGCGTTCGCGCTGCCCATCCTGTCGACGATCGACCTCGCGAGGCGCGAACCGCAAGCCCTCGTCATGGTGCCCACCCGCGAGCTCGCGATCCAGGTCGCCGAGGCCTTTCAGAAGTACGCCGCGCGCATGCCGGGCTTCCACGTACTGCCGATATACGGCGGGCAGAGCTACACGCCGCAGCTGAACGCACTCAACCGCGGGACGCACGTCATCGTAGGCACGCCCGGCCGGATCACGGACCATCTCGAGCGCGGCAGCGTCAGCTTCGCGGCGCTGCGGGTCGTCGTGCTCGACGAGGCCGACGAGATGCTGCAGATGGGATTCGTCGACGCCATCGAGGCCATTCTCGCCCAGCTTCCGCCGCAGCGGCAGCTCGTGCTGTTCTCCGCGACGATGGCGGCCGGCGTACGCCGCATCGCCCGGCGCCACCAGCGCGCGCCGCGCGAGCTCACGATCCGCTCGAAGACCGCGACCGCCGCGAACATCCGCCAGCGCTACTGGCTGGTCGCCGGCATGCACAAGCTCGATGCGCTGACGCGGATCCTCGAGGTCGAGCCCTTCGACGCGATGCTGGTGTTCGCGCGCACCAAGCAGGCAACGGTCGAGCTTGCGGAGAAGCTCGAGGCGCGTGGCTTCGCCGCCGCGGCTCTCAACGGCGACATATTGCAGGCGCAGCGCGAGCGCACCGTCGCGGCGCTCAAGTCGGGAGCCGTGGACATCCTCGTCGCGACCGACGTTGCGGCGCGCGGCCTCGACGTTGACCGCATCAGCCACGTGGTCAACTTCGACGTGCCGTACGACAGTGAGTCCTACGTGCACCGCATCGGCCGCACCGGTCGTGCCGGACGAAGCGGCGAGGCGATCCTGTTCATAGCGCCGCGCGAGCAGAATATGCTGCGGATCATCGAGCGGGCGACGCGCCAGCCGATCGAGGCGATGACGCTGCCGACCGTGCACGACGTCAACCGGCGGCGCGTCGAGAAGTTCAAGGAACGGCTGACGGCCTCCCTTGCGACACCGCCACACGAGGTGTTTCGCACGGTGGTCGAGGAATACGCGCGCGAGACCGGCACGGACGTCGTCGCGATCGCCGCGGCGCTGGCGAGCCTCGCGCAGGGTGACTCGTCGCTGATCCTCGGCGAACGCCCCGACGACCAGCCGCGCTCGACAGCGCGCGCCGGGCGCTCCGCTGCCGCGTCGGATGGCGTAGCGCACCGCCCGCGGCGCGGCCGGCCCGGTCGCGACGAGCCCCAGGCGACCTATCGCATCGAAGTAGGCCGCCGCGACGGCGTCCAACCCGGCAACATCGTCGGTGCGATCGCGCACGAGGCCGATCTGGCCGGCTCGCAGATCAACCGCATCGACATTCGCGACGATCACACCTTCGTCAATCTGCCCGCGGCGCTGTCGCCCGAGCTGCTCACGAAGCTGCGCGGCATCAAGGTGCGCGGCCGGCCACTCGGAATCAGCCGGGCCGAAGGACGGCCCGCACGGCGCGGCTGACCCCCGGCCCCCCGCGGCCGGTTGACTACGTCCGGGTCAGCGACCGACGGCCGGCAGTCCCCGGGCGACGCGCCGCGCGGCGCCGCCGTTGCGGCGTCCGCAGGAAGAACCGCACCGCCTCGTCTGCCAGCGCGCTGACGTCGAGCTTGCCGCCACGGCGGAACCAGTGGGCGATCCAGTTCAGCGCGCCGAACATCAGCAGCCGGTCGACCCGCGTTGGCCCTGCCCAGTCGCCGGAGTCGTGTAGCTGGGTGATCACCCGGTCCCAGACCGTCTCGTAGCGCTTCTGCAGCGCGACGACGCGCGGTCGCGCGGCCGGGGCCAGCGAACGCCAGTCGTAGAGCAACACCGGGATGAAGTCCTGCCCGGGGGCGAGAATCGTCTCGAGGTGCGCGTGCACCAGCTCCCGGAATCGCTCGCGCGGCGCGAGCGGTGCGGCTCCGATCGCCTCAACGCGCTCGAGTGACTCCCTCAGGCCCTCCTCCATGACCGCCGCAAGGATGTCCTGCTTGGTCTTGAAGTGGTAAACCCAGCTCCCGGACTGCAGCCCGGTCGCCGCGGCGATGTCGCGCACGGAGGTGCCCTCGTAGCCGCGCTCGCGGAACAGCCGCGCCGACTCGCGGACGAGCCGGACACGACGGCCGGATTCGTCGGGCCGACGACTCACAGCTCGCACCGGCGTGCAGCCAGGCCTGTCATGAATTCTCGCTGCCCGCGCCGATCATGTTCACCTTGACCTCGCGGCGGATGCGCTCGGCGCGTGCGCCGCGCGAGTACCCCATGCGAGCAAGCATCCGGGCCGCGGCGCCCGCGCAGAACTGCATGGTGCACGACGCGGTGTTGTTCGGCATGCGGATCGAGGCGACGCCGGGTTGAGACGCAATTCGCGCATGAGCGGCGATCCTAGGCCAGCCCCTGTTATCAAGCAAGCGCTTGCTTTATAGTCTCCCCATGCCGTACCAGAGCGTCTTCCGGCCGGGCCTGTTCCGCGACCAGCTGGTGATCGTCACCGGCGCCGGCAGCGGCATCGGGCGCTGCTGCGCGCACGAGCTAGCGTCGCTCGGTGCGCACGTCGTGCTCGTCGGCCGCAACTCCGACAAGCTGCGGGCGGTCGAGGCGGAGATCCTCGCCGACCTCGGCAGCTGCGAGCTCGCGCCCTGCGATATCCGCGACGAGGCTGCCGTGCAGGCCGTGGTCGCCGGCATCGTCGCCGCACGCGGCAGGATCCAGGGCCTGGTCAACAACGCGGGCGGCCAGTTTCCGGCGCCGCTCGCGCAGATCTCGGCCAAGGGCTGGCAGGCCGTGATCGCGACCAATCTCACGGGCGGCTTCCTGATGGCGCGGGAATGCTACCTGCAGAGCATGCGCACCGGCGGCGGCGCGATCGTCAATATCGCGGCGGACTGCTGGAACGGCATGCCGGGCATGGGGCACAGCGGCGCAGCGCGCGCCGGCATGCTGAACTTCACCGAGACCGCCGCGTGCGAGTGGGCGCCGGTGCGGGTCAATGCCGTGGCGCCCGGGTGGATCGCCTCGAGCGGCCTCGATACCTATCCGGAGACCATGCAGGCGCAGATTCGCGGCCTGCCCCGCCACACGCCGGCGCGGCGGCTCGGCACCGAGGCCGAGGTTTCGGCGGCGATCGTGTTCCTGCTGTCGGAGGGTGCTGCATTCGTTTCGGGCGCGTGCCTGCGCGTCGATGGCGGCGCGCCGACGGCACGCCGGCACTGGCCGATGCAGGACGGATCACCGACCCCCGCGTACGACGGCTTTCACCGCAGCCGCCGGCCGCGCGTGCTCGGGGACTGACGGTGCCGGCCTTCGCCTCCGCGCTCGCGACCGGCGACGCCGCATTTGCGGACAACCGGGCACACATGCTGGCTTTGCTGACCGAGCTCCAGCAACTGCAAGCACGCACTGAGGCCGCCTCGGCGCGCTCCGGGCCGCGCTTCCTGAAGCGCAATCAGCTGCTGCCGCGCGAGCGACTGGCGACGCTGCTTGACGGGGGGGCACCATTCCTCGCGCTGTCCCCGCTCGCCGGCTACCTGCTGGACGTCGACGACCCGTCGAAGTCCGTGCCAGGCGGTGGTTGCATAGCCGGTATCGGCGCAATTGCCGGCACACGCTGCATGATCGTGGTCGACGACTCCGGCATCGAGGCCGGCGCGCTGCAGCCGATGGGTCTCGAGAAGTTTCAGCGCGCTCAGCAACTTGCCCTGGAGAACCGCCTGCCGTTCGTGCATCTCGTCGAGTCCGCCGGCGCGAACCTGCTGCGCTACCGCGTCGAGGACTTCATCCACGGCGGCTCACACTATTGCCGGCTGGCGAGGCTCTCGGCAGCCGGGATTCCGGTGCTGACGCTCGTTCACGGCAGTTCCACGGCCGGCGGCGCGTACATGCCGGGCCTGTCCGACTACGTCGTCATGGTGCGCAATCGCGCGCGCGCGTTCCTCGCCGGTCCGCCGCTGCTCAAAGCCGCGACCGGCGAGATCGCGACCGAGGAGGACCTGGGCGGCGCGACGATGCACGCCGCGGTGTCCGGTCTCGCGGAATACGTCGCCGAGGACGACGCGGAAGCCATCGGCATGCTGCGCGAGCTGGTCGGGCGACTCGGCTGGCGCGAGTTCGAGGTGCCCCTGCCGGACGGCCCGGCGCCGCGATACCCGGCCGAGGAGCTGCTCGGCGTGATGCCGAGAGACGGGCGCAAGCCGGTCGACATGCGCGAGGTGATTGCGCGGATCGCGGACGGCTCGGAGCTGCTCGAGTTCAAGGCCGCGTTCGGGCCCGGCACGATCTGCGTCCACGCCGAGGTCTGCTGCATTCCGGTCGGCATCCTGAGCAACAACGGCCCGCTCGACCCGGCAGGCTCGAGCAAGGCGACGCACTTCATCCAGGCGTGCTGCCAGAGCGGTCTGCCGCTCGTCTACTTCCAGAACACCACCGGCTACCTGGTCGGCACGGAACCCGAGCGAGCCGGCATGATCAAGCATGGCTCCAAGATGATCCAGGCGGTGGCGAACGCGACCGTGCCCCAGGTCACCGTCCAGTGTGGAGCGTCTTTCGGCGCCGGCAACTACGGCATGTGTGGCCGCGGCTTCGGGCCGCGATTCCTGTTCTCGTGGCCGAATGCGCGGACGGCCGTGATGGGAGCCGAGCAGGCCGCCGCCACCATGGCGATTGTCGCCGAGGAATCGGCCCGGGCGCGCGGCGGGACGCCGGACCAGGCGCAGATCGACGCGCTTCGTGCGCGCATCATCGAGACCTTCGAACGCCAGACGTCCGCCTTCTATACGTCGGGCCGCATGCTCGACGACGGCGTCATCGACCCGCGGGACACGCGGCGGCTGCTCGCCTATGTGCTCACGCTGTTCCGGCGGGCCGAGCGCGTCACGACGCGGCCCACGACCTTCGGCGTCGCCCGACCCTGAATCGGAGGCGGACCATGCAATTCACCGACGAACATGAGCAACTGCGGCGCACGGTCGAGCGCTTCGTCGCGCAGGAGCTCGACCCGCACATTGACGAGTGGGAAGAGGCCGGCATTTTTCCGGCCCACGAGGTATTTGCGCGGCTCGGTGAGCTGGGGCTCCTCGGGCTGACCAAGCCCGAGGCTTTCGGCGGCGCGGGCCTCGACTACAGCTACTCGGTGGTCATGGCCGAGGCGCTGGGGCACTGCCGCTGCGGTGGCGTGCCGATGGCGATCGGCGTACAGACCGACATGGCCACGCCGGCGCTGGCGCGTTTCGGCTCGGACGCGCTGCGCGCGGAATTCCTCGCCCCGGCGATCGCGGGCAATGCGGTGGCTTGCGTCGGCGTGTCGGAGCCCGGCGCCGGGTCCGACGTCGCCGCGATCCGCACGTCGGCGCGCCGCGACGGCGCGGACTACGTGATCAATGGCGGCAAGCTGTGGATCACCAACGGTGCCCAGGCCGACTGGATGTGCTGCCTCGCCAACACTTCCGACGATGCCCCGCACCGGAACAAGTCGCTGATCATCGTACCGATGAAGGCGCGCGGCGTGACGGTCGAGCGCAAGTTGCGCAAGATCGGCATGCACTCATCGGACACGGCCCAGATTCACTTCGACGATGTCCGGGTACCCGTGCGCCACCTCATCGGCGAGGAAGGGAAGGGTTTCACCTACCAGATGCTGCAGTTCCAGGAAGAGCGTCTGTGGGCCGGTGCCAACACGCTGAAGGCCCTCGACAACGCCATCCGCGACACGATCGAGTACACGCGAAGCCGAAAGATATTCTCGCGCCCCGTGCTCGACAACCAGGTCGTGCACTTCACGCTGGCGGAGTTGCAGACCGAGGTGGAGGCCTTGCGCGCGCTCGTCTACCGCGCGACCGAACTCTACGTCGCCGGACAGGACGTCACCGCGCTGGCGTCGATGGCCAAACTGAAGGCGGGTCGCCTGACGCGCGAAGTCGCCGACAAGTGCCTGCAATATTGGGGCGGCATGGGTTTCACTTGGGACAACACCGTCTCGAGGCTGTACCGCGACGGCCGGCTCACGTCGATCGGCGGCGGCGCGGACGAGGTGATGTTGTCGATCCTCTGCAAACTGATGGGTACCCTGCCAAGGGCCTAGGCGGAGCACGGCGATGACTGATCTCGGCGCCTCCCCGGGCGCGGTGCTACTGGTCGACCGCGTCGCGGGTTTCTGGTTCGCTTGCCTCAACCGTGCGGATAGGCGCAATGCCCTGACCGACGAAGTTGTGGCAGCCCTCGGCAGCGTCCTCGACCAGGTCACGAACGACGGCGATGCGCGGGCACTGGTCATCTCAGGCGCCGGTGGCCACTTCTGCGCCGGCGCCGACTTCGGCAGCGTCGAGCGGCTGCTTGCGAGCGTGGCCGGTGCCGGCGTAGACCCGATCGCCGTCTACAACCGGCAGTTCGGCGCCCTGCTCGAGCGTCTCGCCGCGTTGCCGGTGCCGACCATTGCCGTCGTCACGGGCTCGGCCGTCGGCGGCGGCTGCGGACTGGCGGCGACATGCGACAGGGTGCTTGCGGCTGAGGATGCCGTCCTCGCAACGCCCGAGGTGACGCTTGGCGTGGCGCCGGCGCAGATTGCGCCCTTCGTCGTGCGTCGAGTCGGGACCGCACGCGGACGCTGGCTGATGCTCGCTGCGCCAAGGCTGACGGCGGCAGCCGCGCGCGAGACCGGCCTCGTCGACGTCGTCGCGCCGGCGGATGGACTGAGACCGGCGCTCGCTGCGGAGCTTCGACATCTGGCTGCGGCGGAGCCGTCCGCGCTGCGCGCCACCAAGCGCATCATCGGGCTCGCCGCTGAACCGCTGGCGACGATGCTCGACGGGGCGGCCCTCGAGTTCGCCGCGTTGCTGCGCCAAGGCGCCGCACGCGAAGGGATTGCCGCCGCCCGGCAGCGGCGCCTGCCCGCCTGGCAGACCGCGGTGCCCGAAATCCCGGCATTTCTATGACGGCCGTGACGCGGTTGCTGATCGCCAATCGGGGCGAGATCGTCTCGCGCATCGCGCGCAGCGCGCGGCGCATGGGCATCACGACGATTGCCGTCTACTCGGATGCGGACCGCGACGGCCCGCACGTTGCGGCCTGCGACGAATGTGCGGCGATCGGCGGTGCGACGCCGGCGGATTCGTACCTGCGTATCGACCGGATCCTCGCCGCGGCGAGCGCCTCGCAAGCCGATGCGGTGCACCCCGGTTACGGATTCCTCGCCGAGAACGCGGCGTTCGCGGCCGCGGTCACCGCGGCGGGCCTGACGTTCGTCGGCCCGCCGGCTGCCGCGATCGCGACGATGGGCGACAAGGCGCGCGCCCGGGAGCGCGTGGCCGCGGCCGGCGTCCCGATCGTGCCCGGCTTCGACGGGGACGCGCAGGACGAGGCGTCGTTGGTCGCCGCCGCGAACCGGATCGGCTACCCGGTCATGGTGAAGGCCGCCGCCGGCGGCGGTGGCCGCGGCATGCGCTGCGTGACGTCGCCGGGGCAGCTGCCCGAGGCGCTGCGCGCCGCCGCGGCCGAGGCGGCCAAGGCGTTCGGCGACGGCCGCCTGATTCTCGAACGCGCCCTCGTCGGGCCGCGCCACGTCGAGATCCAACTGCTCGCAGACGCCGCCGGCCACGTGATCCACCTCGGCGAGCGCGACTGCTCGGTGCAGCGGCGCTACCAGAAGATCGTCGAGGAGGCCCCGTCGCCGGCAGTCGATCCGCCGCTGCGCGAGCGGATGGGGCAGACCGCCGTTGCCGTGGCGCGAGCTATCGGCTACGTCGGCGCCGGCACGGTGGAATTCCTGCTCGACGGAGCGGGTCGCTTCTACTTCATGGAGATGAATACGCGCCTGCAGGTCGAGCACCCCGTCACCGAACTGGTGACCGGACTCGACCTCGTGGAGCAGCAACTCCGGGTTGCCCGCGGCGAGCCGCTGGCGCTCGCCCAGGCCGACGTGCGGATCGGCGGCCACGCGCTCGAGGCGCGGCTGTGCGCGGAGGAGCCGGCCGACGACTTCCTGCCCCGCCTCGGCGAGGTACTCGACTGGCGGCCGGACGAGCTGACGCGCTGCGACCACGCGCTCGCGCCGGGGCTCCCGGTGACGCCCTACTACGACTCGCTGCTGGCCAAGGTGGTCGCGCACGGCGCGACGCGGGCCGAGGCGATCGACAAGCTGGCGCGCGCGCTGGACCGGACTGTGCTGCTCGGTGTGGCCTCGAACCGGGCGTTCCTCGCTCGGCTCCTGCGGCACCCGGCTTTCGCGGCCGGCAGCGCGGTATCCACCGGGTTCGTGGCGAACCATTTCGGCGACGGTGCATCGCGTTCGGAGCCGCCCGGTCCCCTCGTGTGGCTGCTGGCGGCCTGGCTGTCGGTCGCGGCTGCGCCCGAAGGCGAATGCATCGCACCGGGATGGCGCGGCTGGAGCCCCGGACCCGCGCTGCCGACGCCCTGGCGGCTTGATTGGCAGGCGCCAGAGGCGCTGCGCCAGACCGCGCGCTCGCGAGCGGGCCGTGCGTACCTTGGGTCCGCGGAAGCGCTGCTCGAGGCCGGCACCGAACGGGTGCGGATTCGCGGCCAACCGGTGCCGCCGCGCACCGACGGCGAGGCGGACGTCGGCGGACAGGCGATCCCGTACCGGTACGTGTGGCGCGAACGTATGCTCTGGCTGCACACTCGTCAGGCGGATTTCCAGTTCTGCTGCCGGCGCCGCGAGGCGTCGCAGCCGGCGGAAGCCGCGGGTTCCGGGGGCAACGACTTGCGGGCGGCCATCAGCGGCCGCGTGATCGAGGTCGCGGTGAGTGCCGGTGCGAGGATTGCGGCCGGGCAGCGGCTGCTGGTACTCGAAGCCATGAAGATGGAACAGGAGCTGCGCGCGGCGGGACCGGGGCAGGTCAGCGCGGTCGAGGTCCGGGTTGGTGATCAGGTCGCACCAGGCCAGCTGCTGGTTCGGCTCGAACGGGGTTCGTGATGTCCAAAGCCGTCATCACCTGCGCGCTCACCGGCGTGCTTACCGATCCCGTGCAGCATCATGTTCCGGTGACGCCGGCGGAAATGGCGCGCGAGGCGCGCGCGGCATATGACGCCGGTGCCGCGGTCATGCACGTGCACTTCCGCCGCCAGGCGCCCGGCAGCGGCCACCTGCCATCGTGGGAACCGTCGGTCGCCGCGGAAATCGCGCAAGCGATCCGCGAGAGCTGCCCGGGTGTGATCATCAATCAATCGACGGGCGTCGTCGGCGCCGACATCGACGGCCCCGTGGCGTGCATGCGTGCGATCCGGCCGGAGATCGCCGCCTGCAACGCCGGATCGCTGAACTATCTCAAGGTGCGCAGCGACGGCAACTGGGCCTGGCCGCCGATGCTGTTCGACAACCCGGTCGAGAAGGTGCAGGCATTCCTCGCGGCCATGGCCGAGACCGGCGCGCTGCCGGAATTCGAGTGCTTCGACATCGGCATCGTCCGCTGCGTCGAAATGTACGCGCGCGCCCGCCTGTACGCCGGCCACCTCGACTACAACTTCGTGATGGGAGTCGAGTCCGGCATGCCCGCGGATCCGGACCTGCTGCCGATCCTCACTCGGCTGCTTCCGAGCGGCGCAACGTGGCAGGTTACGGCGATCGGCCGCGCGCCGATCTGGGCCCTGCACAGGCGGGCGGCGGAGCTTGGCGGAAACCTGCGAACGGGTCTCGAAGACACCTTCTACCTGCCGGACGGCGCGAAGGCGAGCAGCAACGGCACGCTCATCGATACACTCGTTGCGGTCGCGCGGGGCGCCGGGCGCGACATCGCGAGCCCGGCCGAGGCGCGGGCGATCCTCGGCCTGTAGCGCCCTCGCGGCGACCGTCATAGGGCCTGGCATCGGGCTCCGCCGCGGCCGGTGAGGCATCAGCATGCAACGACGACGACTGCTTGCCGGACTCGGTGGCCTCGCAACGGTGGTGGCGGTGCCGACACGGGCGTTCGCCGCCGGCCGCGCGCCGCGGGTCGTCGTCGTCGGCTGCGGCATCATCGGCGCCGCCATCGCCCATCGCCTCGCGCAACGCGGCGCCCAGGTCACCCTCATCGAGCGGGCCGGCGCGGCGGCCGGCGCCACCGGTCGCTCGTTCGCCTGGCTGAATGCGGAGTTCTCCAAGCGACCCTTGCACTATCACCTGCTGCACCGCCTGAGCCTCGCCGCCTATCGGATGCTCGAGCAGGAGCTGCCGGGCCTGCCGGTGCAGTGGGGCGGCGCGCTGCAGTGGTTTGCGGACGCTGATGCGGCCCGGCAGATACGCGAGCAGGTCCGCCAGCAGCAGGAATGGGGCTATTCGGTCCGGCTGATCGACGCCGGCACGTTCCACTCGCTCGAGCCGGAGCTTCGTCCGGGCGCGATCGCCGCGGCGACCTTCGCCGAGCAGGAAGGTCTGGCGGACCCGGTCGCCACCACGCGGTTGCTGCTGGAACGCGCGACCGCGGCGGGTGCGCAGTTCGTCGCGCCGTGCGAAGTCACCGGCTTGGATGTCCGCGGCGGACGCATCGCCGCGGTAAAGACCTCCCGCGGAGATCTCGCGGCCGACGTCCTGGTCGTCGCCGCCGGCGTGCGTACACGGTCGATCGCCGCCATGGCCGGCGTCGATGTGCCGCTCGTTCCGGCACCGGGCCTGCTCGTCCATACCAGACCGATGCCGCTCCTCGTACGCCACGTCGCGATCGGCCCTGCGGCGCACATCAAGCAATACCGGGACGGGCGGATCGTGATCGGCGACGACCTCGGTCCGCCGAACTCAGCTGCGCACGAGCTCCTCGGGAAGCAGCCCGCCGACTTTCCGGACGAGAACTTTCGGGAACTGCACCAGCGAAGGCTGCTCGGCGAGGCGGCGCAATACCTGCCGCAGGCTGCCGGCGCGCCGGTGGACCGGATCACGATCGGCTGGCGGCCGATGCCTCGGGACGGTTACCCGATCGTCGGTGCCTGCCCGGCCTGTCCGAACCTGTACCTCGCGGTCACCCACAGCGGCGTCACGCTCGCGCCGCTGCTTGCCGAGCTCGCGGCGATAGAGATCGTCGAAGGTGTCGACGTGCAACTGCTCGCGCCGTACCGCTTGGCGCGTTTCGCGGCAGGCTGACCCTGCGGGCGTCGCGTCGCCCGGACGGTCAGGTTCCGCCGATCAGCCGCACCTCGCGCTGCGGATACGGGATGGAGATGCCGCGACTGCGGCAGGCCTCGACGATCGCGACATTCAATTCGCCGCCGATGTCGCCATAGTCGTCCGCCGAGACCCACGGCTTGACCGCGATTTGCACCGCCGAGGCGCCGAGTGAGACGACGCCGACGACCGGTGCCGGGTCGCGCAGCACGCGCTTGTTGGCGAGGACGAGCTCGCGGATCACGCCGAGTGCCTGTACGAGATCCACCTCGTAGCCGACGCCGACGCTGACCTCCGCCTGCCGGATGCGCCCGTAGTTGTGCAGAATCTCGCCGACGATCTTCCGGTTAGGCACCACGACTCGCGAGCGATCGGAGTGCAGCAGGGTCGTGCTGAACAGGCCGACCGTGCTCACCTGGCCCTGCACACCGATGATCTCGATGTAGTCGTCGACTCGGTACGGCTTGGTGAAGATGATCGTCAGGCCGGCGACCACGTTGCTGAGCACGCCCTGTGTCGCCAGCGCGATGCCGGCGCCCGCGACGCTGAGGCCGGCGATCAGCGGCAGGAGCTCAACGCCGAGGTTCTGCAGAGCGAGGATCGCGAACAGTCCGAACGCGACGACGCGGGCGAGGCGCACGAAGAGGAGCCGCACCGGTGGCTCGAACTCGAGGCGCCTCAGCCCGCGCTCGGTGACCCGTCCCAGCCAGCGTCCGGCGACCGCCCCGGCCGCGAGTATCAGGAGCGCGACCAGGACTTTCGGCCCGAATTTGAGCGCCATCTCCAGCAACACGGTCTTGGTGTGACCGAGCGCGGTCAGGTCCTTTTCCATCGCCGGACTCCGTTGTTGGAGCCCGCATTCTAGCGCGCCCCGAGCCGGGGCATCCGGGTCGTCGGCAGCGGCGGCACGAATGCGAATGCTGAGCCCGATGCGCGTGCGCCGTGCGCCTCGCCGGTCGCCGCCTGCGCCCGGCGGCCGTCGGGCGCGGGCCGACCACCGTGGCCGGCGTCGCACGAACTGACGTTGGACGGCGCCGTCACGGGGACCAGCCTTCGACGTTCAGCGGGGAATGCCGCGCGCAGCCGTGCGCGCGTGCCGGGGACGTCAGACGCCGGGGATCGCGGCGACCGTGGGCGGCATCGCGGCGACGGAGCGCTTGACCACTCTGGCGATGGCAGGAGTCAGGCCGTTGAGCGCGAACTCGATCTCCGGCGAGCCCTCGTCGCGAAAGCTCGGTTGGATACGCAGCACGCGTGCGCGGGCGAGCGCCGCGAGCAAGCGGCGCGCGTCGTCGCCGCCGGCGAGATGCAGTCGGGTGGCCGCTCGGTGTCTGGGCGCGGCAAATCGCACCGGCAATGCGGCCCCGCCGTCGAGGCTCACGCGCAACTCGCAGACGTTGTCGCGGCCTTTGCTGGTGCAGAGGAACGTGCCGTGCTCGACCGACAGGATGAGATCGCCCGGACGCCCGTCGCGCAGCAGCAGCGTGATTGAGGCCCGCTGCTCGCCCTCGTCCGCGACGTCGAACCAAAGGCGCGTGAGGCTGCGGCGCTCCACCGCCGCCGTGTAGCTGCCGCGCACCGGGTCCTTGACTGAGGTCACGTACCACGCGAAGCCCGCCATCTCGGCGCCCGCCTTCGTTGACGGCTTGAGAGTCACCGTCACCGCCGGCAGCGCACCGCTCGCGGGCGGCGCCGGCTCCGGTGCCGACGACACTCGTGCATCTGGCGCCGGGGCCACGGCGCTCGAATCACAGCCACTCGCTGCAAGCAGCGCCGAAGCGAGCGCGGCGCGCACGCACGCGCCCGTCGCTGCGCGCCATGTGCGGGTGGCCATAGTCATGATTTCGACTTGATACCGGACCGCGTGCGTCGCACCAAGGCCGCGCTTCGCAATTCCGCCCGTGGCCCGGGCCGGCGGCGCATGGCGACGCCGAAGCCATTGAATCCCCTGGGGTTTCGCCAAGATTATGGCGCACAGATTAAGTCTCATCGGAGTCGGTCGCTGCGGGCACCGCGGCCGGGGGACGATTCGCGCCGGTTCCGTTGCCCGCCACGCGGCCGTGTCGCAAAGCAACCGGCACCGGGCGGGCGATCAGCGATTTGATCGAGCGACGAACACAGCCACTCGCCCGCGCCACGCGACATGCGCGCGACGCGCAGCGGCGTCAGAGCATCGCGACGGCCTCCCGGCGGCAAGGCGCCAGCGACGGCGCGATCAGCGCGTCAACGGACGACGGTCCTGGTGCGTACGCGACGGCGTGTGGCGATTACCCGTTTGCTGGCGCCCCGCCAGCG
>Ga0335069_10008496_pt1 | contig 14699 bp, 14 predicted proteins | sample Lox_Sample_11_FD_206714 | JGI IMG/M metagenome (GOLD analysis project Ga0335069, IMG submission 206714) | Soil microbial communities from Loxahatchee National Wildlife Refuge, Florida, United States - Lox_Sample_1.1 | ecosystem: Environmental > Terrestrial > Soil > Wetlands | place: USA... | reverse complement strand
CCGGTATAGGCGATACGCGCCACTTCGCGCAGCTCGTCGGGAAACAGCGCGGTGTTGAAATAGGCCCAGAACCAGGCGACGAAGAACATCACTTCCGAAGCGATGAACAAGATCATGCCGTAGCGGTGCGAGATCTGCACCACGCGGGTGTGATCGCCGGTCTCGGCTTCGTGGATGACATCGCGCCACCAGCCGAACATGGTGTAGGCGATGAGGATCAGACCCGCGCCCATGATGAGTGATGCGTAACTCACGGTCTGATGCATCCACAGTATGAAGCCGACCGCAGTGATGAACGCGGCCACAGAGCCGATCGCCGGCCACGGGCTTGGATTCACCAGATGATAGTCATGTTGCGGTTCGGCGTGCGCGTCAGCCATTATCTTCTCCACCCTTGTCCAGTCTCGGCGCGCCCGCGCCGTGTGCCCCGTTCAGTTGTATCAAGACTTTTCCGGATTGGTGCTCGCCGCCACCGGCTGCTCCGGTTCGCGGACCGGATAGAAGGTGTAGGAGAGCGTGATGTTTTTCAGCGTGTCCTGTTCAGAATCCTTAGCGAGCTTTGGATCGACATAGAACACGACCGCCATGTCGCGCTTCTCGCCCGGCTTCAGGGACTGCTGGGTGAAGCAAAAGCAGTTGATCTTCTCGAAGTAGATGCCGGCGGTCGGCGGCGTGACATTGTAGCCGGCCTGCGCCGTGGTGGTGCGCGCCGATTCATTCAACACCGAATAATATACGGTCACGACCTCGCCGAGCTTGACGTCGATGGTGCGGCGCTCAGGCTCGAAGCTCCAGGGCAGGCCCGGCGCCACATTGGAATCAAAGCGCACGGTGATGGTGCGGCCGGGAATTTCTGTCGCCGGCGCCGAAGTCGCGACCTGGGTCGTGCCGCCGAAACCCGTGGTGCGGCAGAACCAAGAATATAGCGGCACCGCGGCGTAAGCAGCTCCCACCATCAGCGCGACAAAGGCGCCGCAAGCGAAGGCGACGACGAGATCGGATCTGCGTGTTTTCCTTGGTCCGGTCACAGCGGCCGCTCCAAGACGCCCGGTCCTTTGACCAGCGTGACGATGTAGAACAAAAGCGCGAGCAGGCCGAGCGCAATGCCGATGGCGATCGAGCGCGACCGGCGCGCGCGCAGTTGCGCTTCCGTCAGCCGGATGCCGGCTTCCGGTTGCTGCGCGTCAGGCTTGCGGTCGCTGTCACTCATCAGATTGCTCGTGATCATGTCGCAAAGTGGCCGACAAGCCCTCCCGACATCCGATCGGCCAATAACACGGCAAACAGCAGGAACAGATAGAGGATCGAGAAGGCGAACATCTGCTTGCTCGCCTTGAAGCCGTCCTTCTCGGCGAGAATGCGCAGCGCCAGCGCGATCATGCCGGCGCCGCCGGCAATAGCTGCGACACCATAGGCGGCGCCGGCATAGCCCATGAACCATGGCGCCACGCCGAGCGGCGCGAGAATGAGCGTGTAAAGCAGAATCTGCCGGCGGGTCGGGCCGTCCCCGGCGACGACCGGCAGCATCGGCACGCCGGCGCGCGCGTAATCGTCCTTGCGGTAAAGCGCCAGCGCCCAGAAATGCGGCGGCGTCCACATGAAGATGATCAGAAACAGCAGCACCGGCTCGAGCGAGACGCCGCCGGTCACGGACGCCCAGCCGATGATCGGCGGCAGCGCGCCGGCGGCACCGCCGATGACGATGTTCTGCGGCGTCGAACGCTTGAGCCACATCGTATAGACCAGGACATAGAAGCCGATGGTCAGCGCTAACAGCGTCGCGGCGACGACATTGACCAGAAGCCCGAGCACGGCGACGGAGAAACCGCCGAGCGTCAAGCCGAAGGCCAGCGCCTCGCCGGGCCGCAGCCGGCCGGCCGGGATCGGACGCGCGGCAGTCCGCGCCATGCGCGCGTCGATGTCGGCGTCGTACCACATGTTCAGCGCGCCCGAGGCGCCGGCGCCGACCGCGATGCAGATCAGCGCAGTGAGGCCGATCACCGGATGCACATGGCCTGGCGCGAGCACGAGCCCGACCAAAGCCGTGAACACGACGAGCGACATTACCCGCGGCTTCATCAATTCGAGATAGTCGCGCGCGCCGGCAATGCTCGGCGCGATACTGGGATCGACGCCTTGCTCGCCGGAGAGTTCCGCTGGGACGAAGGTCAGGCTCATCGGATCAGCGGCAGCGTCTCATATTGATGGAAGGGCGGCGGCGACGACAGCGTCCATTCCAGCGTGGTCGCGCCCGGTCCCCACGGATTATTGGCCGCGCGCTCCTTCTTGGCGAACGCCAGCACCATGCCGTACAGGAAGATCAGCACGCCGAAGCCGGAAATATAGGAGCCGATCGACGACACGTAATTCCAGCCGGCGAAGGCGTCCGGATAGTCGACATAGCGGCGCGGCATGCCAGCGAGGCCGAGGAAGTGCTGCGGGAAGAACACGATGTTCACGCCGATGAAGGTGACCCAGAAGTGCAGCTTGCCAATGGTCTCGTTGTACATGTAGCCGGTCATTTTCGGGAACCAGTAGTACCAGCCGCCGAAAATGGCGAAGACGGCGCCGAGCGACAGGACATAGTGGAAGTGCGCGACGACGTAATAGGTGCCGTGCAGGGTGCGGTCGACGCCGGCATTGGCGAGCACCACGCCGGTGACGCCGCCGATGGTGAAGAGGAAGATGAAGCCGATCGCCCACAGCATCGGCGTCTTGAACTCGATCGAGCCGCCCCACATGGTGGCGATCCAGGAGAAGATCTTCACGCCGGTGGGGACTGCGATCACCATGGTCGCGGCGATGAAATAGGCCTGCACCGTCGCCGACATGCCGACATTGTACATGTGGTGCGCCCAGACGATGAAGCCGACGCCGCCGATCGCCACCATCGCATAGGCCATGCCGAGATAGCCGAACACCGGCTTCTTGGAGAAGGTCGCGACGATCTGGCTGATCATGCCGAAGCCCGGCAGGATCAGGATGTAGACTTCGGGATGGCCGAAGAACCAGAACAGGTGCTGGAACAGCAGTGGATCGCCGCCGCCTTCCGGGTTGAAGAAGGTGGTGCCGAAATTACGGTCGGTGAGCAGCATGGTAATGCCGCCGGCGAGCACCGGCAGCGACAGCAGCAACAGGAACACCGTCACCAGGATCGACCATACGAACAGCGGCATCTTGTGCATGGTCATGCCAGGCGCGCGCATGTTGAAAATCGTGGTGATGAAGTTGATGGCGCCGAGGATCGACGATGCGCCGGCGAGATGGACCGAGAGAATGCCGAAATCCATCGCCGGCCCCGGACTGCCATACGTCGACAGCGGCGCATAAAGCGTCCACCCGACCCCAACGCCGTTCGCACCCGGCTCGCCCGGCACGAACATTGAGGTCAGCAGCAGCGCGAAGGAGGCCGGCAAGAGCCAGAACGAAATATTGTTCATGCGCGGGAACGCCATGTCCGGCGCGCCAATCATCAGCGGCACCATCCAGTTGCCGAAGCCGCCGATCATCGCCGGCATGACCATGAAGAAGATCATGATCAGTCCGTGGCCGGTGATGAACACGTTATAGACGTGGTTGTCGGGAAACACCTGCAGGCCCGGATACATCAACTCGGCGCGGATCGCGACCGACATGGCGCCGCCGATCAGGCCGGCGAAGATCGCGAACACGAGGTACATCGTGCCGATGTCCTTGTGGTTCGTCGAGAACAGGAAGCGCCGCCAGCCGTGCGGAATCGCGTGTCCGCCTTCATCACCATGCGCTGCGTGTGCCATCGTATCCATTGCCAGTTCCTTCGTTAGCGACTTTCACGCCGCTTCTAGTCTCGAGTTCTTGGTCCTTCGCGCTCCGCCGCCACGCGTCAACGCACCTGCGGCGCGCTGACCGCGGCAAGGGCGTCTGCCGGAGGCGTGTTGTCGGTTGCATATTTCTGCTTCGCCTGTGCCACCCAGGCTGCGAAATCGGCATCGCTCACCACCCGCACCGCGATCGGCATGAAGGCATGGTCCTTGCCGCACAGTTCAGAGCATTGGCCGTAGAACTTGCCGGTGATGGTCGCCTTGAACCAGGTCTCGTTCAGGCGACCGGGAATGGCGTCGATGCGGACGCCGAAGGACGGCACGGTGAAGGAGTGGATCACGTCGGCACCGGTCACCAGCACATGAACGACCTTATTGACCGGCACGACCATTTCGTTGTCGGCGGTGAGGAGACGCGGCTGGCCGGGCTTGAGGTCCTTGTCCTGAACCATCAGCGAGTCGAATTCGAAACCGCTGTCCGGATAATTGTAGCTCCAGAACCACTGCTTGCCGGTCGCCTTGATGGTGAGGTCGGGCTTGGGCACTTCGAGCTCGGTGAACAGCAGCCGGAACGACGGCACGGCAATGACGGCAAGAATGACAACCGGGACGATGGTCCAGACCACCTCGATCGGCGTGTTGTGGGTGGTGCGCGACGGCGTCGGATTGGCGCGGGCGTTGAAGCGCACGATAACGATCAGCAGCAGCGCGAGAACGAAGGCGGAAATGGCGCCGATGATCCAGAGCAGCATATTATGAAACCAGGCGATCTGCGTCATGACCGGAGTCGCGGCTTCCTGCAGGTCCATCTGCCACGGCGCCGGTTGCCCGAGCTGCGCCAGAGCGACGCCCGAACCCGCCACCACGGCGGCCGTGGCGAGGGTGATGGCGGTCAAATGTGCACGCACCTTCATCTGTCATTCTTCTCCCTGCTTCTGTTTTCGGTCACGGCCACCGGCAGCGAGCGCGGAGACATTACGTCGGCGCAGACCGCAGCAGTGTGACGTCGCCGCTTCGGACGGCAGTTAGGCCTCGGCCCGGCTAGGCCGCGCACCTAGGTCCTTCGCAGGTAGCGACGGGATAGGGGAATCCCGGGTTCTCCAAACCACAAATCCGGCCTTGCCGCAATGCACTCCTCGGCGGCATTTCCGCAGCGGTGCATAGCCGCATCCGACCCCGCCGATCCGCCGGGCTGCGGCAGGTTGCAGCGACCTTCGGACGGCCACAATGGGCTGGTCTGGATCGACCTTGACACGGCAGGTTCACGATGTAGGCAAGCCTGCACACGAGGGGCCGCAAGGGCCGACTGATTCGCGTCATCGGCGCGCCTGCCGGGGCCGCCAGGAAGCGGGTTCGGCGGCCGTCCCCGAAACTGCCGGCTCCCTGAAGACACCCCCACGGAGAGACGTGATCATGGCGATAGTCGACTGCGGATCGCGGTTGCGGCTTTGGCTGCGAACCTTGGCCGCCGCACGCGCCGGTGCCGCCATCCTCGCCGTCGCGGCGTTGGTCGCGGCCACGGCGTTGAGCGGGATATGGACCGGGGCGGCCCATGCCCAGGGCGCCGTGAAATCGGTCCACGGCGACTGGCAGATCCGCTGCGACACTCCGCCCGGCGCCCAAAGCGAACAGTGCGCGCTGATGCAGAGCGTGACGGCCGAGGACCGGCCCAATGTCGGGCTCACCGTGATCGTGCTCAAGACCTCGGATCAGAAGAGCCGGCTGATGCGCGTGGTCGCACCGCTCGGCGTGTTGTTGCCCTCCGGGCTCGGACTCAAGATCGACAATGCCGATGTCGGCCGCGCCGGTTTCGTGCGCTGCCTGCCCAACGGCTGCATCGCCGAAGTGACCATGGACGACAAGCTGATCGGCCAGTTGCGCAACGGCCAGACTTCGACCTTCATCATCTTCCAGACGCCCGAGGAAGGCATCGGCTTCCCGATGAGTTTGAAGGGCTTCGGCGAAGGCTACGATCAGCTGCCGTGATTTTTGCTTGAGCGTCGTGCGCTAGTGTCGCAGGCCACGGCGACGGGTCGCCGTCAATTGCGTGCCCGGCGCTCGCTGGCGTAGCCTTGCCGAAAATCATCGGTGCGGGGAAACGTTCATGCGTGCTGTGCGCACAATTGCGGCTGTTGCGGCCGTGCTTTCTGTTATTGCCGTTGCCCTTCCGCCGCCGGCGCACGGCGACAGTCCCTATCCGACGCGGCCGGTGACGCTGATCGTGCCCTATGCCGCCGGCGGCGTCGCCGATGTCGGCATGCGCATCATCTGCGACCGACTCTCGGACCGGCTGCGCCAGCAATTCGTCGTCGAGAACCGGCCCGGCGCGGGCGGCGTTGTCGCCGCCCAGGCGGGCGCCAGCGCCGCGCCCGACGGCTATACGCTGTTGATGACCGGCAACAACACCGCAATCGCCGAGTCGCTGTTCAAGTCGCTGCCCTATAACGCGCTCACCGATTTCCACTCGGTATCGACCGCCGCCTTCTTCGATCTCCTGATCGTCACGCGCGCGGGCTCGCCGTTGAAATCGGTGCAGGACATCATCGACGCGGCGCGGAAGAATCCGGGCAAGCTCAATATCGGCACCATCACTCCCGGCAGTACGCAAAATCTCGCCGCGGATCTGTTCATCAGCACGGCCGGCGTCAATGCCGCGATCGTGCCGTTCCGCGCCTCGCCCGACATGGCGAGCGCCGTGCTGCGCGGCGATGTCGACGTCGCCTTCGAATTCTATGCCGCGATCAACGGTCTCCTCATCGAAAAGAAAATCGTCGCGCTGGCCTCGACCGGCCGGGAGCGGACCGCCTACCTGCCGCTGGTGCCGACCGCGATCGAAAGCGGACTGCAAGACTTCGAAGTGCAGAGCTGGAACGGGCTGTCGGTTCCCGCGGCCACGCCGGCCAGCGTCGTCGCTACCCTCAATGCCGCCATGAAAGAGATCATCCCGACGCCTTTGGTTCAGGATCGCGCCAAGCAGATGGGCATGGCGATGCACTGGAGCACGCCCGAGGACATGACCGCGCGCCTGAGGGCCGATATCGTCAAATGGGGCGCGGTGATCGAAAAGGCCGGCATCCCCAAGCACGACTGAACTGCGCGATTGTTGCCTCTCGCCGGACGGGCGCGAAGCGCCTATCTATGGGCCACATGGGCCAAGTTTATGGGTGACCGCTAAACCCCGAGAAATGCCCTAAGGGACCATTCCATGACCGATTCCACCATTTCGCTTGTCGACCGCGCCGGCCTCGACCGGCCGCAGCTCGGCAAGATCATTTCGCGCGGCCTTGAAGGCGCCGACGACGGCGAGCTGTTTCTCGAATTCCGGCAGTCCGAAGCGCTGGTCTTCGACAATGGCCGGCTGAAACAGGCGACCTATGACACGTCGCAGGGCTTTGGGCTGCGCGCGGTCAAAGACGAGGCGGTCGGCTATGCGCATGCGTCCGATGTGTCGGAGGCGGCCATCGAGCGCGCCGCCGACGCAGTACGCGCGGTCAAGGGCGGCTATTCCGGAAAATATGCCGAGCCGCCGGCGCGCACCAATGTAAAGCTCTATGGCGAGGAGTCACCGCTCGCCTCTCCCGCTTTCGACGCCAAGGCGCGGCTGCTCGAAAGCATCGACGCCTATGCCCGGGCCAAGGACCCGCGGGTGCGGCAGGTTTCCGCCACGCTCGCCGCCACTTGGCAGGCGGTGGAGATCCTGCGCCCCGACGGCGAGACCTATCGCGACATCCGGCCGCTGGTGCGGTTGAGTGTCTCGGTGGTGGTCGGCGACGGCACGCGACAGGAGACCGGCAGCGACGGTTATGGCGGTCGCGAAGGCTATGAGCGCTTCATCGCCACCGATGCCTGGCAAGGCGCGGTCGACAATGCCGTGCGTCAGGCGTTGATCAATCTCGAGGCGGTTCCCGCCCCTGCCGGCGAAATGGACGTCGTGCTCGGCCCGGGCTGGCCCGGCGTGATGCTGCACGAAGCCGTCGGCCACGGCCTCGAAGGCGATTTCAATCGCAAGAAGACATCTGCTTTCGCAGGCCTGATGGGACAGCGCGTGGCGGCCAAGGGCGTCACCGTGCTCGATGACGGCACCATGGCGCTGCGACGCGGCTCGCTGTCGATCGATGATGAAGGCACGCCGACCAATCGCACCATGCTGATCGAGGACGGCATTCTCGTCGGCTATATGCAGGATCGCCAGAATGCGCGGCTCATGGGCATGAAGCCGACCGGCAATGGCCGGCGCGAGAATTTTGCCAGCGTGCCGATGCCGCGCATGACCAACACCTACATGCTGGCCGGCGCGCACGATCCGCAGGAGATCATCGGCTCGGTGAAGAACGGCATCTATGCCACCTATTTTGGTGGCGGCCAGGTCGACATCACGTCGGGCAAATATGTGTTCCAATGCACCGAGGCCTATCGCATCGAGAACGGCAAGGTCGGCGCGCCGATCAAGGGCGCTATGCTGATCGGCAACGGGCCGACCGACCTGCATCGCGTCTCCATGGTGGGCAACGACCTCAAGCTCGATAACGGCATCGGCACCTGCGGCAAGAACGGCCAAGGCGTGCCCGTCGGGGTTGGCCAACCGACTTTGCGGATCGACCGCATCACCGTCGGCGGAACCGGAGGCTAGATCATCACAAGTTAAGCCTTGTTTGCGACATGATCGCAAGGCGGATTAGCGGCCGATCGGGACAGCGGGAACCGGTTTCAGACACCATCACATTTCTCGGAGCGATTGCGCTGAGCGCGCAAAAGAACGCGTGAGGAGAATCTCTGCCATGCATCGCTGGGTCAAAAGCGTCGCCGATATCGCGGTGATCGTCGCCCTCGTGGTCGCGGCCAAGACGGCCATCGCCGAGCCGTATTACGTGCCGTCAGGTTCCATGGAGCCGACCCTGCAGATCGGCGACGAACTGCTGGCAACCAAATTTCCGTATGGCTACAGCTCCGCTTCCTTGCCGATTTTTGTCACACTGCCGGAATCCAGCCGCATCCTCGGCGCGCTGCCGCACCGCGGCGATGTCGTCGTGTTTCGCTGGCCGGGCGACCGGTCGCAGATCTGGGTCAAGCGCGTCGTCGGCCTGCCCGGCGATCGCATCGAGATGAAGGATGGCCGACTGTGCATCAACGGCGCAGAGGTCGGACTGACGCCTGACGGCATCGGACAGAACGAATCCGAGGACGGCTCACGGGAGCCGGTCGAGCGTTATATCGAGACCCTGCCCGGCGGCCGCGCGCATACGATCTTCAAGCACGCGACGATCGGCCAATTCGACAATATTCCCGAGCTCACGGTGCCCAAGGGGCGTCTCTTTGTCATGGGCGACAATCGCGACAATTCCGCCGACAGCCGCATCCCGCTCGACATGGGCGGCGTCGGGCTATTGCCGGTATCCGACCTGGTCGGCCGCGTCGATGCGCTGGTCGGCTCGTGGGATCTGGCGGCGAAGCACCAGCCGGTCTGGGAATGGCCCGCGGCGCTGCGGCTGTCGCGCTTCTTCACCGCAGTGAAGTAAGCGATCTCACTTGAATCAGTGAGTTAGCGCACCACGCCGGAGACGCAGCAGGGCCGCCGCCGGGGCGGCTTGATCGTGTCTTTCAGATAGCAGCGCGCAGTCGATGTGCCGTAGCCGGGCCGCCGATAGGTCCAGGCCCGGCATTTGTTGTCGCCTTGGCAGGCATCGGCGCAGGCTTTGCCGCTGGCATCGGCCGGCGTCTCGAACGAACGATAATCGCCGCCGTAACGATCGATCGCATATTCGGTCGCGCCGGCTTGCGGCTCGATCACGCCGGCGCCGCGCACGCCTGAGACGCAGCAGCCCGAGGCCACCGGGGCAACCACTTCGCGCTTGAGATAGCACATCGCCGGCGCGCCGGCGGCGGGATAGGAGAAGCTCCAGGACTTGCAATTCTTGTCGCGCTCGCAGCGCGCCGCGCAGACCGCGGGATCGCCGCCCATGACCGAAGCGCTGGCATAGTCACCGCCCGGCCGATCGTAGCCGACCTGCGGCAAAGCCGGCCAAACACTGCCTGCAACAACCGCAAGCAGTGTGGCAAAGCCCGCGATCAGCGTCCGCGTCATCGCGCCACGCTCGTATCCTCAGCAGTCCCCCGCACAGAAGAACGCGTCCTAGCGCAAAAGGCCACTGCTATTTCGCGGCCGGCGCGACATCTCAACTGCGAAAATGCTTCGATAATTTGAGGCCTTGAGCCTGATAATTCGACCCGATGCCCTGGCCATAGAGCTGGTCGGGGCGCGCCAGCATCTTCTCGTAGACCAGCCGGCCGACAATCTGGCCATGCTCGAGGATGAAAGGCACTTCGCGCGACCGCACTTCAAGAACGGCGCGGGAGCCGGTGCCGCCGGCCCCGGCGTAACCAAAACCCGGATCGAAGAAGCCGGCATAATGAACGCGGAATTCGCCGACCAGCGGATCGAACGGCACCATTTCGGCCGCATAATCCGGCGGCACCTGCACGGCCTCGTTCGAGGCCAGGATATAGAATTCATCCGGATCGAGGATCAGGCTCTTGTCGGCGCGCGCGACGATCGGCTCCCAGAAATCGGCGACCTCGTAGGCGCCGCGGCGCTCGACTTCGATGACGGCGGTGTGACGCTTGGCGCGATAGCCGACAACGCCATCGGCATGACCGGTACCGCGGCCGTCGCCATGACCGTTGCCGCGCTGATGCGGCACGCCCGACAGGTCGATGCTGACGGCAACGCCATCGCCCATCACCGCTTCGGTACGATCGACCAGCCGCTCGCTGGCGTGCAGCGCGCGCAAGGCATCGGCGCCAAGCGACGCCGCGCCGCGGCGCAACCGCAATTGCGACAGCCGCGAGCCCTCGCGCACCAGCACCGGAAAAGTCTTCGGGCTGATCTCCGCATAAAGCGGACCATGATAACCGCCGGCGATCCGGTCGAAGCCGCGCGTCTCGTCGGCGATGACGCGGGTAAAGACGTCGAGCCGGCCGGTCGAGCTTTTCGGATTGGCCGCAGCAGCAATGTCAGCCGGCAAAGCCAGGCTTTCGATCAGCGGCACGATATAGACGCAGCCGGTCTCCAGCACCGCGCCGCCGGCAAGCGAGAATTCGTGCAGCTTCAGTTCGGCGATGCGTTGCGCGACCGTGGTGCCGGGACCGGGCAGAAAGCTCGCGCGCACCCGGTAGGCGATGGCGCCGAGCCGCAAATCGAGGCTCGCCGGCTGGATCTGATCGGGCGCGAATGGATAAAGCGGACGAATCCCGCCGGCCTCCGCCAGCGCCGCAATCATGCGGTCGGGAAGGATGCCTTCGGTGGAAGGGTTCGCTGCGGACGCCACGGGAAGCGATCTAACCCGACACCCGGTTTGACGCCAAGGAGCGTGGGGTCTATACAGCGGCTTATCCCGTGGTCATTTGAGCCGGCCGGCTTGCAAGCCACGTAAAATAAGTTGCTAAAAGGCCGGGGACGTGTGTGCCCGGCCGAGGATTTTCCTCCTGGCCGGGTTTTTGTTTTAGGCCGATACGGCATTCGGCCAAGGAGCAACACATGTCCGCGTCCGCACCAAAAAACTACCGCCCGGAAACCCGCCTGGTTCAATCGGGAACATTGCGCTCGCCGTTCGGCGAGACTTCGGAAGCGCTGTTCCTCACCCAGGGTTACGTCTACGACAACTCCGCCCAGGCCGAGGCGCGCTTCAAGAACGAAGACCCGGGCTATCAATATTCACGTTTCGCCAATCCGACCGTCGACATGTTCGAGCGCCGCATGGCTGCCTTCGAAGGGGCAGAGGCCGCGCGCGCGACTGCGACGGGCATGGCGGCCGTGACGCTCGCGCTGGTCGGACAGGTGAAGGCCGGCGATCACGTCGTCGCCTCGAGGGCGATGTTCGGCTCCTGTCTTTACATCGTCGAGGATTATCTGCCGCGCTTCGGCGTCACCTCGACGCTGGTCGACGGCTGCAACCTCGACGCTTGGCGCGCGGCGGTGCGGCCGAACACCAAGACGTTCTTTCTGGAGAGCCCGACCAATCCGGCGCTCGAAGTCATCGACATCGCCGAAGTGGCCAAGATCGCGCATGCAGCCGGCGCGACGCTCGTCGTCGACAACGTGTTCGCGACGCCGCTGTTTCAGTCGCCGCTCGCGCTCGGCGCCGACTGCGTGGTCTATTCGGCGACCAAACATATCGACGGCCAGGGCCGCTGCCTCGGCGGCATCGTGCTCGGCTCGGAGAAATTCATCCTGGACAATATCCATACGCTGTTGCGCCAGACCGGTCCGTCAATGTCGCCGTTCAATGCCTGGGTGCTGCTGAAGGGACTTGAGACGCTCGCGGTGCGCGTGCGCCGGCAGACCGATAGCGCGGCGACGCTCGCCGTCGCGCTCGCCGAGCATCCGAAGATTTCGCGGCTGATCTATCCGGGCCGGCCCGATCATCCGCAGGCCGCGGTGGCGCAAAAGCAGATGAAAGGCGGCTCGACCCTGGTCGCGTTCGAGATCGACGGCGGCAAAGCGGGAGCGTTCCGCTTTCAGGACGCGCTGAAACTGATCCGCATCAGCAACAATCTCGGCGACGCCAAGAGCCTGATCACGCATCCGGCGACGACCACGCATCAGCGGCTCAAGCCCGAACAACGGGCCGAGCTCGGCATCAGCGACGGGCTGGTGCGCGTCTCGGTCGGCCTCGAACATCCCGACGATATCGTGGAAGACGTGCTCGCAGCGCTGGAAGCGGTGTGATCGTCATCGCGCCGGGGCCGCGGCCGAGGCGATCGGCCGCGTCGCGGCTTCAGCGATGGCGCCGGCAAGGAGCTTGGCAACGCAGCCATAGCCCCAGTCGTTCATGTGCAGATGATCGGGCGCCGTGAACGTCTCGAAGGAGATGTGCTGCACTTCGTTCCAATTGCGCATGACCGCGAAGCGCTCGAACAGATCGACATTCTCCGCCTTGGCGGCGAGCTCGATCTGATCTTCCATGCCGTCGACCTCGCTCTTGGCGAGCACGGCCGGCGTATATTGCATATCCATCAGCATCACGTCGGCGTTGATCGCCTTGAGCCGCTCGATGCCGTCGCGCAAGAGCTGGGCATGCCGTTCAAGCGAGCGATCGCGCAGCACCGAATTGGTGCCGACCTGCCAGATCACCAGCGTCGGATTTGCAGCGACGACGTCCGAGGCGAACCGCGCCATCATATTGTCGGTCTCCTCGCCGTTGACGCCGCGATTGATCACCGTGATGTCGTGACCGGGAAACCGCTCGCGCAAATCGATCGCGAGTTGGTTTGGATAATTGGCGTTGATCGAACTGGCGCCGGCGCCTGCCGTCGACGACGAACCGATGGCGACGATCGTGAGCGGTGCGCCGCTGGCGAGACGGCGCATCACATGCAGCAGCGGACGATCCAAACGGGTGATGGAAGCCGGCGCGCGGCAAGCCGTCGGCGCCGCTGCTGCCGGCGGCGTGCCATTTGCCGCCACGGCAGGAACGGCGGCCGGCGATGCGCCAAGTGCGGCAGCCGGCACGACATGCGCGGCGTCTGGTGCGACAAAATGCGCAGGCGGCTGAAACTGTGCCTGGACCTGTGCTCGCGCGGATGTGTGCAGTGCAGCAGGTTGCAGTGCAAAAAAAGCGAGCGCCGCCGCAGCCCGCGTCCAGCAGGGGAGTTTTGTTTGTTTGTCGGGGGACATCAGCGCGTTATTTGCATTCTCACGGCGTCGAGATGAGCAGCATTAACAATCTGCGACGCCAGGGCCCGGGCAATGCATTCGTGAACACGTCGGGCCATATCATATTTCTTGGTAGCGGTATAGAGGTCGAAGGTCCCCGCATCATTCCAGTAATGCATGATCGCGAGACGATCGAACAAAAGCGCGCCGCGCTGCTGCGCGACCCAGTGCATGACATCGGCGTAGGTGGAAACGTCGAGCATGGATTCGGTGCGCGGGCTGTACTGCATGTTCATCAGGATCACGTCGGCATCGGCGGCCTGGATTTGCGAGACGCCCTGATCGAGGCTGTTGCGAAAATCGTCGGGCTCGACGCCGCTCAGCGCATCCGATGTGCCGGCCTGCCAGATCACGAGCGACGGCTTGTCGTCGGCGAGAATCTTCGCCAATCCCGCGGCCATTGCCGCTGTTGTTGCGCGCGGCTGAACATGCGCGGTGACCTTGACGTCGACGCCGGACAGATCGTGGGTCAGCCTGTCCTGCAGCTGCGCCGGATAAGCGAAATGCGCACCGTCGGGTCCGGCGATCGAGGATGAGCCGGTGCCGATCACGCTGATGTCGAGACGGTGCTTGGTCTTCACTTCCGCGGTCACGCGCGGCAATTCGATATCGCTTTCGAGGAAGGACTGCGGCACGTCGCATTCCTCCGGCGGCGGATCCGCGCGCGCGGCGCCGCCGGACGCGGCGGCCAAAGCAACGCCGGCGAGCGCGCTCGCGGCGAGAATTGCGACAACAAACCTCATGCCCCGCCTCCCGCGAGGTCGGCGTCCGGTGTCTTGACGCGCGATGTGGGGCTTCGCCCTTCTATGTATTTGTACCACGATATCAGTCTCGCTGTCGCAATCATGATCAGGATGCCGGCAAGGCTGGTCAGACTCTGAACGACCGGCCCGCCGGACCACTCACTGATGATGAATTGTCCGGCGAAGGCCAAGAATACGCCAAGACAGAAAATTTCCAATGAATGCTGGCCGCAGACGATCGCCGGCTGCAGGAAGGGCGATTTCAGCCCGGGCCAATCGCGCGGGATGAAACGCACCGTCACCGCGGCCAAAGCGAGAAAATGCGCAAAGCGCAGCACGTCCAGATTGGTCTTGTCGATCGGATACATCCAATCGCTTAACCATTGCGGCACGAAGCGCGCCAGCGGCTCGATATACCAGGTCAACGTGATGGCGAAGGCGAAG
>Ga0335069_10008495_pt1 | contig 14699 bp, 11 predicted proteins | sample Lox_Sample_11_FD_206714 | JGI IMG/M metagenome (GOLD analysis project Ga0335069, IMG submission 206714) | Soil microbial communities from Loxahatchee National Wildlife Refuge, Florida, United States - Lox_Sample_1.1 | ecosystem: Environmental > Terrestrial > Soil > Wetlands | place: USA... | reverse complement strand
GTTGTCGGGCGATACCACAATCGAGAAGGGCGAGCCGTCCTTGGGAATTTGATACTGGCGCGCCACCTTGCGGGCTTGCGTATCGATCAGGAACAGCGAATTGGGCTTGGCGCCAACCAGCAGATATTCTTTGGCCGACGCGTGTTGGGGTATTGCCACCGACGCCCCCAAGGCAAACAGCATCGCGGTCACGACCGCGCGAATTGCGGCTGTCTTCATCTTGTAGCCTCACTTCTTCGGATAGACGGTTTGCAGGTTGCGCCAGTCGCGCGACGCCGATGGCGAACCGTCGTTGAACTTGGGATAGGTAACCATGGTGTCGGGCACCTGCGCCGGCCACCAGCATGGATCAGTACATCCGTATAGATCGGCCTCCATCGGCTGGCACAGCGACGCCACCCCGCCGAGTCCGTCGACTTCCCATCCCGGGTCGAACACTGCCGTACATCCCGCGACGACCTTGGGCTCCATCGCCCTCACTTCGCTGATCGCGCCCGCGTCGGCAGCCTGCTCGATCCGTCTTGCTGTCAGATTGATCGACTTCAGGTGTTTCATGGCAAACCTCGCATTTCAGAGTATCGTCCCGCATCAATGTAGTGTTCGAAGAAGGTCGGACTGTGATTGGCAATCGTGGCGTAGGCGCCGATCGCGAATTCCACCCACTCACGTAGAAGGATGCAGTAGTGATAGGAGGGATGGAACACGTCGCCGAAGCGCCGATAGCGCTCGTGATAACATCCGCCGGAGCACAGGCCGCGGATGTAGCAACGCTCGCAGTCGGAACCGGTGAGATCGCGAGCGCGCTCCAGAAACGCCCTCAAGCGCGAGCGATCGATGCCGTCGGCAAGATTGCCGAAGGCTGGAAGGTCCGAGCCGGTAAAGCGATGGCACAGATTGAGCTTGCCTTCGTGATCAACTGCAAGTAGCGCGGCGCCGGCGCCGCACGGGAGCGACTTGTGCGTCCCGCGATGCAGATCGCCCATCAGATGATGGATGTTGGAGAAGCCGATGAAGCGCCCCGATAGCGCGGCGTCGCGATAGCGTTCGCCAAGCCGCACCATTCCGGCGAAAGCTTTCTGCATTTGTTCGGCGCTGAGCCCGTAATGTGCGTCGTCCGCTGCAGTCACAGGCGCGAACCCAACTTCGGCAAATCCCAGGTCGTACTTCAGATGATCGAATATGGTCTCGACGTCGGTAACACCCGAAGCGAGCGTAACGCGCGCGCCGACGGGTTTTGACTTGTAGCGCGCCAGCGTCGCGATCACGTTGCGCGCGACCATTTCGTAGGTTCCCTTGCCGCCGACGGTTCTGCGGTTCAGGTCGTGGAACTCCGGCGGACCGTCGATGCTGACAGTGATGCCGAAGCGATGCGCGTCGAGATAGTCGGCAGTGTCGTCGTCCAGCAGAATCCCATTGGTGGTGAGCGAGAAGTTGGGCTCACGGCCGATCTCTCCGCATCGTCGCTCGGCGTACTCGACAACCTGCCGGATGAGGGGCAGATTGGTGAGCGGCTCGCCGCCAAACAATACGATATTCAAAAGAATCCCACCGCCGCTCTGCGTTAGAAAAAGCTCGATGGCTGCCGCTGCGGTTTCGAAATCCATGCGACTGGCGCGCGCAGGATTGGCAAGGTCTTCCTTGTAGCAGTAGGTGCAGCTCAGGTTGCATCCGGTCGTTACGTTGAGGACCAGAGTGTTAAGTGGGAGTTGCGAGATGGCCGGGAGTTCGCGCGTGCGTCCAGGCTCTCCGTTGGCCACGATTCCGAGCATGCAGAGTTCGTTCAGAGCGGCGCGCAGTTCCTCGCCTGTCACGCCGTCGGCAGCGACTATCTGATCTTCGGTACTGGGTCCGCGCTCACGCAGCAGATCGATGATACGAGCGGAGACGGCGTCAGCCTCAAACAGCGAGGTGGTGGAGGCGAGCAGAATGAGCCTGCGGTCCTCGACGCGAACCTCGTGAAAATTAGCTTCGGCCAGCTGCAAAGTCGACATCGATCGATCTCGTGCCGCCGCGCCTAGCGAAGCGGGGCATCCACCCATCGTTGTACCGTCACGACCAGATGGCCGGTGGCTTTGAGCGCGTCGGCGCTGCTGCCTAGGGTCGCGACGACTTTAAGGTTGCCGGTGTTGTCGGTGCCAAAGCGTCGGGCAGGATTGGGACCAGCGCCCGCCGGCGTGAATGTTCCGTTGTCGTCGATCTGTCCGGCGAACTTCACGTCCTGAAGGTCAGCGGCGACCTCGTCGAACGGCTCGACCGACCACTTGGCCGGAATCGTTCCGATACGCACCTCGTTGGCGCCGCCGGGTTTCCCGTCGGCCCCGTAGAGATAACCGATCGCCTCGAACTGCGCGATCACCGGCGGCAACGGCCCGCCGTTGCCGCCGACCCGGGCGATCGCGTAGTCAGGCTCGATCCGCACCGAGTCAACTTTGCTGTAACTTCTGAGGAGCGCAGCACCGCGCGCGTTGCCTACCGCGACATCGTGGAGGCCGTCGGCATCAGCGCCGGCCTCTGCAACTACGACCGCCTCGTCGGAAGTGTTGCTAACCGTCTGAACGATCTTGATACCGTTGCCGAGGCTGATGTCGCCTGAAAGGTTCGTGCCGACGATCGTGAGCTGGGTCTGAGAGCCAGCGCGGATCGCGCTCGGTTGAACGGCGAGCACCCGCGATTCACCGGCGACCACGCGGACGGCGCTGATGTCGCCGCCCACCTCTTCACTGCCGCGATAGAACCACCGTCCATTCATCGACTGACCGTCCGCTGCGACTGCCAACACCTGGCGCACATCCTTGCCCGCCAGCGTGGTTGCGCCGCGCCATTCGTAGCCGGTGTAGACTAGTGCAGCGCCGTCGCCCTCGGCGGTTTTTCCGTCGGCGAATTTAAGGGTCCATCGGACCGTGTAGCGATCCTCGCCGCTCTTGGCGACGGTCAGCGTGCCGGCGTAATCGCCGACGCCCGGCTGATGTCCGTATACCCGCCAGTTACCGGACAGGTCGGCTGTATGGTGCTGCCGCCAGTTCGTCCACGCGGTGGTGCTGAACGGATAGCGCTGGGCGAGGTCCTTGTAGATCCGGGCGCTCGAGATCTTCCACCACTCGATGCTGCGCAATCGGGAATGATACTCGAGGCTGGGGTATTGCCCCTCATGGAAGTTGATCAGCTTGAGCCACTCGGGCGCGTCGCGGCGGTCGAGAGCGGCGCGCGCATATGAATGGCAAGAACCACATATCAGCGCCAACTCCTCGTTCGGGGGATTCTCCATGTGATTGGGGCGCTGTTCGATTATGTAGCGAAAGGGGGCAGTCTCTTCCGGCGCTAGCCCCTGGCTGTCGGCCAGATGCTTAATCATCGCGGCCTGCTGATCTGCCGTCAGCACGACGCGTCCAAAACGCTGCATCCGGTTCAAAATGAGCTCCCATCCCTCGGGCGTTGCTCTGATTTCCGAGATGCGCACGTAACTGCCGTCGGGCCGCTTGACGTGGCAACTCACGCACTGCTGCTGGATGATCTGCTCGGGCGTGCGTGCCACATTGACCGCCCCCGCACTGCCACCGATTAGCATAAGCAGCCCCATCAGCACCGGGATTCGCCGCGCTCTCGCTCGTACAACTGACACTTGCATTGACCGCCGTACCTCGCTCGCTTTGCGCCGACGCTCCACGATCACCGGAGGCGCCAGCCGTATCTTGTTAACGCCGATAATCACGGAGGCAGGCGCTCAACACCGGAGGCGCCCCTCCTGTATGATCAGTTTCCACCTTTCAGGAACGTGAAATTGTATTGAAACTGCGCAAGAAAGATGCTTTTTCCCTTGAAGCCGCCGCCGGCGTAGGAACTGTACTTGTCGTTGCCCAGAATGCCGATGTACTGCAGCATCAGTGAGTACTTGCTCGTCCACGGCGGCGTAAGCACGACGTTCGGAAACAACAGGAACGTGGAGCCGTCGGGATTGTAAATTCCGGTCAGCGAGGGTACTACCGCTCCCCAGTAGAAGGAATCGGACACATTGAGCAGCAGATTCTCCTCGTTGTGGCGCCAACCCTCCGACGTAAACGTGTACACCATGGTCTTCGCCGGACTCAGGATGGTGTAGTTGTTCCATTCCAAATTTGTCGTGAGCGCACCGGTGTGCGAGATCCACGGCGCGTAATAGTTGTCGAGGTCCAGAGCCACCAGCGTGTTGATGGTGCTCGAGTACTGCACTCCGGTATTGTTGCGCAGGTCCTGGCTGGAGAACGGAGTGCGATCCTGCCACACGCCCTCGGTTCGCACCACCAACGGCAAATCCTTTAAAATGCCGGGCAGATAGAGGGGTCGGTTGGCGGTCACGCCGATGTCGTTCAACTGCGGATAGCGCGCGATAAGGTTTTGCGTCGGCGTGGGGCTGGTAGGACTCCCGGTCAGGTAATACATTGGGAGGTACTGATGGCCGTGCCAGTAGAGCGCCGTTATCTCGGTGTTAAATGCCACGGTATGCAGACGGATGCCACCCTGTGACGCGCCCAGATTGTTATCCGGCAGGGCGAAGTTGTCGGAGGTCAGCGTGCTAGGGTCAAAGTTGACCAGTTGCGGCCAATCGGGGTTTGGCCCGAACGCCGGAGCGACAACGGGATTGAACCAGGTCGAGAAACGGCCACCGACTCCGGGTGGGACCAGGCTAACCGAGCCGCCGCGAAGGTTCTGACCAGCGAACATGTCGATGCCCGGATAGTCACGTGGCGAGTTAGTGTAGATCGGCTGGAAGGGCGGCGCGTAAATGCCCTCGATGAAGTTGCTGTTGAAGATCTTCGCGTCGGGCAGGCTCAAGATCGGATGGATCATGTAGAGCGGAAGCCGCGACTGCTCGAGGTTGGCGAAACCGAAATTCCACTCGAAATCCTGCGGATTGACCACGTCGCCGACGCGGAACGCAATCGATTCGCCCCAGGTGACAATCTGGCGGCCGATGAACAGCGTCAGGGGCCCCTCTTTGTGTTTCCACCATGCATCGCGGACCGTGTACTGGTTGTACAACTGGCCCAGCCCGTTCCCCTCTTCGTAATCGTAGCGAGGCTCGTAAACGCCCCACCAACGCAGGAAGAACTGATTGTCGTCAGTCGGCTTGTAATTGATATCGAGCTGGAACCAGTTACGCTCGACCGCCAGCGAATTCTTACTGTTGCTGACGTTGTAGCCATTCGCTTGTTCCATCGACTGGAGTCCCGACAAGTTCTCCGAGTTCACCCACATCCCGCTCGTATTCGAGTACAAACCGGTGATGGAAAGTCCTTTGGACCAGGGAGTCTCGCTCAAGTCGAGGATCGGCGTCTGGCCGCCCGTCGTGACCCTGCTGAAGCCATCGTACAATAGCGAGGCGGCCGGGCGGGTGGCCTCTTCAGCCTTCAGTGGAAGTGGACGTACGCAGAACGCGACCCCCAAAGCGAACAACGCCGAGAGCACGAATAACCGCCCCGTTTTCTGCTGGCTCATATCTCCCTCCTCGTTCCCGCCGCTTGACTCACGGTGCCCACGGTAAGGGGCTCAAACTCGCGCGAATGCGCCAAGCCTCCAAAAATGAATCGCGGCCGCATCCAGGCGATGAAAGCCGGCAGGATTAGAACCCCAACGATCATGTTGGTGAACATCAGGATGATGAGCAGGATGCTCATCTCGCTGTGGAACAGCGTCGGCGAAAATACCCACGGCACCATTCCGCCCACGATGGTTGCGAAAGTCATGAAAACCGCCGCGCCGGTGCCGTAGAGTGCGGTGGTGATTGCGCTGTCGAGCGGGGCTCCGGCGGAGCACTCGTCGAGGATGCGCGAAACCGTGTAGATGCCGTAATCGACTCCGAGGCCGATACCAAGGGAGATTACGGGGATGGTGTCGATGGTGATGCCGATGTTGAACAGCCGCATATAGATGAAGGCGCCGAAGTTGGCGGCGATGCACGAGACCACAAACAGCGTGCCCGCCAGCACCGAGCGGTAGGTAATCGCGCAAAAGATAAAAACCACGCCGAGGACGAAGGTGATGTTGATAAAGTCGAGCTGGTAGAGGACATCGTTGGCCGCGGCAAACAGCCCGCCCGGGCCGCCCATGTACTTCACGTCAACCAGTTTGAACGCAGGATCCCACCCTTCACGATGAGCGCGGAACTCATCGAGCCGACCCTGCACCGCCTTCAGCGAATCGTAGGTGTGGTCGGTCAGGTAGACGCGCAGGATCATGTCGTCAAAAGTGTCTGACAGCCATTGGTCGGATTCGTTTGGCGCGCTGCTGCTCTCGAACAAGGCGTACAGCCCGCCCGCGTCCAGCACCGTGCTCGGAATTCCTGAATACTTCGGCTCCGAGTAATGGAACATCTGGTTGTACGGCTCGATTACGCCGGCAGCGATCGAAGCCACCTGGGTAACGTGCGGATCGCCGAGCAGGAAATAACCGAGGTCGCGCTGTGAGCGCAGGATGTCGGGATCGAGCACCGATGGAATCTGCCCTTGGATCGCTTCGGGCTTCTTGGCCGCCATGATCACCCAGGCTTCATCCAGCGGGAATGTCTCGCCGACCGCACGCATGTCCTTATTGACCTTGGCGCCCTGACGGTATAGCGGCGTGCCTGGACTCGTGTAACCGACCTTGGCGCGTAGCCCGGATGAAATCCCCCACAAGATGAACACTCCCACCGCGACCATCGCGAACTCGCGCGCGGGTCCGGCGGTGGTCGGGAAAGCCACCAGCCTGTCGGCCACCCGCTTAATCCACGTCACGAATCGACTCTGTTTCGCCTTCGTCGGTTTTTCCTGGGGCGTCGGCAGGTAGCTCATCAGGATGGGCTGGAAGATGAAGACCATCGTCAGGCTGCCGGCCAGCCATACCGAGCCCGCCAGCGCAAGGTGCTGGAGGACGGGGATGCCGCCAAAGGAGATGAAGATGATCCCGGCGATATCGGCGAAAATCGAAAGCAGGCCCGGCGGCAACATGTCGGTAGTGGTGGTCGCGATCGCCTTGAACTTGTCGCGCCCGAGGCGATCCAATTCGTTGTAATAGCGCCCCTGCCACTGGATGCCGTGGCTCATATCGCGCGCAGTCAAAATAAACGGGACCACCAGCATCACCGGGTCGAACGTGTAGTTGAAGAGCCCGACGAAACCCAGGCCCCACAGTGCGGACAGCGAGCCGGTGATGATCGGAGTCCACCAGGTGCTGCGTTCGCCGAGACACACGTACAGAATCACGACCATCGCAAGCACCGACGCAAAGAAGATCGACGCGATAGCCGGCATGTAGTAGTAACCGTAGCCGCGGACTATCGGTTCGCCGACCACATAAATGGTCGTGTCGGCATCCTGGTACTTGTTAGTCAGCTCGCGTGTCCGATTGAACAGCGTGCGGTAGTCGAGCACCCCTTCATAGAAGGACGCGGTAATCAGCGCCGATCGGGCGTTTGGACTGACCAGGTTGCGCAACTCGCGGCGATGGCCGAAGACCAGTTTCTTGAGCTCCTGGACGCCCTCCTCGGTGGCAGGCACCTTGGGATACATGTAGGGCTGCGACTTCAGGAAACCGGGCAGAGCCGCGGCGTAAGTCACCCGATAGGAGGCAAGCGAGCGGATTGACTGATGGTTGACCGCGGGAAACTTGTCGAGCTCGAAAGTGAGGTCCTGGATAATCTTGAGGGTCTTGGCGTTGAAGATGTCGCCGCGGTTAACCTGAACCATGAAGGTCAGGGTCTGCGCGCCGCCGTAGCGCTCGAACTGGTGATAAAGCTCGACGTTGGGATGACTGCGCGGAAAGAAGTCCACGAAACTGGTGGCCACCGTGACGCGGCTCGCGCAGTAGCCCATCCACGCCGATATTGCGAGCAACACGACGCCGATCGGCGCGCGGTACTTAAGTATTTTGTCGCCGATCATCTGATCCCCACGTGCTCCCAGTTCTTGCCGCCGTCGGTTGAGCGCAGAATCGCGCCGTCGTCTCCAACCGCCAGCGCAGTTTGATTGGCCACCGCCACCTCGACCAATGTCGAGAAGGTCGGCCGCGTGTTGATGGTGCTGGCGACTGAACCGTTGAGGCGAAGCGAGAGCACGACGCCATCGGATCCCACCAGCCACAGGCTGTCCGGCCCGATATCGCCGCCGTAGACTGGAACGTCAACCGGGGAGTTCACGGGATGCCAGGTGATCCCGCCGTCCTCGGTGCCGACGATTTTGCCGCCCTGCCCTGCAACCCAACCGCGACGTGCGTCGGCAAAGCTTGTGTGCAGGTAGGCGGGGGCACGAAAATCGGTGCGGTTGCCACCCGTCTGCATCGCCCACGTGATCCCGCCGTCGCTGGTGTGAGCCACCGCAGAGAATTCGCCGACTGCCCAGCCGTTGGTGGCGTCACCGAAGGCGGCATCGAAGAAGGTGATGCCGTTTTTCATCACCTGCCCGTGCCATTGGCGCCCGCCATCGTAGGTCCACAGCAGATTTCCATCAGCACCGGCCGCTACAACGTGCGAGGCGTCTATCGGAATGGTGCGGAATAGATGAGCTTTGACACCGCTCGTCTGCGGGGTCCAAGTCGCGCCCCCGTCTTCCGAATGGAGGATCAGTCCGTCTTCGCCGCTGATCCATCCGTAAACACCGTCGGGAGCGAAGCGGATGCTATATAAATCGTACCATGAATGATCGCCGCGCCGCGCGAGCGCGCGACGGGCCCAAGTCAGCCCTCCGTCAGTAGAAGACAGCAGCGCGCCGTTCTTGCCGACGACCCACCAGCGGTCGCCACCGAGATGAGCCACGCTGAAAAACATGTCCCACGGCGTAACCTCGGAGTGATCGGATGGCGATGCGCTCCATGGTGTGCTTACGACCAGCGAAAGGAACGCAACCGCGACGAGCACACCTCCGAGGGCGGGGAGGGCCTTTACTCCTCCGACGACATAACTAACAAGCGAGTTTCGCACCGTGCGTTCTCCCGATCTCGGCTCTCGCGCCGTTTACTGCATAATCTTCGCGAGACCCTCGGGCAGCGCCCATCGGGTCGCGTCACCGTAGCCCGCGCCGTCGCATTCGCTGTCGGTACAACCCTTGAGACCGATGAACACCGTGACGTGACGATCCTGGAAGTTAACCGCGAACGCGGTATTGTTGCCGGAGATCTGAAGCACTTGGGCTGTGGGATCCCCCGGCATCGAACTTGGGGTTAGAAAGACGGCCACCCACTTGTAGAGATTGCCCGAGGCGTCGTAGAGGTCCATCGCCAACGGAAAATAGTTTTCCTTGTCGACGTATATGACGCGGTCGCCGTAGCAATAGCCGTTGGAATGCTGGGGAAGGCGCTTCAATGAGATCGCGTACACGTCGCGTACTTCCCAGTCGCCGGAGCTTGTCCTGAGCATAGGAACGATGCTTTTGCCGCCTGGGTAGTAATAGTCCTCTGCCACGCTGGTCGCCGTTCCGCACTTCTGGAAGCTGGCGGGATTGGCGTGCGTCAACGCGATCAGTTTCCTCTCGCCGAGGTATTCGATTTTGAAAAGCTGCGGCAGTCCCGGAGGACCCTCGAACGAGTCATCGAACGTGAGATCGGTGCCAAACATCGGCGCGCATCGCGCAGACTGTGACAAGCGCAGGCTCCGGCGCAACGTCGGCACGAACTCGTAAAGTTGCGGCTCGTCCGCAGGATCCTGGGTAAGCATGTTGAGCGTGGTCAAGTACTTGCCCGCTTCCGGTGCGGTCTGCAGGCCGAATGCCACGTAGTAGTAGGGGCCGGCGTGCGAGTCGGTGGATTGGTAGCCCGGGTCAGTGACGCCGGAAAGCTGCGAATATACCAGTGTCGTATCGGCGGTGCGCGTCATATTGCCATACTGGTCGAGGATGTAGGAGCAATTCGCGGCGGCCTCGACGCGCGGGTGGTACCGATACCAGAGGTCCCAGAATATCCTCTGGCCGGTTAGATCCTTGTCGCCGCTGAGCGGATCGGGGAACGGCAGCCCGCCCTGATAGTTCTCGGTTACGTAGCCGCCGTCGGAGGTCGGCACCAGCTTCGCCTGTCCGGCGTACTTTTTCGTGGCAGCGCTATAAAAGCTGGGCAGCGGCATCGACTTTGGAGCGGCGAGTTTCAGTTCGGTGCCAGCAGGGAAATGGAAGAAATGATCGCCACGCCAGACGGCCTTCATCCCCTCCGACATGTATTGTTGATATTTCTCCCAATTGGACTGGTTGATCGTGACGTTCACGGGAACTTCGGTGCTGGCGGAAGCCTGGTCTGCACCGCGGGCTTTGCCCGCAAAGCTCAGCGCCAAGCCGATGGCCGCGCAGCAAGCTACGGCACGTAGCGGCCTGGGTGTCGACGCGCCGCGTTTTTGACCTCTGGCAAATAGGGATTGTGTGGATGGCACGATCTGCTCCTTTTTGATACACGATTTAGTCGATCGAAATAATCGAATAAACCGACACGGTTGCGTTTGTTAACGAAAAGATGGAGATGATGCAAGAGCCCTTTGTAAAAAAAATTCAAAAAGGGCGACAAATTCAAATCGTAAACGGGCTGATATGAGCCCTAATTGGGTGAAAGAGATGAACAGTAATTTGGTTCTCTACGAATCTGCGGATCGTATCGCGACCATCATGTTGAATCGTCCCGACAAGCTTAATGCACTCTCCAATGGTTTGGTCGCCGAGCTGCGCGACGCGCTACGCAGGTTTGAAGCGAGCGAAGACAGAGTCGCCATTTTGACCGCGGCGGGAGACCGCGCCTTCTCAGCAGGCGCCGATTTGCGCGACCCACCAAGAGATCCCGAACTGTGGGAGTGTATGCCCGGCGTGGGCGTGCCGATGACCAAGCCGACCATCGCGGTCGTAGCAGGACATTGTGTGGGCGGCGCGTGCTGTCTGGTCGAGTTCTGCACGCTCGCGATTGCCGCCGAGAATGCGGAGTTTTCTTATCCTGAGGCGCAAGTCGGATTTTGCGGAGGCCTGATCGCCGGGCTCGCAGTTCGCATTCCGTACAAGGTCGCGATGGAATTGATGTTGACCGGAAGACACATGACGTCTCAGCGCGCGTACGAGGTCGGCATGGTCAATGCAGTCGTCCCGCTTGCTGATCGCATGACAGTTGCCCGAGAGTATGCGCGCGGCCTCGCGGATAGCGCGCCACTGGTTATCGAGCTACTCGAAACGTTCACTCGCGAGTCGCTGCTGCCACGCGGTCCGTCGGAGGTTCAGGGCATCGCGCGGCGCAATCTGCTCAAGGTGTCGCGCTCCGAGGACGCACGCGAGGGCGCTCGCGCATTCGCGGAAAAACGCGGGCCGCGATTTACAGGCCGCTGATCCGGCGACAGCGCCGTCATCGACGGGGCGGCGAGTCCTTTCATTTTGTCGCCGGGGGAAAACAGGGCGACTCTCCGGAGCAATGCATCCCCATCGAAGGATGCATTCGCGTCCGCTGCGATCAGCGATCCCAATGCACTTTGAGTAGCGCCGCAATCAGGAAATCGCGAAACAGCACCACGCGTGCAGGCTCCAGCCGCCGCGACGGCCACACCACGCTTACCGGTACCGGGGGCGAGGAATATTGCGGCAGGATGCGCACCAGCCCGTCGGTCAATCCCGGAAATCTGGGTATGAATCCGATACCGAGGCCAAGCCGTATCGCCTCGCACGCCGCCGTCAGATCGTCGACCACAAGCATCCCACTGACCTTGACTGATTCTCTCCGATTGTTTTTCAGGAGGTTCCACACTGCGCCGCCGCCCTCGCTCGGTTCCGGGCGCTGAATCACAACACAGTCGTGCTCGGCCAATTCGCGAAGTGATCCAGGATTTCCGCGGCGTCGCAGGTAATGCTGACTCGCGCATAGGCCGGATACCTGAGTGCCGATGCGCCGCGCGATCAACGACGATGATCGGAGGCGTCCGGATCGGAGCGCAAGGTCGAAGCCTTCTTCCACCAAGTCAACGACGCGGGCCGTGAGCGACAACTCGATCCTGATTTTCGGATGACAGGCGCCAAACTCGCTGATGATACGCACCAGGAGCAGCCCGCCGAGATCAGGCGCGGTGAGCCGGACAAGCCCTTGCGGTTCTCGGTTCATCCCGGCGACGATTCCGCTCGCCTCTTCGAGATGTCCCAGCGCGCCACGAATGCTGTCGAAGTAGGTTCGACCGGCAGCGGTCGGGCTGAGTTTTCGTGTAGTTCGCTGTAGCAGCCGAACACCCAAAGTGTTTTCGAGGTCCTGCAATGCTCGGCTTACCATCGACTTGCTGATTCCGAGCGACCGCGCGGCGGCGGTGAAACCTCCGCGCTCCACGATCGCTGCAAACATTTTGATCTGATTGAGATCCATTGTTCCTATATTGCAACAGATTATCGTTTTTGGCGATATTGTTTTGGAGGGACGGAACTCGAATTCTACCGTATGAGCATTCGAAAATCGCATGCGAAAAGGAGAAGAATCGCAATGTCCCTTCAGCAACTCGAAAATCTGGTGAACCTGATCAAATCCAGCCCGCCGCTGGCAAACCCCGATGTCACGGCGATGCGCGCTGCGACTGAGCAGATGGGCGCAATGCTCCCTGTCGATCCTGTCGCAAAATTCACCCCTGTCCGCGCCGACTCGGTGCCGGCCGAATGGGCGGAAGTGCCCGGCGCCGACGCAAGACGCGTCGTCTTGTACCTTCATGGCGGAGGCTACGTGAGCGGATCGATCGTAGTTTATCGATCGCTCGCGGCGCGGCTTTCCGAAGCTGCTAAGGCGCGGATCCTTTCAATCGACTATCGCCTCGCGCCTGAGCATCCATTCCCCGCTGCGGTAGAAGATTCTGTTGCCTCTTATCGATGGCTGCTTGGCCAGGGCGTTAACGCCGCGCGGATCGCGATTGCAGGCGATTCGGCTGGAGGCGGACTCGCTGCCGCAACGCTGGTTGCAATCCGTGACTCCGGGCTGCCTCGTCCAGCGGCCGGAGTTCTCCTATCTCCGATGGTCGACTTGGAAGGCACGGGCGAATCCATGATCACCAAGGCAGCGGAGGACCCAATTGTAAAAAAACCGAATCTGGAGATCACAAAGCTCTATCTGAACGGTCGTGATCCGCGCACTCCATTGGCGGCGCCCCTGTATGCCGACCTTGCCGGGCTGCCTCCGCTGCTAATCCAGGTGGGTACTTCGGAATGTTTACTAGACGACTCCACGCGTTTTGCGGAGCGAGCACGCCGGGCGCGCGTTGAAGTAACGCTGGAGCAGTGGGACAAAATGATCCATGTCTGGCAGCTTTTTGCGCCGATGCTCGACGAAGGGCAGCAGGCAATTGATAAAATCGGGCAGTTCGTCAGAACACACGCAGTGTGACGGTTGTGCGAAATAAGGGTGTCAGGAATTTCTCGGAAAACAACTGAGCCGGCGCGGCGGGAAAATTCTGTTCGCCGAGCTCGAAGAGTCGCGTTGCACCCGATTGACAGTCACGGCTCGTTCTAAGCTCGTACCGCATTTCGCCGGGACTGCTTCCGGCCAAGTCTTGTTTGGTTCTATAATGGCACTCCAGACTCGCCATCGTCTTGAAAGAGTGCAAGGACCTCATGAGCAACCGAGCCGTCGTCGTTGTCGACATCCAGAACGAGTATTTCCCATCCGGCAAAATGCCGCTCGTCGGCATGGCAGATGCAGCCGCCAACGCAGCGAAGGTGATCGAAGCGGCACGGTCGAAGGGCGATGAGGTCATTTATATTCGTCACGAATCTCCAAGGCCGGACGCGCCTTTGTTTGCCCCGGGCTCGACCGGCGTGGAGATCAATTCCACCGTTCGACCCCTCGAAAGCGAACCGGTTATTCTCAAGCACTATCCGAACGCTTTTCGCGACACCGGGCTAAGGCAGCTGCTCGACGCAAAGGGTATCAAGGACGTTGTCATCGTCGGCGCGATGAGTCACATGTGCATCGATGCGACGAGCCGGGCCGCCGCCGACTTCGGCTACAGCACCCTTATCATTCACGACGCTTGCGCGACCACCAATCTGGAGTTCAATGGGGTGGCGATACCCGCCGCCCAGGTTCACGCCGCCTTCATGGCTGGCTTGGCGTTCGCCTACGGAAAAGTGACGACAACGAACGAATACCTTTCGTGACATCACCGACATGACTGACCAAACTCGATCGCGCAGCGCCGCAAACCGGGCGTTACCGGCCGAGAAACAGCTTTCCGCCGCGTCTGGGATACGGCTTCCGACCTAAAACATCCTGTTGTTTCATAGCTCTGGCCCATTCACCGGGGTCGCCAATTTAGCCGACTGGATAGCAACGTTTTCGAATTTTCTTTCAACGCTGGTGACCGATGTAGATCAGAGATGTGGAGAATCGTAAACATTCCGACTTCGGCGACGCGATTCAGTATCGCTGTTCGAAGGTGTTGCGGACAAGCCGAAGCGAAGGCCGCACAGACGTCTCGGCGGGCAGCGATTTACGCCATACCTTTGAGGTGATACCGAAGCAAAGACCCTTCGCCACATTTGAGTCGAACAGCCAAAGTTCAGCCAAAGTATGTGAGCAGTCTGGTGTGTGCGCTTGACTTTCGTCGAGGTCGAGAGCTCAGAGACCAATCATGACAGCGCGTTTTGGGTGCCGGGGGCGGGACTCGAACCCGCACGGGGTTTTCACCCCAGAGGATTTTAAGTCCTCTGTGTCTGCCATTTCACCACCCCGGCAATAACTCGCCGCTGATACGCTCGCATCGCACTGTATCC
>Ga0335069_10008494_pt1 | contig 14700 bp, 12 predicted proteins | sample Lox_Sample_11_FD_206714 | JGI IMG/M metagenome (GOLD analysis project Ga0335069, IMG submission 206714) | Soil microbial communities from Loxahatchee National Wildlife Refuge, Florida, United States - Lox_Sample_1.1 | ecosystem: Environmental > Terrestrial > Soil > Wetlands | place: USA... | reverse complement strand
GCCACCACTCGGCGGGGATATCGGCATCGGCGATGAACTGCTGCGCCGCGCCCCCGGCGACCTCGGTGCTCACGGTGCTGCCGGGTTGCGGGCCTGGCGTGTAGCGCGCCGTGTCCGGCGCCGCTGGCGCATGGAAATTCGGGCCCACGGCACACCCGGCCAGAAGCAGCAGTACACCCATCACCAGCGGCCTCATTGTCCATCTCCCAAGTACTAATAGAACGATACGGTTTCGTTTTATATACAGGTCGAAGCCGCTTGTCAAGAGGACGCCCCTCAGCCCGCCGCCGCGTATGCGGCTTCGGAGGAGCGCGTAGTCGAGACTCGCGGCCGCGCGGCGGTCGGAGATTGCTTCGTTGCACTCGACTCGAGCATCAATTCGATGAAAGCGCGAGCCTTGAAGGGCAGGTATCTGCGCGCGCCGTAAAGCAGGTACAGGGTCAGCTCCTTGAGACGAAACCCGGTGAGCACCGGCGTCAGGGCGCCTTCGAATACCGGGTCATTGAAGACCGTCGCGGGCAACGCGGCCAAGCCCATGCCGGCGGCCACCGCCATGGCGGCATCCGCCATCGCCCGGCAGCGCAAAACGAGCCGCGGCCTGACCTCAATAGCGCCCTGCGGACCCTCGAACTGCAACGTATCCAGGCTGCCGGCTGCCACGAAGTCACGCTGAGCCAGCTCCGCGGGCGCTTTCGGCAGCCCGTTGCGCCGGATGTATTCGGGTGAGGCGGCGAGGACGAAACTGACAGCTCGCACACGGCGCGCGATGAGCCCGGGCGGGAGCTGCTCGTCGCGTGCAGCGCGGCACACGAGGTCGTACCCCTCCTCCACCAGATTGACCGCTTGATCCCGGAAGGACACATCGAGCACCACATCCGGCCAGCGCCGCCGGTACTCCTCGAGCACACTGCCGAACCAGCGCGTCGGGATGCAGCAATCGCAGCAGGCAATGCGCAGGGTGCCGTGCGGCGCAGAGTTCAGCGATTCCAGTTCGAGCTCCGCCTTCTCCAGGTTCTCGAGGATGTCTTTGCAGCGCTCGAAGTACATTTTGCCCGGTTCGGTGAGGCTGAGGCTCCGACTGTTGCGGTTGAGCAGCCGCACGCCGAGGCGTTTTTCTACCGACATTACGTGCTTGCTGACGGTGGCAGTCGATACGTCGAGGCGCTCGGCCGCTCCCACGAAGCTGCCTGATTCAACGACCTGTCGAAAGACGCTGATGCTGGTGAGGGTATCCATGACTCAACGCTCCTCTCCCATTCGTCGGGGGTGAAGCGTCGCTCCCACGAAAGCGCGCGACTCCACAACCTGCCGAAATACCTCGCGGCTCGTCAGTATGTCCATGTGGGAACGTCCTCTAACAGATGGAACGACGCATTAGCAGACTGCTGTAGAGCAAATCACGCGGCGGTACATGACGCCAGTACACGTGTGTAAAGGCGCCGCTGCTCCAGAGGAGGATGTAGTAAACCGCGGTATCTTCCGCATGTACCTTGGTCTGCTTCGGCGTGGCCCCAAGACATGCGAAGTGCAAGAGAGAGGTTCAGCCACGCCGCCACCGGCACTACGCTCACGGGTTCCCACGGTTCCCGCTGCTAATCGCCGTACGCACGCAGGCGAGCAGATCCTGCGCACTGTAAGGCTTCCCCAGGCAGCAAGTCACACGGGCTTTACGGGCAGCGGCCCGCACGCGCTCGTTAAGGTAAGCAGACATCAGAATCGTCGGTACCCGATAAGTCGACGCGAGCAGACGCTGGTGAAGCTCTAGTCCGGTCATGCCTGGCATGCGCATGTCAGCGATGACGCAGGCAAGCCGCTTCAGGCGCCTCGAGCTCAGGAGCGCTTCGGCGCTCGCGAAGGTGGCCGCGACGAAGCCAGCGGACTCGAGCAAGTCCTTGGTCGTCGCGCGCATCAGCGCGTCGTCGTCGACGATCGCAACCAGCAACTTTCGCGGCACAACAACCTCCAAGCGAGAGATGCGCTGGAGGATCGAGCCTAGCCCTACGCGCGTACGCAGGCCATGTCGCGAATGTCACGACGGTGGTACCTAAGGATCGTTTGCAAAGCGCGGGTATATCCCGCCGATACCTTGGTATGTATGGTCTACGTTTTGGCGCTCTGCAGGCCGAGGCGATCGGCCATGCGCACGAGGTCGGGCAATGATCGCGCCCGCATCTTGCGCATGATATGTCCGCGGCGGACCTTGACGGTGACTTCACTCAGCTGCAGATCCGCCGCGATTTGCTTGTTCGCACGTCCGATGACAACGCGCCCCATGACCTCGCGCTCGCCCTCGGTGAGTGCGGAGTAGCGCTTGCGCAAGTCGGCAAGAGCATCGGCGTCCTGACGCCGCCGTCGATCGCGCTCGATGGCAGTGTGGACCGCATCGAGCAGATCGAGGTTGTTGAAGGGCTTGGTCAGGAACTCAACAGCGCCGGCCTTCATTGCCCGCACGCCCATCGGGATATCTCCGTGGCCGGTTATGAAAATGATGGGGAGAGCGATATCCAACTTTGCGAGCTCCTGCTGGAAGGCAAGTCCGGTCATTCCCGGCAGGCGCACGTCGAGCACCAGGCAGCTTGGAGCGTCCGGGCGCTTGCTCTCCAAGAACTCCCGCGGGGAAGCGAACAGCCGCACCTCCAAGCCGACCTGCGCAATGAGATCCTCGAGCGATTCACGCATCAAGGGATCGTCATCGATCACCGAGACGACCGCCCGTTGCTCACTCACGACCTTACCTCTCGAAAAGCGCGCAGGGCCTGCGCATTACCCCGATTCATCCCTCAAGTATGGGCTGCCGGCTGCTCAACTGGCAGGGAAAGGCGAAACACCGCGCCGCACGGGACTCTGGGGTCGGCCGTTAACCGCCCTCCATGTGCCTCGACGATCGAGTGACTAATGGACAACCCGATACCGATGCCGTTGGCCTTGGTGGTATAGAACGGTTCGAAAAGGCGAGCGGCAGTTTGCGGCTCAATGCCGGTGCCGGAGTCGTGCACCTCGATTCGCACAGCCTTCGGCTCATCCCTCTCGGACACGATTGTCAATTGACGTTGGCGGCCGTCGACGGCGCTCATCGACTCGATCGCGTTCATGATCAGATTGAGCAGCACCTGTTCCAGCTGCACTCTGTCCCCTTGCACGCGCGGCAGGCCCGCGGCAAGCCGCGTCTCGAGCATGATGTTGTGGCGGTGCAGCTCATACTGCGTGAGGGCGATCACCTCCGAGACTGTCTCGTTGAGGTCTAGCCACTCATTTTGCGGCGCTTTGCGCTTTATGAGTGCCCTGATGCGCTCGATGACAGCGCTCGCCTGCTTGCCGCCCCTGACGATTCGCTCGAGCGCGCGTCGTGCCCTAGCGATGTCCGGTGGCTGGCTCTCCAGCCAAGCCGCGCACGCTGCCGCGCTCGCGACCATAGAGCCCAGGGGCTGATTGACCTCGTGGGCAATCGAGCCGGTGAGCTCACCCACGGTAATCACCCGCACCGCGTGGGCAAGCTCCGCACGCGCTCTTTGCAACGAGCCGTCGGCACGCTTGCGCTCGGTCAGGTCAAGTACGAAGGCGACGCCCTGCCCCTTGCCTTCCTCGAAGGTGGCTGCCCCGACGAGCACCGGTACCCGACTGCCGTCCTTGCGCAGATACTCTTTCTCGAATGGCAGCCTGCGACCGATTTGTTTATGTTCAATCAAGAGCTCCGCGTCACGCTCCCGCCACTCGGGCGGCGTCAGGTCGGTCCAGCGCAAGCGCCCCGCGGTCAAATCCTCTCGGTCGTAGCCGAGCATGAAAAGGAAGGCCTCGTTCGCCTCAAGAATCCGCCCGTCGAAATCCCAGATGAAGATGCCGATAATATTTGCGTCGATGAGTCGGCGAATCTTGGACTCGCGCTCGGCCAGACCACGGTACAGGCGGGAGTTTTCCAGTGAAATCGCTGCTTGCGAGCCAAGCAGCTTCAGTACCGTGGCGCGACCGGCGGTAAAGACACCCGGCGCGAGATTGTTTTCGAGGTAAAGCACGCCAAGGAGTTTGGCAAGGCTCGTAATCGGCAGGCAGAGAATGGAACGCGCGTGGTGCTTACCGATATACGGATCCGCCGAAAAGGGATTCGGCGTCGCGGCGTCCTCGAGCATCACGCTCTCGTTCGTGTTCAGTACGTAGCGAATAATCGTCTCCGGCAGATCGGCGCTGCCCACCAGCGCATCGCGCGCCTGCACGCTGACCGTGTCACCGCTCGTGATCGCTTCCGCGACGACCCGATGCTCACCCTCTAGCGACAAAATGAGTAGCGCTCGCTCCGCACCCGCGTGCGCCAGCGCCGTACGCAGGACCGTCAGGAGCAGCTTCTCGAACACAATCTCGCCCGAGATGGCTTGCGACACCTGAAGCACGGTGGCAAGGTCAAGCTGCTCGACCGGCGCCTGAATCGTGCCCGTTGCGGTTGTGGCAGGCTCTCGAATCAGATCCGGATACACGCGATCGAGCTGCCGCACCTTCGCCTCTGCCCCCCAGCGTGCGTAACAGCTGCGAGCGTCGCGCAGATAGCCGCGGGCGATCCTTACAACACCCGCGGCCAGGTAAAAGCGAGCGCACAGCTCATGAGCCAACGCCTCATGGTGGACCACGCCGTTCCTGCGGGCGGCCTCGATGGCGTCCTCGTACAGGCGCATCGCCTCGAACCCGCGGCCTTCGTGGCGAGCGAGCTCGGCGGCCAGCAAGGCGGTACTCTCCGCGAAAGCCTCAGGGCATAGATTCCCCCACCGCCGGATCTGCTCGAGATGACGGTGAAGACCCGCAGTGTCGCCCGAAGCAGCGCACGCCAGCCCCGCGTAGACTTGTAACGTCGTCGCGGTGAGCTTATGTGAGCGAAATGTTGCCTGGTGCTGTTCCGCCAGCGCGACCATGGCCATAGCGTTCGCCGTGTCGTTTGTGAACACGGCCGCCTGGAGCTTGTCGATCGCATACCAGAAGGCGTTGAGCGCGAGCTCGGGACTGGCGGTGACCCGTTTGACGAAAGTGGGCTCATCGAAGTCCGCCGCGTCGAACGCACCCAGCTCGTACGTCTTGCCCCGCAGGGTCCGGACAAGACCTAGCTCCGCGAGCATCAGATCACGCGGAGTGCCGCTTACTCCGACGAGGTGCATAGTCAGGACATTCTCGATCTCCTCAAGCGGCCTGCCGGCCGCAAGCAGGCGATCGCCGAGCACCGACCCATAATAGTCCCTGTGCATGCGATCAGCGCCGTCCCACACCGACACGCGCTGCCGCAGTTCGCTGACCTGCGCTTGGGCCCGCATGCCGAGCGGCATCAGCGAGACGCAGTAGCTGGCGTAGGCACGGGCGATGTATTGCCGGAAGCCCCGTCGCTCGACGAGATCGAAGCCCAGCCTGCCGATACGATAACCCAGCTGAAGCTCATCAAAGCGGTCGACGAGTATTGATCCGACCCGGGCGCAGGCATCGCAGGTGGCCGCCGCAAGGCCCCATTTGAGACTTAGCTCAAGCGCGACACTCAAGAGGAGCGCATACAGGTTGGGGTCCGAGAAGAATGCGGCTGGTGTTAAGTAGGTGATGACCTCCAGCGTAGCCAGCGACGCCGCGTCGGTCATGTCAGGCAGGTCGCTCAGCTGATCGGGACGTGCGATGCGCGGAAGTAGCTTCGCGTAGGCGCGATCAACCTCCCCATCGGTCGGATGTTCGGGTAGGTCGACCCCCGTGGTACGCAGGTACTCAAGGCCGACGGCGAGCGCATCCCGATGACGATCGAGTAGGGTGTAAACATCCTGGCGCTGGCACGTGACCGCCGCCCGCTCGATGCTGGTGGCGGCGTGCGGCCACAGCTCGCGCAAGCGCAGCTCAGCGGCGTCAAACGCTCCCGTGCGCAGCTCGGCTCTGGCATGCTCGAGCCCAATTGCGAACGCGAGTTCACGGTCGTGCTCCCAGGCATCCTCCGGCAGCGCGGAGGCGGCGGCTGCTATATAGCGGAGGGCTGAGGCGTAGGCGGCAGACGCGGCGGCACGTTTACCGGCGATGAAATTGAGGTTTGCAAGCTGCATGCGGTCACCGCGTGCCGTGACCAAGGATGCGCCGCGGTTAAACTGATTGACGATATCGAAGATCATCTCCTCGAGCTCGGCGGGCGCGGTGTGCGCCGCCAGCCGGCGGCCGATGCTCAGATGAACGGCCGCGCGCTTATCCTCAGGAATGAGGTAGTAGGCGGCTTCCTGAATGCGGTCGTGAAGAAACCGGCAGCCGTTCCCGACCTGAACTATGAGCCCGGCTAGTTGTGCTTCCAGCAGTGCGCTCTGCACGGCTTGTAGCGGCTTCTGCAATGCGATCGCCAGGACATCAGAGTCGGCGCTGCTGCCCAGACAAGCGAGGTGATGCAGGGCATGTTGGGTGTCGGCCGCCAGACGGCTCAGCTTACCGGCCATGAGCTCGACGACGTTGTCGGTGTAATTCCTCTTGCTGACGTCAGTCAGGTCCCAGGACCAGCGCCCGGCGCCATGCTCGAACTTGAGCGAGCCTTCCTCGTACAGCGCCGATAGAAATTGAATCGCAAAAAACGGATTGCCGGCTGTCTTCTGAAATACGAGTTGTGCAAGTGGAGCCGCCAGGTCTGGGTCGCAGTGCAACGCGTCGGCAACCAAACGGCCCACCTCTTCGCGAGGGAGGGGTGTAAGGACGATCTCCTCCACAAGCACACCCGCTGCGCGGATCGTTGCGAGCTTGCGCATTAGCGAATGTTCGAATGTGACCTCGTTGTCACGGTAGGCGCCGATCAGCAGGAAGTACCGCACATCCGTCTGGGTCAAGAGATCTTCGAGCAAGTCCAGACTGGCGGCATCCAGCCATTGCAGATCGTCGAGGAACAGCGCAAGCGGATGCTCCGGGCGCGCGAACACGCCGAGAAAGCGACGGAAGGTCAGCTGGAACCGCTGCTGCGCCTCATGGGGCGGAAGCTCGGGGACCGGCGGCTGCTGTCCGAGTATGAGCTTCAGTTCGGGCACCAGGTCCACCAGCAGCTGCCCGTTCAGCCCAAGCGCTTCTTGCAGAGCGTTACGCCAGCGCTGGAGCTCCGCTGCGGATCTCCCCAGAAGCCGCCGAATGAGCACCTGAAAAGCCTGAGCGAGCGTGGCATATGGGACATCACGCTTGTACTGATCAAACTTGCCTGCAGCGAATACCCCGCGTGGCGGCACCAGTACCCGGTGCAACTCGTTGACGACGGAAGACTTGCCGATCCCGGAGTAGCCAGAGACGAGTACGATCTCCTGCCGGCCGCCCTTGACGATGCGGTCAAAGGCGTCCAGCAGCGTCCCGATCTCACCCGCGCGACCATACAGCTTCTCGGGGATCAGCAGCCGATCCGGCGTGTCGTGTTCGCCCAATGGAAAGCTTTCGATGCGCTCTTTGGCTTTCCATTGCCTTAGGCAGCACTGAAGATCGCGGACCAGACCGTCCGTGGTCTGATAACGCTCCTCGGCGGTCTTCGCGAGCAGCTTCATGATGATGGCCGAGACTGGAGCTGGAACGCTCTGCGAGCGGTCAGTCGGCGCGACTGGCGTCTTGGCAATGTGGCAATGCAACCATTCCACGGGATCGACGGCGTCGAAGGGCAGTACGCCCGTAAGCATCTGGTACAGCGTCACGCCAAGTGCATAGAGGTCGCTGCGGGCATCGATCGAGCGGTTCATTCGCCCGGTCTGCTCTGGGGCCATGTAGGCGAGCGTTCCCGCGATCATCTCCGGAGGTTCAGGGGCTTGCCGCTCGCGCTGAAGGCGCGAGGCGATCCCAAATCCAGTCAGCCATGCCTGGCCAGTGGCCGCGCGGACCAGGAAGTGTGCGGGCTTGATGTCCTTGTGAAGGATGCCTCGCCGGTGTACTTCGCCAAGTGCACTTGCGGCCCCAACGGCGAGTCGCAGAAAAAGACCCAGCTCCATCGAGGACCCGACAGGCTTCATGAGCGTGGTCAGCAGCTCGCCGGGTCGGTCCCCGAGGATCAGGGCAGCGCGGCCCTGATACTCCTCAAGAGCAAGCGGCCGGAGAACACATCTTGCATCCGATTTCGCCCACAACGAGTACTCGTGTTCGAGCATGCGGACGCTCGCCGCCCCCGCATGCTCCGATCTCAGCAATTTGACGAGCACTGAGTGTGGTCGGCTACGATTTGTCCTACGCCGTGCCCGGTACAGAAGGAAATCGCCCTCGTGATGAAGCATCTCGAGGCTGTATTGCGATAGATTCATCCCCAAGGGCTCCCGTCTTCATCATCAAGTCCGGTTACGCCAACGTTCTGCGCACGCCAGTTATTGGAACCGGTATCGCACTTGCACTGCGACACTGCGGACCTGTTCCTTAATCGCGTAAGTGCTACCCGGCGAAAATGTATACGGGAAGGCGTTGGTTAAGATGGTTCGGTCGGTCAGATTGCTCCCGATCAGATCGACGGCCCAGCGCCCGCCGCTAGGTTCGAGGGTGAGGCGGGCGTCGAGGCGATCGTAGGATCCTTGTTTCAGGATCGGATCATCGTTGCCGCTCAGGAAATAGGGTGACGAAAAAAGCCACGAAAGCTCCGCCACCAAAGAAAATCCGGCGGAAACAGAGGCGCGGTAGCTTGCGGTGAGACTTCCGCTCCACTTGGGCGAGTACTGGGTCGGCTGTCCCGAAAGGTCTTGGGTCGCGAGGCCGTTCAGCATCTGCAGCTGCGTTGCGGTCACGTTCGGATAGTGAATGTAATAGGCATCCAGATACGTAATGTCGCTCGATAACCTGAAGCTTTGGGTAGCGATCCATTGCCCATCGATCTCAAGCCCCTGTGAGCGCGAGGCGGCTGCATTCTTGAGGAGACTCAGGTACGTGCCTCCAGTACTCGGAATATCTGTCGTCACTTGCAGGTCCGTGTAGTCGCTCCGAAAGACGTCCGCATCTATGATGAGACGACGATCGAGCCAGGTGCTCTTGATACCGGCTTCGTAGGCGTTCACGTGCTCAGGTCCGTACGGGAGGTTTGAGGCAACGCCCGTCGTGTCAGCGCCGTTGAACCCGCCGGCCTTGAAGCCGCGAGTGTAGGAGAAGTAGCTCATCACCATGGGTGAGATCTGGTACTGGATCGAGGCGGAAGGCATCAACGCCTGATCGTCGCGTGATCCACTCAGGGTGTTAGGATTCCCCAGGCCGAGAAGCGGTGGCAGCGAGGCGACGCTATCGGGTAACGGCACGACTCCCCCGTAATCCTGGGTTGCCGTTCCGTAGATGAGATTCCAATTGTACGACTTATGGACGGTGCTACCACGAAGTGCTGCGCTCAGCGTCCATTTGTCGGTAGCCTTCCACGACAGGGAGGCAAAAACGGAATAGATATCCTCGGCTTGTGAGTAGGTCGTGTTCTGCGCGAGCGGCAGGTAAGGGACCAGGGGCGCAAAGGGCGGCGATGATTCCAGAGCGGGAGTGAGGAAGAAAAAGCTGAAGGCCTGGTTGAACCGGAGATTGTCGTGCTGAAAGTAAGCGCCGCCCAGATACTCGAGCGGCTGGTCCGCGGACGATTGTATGCGAAGTTCCTCGCTGAACTGCCCGTAGTTTTCCGGAGCCTGAATGTTGAAGAGCGTCGCTGGCTGCGCATCCGAATCGAGGTTCTCGTTGAAGCGATAGTCGTAGTAACCCGTCACTGAGGTAAAAGTCTGCCCCCACCGGTAGTAATTCATGGTCAGGACATACTCACCGGTGTCGAGAGATTGAAGCTGCCCGGGGCTCGGTGCCACCTGGTTCGTGCTAATTCCCACAGGTACACCCTCGGCCAGGGCCATTTGGCACCAGCCTGACGCGACGAAGGGCGCGGAAGGCGGGCAATCTGTGATCTGGCCATTAATTGCGCCTGTTCTTCTATTCGTGCTGACCTCGATCTTGAGCGTCGCGTCAAAGTCGATCGTGGGCCGGTATGACAGCGCCGCGCGCCCTGCTGCGTTTCGATCTCGCGGAAGGTGTTCATCAAGGTTCACTGCATCGAGCCATCCGTTGGTGCCCTCGCCTATAGCCGCGACACGCATAGCCAGGACTGAGGAGAGCGGGACATTCACGGCCCCTTCGACCGCATACTGATCAAATTGCCCGTACAGCATACGGGCGGACAGTTCGAACTCATCACCGGGTTTCCGGGTCGTGATATTGAAGGCGCCGGCGATGGCGTTGTTTCCAAAGAAGGTGGTCTGCGGTCCCTTGAGCACCTCGATTTGCTCCAAGTCGAGCCAAGTTGCAACGGTCAACCGCGAGCGGCCGTGATAGATGTCGTCGACGAAGGTGCCGACCGATTGGTCCAAGGCCTGATTTTCGCCGGACCCGACGCCGCGGATGTACATGTCGCTGGTGCGGCCGTTCTGTCCGATGTGCACCGACGGGATAATGTCGGCGACGCTTTCCAGTGTATTGAGATTCTCTAAGGATAGCGTCTCTCCGGAGATGACCTGCGCGGAGACGGGCACGTCCTGAAGATTCTCGGCGCGTCGCTGAGCAGTCACTACGATCTCTTTGAGCTCCGACTCGTTCGATGACTCGGGAGTCTGCGACAAAGCGACGGCTGAAATCATGAAGCCGCATGCCGCCCCCCAGACGACGATCGGCATCCGACCCTGCTTTTCGAGTCGGCGACGATCGCCCACGGTGTCTGCGCCGCTGGATCCTAGTGCGCAACCCATGAACCAACGCATAAGATTTCTCTTGGCGCGACACGGACTGCCCACGGTAATCTGCTTCCCCGTCATCTCTAGCCGATGCAGGTTCAACGCGCGCCGCGCTGGCGCGAGCTGCCGCGCGATGACGGTTGCTGCAGTTGCCCGATGCACGTTGCTCGATTCATCGCGATGCTGTGGCCCCAACAACCGCCGTTTTGTCTTCATATCCCGTTCCCGCTCATTGGGATAGGAATCTTCGCCGCCGTTAGCATGCTCGGCGCCCTTCGCCAAGCTGGCGCCATCACGGTCCCGTATGCCGTGACCGTCTGATACAGCGAGACACTAGGAGCGTCCCATATGACATCCGTCAGCTGGTGCCCCTCTGTGCGAGCGCCTCAGCGCTGAGCGCCGTTACCGCAAGCGGCACCTACAAAAGCTTAGGTAGTGCGCCCTCGTGGAACAAGGCGGCCGGCGGTTAATGAGCCGTTTCATAAATTGACATGATCGTTTAGGCCCGGTGACGTTCGACGCGGCGGCTGATGAAGAACATCAGGGCGAGCGAGATCACCGTCGTCAGAACGACGATGTAGCCCAATGCATCGTAGTGGCGCACTCCGCCATCAGGGGTCTGCGCCACGACAAAGCCGGCAATGCTTGCCGCGACGCCGCCCGCCAGCTGTTGAGCGGATGAGCCGATGGCCATGTAGGCGCCTCGGTCGGGCGGCGACGGAATAGCGGAGACGAGGGCAGATGAGGTGATGATGCGCGAGAACACCGCGACCTGCAGCGCGCCCATGATCGGAATGAGGAGCCACAGGGGCGTCGGGCCGAGATGCGTGTAGATGAGCACCATGACGATCGCGAGCGTGCAACTCGCCGCAAACACTCGGTACTTCCCTACCACATCGCTCACGCGTCCAATGATCGGGCCGGCAATGACTGTGCATGCGCCCGCGAGGACGTAGACGAGAGGTAGTCGATGGACGGGCACCCCGACGTTGTTGACGACGAATGCGCTCATGAACGGCACCAAGGTGAAGCCGCCGATGCTGAGCAGGCAGGTCGTCAGGAAGCCCTGCAGATACCATCGGTTGGAGAGCGTCTGCCGCAGATGATGCCAGGCGCTGCGATCGACACGGTTCTTAAGATGTCCCGAGACCGGCTGCATCCGCGCGAGGATCAACACGAACACGATCAGGCTCAGAGCAACGATGAGATAGAAGGGGGAATTCCAGGCGGAATGCGCGGCCAGCATGAGCCCAGATGGAACACCCAGTACCGTGCTGGCCCCAAACGCGGTCTGGATGATCCCCATGACGCTCCCTCGGCGCTCGAACGAGAAGAGGTCGGCGATGATGGCGAATGCCACGGAACCGACCACGCCGGCGAACAATCCCGTTACGAGACGTGCAACGAGCAGCATCGGATAGCTGGATGCGAGCGCGCACAGCAAGGTGCCGACCGCAAAGCCTGCATAGAAGACGAGCAGGAGTTTGCGACGGTCGAAGCGGTCTGCGAACCCTGCAGTGAGGATGCCGCTGAGGCCCGCGCTGAAGGCGTACGCCGACACCACAAGTCCGAACTGCGCCGGAGTGAGCCGCAGAACGGGCATGACCAATGCGCCTAACGGCGCGATGATCATGAAATCGAGCACAATGGTGAACTGCAGAAGCGCGAGCAGCGCGATCACGAAGCGCTCATAGCCCGTGAACGTGCCAGCTGCAGCAGCCGACCGCGGCTGCGCGGTCGGGGACGGAGGCGCGGAATGCGGCGATTGCCGGGCAGTGGACGGTCGCGCGCTCCGGTTTGACTCAACTGCCGACGGCGGCCTCAAGGAACTACCCGCCCATCTGGCGCTGGGGCCGGATATCTATCTGCCAACAAAATGCACCTCCGCAAAAGCTAATTGGAAAAGAGTAGGCGGCAAGCCTTCGGTGAAACAACGCGCCTGGCGTTGACGGGTCGTTTCCTCAACCGACATGATCGTTGCGGCCCCTGAAGGCGTGATGGGCATGCCTTTTGGCCCCAGCCGCCCCGTCCGACGCGACCAGCATTCACTTTCGGGAAACGCAGCGTCTTGCGCGCGCCGATTGTTGGAAGGGCTGACGACGCCTAGAGTCATTGCGTGGCCTGGCCGTTCCCGGCAAACGCGACAGCCGCACAGATCCCGGGAATTGAGGAGGTACGACGATGAAACGGAAGCACACGCTGGCAGAGGTACTGGTGGTCGACTACAGCGCAGCCCGAGAGCAAGCGATCCGGTGGCTTGGTGACCGCTATCTGCTGGCTAGACCGATCAATGCATCGAACTACTCGAGCCCGCGGGTGATGCTCGATTCGAAGCCAGCTGACATTTCGCGCGCTCCAGCATCGTCCTGATCCGCGGTTGGAATGCTGCATTGGCATTTCCCCGCGCCTCAGTCGCCGTACGGGCGCCACCTGCCGTCATGCTCGGCGGACCATGTTCCGATGTCGATCAGCGTCCCTTCCTCGCTGTAAGAATTCACCTGTAACACCGGGGCCTTGCGCTGGTGCGAGAGGGATATCGATACCAGACCGGTGAACGGCCAGGACTGCGCGCCATGGGAAAAGCACACCCAGACCTGCGAGCGGGTTTCGGTCAATACGAGTTGCAATTCGTCGGGGAGCGCCTGCGGGTCGCGGATGCGATAAGCCCCGTCCGGCACAAGGCCCGAGCGCGTGGCAAAGCTCTCCAACAGTCTGTCGACCTGAGCGCGCTGCTGTATCTTCTCCAACCAAAGATCCTCCAACACCCTTCCCTCTCAATCGTTCATCGCCAGTGGTGCAGCTTCGGCCTCGGTCCTTCGCGATCCGGCCATAGCCAGATGCAGCACCGGCGCGAGCTGCCGCCTATCAGTTTGTTTCCGTCCGACATCCGGTCCGGCCTTCAAATCGAGGCCGAAACGCGGCTTCAAAGGTGGCTCATTTCACTGAAGCATATGCGAATATATCACTGAATAAAACGATACCGTATCGTCTCGTTAAGATTGACAAGATTATTTTTGCGAATACATGTCTTGGCGCGCTTGGCCGGGCGTTCCCCGCTTTTTTGGGGAGCCGACGGCCGCGGAGGCTCTGCCGTCGACGCCTTCGGCGCGCTGAAAGGAGTCGTAGACATTCGCGAGATCGTCACGGCGGAGCCGGGGCAGACTCTGGGTGACATCATGACGGAGCATGTGATCGCGCTGCCGAAAGACGCAACGCTGCGGGATGCGCGGATGTTATTCGAGCGTTACGACTTCAGAGCGCTACCCATCACGGACGAAAGCGACCAACTTCTCGGTGCAGTGTCGTCTCGCGACATCCGCGCTCTAAGACCGAAAGCATGATCGAGACGCACACTACCGAGATACATCGGATGACACTCTACCAGCGCTGCCTACTGTGGGCGTTAGACGCGATGGAGCGACTACTTGCGTTGTTTCCGCGTCAGCTACGGCAGCGCCTTCGCGTGCATATCGATCGCGCCCAATCGCGCCTGCATTCTCGCGTTCATGATCATAGCGAGCGGCTGTGATGGCGGCTCAATCGCTCAGGCTGACGTGTTCAACGCCTTTGCTCGATGGGTCGGGCGGGGATTGACCTACACCTGCAGTTCCTGTGGAGCAATCTCTCGAGCCCCGCGGTGAGCCACCACCCTCCCTTGGGTCTTGGAGCATTACATTGCTACGCCGCCGATGGCGCTCACAATGGCTGGGCATCGGCGATAGTTCTCTCCAGGATCATCGGCACTGCCTGGCTCTTTGGTTTGCCCAGCCTCGCTCGCCCGGCTGGGACAATTTTGGGACAGTGCGCTCGTGACACTGCGTGATATCAAATGACACTACGTGATGCTAAGTGACTGTTGCGATTACCCCTCTCCTCGCATATGGTTGATTCGTAAGCACCCTACTTCCGTTTCACACGGCAGAGGTCACTGGTTCGAGCCCAGTACCGCCCACCATCCAGAACAAGAACTTAGGTGGATTCCCTCAGGTCGTCTCACTCGAATTTGGGACAGTTGAGGGACAGTTGTGCCGTC
>Ga0335069_10008493_pt1 | contig 14702 bp, 8 predicted proteins | sample Lox_Sample_11_FD_206714 | JGI IMG/M metagenome (GOLD analysis project Ga0335069, IMG submission 206714) | Soil microbial communities from Loxahatchee National Wildlife Refuge, Florida, United States - Lox_Sample_1.1 | ecosystem: Environmental > Terrestrial > Soil > Wetlands | place: USA: Florida... | reverse complement strand
TGTACGCGCGCGCGATCTTCACCGCGTTCTCCACCGCTTCCGCACCCGAGTTGATGAACATTGTTTTCTTCGGCCCGCTGATTGGCGCGAGCGCGTTCAGCTTTTCCGCCAGCGCGACGTACGACTCATACGGCGTCACGCCAAAGCAAAGGTGCAGAAACTTCTCGAGTTGCTCGCGAAGCGCCTTCTCGACACGCGGCGCGCGGTGGCCGGAGTTGAGGCAGCCGATGCCGCCCGCGAAATCGATGTACTTGTTTCCGTCGAGGTCTTCAATCCACGCACCCTCCGCTTTCGCCGCGCACACTGGCGTGACCAACGCCGGCCCTCGCGGCACGGCGGCGTCCTTGCGCGCCACCAGTTCTTTGGATTTGGGTCCGGGTACTTCCGTGCGAATTTGTATCGTCTTCATTACTTCTTCCCCTTCAAGATATCTGAATCGGGCGGAATCTTGTCTCAGTACCAGCCGATCGGCGCTTCATCCAGGTTCACGAACACCTGTTTCGTCTCTAGGTACTCCTCCAAACCCCACGGCCCCAGTTCCCGTCCGAAGCCGGACTGCTTGTAGCCTCCCCACGGCGCTTCGACGTACGTAGGCTGCATGTGATTCACCCACACGATGCCCGCGCGCATCGCTTTCACAACACGGAATGCTTTGTAGATGTCCCGCGTCCACACCGCGCCGGCAAGCCCGTAAGGCGTGTCGTTTGCAATGCGAATCGCCTCTCCTTCGCCGTCGAAGGGAATCACCGAAGCCACCGGGCCGAAGATTTCCTCACGCGCGATCCGCGCATTGTTGTCCACGTCGTAGAAGATCGTCGGTTCGACGTAATAGCCCTTCCCGATTGCCTTCGGGCGCCCACCCCCAATCGCGGTCTTCGCTTCCTTCTTGCCCACTTCCAGATATGAACTCACGCGGTCGTACTGCTCCTTGCTGACCAGCGGACCCATCTTCGTCTCGCGTTCGAGTGGCGGCCCCAGCTTGATGCGTTTCGCCTTCTCGGTCATGGCCTCCACGAATTTGCTGTAGATCGTCTTTTCCACCAGGATGCGGCTGCCCGCCGAGCACACTTCGCCCTGATTGATGAATACGCCGAACAGCGCCCCATCTACGGCAGCTTCCCAGTCCGCGTCCGCAAAGAACACATTCGGTGATTTGCCGCCCAACTCCAGAGTGACCCGCTTCAGCGTGTCTGCCGCGCTCTTCACGATGATCTTGCCGACTGCGGCGCTCCCCGTAAACGCGATCTTGTCGACGCCCGGATGAGCCACGAGCGCCGAGCCCGTAATTTCGCCGACGCCATTGACGATGTTCACCACGCCAGGTGGCAAGCCCACCTCTTCAAACCAGTTCGCAAACTCCATCGCCGTCAGCGGTGTCTGCTCGGCCGGTTTCAGTACGCAGCAACAGCCCGCGGCGATGGCCGGCGCCAGCTTCCACGCCGCCATCAGCAGCGGGAAATTCCACGGAATGATCTGCCCCGCCACGCCCACGGGTTCGCGCATCGTAAAGCTCAGCGCGTTTGCCGGAACCGGGTTCACCGTGCCCGTTACCTTATTGGCCAGCCCGCCATAGTACTCGTAACAAGTAGCCACGTCCGCGATGTCGTACTCCGCTTCGACGATGGGCTTGCCGGAATTTCGCGCTTCCAGGTCGGCCAGCATCGCCGCGTTTTGACGCACTTTCTCGGCCAGCTTGAACAGAATTCGTCCGCGATCCGCGGCCGACGTCTGCGCCCACGGGCCGGAATCGAACGCCGCCCGGGCCGCTTTCACCGCCTTGTCCACGTCCGCGGCCGTCGCCTGCGCCACGTGCGCGATCACTTCTTCGGTCGACGGATCATACACAGCGAACGTCTCGTTCGAAGAGCCATTCACCCACTGCCCGTTGATGTAGTTCTGATACGTCTTCACCGTTGGTTTTGCTGTGCTCGACATGCTCCGCCTCCGAAACTCCTACGCTGCCGTGGAACCCGCTTCCAGCTTTCGTGCCGCCTTTCGGCTGCCATACACAAAGAAGAAAAATGCTGCCAGCCCGATAAAGAAGATCGTGCCGCCCACCATCCACACCTCGTAGGAAAACAGCGACTTGATCTGTTGGGCGGGGAAGAACGCCAGCGCGATACCAAGGGTTGTCGTGACTAGGCCGCTTATGCCCGCCAGAATCAACGTCCCTTTGCTGTACTGGCCCCGCACAAATCCGGGGTCAGCCGCAATCTTGATCAGCGCTCCAAACATATAAAGGAACGGAATCAACTGCAGCACCACCGCCAGCGATAACAGCGACTGGAAGCTCGCTTGCACATTCCCGGTCGAAAGGAAATTCACCACCACCAGAATCAGCGATACCGTCGCGTGCACCATCAGCGCCGCGTAGGGCGTCGCGTATTTCGGGTGAATCCGTCCGAGCCACGCGGGCATGTACGAATCCAGCCCCGCCACAAACGGAATCCGCGCTGACCCGCCCAGCCATGCCGACCCGATTCCCGCGATCGAAAGGCTCAACAAAAAGGCGAATGGCGCCACGATCCACGACACATGCACCTGGTTCGCCATGTGGCTGACCGCTTGCACAATTCCCTGCAGCACGCTGATGGAGTTCTTGTCCACTGCGACCAATAACGTGAGCGTCGCGCCGATGTACAGCAGGCCCGACAGCACGCCGCCCCACGCCACGGCGCCGGGCAACGTCTGCCGCGGATTTTCGATCTCGTCGCCCATGATCGAGGCGAGTTCCAGTCCCACCAATCCAAAGCAGATCACCCCAAATGAATTCAGTACAAACCGGGGATCCTTTGGAATCTGGAAATCGGCCCAGTGAACGCTCGTCCCGAATCTCGCGTATACCACCGCGCCCAGGCCCATCAGTAGAAACGCCGCAACAAACGTGCCGATTCCGCCCAGGTTATTAACCCACTTTCCTACGCCCAGTCCCCGCACATTCAAAATTACCAGCAGCGCAAGCAGCACCACGGAGGCCACCAGCGCAAACGTACGGTTATCGGCCAGTCCTTCGTGCCCCGGCCCCAGCACAAACACCGACACGCCGACGAAGTACAGCATTACCGTCGGCACATACATCATGTTGTTTGTCCAATAGCACCAGCCCGACAGGAATCCGTGGAAATCGCCAAACACTTCCTTGGCCCACAGGTAAACGCCGCCTTCGCCGGGATACCGGTGCGCCAGTTCAATCACTGCGATTCCTTGCGGCCAGAAAAAGAGAAGGAGCGAAATCAGCCAAAGCCAGATGGTCACGCCGCCATTCGCGGCGATCGACGGCAACACATTCAGGTTGAAGACCGCCACAACAAAAAGCAGTACGAGGTCGCGACGGCCCAGCACCCGCTTCAGATGCGGCTGCTCTCCGGCAGCGGTTGCCGTTCCTTTCGTGACCTCGCTACTCAATGTCCCTCGTCCTTGCGCTTGTCGGAAATGGGGTCCAGCGCTGCTGGACCACTACTCGCCGGTTCTAGTGTCCCGCAGCGCCCACAAACTTCAGGCCGCGTTCCTTCTGCGTCTGCGCCAGCCCCGCGGCGACTTCTTCGAACACCGCCAGGTGCTTGTCGATTTCTGCTTCGGTGTGCTGCACGGAGATGGTCCACTGCTCGTCCCACCAGTACGGCATCGCCAGCACGCCCCGGTTCACCATGCCGAACCAGAATTGCCGCCACAGGTCCACGTCGATCTTCAGCCAGTCGCGGTAATTCAGGATTTCCTTGGGGTAGAGCATCAGCGCGCCATTCACTCCCGCGCGCATCACATACGCTTCCAGGCCAACCTTCTTGATAATGTCGCGGTATCCGCCGGCGAGCTTCTCGCCCAGTTTATCGACGTACGCGTAGTTCTCGCGCGTCAACACTTCGCGGAACGTTGCCAGCCCGGCCGCCATGGCGATCCGGTTGGTGTTGTACGTTCCACCATGAAAGACTTTGTGCTGCACGATCAGATCCATCACCTCGCGACTCGCGCCAAATGCCGCCAGCGGCACGCCGCCGCCGATGGATTTCGCCAGCGTGATAATGTCCGGTTTCACCCCGAAGAACCCGCTTGCGCCGCTCCAGCCAAGCTTCGCGCCGGTCTTCACTTCGTCAAAGATCAGTAGCGCTCCATTCTTCGTGCAGATGTCCCGCAACCCTTCCAGGAAGCCCTTCTGCGGCATGCACAAGCCGACGTTCATCATGATCGGTTCGAGGATGATGGCGGCAATCTGGCTGGGGAACTGCTTGAAGCGGTTTTCGACACTCGCCAGGTCATTGAACGTTGCCACCGTCACGTTGTCGAGCACTGCTTTGATTATGCCCAGGCCGCCTGGAACGGAATTCGGCGCGTTGATGTCGCCAAAGTCCTCTTCTTTCGGCTTCACGCTGACGAGCGCTGTATCGTGCAGCCCGTGATACGCGCCCTCGAACCGCAAAATCTTGTCGCGGCCGGTCGCGGCGCGGGCGATGCGGCAGGCATGCATCGTGGCTTCGGTGCCGCTGTTGCCAAACCGCACCATTTCCACGGGATACCTGGCGCAAATCTCTTCGGCGAGCTCCAGTTCCATGCCGTGGGGCATGCCAAAGGTACTGCCGTTGTCGAGCGCCCATTTCACCGCCTTCACCACCGCGGGATGCCCATGCCCGGCCATCAACGTGCCAAAGCACAGGTTGTGGTCGATGTATTCGCTTCCGTCGATATCCTTTATTCTTCCGCCGTGTCCTTCCGCCACAAAGATCGGATAGGGATCGTAGGCGCGGTAATTGCTCGCTACTCCGAGCGGAATGCGGCTCTGAGCTTTCGTGTGCGCCTCGGCCGACTTCGGCGTGCGCTTCTCGTACAGAGCGATTTCCTTCTGTAGTGCCTCATGCATTGTCGTACTCCGTCAGGTTGGCCTTCTTGGGTCATCCTGTGGCAGGTCTGTTCCCTGCGGTCAGTATCAGCGAGGAAAACTTCGCGGTTTCTGCGGCGAACTGCGTCCTTAGTTTACGCCTTTCCGCAATTCACCGGTATCGCCACCTATGGCAGCAAAACGCCCCACTCTGCCTTGCCAATTTCGCCCGGACTCTATTCCTAGAACAGGAACTTCAGGCCGAACTGCAGCAGCCTTGGATCGCGCACTTTCTGTGCTAAGCCGAACGTGCCGTCCAAATAGTTGTTCGCTGCCGTTCCGGTGTCCGAGATATTTCCGTCTACGCTGTAAAACTGCGTGTGGTTCCAGATGTTGTAGAACTCCGTCCGGAACTCCATTCGCAGCCGCTCGCCCAACTGGAATCCTTTGAATATGCCCATGTCCCAGTTGTTGATTCCGGGCTGGCAGCAGATCGAACGAGGCGCGTTCCCGATCGTCCCGGGAGCTACTGTGCTGTTGGTGAATTGATTCGGGTCAAAAACGAACCCACTGTGCTTACGCGGGTCCCATGTCGCCAGCGTTCCGGGTCTGAATCCTGCGCCCGTGTTCCAGTTCGGCTCTCCCGGCGCTTCGAAGAACGTGCTGTAATATTCTTCGATGTCATCCGAAGACGTGATGCGAACCGGGAAGCCCGTCTGGAACGTCACGATGCCGGAGAGCTGCCAGCCATTCAACATTTGCCCCTTGAATCCGTCGTACTTGGGCGTTGGAATTTCCCAAACGTAGCTGAACACGAATCGGTGCCTCGCATCGAATAGCGAAGGACCATACGTGGCGTTCAAGTTCACTGGATTCAGCGAGCTTTCAAAGCTCGACGCGTTGTCAAGAGACTTGCTGAACGTGTACGCGCCGCTGAACTGCAGCCCGTGCGACCAGTGTTTCTCTACCAGCACCTGCAGAGAGTTGTAGTTCGAGTGCGCCACCGTGTTTTCCGTGAAAATATTCGAAAACACTGGAACCCCGTCCGAAGGGCACTGCGCCCCGGTCAACGGGTTGCACAACGGCGAGGAATATTGCCGCAAGCCGACCAGCGTGATTCCGTTTCCGTTGTTGTTCGCTCCGACGTTGCCACCTCCCGGCAGGAACACAAACGACCCGCCGTTTGGTCCTCCGTAGGGCAATGTCAGGCCACCCACTGGAACGTTGTCCAGAGGCGATACGAAATAGGAGTTGTCCGCGGACTGCGGTCCGCACGACACGCTCGAGTCGTTGTTCAGTACCGAGATTGCCTGCAAGCCGTTGCAGGTCGCCGGATTGCCATGGTTTAAGTCATACGACGCCAGCAACCGGTGCCCCTGCGACCCGACATATCCGACTTGGAACAACAGGTTTCCCGGCAGCTCTCTCTTGATCGTCAGGTTGTATTGCGCCGAGTATTGCGTGCGCAATTGCCGCGGAAACTGTCCGTACAACAGGATCGATCGGAACGTGGACCAGTCAATCGCCTGGCCTCGCGGAGGATTCAGTATTCCGTTGAACGGGTTCGGGTTCACAGAGCCGCCCTGCGTAACGAACGGCGCCTGGAACACCGGGTCGCTGATGAAGTTGCTGCCACCAAACGGCGGTTCCGCGCTGAACTGCTCCAGCACCAACTGCTCGATCGGGTTATAGAACAAGCCCCATCCGGCGCTGATCGTCATTTTGTTCGGGCCGCCCGTAACCGCCTTCATCAATCCGCTATCCGCCGAAGGACTCCAGTTGATTCCCAACCGCGGCGCGAACGCTTTGTAGTAGGTATCGGTCAGTCCGTTCGGAACTCCCTTGTCTCCTGGGAAGACCAGCCCCACCGGCGTCAGACCTCCCGAATTGCAGCCTCCATCCGCTTGCGTCGGATCGTACAGTGGATTCGTCGAGCTGATCTGGCACGGATAGATCGTCGACACCTGTCCCGGCCGGTACGTCTGCACTTTCTTGCCAATGTCCGTCAGCGGCGTGTTCATCTCCCACCGCAGACCATAATTGAACGTCACGTTTGGTTTGATCTTCCAGCTATCCTGCACGTACAGATAAACGGAAGTGCTTCGCACCAATTCCGCCTGCGCCGAACCCTGGCTGTAACTGTTTGGCAAGCCCAACAGGTAGTTCGCGTAGCTGTCGCCGGTGTCGTTGGCGCCGCCCGGGCCGAAGTTAACTGAGCCGTTCACGTTGTAGTACAACGTCTGGTTGAACATCTGATACCGGATGTCGCCGCCCCACTTGAAGCTATGCGTTCCAACCAGCTTGCTGAAGTTATCGGCGAACTGGTACGTGTTGCCCGTCTGCGGCAGTTGCCCCTCGAAGTTGTTTCCCAGAATCATGCCGCCGGCCACGCTGATAAACGGCAATCCCTCCTTGCCCGCTCCGAGATTGGGATGAATGCCCAGATCGGGGCTCGCGGGAATCACGTTGCCGTTGCTGTCCAGCAGCGGCTGATCCGTCGTTCCGGTAAAGCAGTACGCGGTGTTTGCTCCGCAGGAAGCCGTTACCGAGCTCGTCACCTTCGGCGCGTTGAATTGTCCCTGCCCTTCGCGGAAATACGAGAATCGGAACTCGTTCACCATGCTCGAACCGATCGTCCACGTGTGCGTTGCATTGATCTGCTGCGTCCGCGTGCTGAAAACCCCAGGGAAATTGCCAAGGTTGCCGCCCGCTGCCTGGAATTTCGCGAATGGATCCAGCAGGTAATCGTCATCGAAATAGTAATAGACCGACAGCTTCTGATTCTTCGTCAGGTCCTGATCGATCTTGATCGTGAACTGATCGCCGTTGTTGATCTTGTTCGGCGACTCCTGAAATGCCCCGTCCGACGTTGGGTGCACGTATTGGTTGTAAATGCTCGTCGAAACCGGATCGAAGCACTGCGTCGGAATCACGCCGTTCGGAAAAATGTCTGTGTACGGCGTCGGCGATGCACTCGTTCCAGCCGCCACCATCGCCGCCAGCTCTGCCTGGCCCTGCGCCGGCATCTGCGATCCGCATCGTCCCAGCAGCGTGCTCGCCACCGGGGCCGTCGTCAGGTTACCCGTAAGATCGCCGAAATTGCCCCCGAGCTGGCTGTTGGTCAACAGCGGCACAGGATTCGACAGGATGCCTTGCTTCACGCGGCGGCCCTCGTACGACGCAAAGAAAAACGTCTTGTCTTTCTTGATCGGCCCGCCCAGCGTTGCGCCAAACTGGTTCTGCTGGAAGTCCGGCTTCGTCGTCGGCGTAATCATGAATGGCCTGGCGTCGAGCACCGTGTTCCGGAAGAACTCATACACGCTGCCGTGGAAGTTATTGGTGCCGGATTTGGTCACCACGTTCACCACCGAGCCCGAATTGCGCCCATACTCGGCGTCAAACGAGTTCGTGATCACGCGAAATTCCTCAATGCTGTCGGGTGAGGGCTGCACCGCTGGCAGGTTCGCAAACAGATCGTTTCCGTCGCCCCCGTTCACCGAATAGTTGTTCGAACGCCCGCGGCCGCCATTCACAGTCACCACGCCCGGCTTGTCCGAGCCGTAAAACAGATCATTTCCCAGCTGAGACTGCACGCCTGGCTGCAACTGCAGCAATTGATACGTGTCCCGCGAGTTCAGCGGCAATTCCGTGACCGCGCGGGAGCCCACCACCGCGCCCAACTGCGTCGTCGTCGTGTCAATCACAGGCGGCTCGCCCGTCACTTCCACCGTTTCCGTCGTTCCGCCGAGTTGTAGCGGAATATCCACCGTCACCACGGCGTTCAAATCCACCACGATGTCTTTGCGCACATACTTCTTGAAGCCGGTCAGGTTCACTTCGATCTGGTAGGACCCTACCGGCACTTCCAGGAACAGATACTCTCCTGTCGCGCTGGTTGTCGCTTCCCGCTTTATGTTCGTTGCGGTATTCACGAGCGTCACTGTCGCGCCCGGCACCGCTCCTCCGCTTGCGTCTGTGAGCGTCCCACGGACACGCCCGCTTGTGCTTTGCGCGTTCATCCACGGCGCGCACACCGTCAATAGGAATCCCAGGATGATCGCCAGCGTTGCGCTCCGCCGACACGTACACATCTCCAACATCACCTTCGATTGCTTCATTTATTTCACCCCTGTTTCCGCGAAGACGGTTTCCCCATTCCCCAGTTTCTTCGTGGTTGCTACCCGGACCCAACCTTACTATAATCCAGCAAACTTAGAGAAAGCCGGGAGCCGTGTCAAGCAGAAAGAATTTGTCCACCCTATCGGAATCTTCGCCGGCACGGAATCTCCTTCGCATCTCCGAAGTGGCCCGGCGCCTCGGCATTTCTTCCTCTGCTCTTCGCTCCTGGGAGGCTCTCGGCCTCGTCGCGCCGCAGCGCACCGAAAGCCGCTATCGGCTCTACACCGAGGCGGATGTGCGTTTGCTCCAGCGCGCTATCTTTCTTCGCCGCGCCCGCGGCCTGAATCCTGCCGCTATCGTTCACGTTTTGAAAAAGCAAGGTCTTGCGCTCGCTCCCGCCGACGCCGGCCAATCTTCCGGGCAGCGCTTCCGGCGCCTCCGTTTGAAACGTGGGCTTTCACTGGCCAAGGTGGCGCGGTCCACCGGCGTCTCTGTGGGCTTCCTCAGCGCGCTGGAACGCGGCCAGATGCGTTCCTCCGTCGCCACTCTGCAACGCATTGCCCGGTTCTTCAAGACGAATCTCTTGTCCCTCTTCAATACGAACGGCGATGCCCCGGCGCTCGTCCGTCCTTCTGATCGCAAAGTCCTGGAAAGCAGTCCGGCCGTCCGCATGGAACTGCTGGCCTGGGGCAATACCGCCATGGAACCCCATCTCTTCCGCGTCAAGCCGGGCGGCGGCAGCGGCGAGCCCTACGCCCACGAAGGCGAAGAATTCCTCCACGTTCTTCGCGGCGAATTCGAAATCTGGCTGCAGAATCAGGGCCACTACAAACTCAAGCCGGGCGACAGTCTCTATTTCGAAAGTTCCACTCCTCATCGCTGGAAGAACCCTGGCAAATCGGAAACCTGGATTTTGTGGGTCAATACGCCGCCCACGTTCTGACGTCCTGCGGGCGGCTTACCTAAGGAGATGAACTGTAAGTCGATGGCCAAGCACCGGCATTCAACCTGTAGCCTGCTCCAAAAACCACTGCGACTGTTGTCGCTGCTTCTAACTGCGCTGCCCGTTCTCGCTCAGCAATCCGCTCGCGTCGCACCCGCGGACATCATCGTCCAACACGCAAAAGTCTTCACCGCGGACGAAAAGCATCCATGGGCGCAGAGTGTCGCCATCTACAAAGGCAAGATCGTCGCTGTCGGTTCGGACGACCAGGTCACTCGCATGCGTGGCATCGGTACCAGGATGATCGACGCCGGCGGCAAAGTCGTGCTTCCCGGTTTCACCGACTGTCATATTCACTTTCTCGACGGCAGTCTTGGACTCCAGCGCGTCAACTTGGAAGGCGCCGCGAATCTCGACGCGATCCTCGCTCGCCTTCAGAAATATGCCGACGCGCATCCCGATCTCCCGTGGATTCTCGGCCAAGGCTGGAATTACGCCATGTTCGCGCCGGAAACCCTCCCCAACAAAAAGCCGCTCGACAAGCTCTTCCCCGCCTGGCCGGTGTTCCTGGACGGCTACGACGGCCACACCTCCTGGGCCAACTCCAAAGCCCTCGCGCTCGCCGGCATCACCAAAGACACGCCGAATCCACCCAATGGCGAAATCGTCCGTGATCCCGCCACTGGCGAACCCACCGGCGCTCTGAAAGAGTCAGCCTCCTCTCTTGTCGAAAAGGTGATCCCCAAACCGGATCACGTGGCCGTCCTGAACGCCTATCGGTCCGGGATGCGCTTTGCCGCTCAGAATGGCATCACTCGCGTGCACAGCGCTGGCGGAGATTTTGAGGAACTCGCCACGCTCGACGAGTTGCGCGGCGAAAAACAGTTGTGGGTTCGCTTCTCCGTCGCTTACTCCTTGCATCCCCCCGAGCTTCGTTCCGAAGACTTGAAAGCCATCGAAGACGCCCACAGAAAGTTTCACGACGACTGGATCGACGTCGATACCGTGAAGTTCTATCTCGACGGCGTTGTCGAATCGCATACCGCCGCGATGCTGCAAACTTATTCCGATGATCCCTCGAAAAAGGGTTCTCTCTTCTGGGATCCCGCCAAATACAAGGCTGCTGTCGCGGAACTCGATAAACGAGGCTATCAACTGTATACGCATGCCATCGGTGATCTCGCCGTGCGCACCGCTCTTGACAGCTACGAATTCGCTCTCGAGAAAAACAAAAACAAGGATCGCCGCAACCGCATCGAACACGTCGAAACTATCGATCGCGCCGACATCCCCCGTTTTGCCAAACTGAACGTCTTCGCCTCCATGCAGCCGCTTCATTCCTATCCCGACTCCGACACTCTCGACGTTTGGGCGCCCAATATCGGCCCGGATCGCGCCTCTCGCGCCTGGGTCTGGAAAAGCATCGCCCAGGCGGGAGGCGAATACGCCTTTGGCAGCGATTGGCCCGTGGTCACACTCAATCCTTGGGAAGGTATCCAGACCGCCGTCACGCGTCAGACCGCCGAAGGCACTCCGAGCGGCGGCTTTGTACCCTCGCAGCGTCTTTCCGTGACCCAAGCGGTCCAGGGCTACACCTTGAACGCGGCCTTTGCCGGCCATCGCGAAAAAACCGAGGGATCCATCGAGAAGGGTAAATCGGCGGACCTCATCATGATCGACCGCAACATTTTCGAAGTCGATCCGCATTCCATCAACAAGACCAAGGTGGTTCTGACCATCGTCGGAGGCAAGATTGTCTATGAAGCCGACCGCTGATCTATCATCCTTCAGGCCTTTGCGCCCATTGTGCGCAAAAGGTGGCCTCGTACGATCGAGAGCCGCGGCGCTCATCTCTCCGCTTTTGGTTCTTGCGCTCGCGTTTCTCCTCGGTTCGTGTCAGAAAAAAGAATCCACGCTCTCTCTGCTGGTCTGGGAAGGCTATGCCGATCCTTCCTTCATTCACGCCTTCGAAGAAGCCCATCACTGCAAAGTCACGGCCTCCTACATGGGCTCCAGTGACGACCTCGTCGCCAAACTTCGCGGCGGCGGCGCGTCGAACTATGACGTCATCTCTCCTTCCTCCGACGTTGCTTCTTCCATTGTTCATACCGGCCTCGCGGAGCCGCTCGACCTCTCCAAAATCCCTTCATACCTGCAGCTTTCCGCCAAGCTTCGCGACCGCCAACTCGTCAAAGCCGGCGGTCAGACCTTCGGCGTTCCCTTTATGTGGGGTCCGAATCCGTTGCTCTACGACACCACTGCGTTCCCGCAACCGCCCGATTCCTGGGCCATTTTCTGGGATCCGAAATACAAGGGAAAGATTTCCGTCTGGGACGATCTCTCCACCTTATATATGGCGGCGCAGATGCTCGGCTACGACCAGCCACCCGGCCAGCTCTACAATCTCACCGACGAACAGCTTGCCGCCGTCAAAACGAAGTTGCTTGCGCTGAAACCGAATGTCCGCAAACTCTGGTCGACCGGCGGGGAGCTTACCAACCTCTTCCAGAATCACGAAGTCAGCGCCGCGATGGGTTGGCCGTTGATGACCAACCAGCTCCGCCAGTCGAATTTCCCCATCGCTGAGGTCATTCCCAAGGAAAACACCACCGGCTGGATTGACCACTTGATGATTACTCGCGAGAGCCCGCACAAGGAGCTCGCCTACGCCTTCCTCGAATACATGATTCAAGCCAGGACCCAAAAAGAAGTCACCGACGTGACCCATTACACCCCTGCCAACCCGGGCGCCGCACAATTCATGACTGATGCTGAGAAAAAGAGCCTGCATCTCGACGATCCGGAAGCGTACATGCTCCGGATTTATTTCTGGCAGGACGTTCCGCGTCGCGCGAAGTACATCGAAGTCTGGAACGAGGTCAAAGCCGCTCAGTGAACCAACTCGCCCCAAACTCCGGACCTTCTTCTGCTCCCGCCTGGCAAGCTGGCGCAGGTCTTCTGGAAGTGCGCAATGTGGCGAAGCGCTTTGGTCAACGCGAGGTCCTGAAAAACATTTCGCTGCAGATTGCTGCCGGCGAATTCCTCACCCTCCTGGGTGAAAGCGGTTCGGGCAAAACCACTCTGCTTCGTCTCATCGCTGGCTTTGAGCAACCCACCTCCGGCGAAATCTGGATGAATGGCGAGCGGCTCGATACGCTGCCGCCCTACAAACGCCGCGTCAACACCGTGTTTCAGCACTATGCGCTGTTCCCTCATCTCTCCGTTGCCGATAACGTCGCGTACGGTCTTCGCGTCACCGGCGCCCCGAATTCCGAGATTCCTTCACGGGTGAACGCGGCGCTCGACCTGGTCAAAATGCAGGAGTACGCACCCACCCGCCCCTCAAAGCTCAGCGGCGGCCAGCAGCAGCGCGTCGCGCTTGCCCGCGCCCTCGTCAGTCGCCCCCAACTCCTGCTGCTCGATGAGCCTCTCTCGGCTCTCGACGCCAATCTTCGCAAACAAATGCAAACCGAGCTGAAATCCTTGCAGCGAGAGCTGGGCATCACCTTCTTATTTGTTACCCACGATCAGGAAGAAGCCATGGCCCTCTCCGATCGCATCGCTCTTCTGCGGAATGGAGCCCTGGAGCAGGTCGCCTCCCCTCGCGAAATCTACTCCCACCCTGCCACCAGTTATGCCGCTCAGTTCATCGGCCAAACGAATCTTCTGCGCGCATCCATTTACCAGGGAGTTGCCGCGGTCGATAATCTGAATTGGCCGGTCACCCTTCCTGACGGCGTGGCGCTCTTCTCGCTCCGCCCGGATGCGATTCACCTGGTCTCGCAGGCTGCCCCCACTCCATACGCGGTCCGCTTCCGCGCTCAGGTTCGCCAGCAGGTTTTCTCCGGTCCTACCGAGCAACTGGAAATTGAGAACGACGGGCAAGTCCTTCGCGTGCGTATTCCCGCGCGTGGCCCCATCACTGGCGAACACGAGTTCTTTTTCGAACCCGCGGACGCCATCCCGGTTAACGACTGAGCCTCACCATGTATTCGCGCACCTACAAAACCATTCTTTCCGCCCCTCCACTCTTATGGGTTGCCCTCTTCCTTCTCCTTCCCTATGCGCTCATGTTCGCGCACAGCTTCTGGCTCGTCCGCGACAATTTCATCGTCCACCAGTGGAATCTCCAGAACTACGCGAAGCTCTTCCAGAACCCCGTTTACGTCGAAGTCCTTCTCCGTACCATGAGGATCGCCGCCAGCGTCACAGTTCTTTCGCTTGCCCTCGGCTATCCGCTGGCCTATTACATGTCGTTCCACGCCGGCGTGCGCAAGGAATTGCTCTATCAGTTGGTCATCGTGCCCCTCTGGGTGAGCTACCTCGTGCGTGGTTACGCCTGGAAGACAATCCTCGGCTCCGACGGCGTTCTCAACGGCTTCCTGCAATACCTCCACATCACGCATGAGCCGGTGAGCTTCTTTCTGTACAGCCCCTTCGCCGTTGTTCTCACCCTCACGCACATCTATACGCCCTTCGTCTTTCTCCCGCTCTACGCTTCGCTGGAGCACATCCCGCGCCACCTGATCGAAGCATCCCACGATCTCGGCGCCAGTCCACGCGCCACCTTCTTTCGCGTCATCCTCCCCCTCTCCCTCCCCGGTCTCCTCGCCGGAGCCACCTTCGCCTTCGTCCTGACGCTTGGTGATTTTCTTGGTCCGCTCCTGGTCGGCGGTCCCTCAAGCATCATGATCGCCAATGTCGTGCAGAGCCTCTTCGGCACCGCCTACGACTGGCCGCTCGGTGCCGCCATTTCCGTTTGCATCCTTCTTCTCACCATCTCCCTGCTCTTCCTGACCGAACGCCTCGAAAAGCGATGGACCTTCCGAT
>Ga0335069_10008492_pt1 | contig 14705 bp, 12 predicted proteins | sample Lox_Sample_11_FD_206714 | JGI IMG/M metagenome (GOLD analysis project Ga0335069, IMG submission 206714) | Soil microbial communities from Loxahatchee National Wildlife Refuge, Florida, United States - Lox_Sample_1.1 | ecosystem: Environmental > Terrestrial > Soil > Wetlands | place: USA... | reverse complement strand
AACACCATGACGATGCCGTGCATGGTGAACATCTTGTTGTAGGTGTCGTGGCTCATCAGGTCGCCCTGCGGCGTGAGGAGCTCGAGGCGGATCATGGTGGCGAAGAAGCCGCCGATAAAGAACATGGCGGTGATCGAGATCAAGTACAGGATCGCGATGCGCTTGTGATCCGTGGTGAGCAGCCACGACTTGAGGCCGTATCCGGCATTCAAGTAATTCTGTCGCTCGACGGGTTCGTTGTTGATCTTGGTATCCATGGTTACTGCACCTTCTTCGCGCCCGCGTTCGGAGCGGGACCCAACTCCGCCACGGGCTTAACCCCGGTTCCCGTGGGAGGAGGCTGAGACAGAGACTTGATGTAAGCGATCAGCGACAGGAGCTGCTCTTCGCTAACGATGCCGTTAAAGGTCGGCATGATGGGCTTGAAGCCGGAGACGACCTTCGCGCCCGGGTTCAGGATTGACTCTCGCAGGTAATTTTCATCCGCGACCACGGTGCTGCCGGTGTCGAGCAGAACCTGCTTGCCGTAGATGCCCGCGAGGTTCGGGCCGCGTCCCTGGGTATCGGAACGATGGCAAGTAGCGCAGCCGAGTTCCTGAAAGGTCTTCTGGCCATTCGAAGCCATGGTGCCTTCGGTCGATCCGCCGGAGAGCCACGCGGCGTACTCGGAGGGCTCCATCACAACGATCTCGCCGATCATGTTGGAGTGCAGCGTGCCACAGTATTCGGCGCAGAACAGGTTGAAGTGGCCGGTCTTCACGGCGTGGAACCAGAGCGTGGTGTAACGGCCGGGAAGGACGTCGGTTTTAACGCGGAATGCGGGCACGTAGAAGCTGTGGATGACGTCCTGCGAAATCATGGTCAGGCGGACGTCTTTGCCGACCGGCACGTGCAGCGCGTTGATCTCACGCACACCTTCGGGATGCTGCAGCTTCCACATCCACTGCTTGCCGACGACGAAGACGTCCATCGCGTCTTTGGGCGGCTGCGACTCGTGCATATACACCGCCGCGCCCCAAACGAACATGATCATGAAGAGGCCGAACGGGATCAGCGTCCAGGTGGCTTCGAGCGCGTAGGAACCTTCGATCTGGGTGGCCTCGCGGCCGGGGCGCTGGCGATACCTCACCGCGAAGAAGCCGACCATTGCGAACACGACAATGGTGAAGAATCCGGTAATCAGGATCAGGAAGATGTAGAGCGCGTCCACATTGTTCGCGAAGGTGGAAGCCCGCTCCGGCCAGAGAGGAACGTTTTGGAACATTTAGTTCCGGCCTCCTCTGCCGAGAGCTTCACGGCTCTTTTGAGGTTCCAAGCGGAACATGATGATGAGGAATCCTCCGAGGATAAGAACTGTCAAGGCGCCGGCGAGGGAAAGCGCCCGCGAAATGAGGGCCCCGTATTTTCCGGTGCGGGGATCGTAGTGGTAACAGTAGAGAAGAATCTGGTCGACGACGTTGCCGATATGATTCTCGGAAGCTTGCACCAACCCGAAGCGCAAGTCTTTCGGCGAATACTCGACGCCGTAGAAGTACTGCGCGATGTGGCCATCGGGCGTAATGACCATGATGGCGGCAGCGTGCGCGAACTGATTGGACTGGCGGTCCCAGGCGTAGTTGAAACCAACAGCCTTGGTGAGAGCGTCCACCGATTCCTGCGGCCCGGTGAGGAAGTGCCAGGCCTGGTCGGCGCCTTCGCGGCCGTAACGCTCGACGAAGACGCGCTTCTTGGCGCGGGCAAGATCGGGCGTCTCGCGGGGATCGAAGCTGACCGTCACGGCTTCAAATTCCTGGCCGAGATTGAATTTCAGAGCCGAGAAGACGCTGGCTTCGCCATTCAGGACCTCGCCGCAGAGCATGGGGCATTCGTAATAGACCATGCTGAGGACGATCGGCTTCTTGCCGAAGTAGTCGCCGAGTTTCACGTCGCGCCCGGATTCGTCGCGGAATTTCAAATCCAGCGGAATTGCCTGATTCAGATGCTGCTCGACGCCTACCTTCTTGAGAATGTCGGGCGGCGGAGAAGTGGTACCCTGCGGACCTTTGAACTGCGCGAGCGCGAACGGGGCGAGGCTCGTCGCCACCAGTAACGCTCCGGCAATACGGCGCAGGTTGTTGATGCCAGTCACTGCGGTTTCCCTTTCAGGTGATTGTGTCGCCCCTACGGGCTCGCAATCGTTGCTAGTTGCCTACCCAGGGCTTCCACCCTGGGCTACCATCTTTCGCCGCTTCGCGGCTAAAATCTCTGCACATTCGGCATGGCTGAAGCCGTACCCTTTTAAATCCTACTGCCTGCCGGCGGGGCGAATACCGCCACCGGCACCGGCTACGGTGTCACGGCCGGAGCCAAAATCTGCCGATTGCTGCTGGCCCGTCGGCGCAGTGCGAGTCGGCACACCTTGCTTCGCTACCTGGTCCATCGCCTGGTCGATCGGAATATGAACGACGCCTGAGTTCTGATCGACGTAGCCGTACGAGCTCAATTGCTTGTTGCTGGCGTCGCGATAATGCTGCATATCGGAAACGTCATCGACCTGGAGCGGCACCGTGGGCTGATAGGTTTCCTTGAATCCGTCGAGCGCGTCGGGCATTACCTTGTGCGTTACAGCCTGCGGCCCGCTGGCGACCGGCTCGGCGAGCACGTGCCGGGCGTGATAGTCGAAATAGCCCCAGACGATCAGGCAGAGCACCAGGCCCGAAACTCCCAGCACAATGAGAAAGGCGATGATGCCGCGCGCGCCGAGGTCGCGGTCTTCGTACTGCACGCCGCCGTGCTGGATCTGCTCGAAATGTAGTTCTTCTTCGTGATGGTTACTCATGTTCGGCCTCCACCAACTCCAGCAGGTGCGGGTCGTACAGCGGCAGCAGCGGCAGTTTCATCAGGTTGCGAAGGAACAGCGCAGTCCAGATGCCCACCATGCCGACGGGGATGACGAGGTCCATCCAGCTGAACATGAAATGGCCGCCGTGGTAGCTGGCTTCGATGTTCCAGTACAGATCCCACCAGCGCATGACGACGAGCCACGCTGCGACCCAGACCAGCCGGGAAGGATCTTTCTTTAATGCGGCGGAGAGCAGGATGCAGAAAGGCACGCAGAAATGGAACAGGGCCAGGAAGAGCGATGCGTACTGCCAGCCGCCGCGCAGGCGATCGAGATAGAACGAAATCTCTTCCGGCAGGTTGCCGGACCAGATGATCAGGAACTGCGAGAACGCGGTGTAGGCCCAGAGCATGGTGAAGGCGAACAACAACTTGCCGTTGTCGTGGAAGACGATCTCGTCCATGAAGATGTTCATGGGCTCGTACTTCACGAGCACGCTGCCGACGATGATGCCGAGCGAAAGGCCGAGCAGCCCTTGTCCGACGACCAGATTCATCGCCCAGATGGTCGAAGGCCACCCCGGTTTCAGCGACATCACCCAGTCGATTCCGGCGAAGCTCATGGCGAAGAAGTACACGATGACGCCGACGCCGCCGAGAATGTTCAAGCGGCGGTTATGAGCGGCGGTGTTCGCGTAGGGGCGATCTTCGACGGCCGACCACTTGTTCGACAGGTGGATGATGAGGATGAAGAGCGCGAAATAAATGATGCCGCGGATGAGCAGTCCCGGGAAATTCAGGTACTGGTGAATCAGGCGCGTAACGTTATCGTTATGCGCGTAGTTCTCCGGATGCGCCCAGGGGAAGATGTCCTTGAAGCCGATCAGGATCGGGATGAAGAGCGCGGCGGTGAAATAGATGTTGCGATTGGCGGCTTCCCAGATGCGGCGCATGGGCAGTCCCCAGCGCCCGCCGGTGCAATACCAGACGAAGATGAAACCTAACCCCCCGAGCGTGAGACCGCAACAGAGCATGAATCCGATCAGGTAGGAGTGGAATGCCTGCGTGGTGTCAAGCACGAAGCCGATGACAGCGCCAACGGCGCCCACTCCGCCCACCGCAACGGCACGACCGTAGTAGGTCTTCAGCACGTCGGCCGGCGCGGTGTTGGTCATGCGCGCGAGATCAACTTTGTGAGTGGTATGCACTCTATTTCTTCTCCGTGCCCTGGGATTCGGCGCCTGCTGTTGCGTTCAGATCCGTACCGGTCGGAACCATGGCCTGCGTCGCGTGCTGGCTGAGTTGCAACGCGCGAATGTAGGCGGAGATGTTCCAGCGATCGGTAGGCGAAATCTGCGCGGCGTAGTCGGGCATGGCGCCGAAGCCGTTGGTCATGACGTCGTAAAAATGTCCGATGGGCGCGGCCATCAGCTTGGGATCGTGGAACGAGGCGGCCTTGCGGTAGCCGCGCTGCACGATCATGCCGTTGCCGTCGCCAACATAGGAATGGCAGGGCGAACAATAAATGTTGTAACGCTGGCGACCGCGTTCCAGGACTTCCTTCGTCACCGGGAAGGGCATCTGGTCGCCTTCCTTGCCGGCGATCATGCCGGTGTAGAAGTAGGTGTCGTCGCGCAGTTGGCCGCGCGCTACCGTGCCGGCGATCACCGGACGCGAACCGCGCTCGTCCCCCCAAAAGTCGCTCTGGCGCAGCGGTTTCAGCTTGGGCTGGATGTGCATATCGAGGCGGAAGCCCCGATCGCATCCGGCAAGGAGCGCAAGGCCGAGAAGCGCCGGGGCAAGCTTGCGAATTTTGATCGCGAGGTTAATAAGGCACCTCCGCAATCGACTCAGGGTTCAGGCCTTCCAGGAAAGAACGAGTTCCTGTCATATCAAACTTGGGATCTACCGACTCAATACAGAGGAAGAAACGGTCACGCGTCGCGGCGGCGAACTCCGGCACGTTGAACACGGGGTGGTATGGCATCGGCAGTCCGTTCAAAGCAAACATGCCGATGCAGGCGGAGAGTCCGCCAAAGAGGATCGTCAACTCGAAGCAGACGATGACGAACGACGGCCACGAGTAGAGCGGACGTCCGCCGATGTTCAGCGGGTAGGCGACGAGGTTGATCCAAACCTGCAGGGCGAATCCGGTCGCCAGGCCGAGCAGTGCGCCGACGAGGCAGACGAACGCGACGCGGTTCTTGTGGAAGCCGATGGCCTCGGCCAATCCGTGGACGGGCTGCGGGCTGTAGGCGTCCATGTTGCGGTAGCCGTCCGCGTAGGCGGCCTTCGCCGCCGCAAGCACGTCGGTCGGAGTGTCGAACTCGGCCATCAGTCCGTAGACGGGCGACAAAAGCTGCTCTCCTCCATGGCTCATGAGTGCACCTCCACCTCATGCGGCTTGGAGGCCGGCAACAGATCACGCATTTCGAAGATCGAGATCATGGGCAATACGCGAATAAACAGCAGGAACGCGGCGAAGAAGAAGCCGAGCGTTCCGATATACGTGGCCCAGTCCCACTTGGTGGGGATGTACTCGCCCCAACTGGAGACCAGGAAGTCTTTCTGCAAGCTGATGACGACGATGACGAAACGCTCGAGCCACATCGCGATCAGGATGACCACCGAAACAAAGAACAGCGCCACCGGGCTGCGCCGGACTTTCGGCCACCAGAGGATGTTCACGAAGAAGATGTTGATGAAGACGAGACCGAGGTATTCCGGAGCATAGAAGCCGGTCAACCGGTTCATGAACATGTTCAGTTCGTACGGGTTGCCGCCGTACCAGGCGACGAAACCTTCCATGATATAGCCGTAGGCCACGATCAATCCGGTAGCGAGCATGAACTTCGCCATGTTGTCGAGATGGCGGTCGGTGATGAAATCCTTCAGGTTGTAAGCGGCGCGAATCGGGATGGCCAGGATGAGCACCATCGCAAAACCGGAGTAGATTGCGCCGGCAACAAAGTAGGGCGGGAAAATCGTGGTGTGCCATCCGGGTACGATGCCGACAGCGAAGTCGAAGGACACCACCGTGTGCACCGAGAGCACCAGTGGTGTTGAGAGTCCGGCGAGAAGCAGGTAGGCCGTTTCGTAACGGTGCCAGTGACGAGCCGAACCGCGCCATCCAAGAGCGAGCATCCCGTAAACGAAGCGTGCCACTTTGTTCTTCGCGCTGTCGCGAAGCGTGCCGAGATCGGGCACCAGGCCGGTGTACCAGAAGACCAGGGAAATCGTGAAGTAGGTTGAGACGGCGAAGACGTCCCACACCAGGGGACTGCGGAACTGCGGCCACACCTGCATGGTGTTGGGGTACGGGAACAGCCAGTATGCGAGCCACGGACGGCCAGTATGCAGGACCGGGAACAAGCCGGCGCACATCACGGCAAACAGCGTCATGGCTTCGGCGAAACGGTTGATCGAGTTGCGCCACGACTGCTTCAACAGCAGCAGGATGGCGGAGATCAGCGTTCCGGCGTGGCCAATGCCGATCCACCAAACGAAGTTAACGATGGCGAATCCCCAGCCGACGGGGATGTTGATGCCCCAGATGCCGACGCCCTTGTACAGCAGGTAAGTGGCGGCGATCCCGAGCAAGCCAGCAACTCCGGCCGAGATGGCAAGCAGCGCCAGCCATCCCAGCGAGATGCCGCTGGTCAAAACGATGGCGCTGATTTTGTCGGTAATCGTCTCGAACGTGTGCCCGGGCGCCAGCACAGGAGGCTGGTAGTACTCGGTGCCATTCGCGTTTTGGACGGGATGGTTGTCGCTCACAGATGCTGCTCCGGTTGAGGCGCCGGGATCTCCGGGTTCGGGTTCAAGACGGCAGCCGTATACGTGGTGCGTGGCCGCGTATTCAATTCTTCGAGCACACCATAGGTGCGCTTGTCTTCACGAAGCTCGGCAACCTTGCTCTTGGGATCGTTGAGATCGCCGAAGGTGATTGCCTGCGTCGGGCAAACCTGCTGGCACGCCGTGAGGATTTCGCCGTCAACCACGCGGCGGTTGTTGTCTTCCTCGGCGCGGATGCGTCCGTTGGCGATGCGCTGGATGCAGTAGGTGCACTTTTCCATGACGCCGCGGCTGCGCACCGAAACTTCCGGGTTGCGAACCAGCTTGAGCTGTGGCGTATCCCAGTCCTGGAAGAGCAGGAAGTTGAAGCGGCGCACCTTGTACGGACAGTTGTTCGAGCAGTAGCGCGTGCCGACGCAGCGGTTGTACACCATGTCGTTGAGGCCCTCGGTGCTGTGCACCGTGGCTCCGACGGGACAAACCAATTCGCATGGCGCGTTCTCGCACTGCTGGCACGTCAGCGGCTCGAAATAGCCGCGCGGATTGGCGGCATCGCCCTGGTAGTAAGTATCGACGCGCAGCCAGTGCATATGGCGTCCGCGCTGGCATTGCTCTTTGCCGACGACGGGAGTGTTGTTCTCGGCCACGCACGCGATGATGCAGGCATTGCATCCGGTGCAGCGGTTGAGATCGATGCTCATGCCCCACTTGTAAGCGGGCGCGCCATTCTCGCCGGTCGCGGGATATTCGTAGCCGGGATACAAGGTCTCGTCGGGCGCGGGCTCTTCCGCCTTCGCGTGCGCGAAGTCGGGATTTTTCTTGTACTCCTCGAGCGACGCGGCGCGGATCGCCTTGTTGTCGCCGATCAGTTGCGAACCCTGCGTGGACGAAATGAGCTGGCGATCGCCGGTTTTGCTGATCTTCACGCCACGGCTGAAGTGCGGCTCATCGGAGAACCATATCGGATACGCGTTATAGCCGTGATCGTTGCCCGTCCTGCCCGCGAGGTTGCGGCCATAGCCGAAATACACGGTGACGGTGTCGTCGGGATGTCCGGCCTGTACCCAAACGGGACCACGAATCTTGCTGCCGCGATACTCGATCTCGGCGACCGAGGCTTCCTGGTCGGCGGGGAAACCCATGTCCTTCGCCATCTTCGGGCTGACAACGATGGCGTTATCCCAGACGAGTTTCGTCAGCGGCTTAGGCAATTCCTGCAGCCACCCGTTGTTGGTGAAGCGGCCGTCCCAGAGGCTCGGATCGGGGCGGAAGGCGATCTCGGTTCCCTGCGACTGGTTGATCTGCGTCGCCGGAAAATCTTTAGCCTTAACTTTGACGTTCCTGGCAGGCAGCGCGCTGCCGTCCACGAACCCGTTGTGCACCGAGCGTCGCCAGAAATCGTCGAAGTTGAGGGTCTTCGCCTGCGACTGCCAGTTGGCGCGAACGACGTCGTAGCTGGTGGCGTCGGCCTGGCCACCAAGCACCGCAAGAAGCTCGTGCAGGCTGTGGCTGCCGTAAAGCGGCGCGATCAATGGCTGTACGATCGTTACCTGGCCGTCGATGCTGCGGGCATCGCTCCACGATTCGAGGTAGTGCGTGCCAGAGATGTGCCAGTCGCAGCTCATCGCAGTTTCGTCGACGTGCTGTCCCCAGTGAATCTTCAGCGGAACTTTCTTGAGTACCTCGGCGAAATCGAAATCAGCGGGGGCGTCGTACACCGGGTTGGGTCCGGCGATGACCAGCATGTCGACTTTGCCGGCATTGATATCGGCAAGCAGCGCCTTGAGCGACGCGACCTGGTCTTCCGGATTGGCCACGATGGGATCGGTGTAGTTGACTGTCTGTCCGACCGAGCCCAGCGAATCGTTGATCGCGTGCGCCAACGCATGAACCGCAGGCGGCTGGTGCTGGCCAGCGACGACTACGGCGCGACCTTTGTGCGCCTGCAGATCTTTCACGACAACGTCGAGCCATGGCGTCAGGTCGCTGCGAACGTTGGCTGCGCTGCCCCCGCCCAAATTCGACGCGAGGTAGCGCGCGCACTGCTCGACCTCCGACGGCTTCACCGGCAGGCGGTGATCAGCCTTGAACCCGCTGATGGTCGGCGCGCTTTCAACGGCGTAAGTGCGATTCAGGCCCTTGGGATTCTTCTTCTCATCGGGATCACGGCGGCTGGCCCAATCTGATGCGTATAACGCGAAGCCGGGGAATCCGGCGTACAGGAAGTCGGCATCAAGCGATAGCACAACGTCGGCGTTAGCAAAGTTGTAGCGTGTCTCCACCGGCTCGCCGAAAGCGAGTTGCGCTCCGGCGTAGACGGAGCTGCGATTTACCGGCTCCCACTGGTGCCACTTCATCTGCGGCAGCTTCTGCTGCAGGGTCTTGATCTGCGCTGCGAGCGTGGGCGAGTTCACCGTGTCGGTGAGCAGCCGAATACCGGCTCCGGCGTTGGCGCGCTGCGAAACCAGTGGCGCCGCCATCGCCGCGAGAAATGATCCCCACGATTTCACGCCGCCCTGGTACATATTGGTCTGGGAGCGGTCCGGGTCGTAAAGATCGAGGATCGAAGCCTGCGCGAAAAGATCGGTCGCGCCCTTACTCATCGAGTGCTCGGGATTGCCCTCGATCTTGGTCGGACGTCCTTCATTGCTGCGCGCGAGCACAGGCTGGGCGCAGCCGTTGATGGTGAACGCCGTCGCGTAGTAGAGCGGACGGCCGAGAACGACCTCTTCCGGCTGCCGCACGTACGGAACGATCTTCTGCGTGGGCAGCTTGGTGCAGCCGCTCAACCCGGCGAGGGCGAGCGATGCGCTCATCAGTTGCAGGAAGTTGCGGCGCGAAACGTTGTCGCCGATCCACTCCGACGCCTGGCGCGGAAACTCGCGGTGCAGCAACTCCTCGAATTCGGGCGTGCCCGCCAACTCTTCCAGGCTGCGCCAGTATTCGGGACCTTGCGCGGCCGAGAGCTTCTGCTGAACGGTCGCTACGTCCAGTGCTTTCCCGGAATCACCGGTCTTGATCTTTATGAGTTCCATCTTTTCCGTCTAAATCCCAAACCCCACTACCGATGGCAGGTATTGCAACTCGTGATGTCGCGCTCGCCACGCAAGCGATATTCCTTTTTCAAGAACGTACCCAGTGCGATCTGGTCGGTGAACTTCTGTCCGTTCACCGTGACCGGCTTACTACTCGACGGCTGCTGGTAAGTCATGTCGAAGACCGACTCACGCGGCCGCAGTTCCTTCTCCGGCTCGCGATGACAGTTCAAGCAGAACTCCATCTGCAGGGTGTTCTCGGCGTACATCAGCGGCATTTTGTCGACCGGGCCGTGGCACGACTTGCAGCCGACGCCCTTGTTGATGTGAATGCTGTGATCGAAGTACACGAAATCGGGCACAGCGTTCACGCGCGTCCACTCCAGCGACTTGCCGGAGCGGAAGCTCTCGCGCACCGGTTCAAGCAAAGCGGCATTGGTCCAGATCTGCGCGTGGCAGTTCATGCACGTCTTGGTCGGAGGAATGCCGGCGAAGCTCGACGTCTCAACCGAGGTGTGACAGTAGCGACAATCGATGCCCAGCCCCGACACATGATGCTGGTGGCTGAACGGCACCGGCTGCTCGCGCGCGACTCCACGCCAACTGAAGTACGGCGAGCGCTGCAACTCCGCGAAAGCCCAGAGAGCACCCGACACGACGACCAGCGTGATGATGATCGACGCACGAGATATGGCATTACTGCTGCGATGAAAAATTTGGGGCATTGACCGAGCCATCTACCAGTCGAGCCAGAGGCGCGTCACACAGCGGCGACGCCCTCCCGCGGCTTGAATTTCCTCATATGTTACGTGTTCGAGTGACCCACATCACTGAAACGGGTGATTGTAACAGGAGCCTCGTTATTTGTAACACATGGAAATTAGCGCTAGTGTTTCTGCGCCTTCCCGATTCGGGAATTTATCGTAGAGCGATACTTATGTTGCCCCTCGCGACAATTGCGCCTCGGGATTTTCTCGGAGACGCGGCAAGGGAGGACTGCGGCGCATCGGCACCGACTGCGGCGGAAAATGGCGGAGGTGGGGATGGATGACTATGCGACTCGCCGTGCCAAAGGAAGCTGGCGGAATGGTCCCGTTGCCAGCAACCCATCACACCGCCAGTCGTTTCCGGGCGGACAGAAAAAATCTAACGAAAGCTCTTTTTCCTCAGGGGCAGCGACCCGACCCATCGGCGGGAGGCCCAGAAAAACCGAAAGGGCGGACCCTTATGTCCGCCCCCATCACCTCCACAGATCTGAAAGGACTATTTGCCGCTCTTCGGCGCCTCTTTCTTGTCGTTCGGCTTGCCCGGTTTTGACGACTGCGGGCCCGCGGGCGGGTCGCGACGGACCAGGCCAAGGACTCCCGCATTGATGATTTTGGTCGTCGGAATCTCAGGCGCATCGGGATCAACGGGCAGGAAGGACGCGGGTAGCGGAGCGGGGCGAACTTCAGTTGCGCCGTGCCCCTGTGTGGTCAAAATCATGAGCTCAAGCAGTGCGGCGCCGAACAGCAGTCCCTTGGGAAAGCGTGCCATAAAACTCCTCCGTTGTAAGGGGGAAGCGGTACACCTGCCTGATGCAAGCGATCCGCCAGTCGTGAACAAACGTCACGCCGCGTAAGTCATAGATTCGCCGTGGTAATTCCGGGGTGGTTACGTAAGCAGGAGTGTAATCTCTTTCACCTTAACGTGACTTGCCTTCCCTTTTTCCAGCGCCCGAATCCGGTTTTAGCGCAACGCAACCTTGGCGTTAACCAGGTCTTCTTCAAGGTCCACGTGCAGGGCGAAGCCTAACCGGTTGCAGATGGCGCGCATCTCGCGGTTGATACCGAGCATGGTCGAATGCACGTACTGCAGTTTCTCTTCTTTCGCTATAAGCATCAGGCGCCGGACAAGTTCCGTTCCCAGTCCCTGGTGCTGGAAATCATCGCGCACCAGAACCGCGACCTCGGCTTCCGGCTTGCCGTGCAACTGGCTGAGGCGTCCCACGCCGATGATTTGCGAGCCCGACGTGGGATCGTTTAGTTCGGCGACCAGCGCCATCTCGCGGTTGTAATCGATGAAGCAGATGCGCGTGAGGCGCTCGTGGGCCGTCCGCTGCGTGAGTTTCAGTGGCTGGAAGTAGCGCAGATATACGGTGCGATCGCTGAGGCGCTCGTGGAAATCAATCATCTGCGGCTCGTCTTCCGGACGAATCGGACGGATGGTGACTTCAACTCCGTTCTTCATCGTCCACTGGCCGACGTGTTGGTGCGGATACGGACGCACAGCAGGCCGTGGCAGGTCTTCTTCCTTCGTGTCGGCGGGATGCAGGAGTACGCGAGCATCGAGGCCGATGAGACCATCTTTCGAGATCAGCAGAGGGTTGACGTCGATCTCCTTAATCCACGGCTGCTCGGTGATAAGCTGGCTGAACTTCACCAGCAAAGCTTCGAGCGGCGGGATCTGCAGTTCGCCTTTCTCCTCGGAGGCATGCAGTTCGCGGAAGACGCGCGTCTGCTCCATCATGCGGCGAGCGAGAGTAGTGTTGAGCGGAGGCAAGGCGAGTGCGCGGTCCTTGAAGACCTCGACCATGCGTCCGCCGCTGCCGAAGAGGATCACCGGCCCGAACTGGGGATCGATGCTGCTGCCGACGATCAACTCAATGCCTTCGCGCACGATCATGGGCTGCACGGTCACGCCGAGGAACGCCTCTTTCCCGGCGTTGGCTTCGATGGCCTTCTTGATTTCGCTGAAGGCCTTGCGGACCGCGGCGGCGTCGCGCAGGTGCAAGCGAACACCACCGACGCGCGATTTGTGGATCACGGTCTCGGAGTGAACTTTCATCACCACCGGGTAGCCGAGCGCCTTGGCGGATTTCACCGCTTCATCGGCCGACTTCGCAACCTGAGCCTCGACGGTGGGGATCCCGTAGGAACTCAGCAGTTGTTTCGATTCGTGCTCGGTGAGCAGCGTGCGATTTTTGTCACGCGCCTGCGCGATGATCTTTGCGACTGCGGCGCGATTAATGCCTTCTTCCGCCTCCGGGCGCAAGACCGGGGTCTCGTAAAGTCCGCGCAGGTTGTAGCTGTAACGCCACATGTAGACGAACGCGCGCGTCGCGGTGTCGGGAAACTGAAAGGTCGGAATGCCGGCGCGGTTCATGATTTCGTTGGCGGCAGCGATCTCTGTACCGCCCATGAAACAGGCGAGGATTGGCTTGCCCAATCCACGCGCGTAAGGCTTCAGCAGCTCAGCAGTTTGCGTGGGCTCCGTGAGACCCTGCGGCGCGGTCAGCACCAGCACGCCGTCGCAATTCTGGTCTTTCATCACGATGTCGAGCGCCTTGGCGTAGCGATCCGGGCCCGCATCGCCGAGAATATCGACAGGATTGCCGTGGCTCCAGTGCGGAGGGCAGATGGCATCCATCGCTGCCATGCTCTCGGGCGAGAGCTTTGCCAGTTTGCCCTTGTTGGCGATCAGGCCGTCGGCGGCCAGCACGCCGGGCCCGCCGGCGTTCGTCAGGATGGCGAGGCGAGGCCCCTTCGGGCGTGGTTGTTTCGACAAAACCTCCGACATGTAGAAGATGTCGGCGATGCTGTTGACGCGCAGCACGCCCGTGCGGCGGAAGGCCGCGTCGAGAACCTCGTCGCTTCCGGTCATAGCCCCCGTATGCGAGGCGGCGGCATGCGCAGCTTCTTCCGAGCGACCCGCCTTGATGACGATGATCGGCTTGGTCAGCGAAACCTCGCGCGCCGCTGACATAAACGAGCGAGCGTCGCCGATCGACTCCATATAGATGATGATGCTCTGCGTGCGCGGATCATTGCCGAGGTAGTCGATGAGGTCGCCCCAGCCGACGTCAAGCATTGAGCCGACCGAAGCAAACGCGCTAAAGCCAACCAGTTCGCGCAAGCTCCAGTCGAGAATCGCCGTACAGAGCGCGCCACTCTGGCTGATGAAAGCGACGTTGCCGGGGCGGGCTATCGTCTGCGAGAAGGTTGCGTTGAGGCCGGTCAGAGGATTCATCACGCCGAGGCAGTTGGGGCCGATCACCCGCATGTGCGTGCCCCGCACGCGGTCGATGATCTGCTGCTCGAGGGCCGCGCCTTCAGCGCCGTGCTCACGGAAGCCAGAAGAGATAATGACAGCGGCGCGAACGCCCGACTCGACGCATTCGGTCACGATCGCCGGAACGGATGCGGCGGGGGTGACGATCACGGCCATGTCCACCGGTTCGGGAACATCCTTTACCGACTTGCAGGCCTTGATTCCGAGGACGCTGGGGCGATCTTTGCTGACAGGGTAGACGGTGCCGCCAAAGGGGCTGGTAAGCAGGGCCCACATCACGCGGCGACCGACACTGCCGGCGCGTTCCGTAGCGCCGACAACTGCGACGCATTTCGGATTGAAGACCGCGTCGAGCGGGTGGCGCTCGGCGCGCAGCACGTCGTGGGCAGGATCGCCCCCCGGTTTGCTGGCTCCCGGTTTCGTAACCTTTCCTACGCCAGGCTTCACACTCATGGGCTTCTCCGTCGTGGCATCCATGCTGTCCTCGCAGCAAAAGTCTAGCGGGAGGATCGACCGCCGGGTAACCTACACGTCACAAAGCGTTGTGACATTCTAGTCCTGCGGCAGCGTTTCCGGTTTGTCCCGAAACGGGAATTCTTCGGCAGAAAATTTCGCACACTTCACAGCCGTTTCACGACCTCTCTATTTAAGATTCTGCCGCCCAAAGGAGCACATCCTTAGCTGTTTTCTGTTGCGACGCTATTCGTGTCGAATACCAAGTCTCATTAAGGAGAGTTTTCATGAAGAAGCTGTTGACCATGTTGTTCACCCTCGCCATCGCCACCTCCCTGAGCTTCGCCCAGGCTGCCACCGACAAGACGGCCGACAAGAAGGACGAAACCAAGAAGACCGACAAGGCCGATAAGAAGGACAAGAAGAAGAAAGACGAAAAGAAGAAGGACGAAAAGAAAGACGAGAAGAAAAAGGACGACAAGAAGTAGTCGAGTGTTGAGGCAAGCCAGTCCCCGGCCGAGTGCCGGGGATTCTTTTTTCAGCGTAAAATTT
>Ga0335069_10008491_pt1 | contig 14706 bp, 25 predicted proteins | sample Lox_Sample_11_FD_206714 | JGI IMG/M metagenome (GOLD analysis project Ga0335069, IMG submission 206714) | Soil microbial communities from Loxahatchee National Wildlife Refuge, Florida, United States - Lox_Sample_1.1 | ecosystem: Environmental > Terrestrial > Soil > Wetlands | place: USA... | reverse complement strand
CGCTCTGCGCTCATCGTCGATGCCGAGGTGGATCAGGGGTTCCTCCGCACCTCGCGCAACATCCCGAATGTCGACGTGCTGCCCACGATCGGCGCAAACGTCTACGACATCCTCAACCACGATGTGCTGGCCGTGACCCCGGCCGCCGTGGAAGGGCTGAAGCAGCGCCTCGGCATCGCCGGCGCCGCCTCCGACGGCAAAGGAGCATCGGCATGAGCGGGTCGGCGGCTCCGGCCGCGCGCGGCAAGCGGCTGTCGCGCGAGGCGATGTACGAGATCGTCCGCAACCCGGTGATCACCGAGAAGGCGACGCTTCTGTCGGATAAGGGGCAGTTCGTCTTCCGCGTGGCGATCGGTGCGACCAAGCCGGAGATCAAGGCAGCGATCGAAGGGCTGTTCGGCGTCTCGGTGGTCGCGGTGAACACGCTTGTCCAGAAGGGCAAGACGAAGCGTTTCAAGGGTCGCCCTGGCAGGCGCTCGGATGTGAAGAAGGCGTTCGTGACGCTGGCCTCCGGCCAATCGATCGACTTCTCCGCCGGGCTGTCGTGACTGTTCGGGCATAGGGCAGAACGATGGCACTCAAGCAGTTCAACCCGGTCACCGCGAGCCTGCGCGGCACCGTACTGATCGACCGGCGCGAGCTCTACAAGGGCAAGCCGGTGAAAGGGCTCACCGAAGGCAAGTCGTCTTCGGGAGGCCGCAACAATCACGGCCGCATCACCAGCCGCTTCCGTGGCGGCGGGCACAAGCAGTCGTATCGCGTGGTGGACTTCAAGCGCCGCAAGTTCGACGTGCCGGCGACCGTGGAGCGGCTGGAATACGACCCCAATCGCACCGCGTTCATCGCGTTGATCAAGTACAAGGACGGCGAGCTGGCCTACATCATCGCGCCGCAGCGGTTGCGCGTCGGTGACACCGTGGTTTCGGCGCAGCGCGCGGACATCAAGCCCGGCAACGCGATGCCGCTGGCCGCGATCCCTGTGGGCACGATCGTCCATAACATCGAGATGAAAATCGGCGCCGGCGGCAAGATCGCGCGGGCTGCGGGCAACTACGCCCAGCTGGTCGGCAAGGACGCCGGCTACGCGCAGATCAAGCTGATGTCGGGCGAGCTTCGCGTCGTGCGCGCCGAGTGCATGGCGAGCATCGGTGCGGTGTCCAACCCAGACAACATGAACCAGCACATCGGCAAGGCCGGCCGCAGCCGCTGGCTGGGCCGCCGCCCGCACAACCGCGGCGTGGTGATGAACCCGGTCGACCATCCGCACGGCGGCGGCGAAGGCCGCACCTCGGGCGGCCGTCATCCGGTTACGCCCTGGGGCAAGCCGACCAAGGGTTACAAGACGCGGTCGAACAAGCGCACGGACAGTCTGATCATCCGGCGCCGGAATAAGGGCAAGTAGGATGGCACGCTCCGTCTGGAAGGGGCCGTTCGTCGACGGGTACCTGCTGAACAAGGCAGACGCCTCGCGCGCCTCGGGCCGCAACGAGATCATCCGCATATGGTCGCGCCGGTCCACGATCCTGCCGCAGTTCGTCGGCCTGACCTTCGGCGTCTACAACGGCCACAAGTTCCTTCCCGTGCAGGTCACGGAGAACATGGTCGGCCACAAGTTCGGCGAATTCTCGCCGACGCGGACCTTCCACGGCCACTCGGCCGACAAGAAGGCCAAGCGAGGCTGAGATGAGCAAGCCCAAGCATCCGCGCCTTCTCGAAGAGACTGAGGCGCAGGCGATCGTGAGCAACCTGCGCGTCAGCCCGCGCAAGCTGAACCTGGTCGCCGGCATGATCCGCAACCTGCCCGCGAGCCAAGCCGTGGCGACGCTGACCTTCAGCAAGCGCCGCATCGCGGGCGCGGTGCGCAAGGCGCTCGAAAGCGCCATCGCGAACGCCGAGAACAACCATCAGCTCGACGTGGACCGGCTTGTGGTCACGCGCGCCGAGGTCGGGCGTTCCATCGTGATGCGGCGCTTCCACGCGCGCGGCCGCGGTAAGGCGGCGCGTGTCGAGAAGTGGTTCAGCCATCTGAAGATCGTGGTGGCCGAACGCCGTGATGAACCCGTGCAGAAGGCGGCCTGACCGATGGGTCACAAAGTCAATCCGATCGGGCTCCGGCTCGGCATCAACCGGACCTGGGACAGCCGCTGGTTCGCCGGCAACGACTATGCGTCGCTGCTGCACGAGGACCTGAAGCTGCGCAACCACCTGCGCGCCAAGCTGCATGGCGCCGGCGTCTCGCGCGTGGTGATCGAGCGTCCGGCGAAGAAGCCGCGCGTGACGATCTACGCGGCGCGCCCGGGCGTGGTGATCGGCAAGAAGGGCCAGGACATCGAGGTGCTGCGCAAGGACCTCGGCAAGATGGCCAAAGCCGAGGTTGCGCTCAACATCGTCGAGATCCGCAAGCCAGAGATCGACGCCACGCTGGTTGCCGAGAACATCGCGCAGCAGCTCGAACGGCGCGTCGCGTTCCGCCGGGCGATGAAGCGGGCCGTCCAGTCGGCCATGCGTCTCGGTGCGCAGGGCATCCGCATCAACTGCGGCGGCCGTCTCGGCGGGGCCGAGATCGCGCGGGTCGAATGGTACCGCGAAGGCCGCGTGCCGCTGCACACGCTGCGCGCGGATGTTGATTTCGGCGTCGCGACCGCGAAGACCACCTACGGCACCTGCGGCGTGAAGGTCTGGATCTTCAAGGGCGAGATCCTGGCGCACGACCCGCTGGCGCAGGACCGCCGCGCCGCCGAACAGGCGCCGCAGCGCTAAGGACACAGGACGATGCTTTCACCCAAGCGCACCAAGTATCGCAAGGCGCACAAGGGCCGTATCCACGGCAACGCCAAGGGCGGCACCGCGCTGAACTTCGGCACCTATGGCCTCAAGGCCCTGGAGCCCGAGCGCATTACCGCGCGGCAGATCGAAAGCGCGCGCCGCGCGATCACCCGCGCCATGCGCCGCGCAGGCCGCGTGTGGATCCGCATCTTCCCGGACGTTCCGGTCTCGGCGAAGCCTGCCGAAGTCCGCATGGGTTCCGGCAAGGGCAGCCCCGAATTCTGGGTCTGCCGCGTGAAGCCGGGCCGCATCATGTTCGAGATCGACGGCGTGCCCCCGGAACTGGCGCGCGAGGCGCTCACGCTCGGCGCGGCCAAGCTGCCGATCAAGACGCGCTTCATCGCGCGCATGGGAGATGCCTGAGATGGCGAAGACTGCGTTCAGCAAGCCGTCGGATGTGCGCGCGCGCACCGTCGATGAGCTGACGGCCAGCCTGCTCGACCTGCGCAAGGAGCAGTTCAATCTCCGCTTCCAGCGTGCGGTCGGCCAGACCGAGGGCCAGGCGCGGATGCGGCTCGTGCGCCGCGAGATCGCGCGGGTGAAGACCATTCTGGCGGAGAAGCAGCGCGCCTCCGCCGCCACGTCCTGAGAGGAGAGAGGGATGCCGAGGCGCGTCCTGACCGGGCGAGTGACCAGCGACAAGATGGACAAGACCGTCACGGTGCTTGTTGATCGTCGCGTCATGCACCCGCTCTATAAGAAGTTCATCCGCCGCTCGAAGAACTACGCGGCGCATGACGAAGCGAATCTCTGCAAGGTCGGCGACGTCGTGCGCATCGAGGAATGCCGCCCGATTAGCAAGCGCAAGACTTGGATCGTCGTCGAGCGCAACGGTGCGCCGATGTTCGGCGCGCCCGCAGCCGACGCTGCGGCGGCGCAGGGCTAAGGAGCGCGGTCGATGATCCAGGTCGAAAGCAATCTCGAGGTTGCCGACAATTCCGGCGCGCGGCGCGTCCAGTGCATCAAGGTGCTCGGCGGCTCCCGCCGGCGTACTGCCTCGGTCGGCGACGTGATCGTGGTCTCCGTGAAGGAAGCGATCCCGCGCGGCAAGGTGAAGAAGGGCGACGTGCACCAGGCGGTGATCGTGCGCACCAGCTTCCCGGTCCGCCGCTCCGACGGCTCGGCGATCCGCTTCGACCGCAATGCGGCCGTGCTGATCAACAAGCAGCAGGAGCCGATCGGCACCCGCATCTTCGGGCCGGTGGTGCGCGAACTGCGCGGGCGCAAGTTCATGAAGATCATCTCGCTTGCGCCGGAGGTGCTGTGATGGCCGCGCGCATTCGCAAGGGTGACACGGTCGAGGTGATCGCCGGCGTCTCGAAGGGCATGCGGGGCGAAGTGCTCAGCGTGCTGCCGAAGGACGACCGCGCGGTGGTGCAGGGCGTCAACATTGCCAAGCGGCACACCAAGCCGCGCGGCATGGGTGAGCCCGGCGGCATCATCGAGCGCGAGGCGACGATCCACCTGTCGAATCTGATGCTGGTCGATCCGACCAGCGAAAAGCGCACGAAGGTCGGTTTCCGGGTGCTGGACGACGGCCGCAAGGTCCGCGTCGCCAAGGCCACCGGCCAAGCGATCGAAAGCTGAGGACTGGACGATGAGCGAAACTGTGGCGAGCGAGGCGGGGACGGCGTCCGAGCGGACGATGCCGCGCATGCAGCAGCGCTACCTCTCCGAGGTGCGCAGCAAGCTGCAGGCGGATTTCGGGTACGCCAACCCGATGCAGGTGCCGAAGCTCGAGAAGATCGTCATCAACATGGGCGTGGGCGAAGCCGCAGCCGATCAGAAGAAGCTCGACGCCGCGGTGGCGGAGTTGACGCAGATCGCCGGGCAGAAGCCGGTGAAGACGCTCGCGAAGAAGGCGATCGCCGGCTTCAAGATCCGCAAGGGTCTCGCGATCGGCTGCAAGGTCACGCTGCGCAAGGCGCGGATGTACGAGTTCCTCGATCGGCTCGTCACCATCGCGCTGCCCCGCGTGCGCGACTTCCGCGGCATCACCGGTAAGGGCTTCGACGGTAAGGGCAACTTCGCCATGGGCCTGAAGGAGCAGATCATCTTTCCGGAAATCAACTACGACCGGGTGGATGCGATCCGCGGCATGGACATCGTGTTCGTGACCACTGCGCGCACCGATGCCGAGGCGAAGGCGTTGCTCAAGGCGTTCGATCTGCCGTTCGCGAACTGACGGCCGGATCTCAAGACTGCGTTTTTTGGAAAACCCGCGGCTTCGGCCGACAGGTTCCGGAGGGTGAAGACAGGATGGCGAAGACCTCTCAGGTCAACCGCAACGCGAAGCGGGAACGCATGGCGGCGCGCGACAAGGGCAAGCGGGCGGCGCTGAAGGCGATCGTGATGGATCGCACGCTTCCGGTGGAAGACCGGTTCAGCGCGTCGCTCAAGCTCGCCGAACTCCCGCGCAACGGCGCGGTCGGCCGCGTGCGTCTGCGCTGCGAACTGACCGGCCGTGGCCGTGGCAACTACCGCAAGTTCAAGCTGTGCCGCATCGCGCTGCGCGACCTTGCCAGCGCCGGCCAGATCCCTGGCATGGTCAAGGCGAGCTGGTAGGAAAGGGCACAGACGATGTCATTGTCCGATCCGTTGGGCGATATGCTCACCCGCATTCGCAATGCGCAGCGTGCGCGCCACACCGTGTGCGTCGCACCCGCCTCGAAGCTGCGGGCGAATGTGCTCGATGTGCTGAGGCGCGAGGGCTACATCCGCGGCTTCGCGGCTGAGGAGCTGCGTCCTGGCGTCGCCCAGCTGCGCATCGAGCTGAAGTACAACGAGGGCGAGCCGGTCATCAAGGAGATCACGCGCGTCTCCAAGCCGGGCCGCCGCGTCTACTCGAAGATCAAGGAGCTGCCGCGCGTTTATGCCGGGCTCGGCGTCTCCATTCTGTCGACCCCGCGCGGGGTCATGAGCGATGCCGAGGCTCGCGCCGCCAATGTCGGCGGCGAGGTCCTCTGCCGCGTGTTCTGAGGCAACGGCGATGTCCCGCGTAGGGAAATACCCCGTCGAGATTCCTGCCGGCGTCACCATGGCGATCATCGACAACCGGCTCACGGCCAAGGGCAAGCTCGGAGAGCTTGCGCTCGACCTCAGCGACCACGTCGAGGCGACGATCGAGGACGGCAAGTTCGCTGTGAAGCCACGCACCTCCGCCCGCGAGGCGCGCATGATGTGGGGCACCACCCGCTCGCTCGTCGCGGCGATGGCGCACGGCGTTTCCACCGGCTATTCGAAGTCGATGGAGATCACCGGCACCGGCTTCCGCGCCGCGGTGCAGGGTCCGAACCTGGTCATCAACCTCGGCTTCTCGCACGACGTGGTCTATCCGGTGCCGCCTGGCATCAAGATCACCTGCGAGCGTCCGACGGCGATCAAGGTGGAAGGCATCGACAAGCGCCTCGTCGGCCAAGTTGCCGCCGAGATCCGCGGCTTCCGTCCGCCCGAGCCCTATAAGGGCAAGGGCGTGCGCTACGACACCGAGACGATCCGGCGCAAGGAAGGCAAGAAGAAATGAGCGCGAAGCAAGATCTCAAGTCGCGTCGCCGGGAGCGCCTGCGGTTCCAGTTGCGCCGCAAGGCGGCGGGCCGTCCGCGTCTGTCCGTCTTCCGCTCGGGCAAGAACATCTACGCGCAGGTCATCGACGATGCGGCGGGCCGCACCGTCGCGGCCGCGTCCACGCTCGACAAGACGCTGCGCGAGAGCCTGGACACCGGCGCCGATGTCGCCGCCGCGACGGCGGTCGGCAAGATGATCGCCGAGCGGGCGCTCGCCGCGGGCATCACCGAGGTGGTGTTCGACCGCGGCGCCTATCTGTATCACGGCCGCGTCAAGGCGCTGGCCGAAGCCGCCCGCGAAGGCGGGCTGGCATTCTGAGGAAGACGGCATATGGCGCGTGAACCGAGGGATGGCGGCCGGGGTCGGGATCGCGAGCGCGATCGCGACGGCGGCGATGACGTCATCGACAAGCTGGTCACCATCAACCGCGTGGCCAAGGTGGTGAAGGGCGGGCGCCGCTTCGCCTTCGCCGCTCTCGTCGTGGTCGGCGATCAGAAGGGCCGTGTCGGCTATGGCGCCGGCAAGGCGCGCGAGGTGCCGGAGGCGATCCGCAAGGCGACCGAGCGGGCGAAGCGCGGCATGATCCGCGTGCCGATGAAGGAAGGCCGCACGCTGCATCACGACGTGGTCGGCCACTACGGCGCCGGCTCGGTCGTGCTGCGCTCGGCCAGCGCCGGCACCGGCATCATCGCCGGCGGCCCGATGCGCGCCGTGTTCGAGACGCTGGGCATTGGCGATGTCGTGGCTAAGAGCCTCGGCAGCCGCAACCCGCACAACATGGTCAAGGCGACCTTCGCGGCGCTGGAGCGGTGCACGAGCCCGCGCAACGTGGCGAACCGCCGGGGTAAGAAGGTGTCGGATCTGCTGGGCCGCCGCGATACCGCGCCGGCGCAGGAGGCGACCGATGCCTGATTCCGCGCAGAAGAAGGTCCGCGTCACCCAGGTCGGCTCGGGCAACGGCCGCAAGCCGGGCCAGCAGGCGACGCTGATCGGCCTCGGGCTGAACAAGATCAACCGCACCCGCGAGCTGGAGGATACGCCCTCCGTGCGCGGGATGATCCGCAAGGTCTCCCACCTCGTCCGGTTCGAGGAGCAGGGCTGAGATGAAACTGAATGAATTGCGCGACAACGCGGGCTCGCGCCTGAAGTCGAAACGCCTCGGCCGCGGCATCGGCTCCGGCAAGGGCAAGACATCGGGCAAGGGCGTCAAGGGTCAGAAGGCCCGCGAAGGCGTCGCGCTGAACGGGTTCGAGGGCGGCCAGCTGCCGATCTACCGGCGGCTGCCCAAGCGCGGCTTCGTCAACATCTTCCGCAAGACCTATGCGCCGGTGAATCTCGGCGCGCTGGAGGCGGCGATCGCTGACGGACGGATCGACGCCGGCCAGCCGATCACCGAGGAAGGCTTGCGCAAGGCCGGCCTCGTGTGCGGCGGCAAGATCGACGGCGTCCGCCTTCTGGCGCGCGGAGAGATCGAGCGGGCCATCGAGATCACCGTGGCGGGCGCGTCGGCGGCAGCCATCGAGGCGGTCGAGAAGGCGGGCGGGCGCGTCACCACGACCGTCGCGAAGGCGGCGGCCGAGGCGCCGGCGGCCTAGGAGCCCAGCGCGCGTCGTGCGAGTCCGTCCTCCTTGCGCCGATACGGCGCGGGGCGGCAAAGTTGCGATGGGTCGGCGGCGGCGGCTTGGTTTCCCGCCGCACCGGCCATACTGGCGCCGGTCTTTTTGATGGGGACCATCCGATGGCTTCGGCGGCTGAACAGCTAGCGGCGAACCTCAATCTCGGCGTGCTGTCGAAGGCCACCGAACTCAAGAAGCGCATCTGGTTCACGCTCGGCGCGCTGATCGTCTTCCGGATCGGCACCTACATCCCGGTTCCTGGCGTCGATGCCTCCGTCATGGCGGAGATGCTCACTCAGCACGGCGGCGGCGGCATCCTGGGCATGTTCGACATGTTCACCGGCGGCGCCCTTCGCCGGATGACCGTGTTTGCCCTCAACATCATGCCCTACATCAGCGCCAGCATCATCGTTCAGCTGATGTCGGCGGCGATTCCCTCGCTCGAAGCCCTCAAGAAAGAAGGCGAGACCGGCCGCAAGAAGCTCAACCAGTACACCCGCTACCTCACCGTCCTGATCGCCATGCTGCAGGCCTACGGGATCGCAGTGGGCCTTGAGTCGATGCGCGGCAGCGTCGGCGCGGCGGTGATCGATCCCGGCTGGTTCTTCCGCTTCTCGTGCGTGATCACGCTGGTCGGCGGCACGATGTTCCTGATGTGGCTAGGCGAGCAGATCACCGCGCGCGGCGTCGGCAACGGCACCAGCCTGATCATCTTCGCCGGGATCGTCGCGAACCTGCCGACCGCGCTCGCCACCTTGCTCGACCTCGGGCGCACGGGCGCGCTATCGCCCGTGTTCATCCTGGCGTTCATGTTCATCGCCTTTGCGGTGATCGCGTTCATCGTCTTCATGGAGCGCGCCCAGCGCCGCATCGTGGTGCAGTACCCCAAGCGCCAGGTCGGCACGCGGATGTTCGGCGGCGACTCGACGCATATGCCGCTCAAGATCAACACCTCGGGCGTCATTCCGCCGATCTTCGCCAGCTCCATACTGCTGGTCCCCGCCACGGTCTCGGGGTTCTCGCAGAACGGGCCGGGATGGGTGCAAACCATCGCGGCGCAGCTCGCGCACGGCCAGCCACTCTATATGGCTCTCTACGCGGGGCTGATCATCTTCTTCTCGTATTTCTACACCGCCGTGATGTTCAACCCGCAGGAAACGGCGGAGAATCTCAAGAAATATGGTGGCTTCATCCCCGGTATCCGTCCGGGCAACGCGACCGCGGACTACTTCGACTACGTGCTAACGCGGCTCACGACGATCGGCGCAATCTATCTCGCGGTCGTCTGCCTGCTGCCGGAAATCCTGATCAGTAATTACGGGCTGCCCTTCTACTTCGGCGGCACCAGCCTGCTGATCATCGTCTCGGTGACCATGGATACCGTCACGCAGATACAGTCGCATCTGCTGGCCCATCAGTATGAAGGGCTGATCCGCAAAGCACGGGTGAGGGGGCGACGTTGAAACTGATTCTGCTCGGGCCGCCCGGCGCCGGGAAAGGCACGCAGGCGAAGCGGCTGGAGGAACGCTACGGCATCGCGCAGATCTCCACCGGGGACATGCTGCGCGCCGAGGTGAAGGCCGACACGCCGATCGGGCGCGAGGCCAAGGCGGTGATGGAGTCTGGCGCGCTGGTGTCCGACGACATCATCATCCGGATGCTCAGCGGACGTATCGAGCAGCCCGATTGCACGCGTGGCTTCATCCTCGACGGCTTTCCCCGTACCGTACCGCAGGCCGAGGCGCTGGATCGGATGCTTGGCGAGAAGCACTTGGCGCTCGACGCAGTGGTGGAGCTTGAGGTCGACGACGCAGTGCTGACCGATCGGATCGCTGGCAGGTTCACCTGCAGCGCCTGCGGCACGGGCTACCATGACCAGTTCAAACCCACCGCGAAGCCCGGTGTATGCGACGTCTGCGGCGCCACCCAGTTCACCCGCCGCGCCGACGACAAGCGAGAGACGGTCGCTGCCCGGCTGCAGGCCTATCATTCCCAGACCGCCCCGCTACTACCGTACTACAGGGCGCAGAGGCGTCTGAAGACCGTTGACGGGATGGCCGATATTGACGAGGTAACCCGCCAGCTGGTCCGAGCCTTGGGAGAAATCGGGTCTGCATTATGATCACGAAGATTTGATCAATCGACATTGACTCAGGTCCGCCCGGCTCTATAGTCCGCGCCTCCGGCGGGCCCCATCTCGGGAAGCCCGCCGTCGGCGCGTCAGGGCGCCGTGGTGACACACATCGTGGGGCTGACGAGGCGTTTCGGCGCCCCTTCGAACGTTTCGGAGCCTTGAGGGGCGATAGGAGAGAATGGCGTGGCGCGTATTGCCGGCGTGAATATCCCGACAAACAAACGGGTTACCATCAGCCTCCGCTATATCTACGGCATCGGGCCGTCTAAGGCGCAGGACATCTGCGACCGCCTGTCGATCCCCGCCGACCGCCGGGTCAACCAACTGTCCGACGAGGAAGTGCTCCGCATCCGCGAACTCGTCGACCGCGAGTTCCGCGTCGAGGGCGATCTGCGCCGCGAAGTCGCGATGAACATCAAGCGGTTGATGGATCTCGGCTGCTACCGCGGCCTGCGGCACCGCCGGGGTCTGCCGGTCCGGGGCCAGCGCACCCACACCAATGCGCGCACCCGCAAGGGCAAGGCCGTCGCCATCGCCGGCAAGAAGAAGGTCACCAAGTAAGGCGGCCTTCGCGCCGTACGGGCGGGCGGCCGCCCGCTCCCACCATGTCATCGCCCGCGGCAGGCCGCCGCGGGCCTCTGAACAGGATAGACGTTCATGGCGAAGCCCGCCGCTGCAACGCGTACCCGTAAGAAGGAACGCAAGAACATCACGTCCGGCGTCGCGCATGTCGCGGCGACGTTCAACAACACCATGATCACCATCAGCGATGCGCAGGGCAACGCGATCGCTTGGTCGTCGGCCGGCAGCCAGGGGTTCAAGGGCAGCCGCAAGTCCACCCCCTACGCTGCGCAGGTCGCGGCAGAGGATGCCGGCCGCAAGGCCCGCGAGCACGGCATGGAAATGCTGGAGATCGAGGTCAGCGGCCCGGGGTCGGGGCGCGAGAGCGCGCTGCGCGCGCTGCAGGCGGTCGGGTTCTCGATCACCGCGATCCGCGACATGACGCCAATTCCGCACAACGGCTGCCGGCCGCGTAAGCGCCGACGCGTCTGAGCGCCGCTGATTGCTCGCCCGCAGCGCGCCCCGGTGGCGTGTCGGGCAACGTCGATACGCGACCGAACCCGGGCGTGTCGGCGGATCGATTGATGAAACGGGTCCGCCGCGCGCGGGAGATGCAAAATGCGACAGAGTGCCGTGATGCAGAGGAACTGGCAGTCCCTCATCAAGCCCGAAAAGCTTGAAGTCGAGCCGGGTGCGGATCCGTCCCGCAGCGCAACGGTCATCGCTGAGCCGCTGGAGCGCGGCTTCGGCATGACGCTCGGCAACGCGATCCGCCGCATCCTGCTGTCCTCGCTGCAGGGCGCCGCCGTTACCGCCGTGCAGATCGACGGCGTGCTGCACGAGTTCAGCAGCATCCCCGGCGTGCGCGAGGACGTGACCGACATCGTGCTGAACATCAAGCAGCTTGCGCTGCGGATGCACGGCGAGGGGCCGAAACGCATGACGCTGACGGCCACCGGACCCGGCGAGGTGCGTGCCGGCCAGATCCAGGCCGGCCACGATATCGACATCATGAATCCCGAACTGGTGATCTGCACACTCGACGACGGCGTGAAGCTCGGCATGGAGCTCACCGTCAACCTCGGCAAGGGTTACGAGCCGGCCAGCGTGAACCGGCCGGAAGACGCACCGATCGGCCTGATCCCGATCGACAGCATCTACTCGCCGGTGCGCCGCGTCTCCTACAAGGTCGAGCCGACCCGCGTCGGTCAACGTACCGACTACGACCGCCTGCTGCTTTCGGTCGAAACCAACGGCACGGTCAGCCCCGAGGATTCGGTCGCTCTCGCCGCGCGGATCCTGCAGGACCAGCTTCAACTCTTCATCAATTTCGACGAGCCGCAGCAGATCCGCGCCGAGGAGCCGCAAGACGATCTGCCGTTCAACCGTAACCTGTTGCGCAAGGTGGACGAGCTCGAACTCTCGGTCCGCAGCGCAAACTGCCTGAAGAACGACAACATCGTCTATATCGGCGATCTCGTGCAAAAGTCGGAGCAGGAAATGCTCCGCACCCCGAACTTCGGCCGCAAGTCGCTGAACGAGATCAAGGAAGTCCTGACCTCAATGGGCCTGTCCCTCGGCATGACCGTGCCGGGCTGGCCGCCGGAGAATATCGAGGATCTGGCGAAGCGGCTGGAAGAGCCGTTCTAGCCGGTACCCAAGGGGAAGTACGATGCGTCACGGTGTTGCCGGGCGGAAGCTCGGCGTTACAAGCTCCCATCGCCTGGCGATGTTCCGCAACATGGCGGTCGCTCTGCTGAAGCACGAGCAGATCACCACCACGCTGCCCAAGGCCAAGGAACTGCGTCCCGTCGCCGAGCGGCTGATCACGCTTGGCAAGCGGGGCGGCCTGCACGCCCGCCGTCAGGCCTACGCCCAGCTTCGCGACGACGCGATCGTGAACAAGCTGTTCGGCACACTGGCGGACCGCTATCGGGTGCGGGCAGGCGGTTACACCCGAGTCCTGAAGGCCGGCATGCGCTACGGCGATGCCGCCAGCATGGCGGTGATCGAGCTCGTCGATCGTGACGTGACGGCCAAGGGCCTGGACAGCGGCCCGAAGCAGGTCGTCGAATCGGAAGCCGACGCGGAATAATACCCTCGCCACCGCGACTGGTGGCGCCCAGCCTCCTATATTGATGGCGTGCCCGTGCGTCCCGAACGATCCGGCGGCGGCGACCTTTTCGCCGAGGCGCCCCAGCCCGACATCCCGGAGGCCGGGAAACCGCTGGCCGATCGGCTTCGGCCGCGCGCGCTCGCCGATGTCGTCGGCCAGGATCATCTCCTCGGCCCCGGCGGCACGGTCGCAGGGATGCTGGCGCGGCATTCGCTCGCCTCGCTGATCCTCTGGGGCCCGCCCGGCGTCGGCAAGACCACGATTGCGCGCCTGCTCGCCAAGGCGGCGGGGCTGGCCTTCGTCCAGCTATCGGCCGTGTTCTCGGGCGTGGGAGACCTCAAGCGGGCCTTCGAGGGTGCCGCCCGCCGCCGGCGGACGGGGCAGGGCACGCTGCTCTTCGTCGATGAAATCCACCGCTTCAACCGGGCGCAGCAGGACGGATTCCTGCCGGTCGTTGAGGACGGAACCATCGTGCTTATCGGCGCGACGACGGAGAACCCGTCTTTCGCGCTGAACGGTGCGCTGCTCTCGCGTTGTCAGGTGCTCGTGCTCCGCCGGCTCGACGATGCGGCGCTTGAGACGCTACTCGACAGGACCGAAGCCCAGACCGGCGCTCCGCTGCCGCTCACGCCGGAAGGCCGCGTCGCGCTGCGCGCCATGGCGGACGGCGACGGTCGCTATCTGCTGAACATGGCCGAGCAGCTGGCATCCTTGCCGCCGGAGACGCCGGCGCTCGATCCGGCGGGCCTAGCGGAATTTCTCGCTCGCCGCGCCGCGCTGTACGACAAGGACCGAGAAGAACACTATAACCTGATCTCGGCGCTGCATAAGGCGCTGCGAGGCTCGGACCCGGACGCGGCGCTCTACTGGTTCGCGCGCATGCTCGTGGGCGGCGAGGATCCGCGCTACATCGCCCGGCGCCTCGTCCGCTTCGCGGCGGAGGACGTCGGCATGGCCGACCCGCAAGCCCTGCCGCAAACGCTGGCGGCGTGGGAGGCATACGAGCGCCTCGGCAGCCCGGAAGGCGAACTGGCTCTCGCGCAGGCCGTCGTATATCTCGGTACCGCACCGAAGTCGAACGCGCTCTATGTCGCCCTCGGCGCGGCGCAGTCGGCCGCCAAGGCGACCGGCAGCCTGATGCCGCCCGCACACATCCTCAACGCGCCCACCCGGCTCATGAAGCAACTCGGCTACGGCGCAGGCTACGCCTATGACCATCAGGAGGACGAGGCGTTCTCCGGTCAGAACTACTTCCCCGATGGCATGCCGCGCGCGACCTACTACCATCCGCGCGACCGCGGCTTCGAGCGGGAGATCGTCAAGCGCCTCGCCCACTGGGCGGCGCTGCGGCAGGAGCGCACAGCGTGAGCGCCGGCATTCGGGCCGTCACCGACGACGAGGCCGATATCCGGCTCGACCGCTGGTTCCGCCGGCATTTCCCCTCCGTGCCGCAATCGGCGATCCAGAAGCTGTGCCGCACCGGCCAGATCCGTGTGGACGGCAAGCGAGCGGAAGCTGCTACCCGTCTCGCGCCGGGACAGGCGGTCCGCGTGCCTCCCCTGCCGGATGCGCCGCGCGCCGAACGTCCTGCGGCGCCCCCGGCCGATCCTCAGTCGATTCGCGAACTCGAAGAACGCATTCTTTTCCTGGACGAGCACATCATCGTGCTGAACAAACCGCCCGGGCTTCCCGTCCAAGGCGGCCCCGGCATCGCGCGGCATCTCGACGGGATGCTCGATCTGCTGCGCTTCGGCAATCAGCACCGGCCTCGTCTGGTACATCGGCTGGACCGCGACACCTCAGGCGCCCTGCTGCTCGCCCGCACCCCCGGCACGGCCGCGAAGCTCGCGGCCCTGTTCCGGGGGCGCGACATCGAGAAGACCTACTGG
>Ga0335069_10008490_pt1 | contig 14706 bp, 10 predicted proteins | sample Lox_Sample_11_FD_206714 | JGI IMG/M metagenome (GOLD analysis project Ga0335069, IMG submission 206714) | Soil microbial communities from Loxahatchee National Wildlife Refuge, Florida, United States - Lox_Sample_1.1 | ecosystem: Environmental > Terrestrial > Soil > Wetlands | place: USA... | reverse complement strand
CTGGTCCGAATCAGTGAAAAAGTGGCGAACAACGAAGCCCGATCGATATCCCTCTCTCGACGAGTGGCGTCTGAACGCGGCAACATGCGACGAATCTGCTCACTTGCTACCCGAGATCCGGAAGCAACGAGAGTGCTTCAAGCTTGTCGACTCCGCGCGCCTAAAAGATGCGGTCTCCCGCTATATCGACTTGGAAGCCTTCGCCTATTGGTCTCGTCCCGCTCTTGAGGGGGAGTTCGTTGTCGACGAGGTTGCGGACGAGTTAACCGCACGATGCCCCGGATTTCTAGAGTTGAACGCTCGAGAGAGAACTCGAGATGGCGAACTCCCAAAAGACTGGCAACGGCTGATGTTTTGGATCCGAGATCACTTTTTCCAAGAGGCGAAAACGGAAGGGTGGTACGAAGCGATCATCATCTCGGCTCGCATGCATCCTCGTACTATTCGCACGATGGACTATGCAGATCATTGCGATGAGTGCTGGAGGGACAAACTTCCAGTGCCATATCCCTCTTTCAAGACTTGGCGCGAGGGTGCGGATCTCTATGTAGCCCGTTGAGGCAAGGTCATTAGAGTGGCTCTTCCAATCTCTTCCCCCAAGCTGAGGGCACGCCCTTCCCACCTTGTTCGGGTTTCGAATAACGTTCGTCGACTGTGAATCCACCCCGGCGAAATCTCTAGGTGTGGCCGATTCAGGGCCGGATTCGGCACCGGGGTTAACCGCAGGGTTGGAAGGCTCTTCGATATTCGTCGTAGGCGTTGTGGCAGTGGGTGTTGATTCAGCGTCACCTTACGCTCTCGCTGGGACCATCTCGTTCAGCCGACCGAGATTAATCTCGGCGAGGGAACAGTCTGTTCCAGAATTCTTCATTCCAAAGGTTAACAGCATGCGGAGCAGGGTCCGCTATCCAAACATTGTCATCCCCGCCATCGGGCTTTGGTGTGGATCCTCGATCAGCTTGCGCTTCGATATTTCGTAGAAGTTTAGCATCTGAGTTTTATTTCATGGCTCAGACAATGCCGGGGTCGTTGTCTGTGATTTGGAGAGAGTCGTTGTGGTGCCATCCCCAGACCGTCCAATAAGAGCGTTCAACTGTTCAGCCACATCTGGGGCGGTGTCGTCCCAGTAATGGGTATGCGCACCTGCGCCGATGCACATTTCAGAACGAGCCTTGGAGCTAGCAGCATAGATAGGACTGGGATATTTGCCATCTGATCCATCCCCCGAAGTTCGGCGATACCATTCTGTTAACCACAAGGATCTACCGACATAGTCTCCGCTTCGGTACATATTCACCCATTGAGAGACTCCCAATTCGGCAGGATCCGGCAATGCGTCTTCAGGAATTGCAGGCTGCAACTCCGCAATCGGACTTGGTAGAGGAGCAAGTCCATTGTCGGGAATTCCACGTACCCAGTCGTAAAGATAAGGGAAGAATCGATTCAATAATTGTCGAATCGGGCTGCCCATGGTGAGCAACCTGATGGGCATCGTTACCTGTTTGCCTGACCCGCCAAGGCCCATAGCCTCCAATTCCGGATCTCCGACCACATGCAAGAATCTGAGCAAGTCCGCAGAAATCAGGGTTCCAAGACTGTGCGACACGATTACAATCGCATCATACGGTTGACCATCTGGGCTGCGAAATCGAGCGATGTAGCGCAGGGTTGAGACATAGCGCTCGAAGATTTTTGCCCTTGGCGTTGAGTCTGCGGGTTCGGTTCTCAGGTAGTTATCTACGTCCAGAACCGCACTCAACACCGGGCTGCCGTACTTCACCATGCCGGCCAGCAACGCTCCCGCAACCAACACAATCCATTCAGTCACCAGCCAGATAGTGGCTTTCTTCAGACTGTCCTGGTATTGGCGAGCGAAGTAGTACGCGATCGGCGTCACGAACGTCGCACACCAGAAGAGGAATGTGCTAACCGAAGTTGCGTCCAACCCGCGAGATAGCCAGGAGCCCAACCGAACAGATTCGTCATTAGTCGAATTGCGAGGTGGCTCCTGCTGAGCACGCAGCGGAAAGCGTTCGGTAATAACCCCGGGAAAAATCCAGCAGGCAATCAGGAGGAGTGCCAATAGGAAAATCGCCAAGCTCGCCGGGGCGTGATACCCCACACTCCAAGCCAAAACCGCTTTGAGATAGTTCAGATGCTCTCCAAAAATTGGTTCCGGGTCCGGGATGAGCGTCAGCTTCACCAGCCAGTTCTGCCAGGCGGAAGCGCGAAATCCACTCGAACCGAACAGAGGATGGGGGAGTTTTCTTTCGAAAAAGAACAGCGCAGCCCAGATGAGCGAGGTAACCTGCACAAACAACAGCAAAGGCAGCGCGAGCGCAAACCGACTTGTACGAACGGCGGCTCGTGCCCGAGCTCTCGGACCTTTGTCCCTTACGGGAATTGCCCGCCAAGCGATACTGCCCAGGCCAAGAGCCAAGAAGGCAAATGCAAACAGGAACCACCACGACAATCGCAGTGCTGCGAGAATCCACTCCGCCGTAAAGAATGTGGCCTCTGGGACGTTGCGTGTGAACGTCAGAAATACCACAAAAACCACTAGCGCCAACACGTATACAACCCAGCCTGTAATCTTCGCACCCTTCCTCACTCCCTCGTACTTTGCCAGGATGTATGAGAACAAAGATGCTCCAATCAACAGCCAGAGTTCGATCGTCGTCGCCCCGTGCCCAGGAATGGAACGTGCAAGCAGACTTCCGGCCCAAGCGCCAGCCAGGACAGGAATGAGCGCGATGAGTGCCCAGAACCACGGTCCAGCACCGCCTGGTTTTGACACCTTGTTCCCGATTAGCAAGCCAACGGCAAGTCCTGCTGCGGCACCGAGCGCGGGAGGAAGCCATGACACGCCAGAAAGCCCTTCGTAAACGGTGGGTACGCAGGCAACGAGGGCCACCAACAAGACGAGCTTAAGAAGCGGTAGTGCGATCTGCAGCATGCGAACCGCATATCTCTGCAGGGCCCGGTACACTTCCCAGATTGCGTCCTTGCGTTCGGCTGCGCCGCTATCAATCGCAAGCCGACTTAAGCTGCCCAGATGCAAGATGAGCTGAAACAATGCAAGAAAGAAGCTGAGGAACGAATTTTGGGGGCGCGCCAAATCTGCCCACAACACCTCGTAAATATGCACGTCCGCTTCAGAACCGCTCTGCTTTTCCGATCGCTTTCCTTCGAGCCGATTCGTCGCGTAAAAGTTCCCATCCGCGCCACCCCGGTATTGCTCGAGAAGTAATTGCGTATATTCGTTCCCTGTCTGGCCTCGTTCCAGACTGTGTTTCCCGACGAATGCATATGCCTTTCTGGCGAAAGTCGTACTCTTCTCCTCGTAGACGCTCAACAGGCGAGGTTCTCTGGTGCCGATTTCTTGAGGCAACACCTTTACTGGTCGGAGGGGAATGTGGATACCAACGGATCGAAATGAGTCATAGTAGCTGGTGTCGTTGCTCCCCTGGCGATCAGAACCGTAGGGAGGCAAGGAGAGGAGCAGGTCGGCCATGGCATCGGCCGTGGCTCCGGGTTCGTGATGACCGATGCCATGCACACCAACGACGGCAATGCGCGCCGGCTTAGTCTTTGGAGGGTTCGGCATGTTAAAAGATCCTGACGGAAGCGGAAGCAACCATCGGCCCGCTCGATTGCCACGTCTCGCGTGATTTAGTCCTACTTTTTCGCAGGTGGCCTTTCCGATGAACCGGAGCCCGGTGGGGTCGCTGAGTGTGCGGGGTTCCCATTGTTCGCTCCTTGCGGTGAGTTCGCTTGTGCTGACCGTTCAATTTGATAGTTATAAGTCGCACTCTTGATGGTGGACCCTGCTGAAGACGTCTTCGTTACCTGAAAGGTCAGCTGTTTTGTGTTTTCCGTCAGGGGAGAAGCAAGAGTCAAGGTGAAATGCAGCTCCTGATCAGTCGAACCCTCGTCAGCCTTCTTGATTGTGACACCTGAGTCGGGATTGACTAGAGTGGGTGTTGCGCCACTGAGGAAACTCCCGCGAATGATACCGTTCAATGACGTGCCACCCTGGTTTGGCCACATGTCTGTGGCAGTCTTTCCTGCTGGCGGTTCGATCTCGACACTGGTGATCTGGGGCGGCACATTCTTGACGTCAACTGTCATCGTGCCTCCCACGAGCACACGAACCGTGTTGAGACTCAACCGATTCACGATGTCTGCAGTCAGACACGCACCCTCAACGCCTCCTGCACTCACAGCAACTGGGAGAGAAGCGCCGGTGGGTTGAATGCTGTTACAGTCCCCAGATCCAACCTGGGGCAGATACGCAAACAAGTTGGTGAGAGCCGCGTTCCACTTTTCTTTTCCGAAGACCTGCTCCAAATACGGCTCAATGTCATTTTGGCTTTTCTTATCCATCAGTGCTTCAATTGGACTGAAGAAAGCGGCGGGTGAGGAGATGAACACAGCCTTTAGCGACGGGGTGAGAAAGCGATCAATCGGGAAGAACGCCACAATGATATCGGAACTTTGCTTGGCGATCACTTTGTTGACCTGAAAACCTACGTCACTGATCTCATTCATCTGCCCAATCATAGCGTCGGGCCAAAGATTCTGAGCGGCGGGAATGGCGCTACCATTGAATGCTCCGATTCCGCGAATCCAAGACTGGCTGCTCGTAACGAAAGTAAAACCAGTTGCGATGGAACCTGCGGACTGTAACGCACGCAGAACCCAGTTACGCGTAGTCCAGGGTTGCCGAGCCAGTAGTTGACCCCGCACAATTCGTGTCTCCACGCTATTGATCTGATTCGGGAGCGTCTGCTGTTGCCACGTCTGCAAGCGATTTCCCAGTGGACAGTCCTGGGCATTTCCAACAGCTGCAGCATCCTGTTTCGAAGATGATCCTCCTTCACTTGCCGAGGACTGGGAAGAACTACTCTGCGCGTTTGTGGCCGAAGTCTCGCTTGAAACCGCATCAGGCTGAGGGTTCAGGGCACCTCGCCCTGATTGCGAGTTGGCAATCTTATTTGCCGCCGGCTGGGGTTTCTGAACGCATAAAGTATTGTTGTGTCTATACGGGGAGCTTCCGCCTAGAAGCCATTGGCTGTAATCGATGAAGATCGTATGAACGATGAAAGCGTAATCTGGACTCCGATTCGAGATAGTCAACGCGATGACGGCATAGTTATTCGATACTTCCTTTCCGAATACCGTCTTTGCAATACTTGCGGGAATCACCGTGGCCTCGACCGAAACGTTGTCCGTCACGTCCGCGATACTCACATTTGACAGCGGGAATCCCTGCTGTGCCGCGTCCTCTACTTTCTGTTTCGCGGCATCCGCCTTCTTTGTGGTGACCGGCTGAGTCGGATTTTGTGCTTCGGCAGAAAGAGCGACAAAAGTAAGAACTAGCAAGAATCCAATGGACGATGCGCACACAGAGATCAGGTTGCGAGGGGGCAAGTTGCTCCTCCCAAAAAGGTTCTTCTTAGATCCGCGTTCCGCCCGAAATGAGCACACGTATGCCGAGCCGTTTTACCCCGGCTCAGCAACAAAGAGTTTTCCTTGGGAAGCGGCGGAAAGAAGCCCCCTCGGAAGTTAAGCTCAGGTCGAACTCCACTCTCCCGTCCGCCGACCGGCGCACAACATAATCCTGAATCTTAGAAATGTCAACGACGAATGTTCATAGATAAGTACTTGTTACGAAATCCGGAATTCATTCGAAGACGAAAGTTTAGATGAGGTAAGCTGACATTGATCAGCCCACTATTTGAGGATCAAGGTCTGAGTAGATCGGCCAAAGTGGCACTTTTTCGTTCGTGAACTTAGCGCGACTAGGTCGGTACAAATGCGGGACAGTGTTTCTCGTATGTGTTCGAAGTACCTTCACAGCAACAAGCTCTAGATTCTCAAGCTTCGAACATTTTCGGCGAAGGGCACCTTCTTATCACCCAGCCTGAGTCTTGGAGGTTCCCCGCAGGCAGATTTTGCCGTCTCCAAGGCAAACCGGCATGATCCAAACCAAGTCCGCGATGGAGGAAGCTGTTATGTTAAGTGAAGCCCGGTCCCGCTCGACACTCTTAGCCAGCCCCCGTTCAGACTGCCTACAGCGCACTCTTGACGCCAAATCCACCCTGAAGCTCCCGAGTCTGATAGAAACGATAATCGAAGAACCCGCCAGAGCAAATCCGGCATTTCCCGGCTGCGAATCAGAGGTGAGCGACTTGGATGGCATTCTTGCAACATGCTGATAATAAACGCATTATGGCGGCATTCTGGTCGTATCGGCACGACTATTGACATGCAAGCGATAATAGTATTATCATTGATGGGTTAACAGAGGTGGTCTATGGCCATTCCACATGCCCTCAAACAATTGCAGGCAAAACTCGAGACAGGTGGCGAACTGTGTCTTCCGGAACTTCGGGATGCGGCAACGCAGGCTGCCCGATCGGTTGTCTTTAGCTTGGGCTCAGGAAATGCAGATCAACTGGGAGCGATTGCAGCAGTTCTTACGAAGTCCACCGAATGCTATTTCAGCAAAGTGCCGCAGGAAATTGAGACTTCACAAGAATGGATGCGATCTCTCTGGGTCGTTGGGTTGATTGCGACCGGAGCCTACGAGTCGTTCGGGCCCTCCGCGGAAGCGAAAAGAATTTTGGAAAAGTCTGAACACGCACGTACGATAGTGCTGACTCTTCTGGACAAAGACCAATTGCAAGCTGCTGAACTGCGAAAGCTCACGGAGATCCGGTATCAACCTGTTGTCACCCGCCTTATGCATGCGATGTCAATCGCGCGATTGGTCACGGTGGAGCGCGGTCCAGGGAACACTGCTTGGTATCGCTTGACCCAGGAAGGAAGGCGTGTGGCTAACACGATGGCACGGCAATCCGCTCGCCTGCGAACCGAACAGCAGCCGCAGTTAGCGGCTGCTGGCAGTGGCTCGGGCCCTCATTGGTGACGATCAGAACGCCGGGGTTATATGCAGACATTCATGATGTGGCCCCGTCGGGCATACTTCCAAATCCTTTTTCCCGCGAACTGGAAGGTAGATAAAAGCTGGCTGTGGTGGTTGGGCGTCCCCGGTATTTACCACGAATACTCCCGCGTCCAGTTCGCGACCCAAGTCAGAGCAGCGCTCGCGAAAGTCTTCGAGATCCGGAGTCATCGCCAGAACGAAGATATTGTCGAGTCTGTGGCGTCGGAGGAATTCTGGCACCGATGGCTCGATAATGTCGCGGCAGATCAGGACAGCGAACCGGCCGAGGGTGAAACTATCGTAGAGCCGTATCTGTCGCCGTGCTTCTATACATTCGATCGTTTCGACCGCTGGTTCCCTTCCATATGCCTGCGCCTCTTTTCCAGGCAGGGCATACCTCGTAATCTTGTGATGCACTACGTTCGATTCGCGACCGATGGGATCAATGCCGATGCAAGTATTTCGCCATGTCCCCACGGATACTTCTGCGTGTCGCGATCCGGGGATGACCAGGCCGAAGCGATTGGGATTTGCTGCGAGTCGCGCCTTCACACCTGAGACCAATGAGTTGCTCGCCGTGAGTTCTGGAAAAAGCAGCACAGCCACTCCCGCTTCCTGCGCAATTGTCTGCAGCCGGTTTAAGACGCTGCCATCGAATTCCGGCTCCGAAGACCCGAGATCCTTCACCAGAAAACATTTTTCTTTGAACTCTAGGGTCGGATGGGTTTTTCCATGGGGGAACGACAGCATTGCGAATCTGAGTTCTTCGCGTTCCATGAGCCCCCTCCACACACTCTCAATCAGCGGTTGCACCCTCTCGATGGTCCACTCGAAATATTGTTCCCCCGCCAAAGGCTCTACCACATAGGTACGCACTAGACCGAGAGACTGAACAAACTCCCCGTGTTGCAATGGAGGAACTGGATCGAGTCCCTTTCTTACTCGGTATCGGTTATGGAATCCCGTTCCAGGATTTAGGACCAAGGTGTAACCGTTCGCTCGTGGGGGCGAGGGGTAAGTTGCTGCGCCCATTGGAAAGGCAAGCGCCCGCCCGATAACGATGTCCATTTGGCGTAGGGCTGTTACGACCCACGTAACCTGCTGATCGAGTGCATCATATTGATTCCCGGATTCGCGTACCCAGGCCCTAAACCTCGACAGCAGCAGATCCCTCATTTTGAAAAACTCATCCAACCATTCGTTAGGATCATTGCCAATGTCATCCAGCAGAGTGGTACACCACGGGTGCGACAGGTTACGCCATTCCGGATATCGCGCTTGGTCCCAAGGGGAAAACAGTCTTCGTACAATCTCCGTCATGCCATCTTCGGCAATCGACCTGTAAAGGCTCAAAAAGAGGTCGTAAACGCTGGTCATTTTACTGTGGCGCTCAAGTGCTTCATCGGACAACAAAATGGTCGGCATAACTTGCACCCCCGAGACAGTTCTGGGACTTACTCGGCTGGCAGTTTATATGAAGAGAACCTGCCGATTAGAAAAAATGACTATTACGACCGCACCCTACAGACTATGCTCCATTTGCTAATTACGGAGTGACATGTTTGTTCGGATTTTGTAACAGTTTGTTTCTTTAGTGCTCCCCGAAGATCTTGGCGAGTAGAATGCGTGGTCGCAATACGAATCCTAGGACAGAATAGCTGCTTCCCCCATCTGTGCTGCATATTCCTGAGCGTCGGATCGTATGCAGCTAGAGTCGCAGTTCCATGACCAGGGCAGCCTCATCGGGATCGGAGTAATAACCGGGAGACGTTTCACGCTGGAGAAAACCAAACTTCTCGTTCAATCGGATGACCCGCAGGTTGCTTTGCCTCATGTTGGTCACAATGGCCCTGCAATCGCGCTCCTTCGCGAATTCGATCTGCCACCGCTTTTGCTTAGAGCCAAACCCTTGACCTTGATACTCGGGGAGAATCCCAGTACTCGCAATATAAAGACAGTTCGGCCTGGGGGTACCGTCGAAATCGATGTCATAAGCGAACGCTGAGCAACCAATTCTCTTGCCATCCAGCGTCATCCAGTAACTGTCGTACTCCGCCCAGTCCTCTTTATCGAACAGGTCGGACGGGTAAGCGGCGAACACCATTTTGTCAAATTCGCACAACGCTTCAATTTCTTGCGGCATCATGGCTTTTGAGAATTCGAGGTGCAACGGCGACGCTCCCTGGATTCAAATGTGGTTACCCAGCATGGGGTGCCCAGCTGGATTTTGAGTTTTTTTGACCTCGGAACAGATCCTATGCAATTCGTTCGATGCTGCCGTGATTACTCCGACTCGCGCAGTTCTCATTTGAGAGACGAGCTGACATCATGAGCCCAAAGAAGAAGGTAAAAAAAAGATCACTTCCGATCAAGAGAAATGCGAGCCGCCCCGAACAGAGTACGCTCCCGCCTAGTTCTCGAGGCTCATTAACGTTTCGCCTTCTGAATGGAACCACGTACCCGATTACGCCTCCGAGCGAACTGCCGGCGATGGCAAGGTACTGGGAATACGTTCTTCGCAACCGCATTCGTTGGGCACAGAACGAAAACGCATCCAAGTCTGTAGCGAATCGTGCGATCCGAGCACTTGAGACCCTTGGACTTACCGCGGAGAAACTGACCGAGATCGCCAGGGCCGGGATCCTCGAAATTGATATCCCTTTTGCAATGGAGAGTGTCGGCTGGGAACTACGGATCTTTCCATGGGAATTTCTGCTGTTCACAGCCACCGAGAGTCAACGCACAGGGCCGCTGATTGTGATCAGACACGTATGCTGCCAAAGCGAAAACAAAGCTCCAGTCCGTGCACCCAGGAAACTAATGGTGGTCGAGAGTGCACCGGGAGAGTTTGGAGAGGCCTATTCCTTCAGTTCAGAGCGCCGACTGGTGCAGTCCAATCTCAAACTCGATAAGGTCGCTTGCCCGAAAAACCCTACGCTGGAAGATCTCCAGGCGCTCGTCAAGAAACAGAAGCCGGACGTCATACACCTGGCTGGTTTCGATTCTCATCAGAGTGAGCAGTTTCTCGAACGCAAAGATTCAGGGGTGCTCGACGGTTACTTGATGTCTGACGCACAGGGAAATCCGACGTATGTGTCAGCCGAGCAACTGGCGAATGCGGTCACTGCCGAGAAAAGCCATCAGCCGGTTCTTGTTTCATGCAATCTGTGGAACTCGGCAGCCAGAATTGCTGCGATGATCGCAGCCGACGGGGCATCGGCAGCGATAGGCTTCCAGGACGAAATCGATGACAAAGTCGCAGAGAACTTTTTTTCCAAGTTCTACTTTAACTGGCGTGCCCTGGATTGGGATTTACTGCGCGGTTTTCGTCTTGCCGTCCGAGACATGCATCTCGGTGGAGCGATCGTCGTCCTGTGGAGTGCTCGGTCGCTGCTCGCTGGAGTCACGGAAAAGACTGTGCAGGCTGATGCAGATCAACTGCGAGCCGTGCGCCAGCAAATCTCGGGGAAGGATATCCCGCCGGCAACGGACCCGAAGAAAGTCCTTGACCTTGTAGTCAAGGTGAAGGGCACCGTCAATTATTCTTTATTGCAGAACAATGAGAATCTGTTCAGCGAGTTCTCGGTCAGGAAGCTGCTAGACGGCACCGCCCGAAATGTGGGTATCGAATTGAACCTCTTTGTTGGGAGTGATAGTTTCCCTTACCGAACCGTCTTTGATCTCAATGAATCCTATTTGCCTCTCGCCGGCAAGATTCGATTCCCTCTGACCTCCAACTTGCTGCGGTCGATTCGGGAGAGCGTCAACAGCGTCATCTCCATCAAGTTGACGTGGAGCAATCGGATTTGCTACTTGGACACACAACCGGTTAAGCTGTTGGCCATTGACGAATGGGTAGACACGCCGGAGCTTGACGCATACCTTCCCTCTTTTGTATTTCCTCGTGACAAGGCGGTGGCAAGGGTCATTGATAGTGCGCAGCGTTACTTGATGGCACTCAATGACGACAGTACTGCTGGGTTTGACGGTTACCAAGGGGTGGACCTGCGATCGAAGGAACCATTTGCCACGGTGGACTTGCAAGCCCGCGCGATCTGGTCGACACTCAGTTATGACCTTCCCCTAAGTTATATCAACCCACCCCCATCGTTCACAGCATCTTCACAACGGCTCCGGACTCCGGCTGATATCATCGACGGAAAGCGAGGAACTTGCATCGATCTGGCGCTGTTGTTTGCCGCCTGCTTGGAGTACGCAGGCATTTATCCGGTCATATTTCTGTTAACCGATCACGCATTTCCTGGCTATTGGCGCAGCGAGGAAGCGCGACAGGACTTTATCACTTTGCGCAGCAAGCCCGTGGTCGGCTCGGACACCGGAGTTACGAAGATGGATGCTGCCAGTCCAACTCCGATGAAGCCGTGGATCTTCACAAACTACGCAGAAGTGGTGCAGCTCGCGCGAGACGGAGACATTGTTCCTATTGAAACTGTATGGCTCACACAGCATGAGGGATTCTGGGATGCCGTTGATGAAGGAATGACAGACTTGCGCAGTAAAAGAGAGTTTTCGAGCATGATTGACATTCAGGGAGCGCGTTGCTACTCGACACCGGTGACTCCGCTTCCGATATTAGGGCCGCAGTCATGACCCCACTTACAAATCCACTTGATCCACACGAGGATCTCCGAAGCCAGATTTACAAGAGCGGGAGCGAGGTAGGAGTCTTTTCTCCCGAGGACTATCCGGAGACAACCGAGAACGAGATTCCTATCCGAAAGAAGCGTCGACTCCGCGGCGACGCTGCCGTTGAAGACCGTAGACTCGCCATGACTCTCACGGAAGTGGACGGCGTGCTTCGCTGGCATGAAGGGTACGGTTACCGACGTGGCACCGGCCTGCGTCGTTCCCGTATGTCGCTCGGAGTGGAAGGGGATATCATCGCGCCGATCAACTTTGAGAAGCTTGAGCCATCACAAATCGGTGAGTATCTGAAGAAGCTCGATACCAAACTTACTCCACGATGCGACTTCAACAAACCAGAAAATGGGCTCCGGCAGTTGACCGAAGGTACATGGCAGAATCCCGGAGTGAAGCCCGTGATGGAGGGCCGGATTCTTCTTTTTATTCATGGGACCTTCAGCAAAAGCGATATGTATCTGCAGGAGCTATCACAGACTCGCGAAGGCAAAGATCTGCTTACTAAAATTCAGAACAAGAAAAACTACAATCAGGTACTCGCTTTCGATCATGCAACCCTGTCCCTGAGTCCCGTTTTAAATGCCATGGACCTCGGGCGAATCTTCCTAGACTGCAAGGCTGATATCGATGTTGTCAGCCACAGCCGCGGGGGACTCGTGACCCGGTGGTGGCTGGAACGATATGATGCGCGCGCCCGTGGATCGTCGCGAGCTGTACTCGTGGGGGCCCCCCTCGCGGGCACGAGTCTGGCAGCGGCCCCTCGCCTGCGCGCTGCCATCAATCTGCTCACCAACGTGGCTCGGGTCTTGGAAAAGGCCGGTGCCTTGGCCTCGACAGCATTTCCCATCTTCACCGTGGTTACCGGGCTATTGCGCGTTATTGCATCGGCGGGAACGGTTGCTGCCAAAACCCCGGTCTTCGACGCTGCCGTCGCGCTTATTCCAGGGCTTTTGGGACAAGCGATGGTGAGCAATAATGAGGAACTCAATCGCCTGAACCGCGACTGCTCCAACTCGCCTCGCTATTTCGCGGTGCGCAGCGATTTTAAGCCTGCAGATCCCGGCTGGGAGTTCTGGAAGTATTTCGTAAATGCGGGCGATCGAGCAAAGGACTGGGCCGCAGACCTGGTCTTTGAGCGGGCCAATGATTTGGTGGTCGACACAGCTTCAATGACAGTTCTCACCAAGCCGCCAAATGAGGCTTCGATCCAAAAACTCCATGACTTTGGCCAAAGTGGCACCGTGCATCACACAGTCTACTTTCGACAACCAGAGACACCTCACTTTATAAAACAATGCTTCGACCTCAAATGAGAACGTCAGCGTGCATCCGCGATTGCTTGAGCCCCCGGCCGTCGTAGTCCAGCCGTGCGTTCGATCTGTTGAGGATCATTTGAGCGATGGACCTGATCGTCATCACTGCGCTATACGACTCTCAATTTGGCCCGATCGTCTCCGCTGGAAACTTAGAGTTCCTCGGACGACTTAGCGCCGAGAGGCCAGCACACGCCCTCCTGCCGTTCCCGTAAGCTTGCAGTTCTTGATGTGTCTGAAGAAAATATTGCCGCGCATTGGTCTTCGGCATCCTGGGCACTGTCTCGTTACAAGCGCGTGCTTCTGGTTTCCCGGCATGGGCGGTGCTGGACTATCTGTCCCAACCGGCAATGAATAGCCTCTCACGAGCCAATCACGAACCTCTTTACCGAGGAAAGCATCGTTCAGTTCAGATCCATGGCTCTTGCAGAAGTTCTGAAATGCCCGTTCGGTGACGAATCCATCCACGATCTTCAGTTTTCCTTCGACGATCCATTCCCGGACTTGCTCTACGTCGGTGCCAAGGAGTCTTGCAGCGCTACCCCACGAGTAGCCATTGCCATTTTTGCGAAGTTTTTGAGGGACTCCTTCAACTGCCTCGGTCGCTACAGTACCTGCTGCAATTCTATCGTCCCGCAGTGCAGCTAGAGATGTTGCCGATATCCGTGGATCTCTCACTCTCAATGAGCCCTCGGCAATGAACCGTCGGAGCTTGGAAGGCCCAACGTGCAACATCTCCTGCAGAGCCCGGAATGACCAACCATCTTTCACTTTGACGCTTAGGCCTAGCGATTTGAGGCGAAAGCGAACGGCCCCTTCAGACCTGCCTAGACGCTCGGCAATCCTCGCCGCAGTCTCATACCCAGCCAACTCCCAAAGCTTTCTCTCCTCGTGTTCGGTCCACGGACGTCGCCCACGAACCTGGGTTGTCTTCGGGATCCACCCTTGCCGACGGGCAAACCTTGAGGGAGTATTGCTCGGCAATCCTGGGTAGAGATTTCTTACGACCTTGATCGCTTCGCGCTTTTTCTCCCCGCCTTGTTGATATCCCTCCCGCAGCAACTCTTTCACTTCTGCGGGCCAGCTCCGCGGCGCGGGGTAGCCGCCGTTTCCCCTCTCCCGCAACAACCGTAGCCGCTTCCAGCAATCGGCACGCGTCATGCCGGCGCGGAGTGCGAGCACTTTGTTGGTGGCCTCGCGGATTCCCTGGGAGCCATGCTTCATCCCCACAATCAGGATCCGGTCCATCTCCGGCAGCCAAGCCGCCACACGCTTGTTGCCGCTGGCCTGCGCACTCCGTGCGCGTTCCATAGCAGACCCCACAGCTGCCTCGACTACGTCCGTGCCAGGCGCGTGCCCCAAGTCACCGCTCGCGGACGCCAGGCCAATCAAAGTACTGTCGTCATTTGCTTTCTCTCAGTTCCAGAATTCGCTGGGACGGATCTTGCAACTCCCGCGAAACACACGTAGCCCCTCAAGCAATGACGATTCAGAAAAATTCAGATGCGCGGATTAGTGATCCAACGAATCAGTAATCCACAACCCCGAGAAGAACGACGACGAAGGCGCACAGCGAGGGAATGCAGCGGCAAGGTGCCCTGGATTCACTACTTTGATTTCCGACATACGGGACATCTCATTCATCCTCCCGATCCACCAGTGACATCACCACCCCGGTGACGCGGCCCACGATCTCCGCGTCGGTCGGATAACGAACTCTGCGCAATTGCTGGTTGGACAGCGGACCCGGAATCAGAAAAAGCTGACTCCCATCCAGAT
>Ga0335069_10008489_pt1 | contig 14708 bp, 12 predicted proteins | sample Lox_Sample_11_FD_206714 | JGI IMG/M metagenome (GOLD analysis project Ga0335069, IMG submission 206714) | Soil microbial communities from Loxahatchee National Wildlife Refuge, Florida, United States - Lox_Sample_1.1 | ecosystem: Environmental > Terrestrial > Soil > Wetlands | place: USA... | reverse complement strand
CTAGAGTGTCCCATCGGAGGACGAATGACCAGAACCGACATCCTTGAGGAGATCAACAAGCTGCCGGCTGACGAGCGACTCGGCATCGTCGAGTTAGCACTGCGTCAGTTGCGCGAGCAGTTCCTGGCAGGTCGGCTCGATGTGAACGCCGAGCGCCGGGAACGCCTGAGCATGGCGGCCGACTCGCTCAAGTCTGCCTACGAGACTGACGCCGAGCTCACTATATTCACGACCCTTGACCGCGACGACTTCCATGTTCCGCGGTGAAGTCTGGCTGATAAACCTCGACCCGACCATCGGGTCGGAAATCCGCAAGACACGTCCGGCCGTAATTGTGAATGACGACAGCGTGGGAACGCTGCCGCTCAAAGTGATCGTGCCCATCACCGAATGGAAGGAACGGTACGCCATCGCCCCCTGGCTGGTCCGGATCCCGCCATCGTCGGACAACGGGCTCGACAAGGAATCGACGGCCGACGCCTTCCAGGTGCGATCCGTGTCTCAGCAGCGGTTCGTCCGCCTACTCGGCAAGCTGGCCGGTCCGCAGATGACAGAAATAGCTCGATCCTTGGCCGCTGTGCTCGCCATCGAGCAGTAGGCCCCGCAGCCCTCCGCAGTCCGTAGACCCCGCTTCTCCGTCTTAGACTCAGGGGCGGGCTTTCGCCCGCCCCTGCCCTGTCTACTGTCTACTGTCGCCTGCCTACTTGCCGCTCACCTCGCCACCACCGCCTTCTTCACGTCCCGGAACCCCGGCGCGTCGAGATTGTGCACGTAGCCCGCAGGCGGACCTCCTTTTCCCGTCTCTTTCGCCTGCTGAAAAGAGGCGGCGCGGGTCGCCCCGCGCCGCCACAGGAGTTGCATCAGCTATCTGCTTATTATCAGCTTCCTCCCGGCCTTGTAGTCGCCAGCCTTCATCGTACAGAAGTAGATGCCGTTCGACGACACGCGACCGCGGTCGTCCCGTCCATCCCAGGTCAGAGTGTAGACTCCGGCGGGTCGCTCCGAGTCCAGAATCGTCTTTACTTTTCTGCCTGACGCGTCGTACATCTTCACAGTGACATGCGTCGGCCGCGGTATCTGGAACCGCAGCATTGTCCGGCCTCGGCTCGGACAAGGCGCAGCGTCATAGAGCATCGCCTTCATCGGAATCGGCTGGGTCAGTGCCATGACGCCTTCCCTCTGAATTCGGCGCGTGCTGAAAGCGTATAGCCTCAGTCCAGCGAGCGCCACTCGCTCTCCTGAGAGCCGGACCAGGCTGAACGGCAGGGTCGTGCCATTCTCGTAGCATCGCCTCGGGATAACGAGCCGCACGGTATCCGGTCTTCCCGGCCCGAATCGCAAGCGGGCTATCTCCTCGCCCCGCGAGCGGATCGATTGTTCGGATACCTGGCCGGGCGGTGCGATGAACTCCGCGAGATAGCCGTAGCTGGGGTTGATGTACCTTATCAGGTAGTTCAGCGAATCCTGGCCATAGTCGAACCTCGCCGCGCCGCTTGAGTCGAGTCCGCAGCGGTTCACACAGAACGGAGATGCTGCGGCATGCCCACAGACCACGTTGTGCGAGGGCGACATCCGCCACGAAGCCGCCTGCCCTCCCTGCAAGTCCAATCTGCGGAACCTGATGCTGTAAAGCGACGTGCCGACATTCTCCGTCCAGATACCGTAGATTGCATCCACCACCGGCACAGAGTCAATCAGTTCGGCTCGGACATCCATGTTGAGGTACTTAGAACTCACATTCGGTGACTCGCTCAGATTGCACGTGAGCGTGCACGTTTTGGCCCACACGTCGTCGACGCTGCTGGCGTCCCACTGCTGCCATCCCAAGGTGTTCGCCTTCGAGTACACGGGGTAGTCCCCGCTCGTTGAAGCTATGCTCGTTGCGTTCCATGTGCCACCGCTGACGGGACGACTGGCCATCTGAAGCTGGCCGGACCGCGAGTGGCGCCAAACGAGGTAGAAATTGTCGCCGTATACCGTGATGAAGGGATGGATAGCAGAGTCGGCGACTTTCACGTAGCTCGGTGGTGTTCCATTACTGAACGTGGCGCACATGGCACAGTTGGCTCGCTGCCAGGCCACGCAGATTGGACCGTCCGGCGCACACGCGACGCTGACGAAACTATCTATGGACATGGCCGTCGTCTCAGCGATCGAAGACGAAGTGCCTCCAAGTGTATCCACCTTGACCAGCACGATCTTCGCCTTCCGTCTTCCCGCGTCGAAACTGGGAAAGGCGCAGTACGGATAGCTGGACGGAATGGCTGCCTGCACTCGGTCGACGGCCGGAGGCGTGGAACTGGCCGTGTTCAGCGTCATGGCCGTCCAAGTGCTATCGGTGCGCATCATCTTGCAGAGTATCCCGTTATTGCTGTAGACAATCGTCGGCAAGCCGGCAGCGTCGAGCGCGACGCTTGGGTAGTCGCCCTGGTCTATGGAAGTCGGAGTGCTCCACGTCTCGCCGCCGTCGTGCGAATAGGCGTACTTGATGGAGTCTCCCGCGTCATAGACGACGTGAACGCCCAAGCCATCAGGCTGGATGACGAGTTTCCTGCCGCTATTCGGCCAACTCGCGAGCGAATTCGACGTGGGCGGGAACTGATACCAAGGAAGCATAACCGACCCGGACACGAGAGTGTAGGGGCCAACTCCTTGAGTCGAGCTGGCTGAAGCAAACACACGCAGGCGGCTACCTGCGCAACCCTCAGGATAGCAGAGGTAGTAGTTTGAAGTGAATACAGTATCCTTGAACCAACAAGCGGACTGTGTTCTCAGCGCGTACTGGATGTTCCCACGGGACTCAGGATAGTACTCGTAGACCAGCATAGGCAGGTTCAGCGGGTTGGCAACGAACTTGGGATGAGTGTAACTCAAGTCAACGCCACTGTCGGTCACGGTCTCCTTGCCCGGACTGGGTGCGTACCCAGACGTCCCCCTGATGAGCCGGCCAAACTCCAGCGAGTCACCACCATTCACCCAAGCCAGAAGCACGTTTGAATCATTCTCAAGCGTCGCCGTGAGGCCGTAGACGAGGCCGCTATGCAGGTCTGTGTCACTGAAGCTGCTCTGACCAGCATCCATGTAGGAGATTCGAATGATGCTGTCATCCTCGGACCCGGCGTAAGCAGAGATGACCACTCTTCGGCCGGTTGTGTCCACAAGCATCGTCGGACTGTTTGCGTTCGAATACGGCTCGATGCTGTCCAGTACGCCTACCCCCTCGCCTTTTGGATGTGCCTTAAGCAGGAATTGCGCGAAGTAAGTACCTGGGTGGCACGGAGACACCGAATCCTTCCCAGCATAGTTGAGCGCTGCGCATCCTGAATCATGCCTGATACCGAACGATGCAGCGGGCGGTGATAATTGTGGCGGGTTGCTGCTATTCGGGTAATTGAATCCGAATGTGAACGCCAAAGCGGGGCTGCTGTCATTGAACCATTGCCCGTACTGATTCCGAGATGACACGAAGTAGCTCATACTCCACGGGTTGCCCGACTGCACTCGCCACCAACAGCCTGGCCAGAGGATGTATGGATTCCCGGCACTGTCCAGTGCGATAGCCGGTGACGCTCCCTCGGCCGCGGCATACTCGTAGCAACCAAGATCGACGCGCTCGGGCAGGTCCCAAGTCTTTCCCCCATCGGACGAATGCACATACATGACGCCCTGCGACTCAGTGTAGTAAGTCATGTGTACATCGTTGCCTCGGATGGCGACCTTCTCCTGGTTGTTGAAAGCCGTGAGCGGGAGAGAATCGGAGGAAACGATGATGGCTACCTGCGCGTAGGGCGTTGTATCCGATTTCCAGCTGTCCCTTTCAGCCCACACCCGATACCGATACGTGTCTCCGAAGGCGACGTTGACATCCTCGTAGTGAATGGTGTTGGGCGGCAGCAAGCCCACTGATGGAATGTACGTCGGCAATGAGTGATTCACAGTCTTCTCAATCCGATACCCGTACTCGTAGGAGGAATTGTCCGTCCAGTTCAGCTCAACGGCGAGCGGGCCCGGGGTAGAGTTGCTCAGCGTCGCGGTCAGGCCGGTAGGGGGAGCCAAGTCGTACAGTCTGAGAACGTATGGCCAGAAATCTTGTGCTCCTGTCAATGGATTCTCATCAGGCATCCGCGTGCGAGTTGGGTCCCCGCTCTTCAAACGCTGCTGATAGAGTTGGTTCGCAGTGAAGTTGGAATCGGCTTGGTAGGCGAGACCATAGTCAGAGTCAAACATGAGGGTCCCGTCGCCAGAAGAAGAGTTGTTGGCGTAGATGACGAAGGCCACCTGAGTAATGCCCTTCTGCAATTCAAAGCCAAGGGAATCGCGGCAAAGGAGGTATCGACAAGATTGGATTGTACGCTTCGCGAGGGTCTCGCACTGACCCGCGCGGTTCTTGCCCAGAACCTTGATAGTCACGAAGTCCGTGAAGGGTACGATGTCGTAGTGCAGATACGCGGCAGTGGGGTCGCCAAAGGGAATCTCAAATGGATAATAGAGCAGCGAGTTGCCGATTACGAAGCAGGCATTCGCAATACCCGGTTGCCGGAGGCTATCTCCTCCCAAGTACATGCCACCGACCAGACCGGCCTTGCGCGCCAGTCGATACACATCCGCTCCGGCCTGGTAGTGATAGTTCATAGAAGTCGCAAGGTAGTCGGGTCCCTGCTCCAGGTTCTGCTTCATTTCGTCGTATAGAGATGAAGCGACGTCTGCCTCATTGCGATACGTAGTCCGAAACCGAGGGTCGTAGCCCCCCTGCCCTCGGTAGGACCCCTGCCACTTGTCCAAGTAATGCTCCTGCCTCTGTAGGCTCGTCTCTAGCCCAGACGGCATCGATTCCCCGTACAGTTGGTGTATTCGCTCTACTTCATGTCGGTAGCTGTACAGCTCCGGCTGACTCTCGAAGTAGGTGTACCAAGGGTTACTCCCTACGCCGACTTCAGGCACGAAAGCCTGCAGCTCCAGTCGGATGATGAGGCGCAGCGCGAGTTCTGCCAGGAAACGGTAGGCAGGGTTGTAAGCCTTGAGGGCGTCGAGTACCCAACTGTCCAGGTAATCGGCGCTCAGATTCCCAACGTAACTATTGATATCTGAGAAAGTCCAGTTAGGGTGCGAGTAAATGCCGCCGGCGCTATTAGCGTCCAGATGGTCATAGCCTGCCAGGAAGAACCACGTGATAGCGTACCCGTGCAGATACGCCTTCAGCTTCCCGGGCGTAAGACCGTTCACATCGAAGTACGTGTTGGCGAGCTTGACAAAGCTGTCAATCGCGTAGAATCCTGTTGCTGTCTGCCATCCGGCCCAGTCTGGTGGGTCGTTGGTGTCATACTCGAACCAAAACTGCATGGGGTTCGGGCTTATTACGTACACCGTCTGGCCGCCTACTTCCCAATCGCATATCTTTGAATACAGGAGTGAGCTCATCGAGGTCCAGTCTGCCTGACTGTAGTACGTCGGCTCGAACAGATTGGATTGCGTCTCGGCATCAGCTAGAACCTCCCAGTCATCCTTGGCGTCCTGGGTCTCTGCTAGGTAGTCCGACCCCCAAAGGGACGGCTGCTGCATAACACCAGCTTGCAGGTCCTCCACGACGTGATAATAGGCGCCATAAATCAGACTCTTGGCAAATGGAGAGTAGTTGTGGGCTTTTGCATAATCTACCATTTCCTTCAGCTTGGCCAGATCGTAGTTGGGCGCATCGTTGTGCCAGTCGATACGATGGGTGCCCGAGTCGTTCATCACTGTGTCGTAAGTGGCATCCTGAATCTTCAGCGGGTCAACCAGCAGCCAGTTGAAGGGGGCATCGTGCAACCCCTCGATGACCTGCTTCGAGGCATCCAACCCGGTAGGATCTAGTAGATCTGGCAGCATTGTTCCAATAAGATAGAATTTCCTCACCGAGTGCTGATAACGCGCGGCATAAGAGCCGGTATCGTATGTGGCTGTCAAACAAGTATAGAAGCTGCTGTCGAAGTCGCGCCACACGTCGAAAGTCTTGCTTGCGATAAGTGCGTGCTCTATTCCGGAGTATCCGCACGCCACTGCGGACGTCGCCAGAATCAGGAGCAGCGCTCTCCTGTACAGACGGTCTGTCTTCACGTTTCCTCCTTTTCTTTGTCGGGCTCTATCTCAGAGACCTGACGACTGCTGCCGTCGTGGGCCCCAATTCAGATTACTTCTTCCACTTGATGCAGGCATAGTACACGTCAGGCCTGGCCGTGTAGAGAGTCCCTCGGCTATCCCAGACCACGTGGATGTTCCCGAGCCCGTCCGCAGCCGCACAGCAACGGCTGAAAGGGTTCAGTGTGTCTGACACCGTGACAACATCCCACCCGCCCGACTTGCGCGCTACTCTAAGCCCAGCCGGGACGCCACCCCAGACCGCAACTGGGCACCCATCCGCATCAATCGTCAGGCCCAACGGGTTCACAGTACGGCTCGGGCAGCTTGTGTCCAGGTCTGACCAACCAGTTCCCCATTTGTAACGCATGAGCCCCAGCCCGCTTCCAGCTACCAGCGTGGAGAAGCCCAAATAGCAGTTCGAATCTCCACATGCAAGAGCCGGAAGGGATTGCATCAGTCCTCTACCAGACACAAACTTTGAACTGGCCCACAGGCCATCTACTGGCTTCACGGAGTAGCAGAGAAAATCAGCCAGCGAATCTGCATCCACATTCCATGCTGCGTAACAGCGTCCCGCGGCGTCCACCGCCAGTTGGCCTTCGAAATAAGCCTTGTCCAGTACCTGTACCTGGGCCCAGGAGCTCTCCGGGGCCTTTGATGAGTAGCAGACCTCGTCCGATGACAAGTTCCAGAATAGCAAGTGAAGGCGACCGGCCCCATCAACTGCCAGCCGTGGCCTTGCGGAAACGCCTCTTGAGATTGTCTCAGCGACGGTCCATTGCGACCCAATCCGCGATTGGCAGACGATGACCCATCCTCCGACCTCTCCTCGCGCTACGAACTGCGACCATGCCAAGTGCAACGTCCCGTCGGGCCCGAATGCCGTCGATGGGTCGCGCGAAGGTTCAGAGGCCTTTGAAACATTGAAGGGTGCCGTCCATTCAGAACCTGGAGAGGCCTTCTCGACCAGCCACACGTTCTCTTGACCCGAGGCAGAGTCAGACCACGCAATCACAACGTGTCCATCCTTAGTACATGTAATGCAGGGACTCTGACTGAAGGAGGCATTATTGGAGATGTTCTCGATCTCAAAGCTCGGCTCGGGTGCGTGACATAGAGAACCTGTCGCCAAGAACGAAACGGCTGCAAGCATAAGCAAGCGCACGACGCCAACGCGGAGGCATTTCGCGAGCTTCCCAACCCCCGAACGGACAAGAATCATGTAGTTCATGGACTCAAGTTACTCGGTCTTGAATCACGGTCAACAGTTGTGGCACCGAATGGGGCAGCCAGATTCTGGGTGCACGTGGCAGTGCCATGTGAAACGAGGCAATCGAAGCTAACCAGTCTTCGCGAAACCACGCGGGAGTTTAGCCGACGGACCCGCCTCGCGTCAACGTGCCCTGTAAACTCGCGGGGAGGGGTTGAACCTATCGTAGAATCAGCACTTAGCCACCGACGTCAGGCAGGCTCACCCGTCTTTGGAGCTTACGGGCCGCAAGGGCCCCAGCACTGACGCTGTCGCGCACTAGAACATGAACGGCGGCCTGTAGGCCGCCGTTGTTCGACCTCTGACGATTCTCTAAATACTCCCGACTCTCCTCTCTCGATTCCCCTCGACTATCTCGTCACCACGACCTTCCGGACCGCTTGTGCTTGGGCTTCTCTCACAAAGTACACACCGGGTGCCAGACGGCTCACGTCATTCGCGCCGGCGTGCAGCACCGCGACATTCCGCCCCGATGCGTCCAGGAGTTCGGGCCGCAAGACGTTGGCTGTAAGCTGTTGGCCCATCATCAGCACTCCGCGCACGACTGTCGGCTCGCTCAGCACCGCTCGCACTTCGGCGTTCGGCGTTTCTTCCACGCCTCCACCGTAGTACTGGCATATCTGAAGACCGCGCGTATCGTCCGCTACGTAGATATAGCCTCCGCTAGCCGCTGCTCCAAAGGCCTGGCCTTGAGTGTTATAGTATCCCACCTGACTTGGGTGTGCCGGGTCAGCGACCGAGACAACACCCAAAGTCGGACCGCCTGTGCAGTACGCGTTGCCACCGTCCAGAACGATCTTTATGACACCTGGTGTGTTCAGGTGCCCGACTTCGGTCGGATGCGCCGGGTCTACGACCGAGACGACCCGCAGGCCGGCCCCATTGTCTGCAACGTACGCGTAGTCGCCGCTCACGGCCACTCCGTAGGGGTAGTCCGGCATGAATAACTGTCCGACCTCGACCGGGTGCGCCGGGTCCGAGATCGACATGACGCGCAGACCGAAAGTATCAACCACATAGGCGTAATTCCCCTGCACTGCCACGTCCTCGGCGCTGCCCGTCGTCGCGCAGTATCCTGCCTCGGCCGGGTGCGCCGGGTCTGAGATTGATATAACGCGCAGACCGGAACTGTCCCCGACGTAAGCGTAGCTACCGCTGACGGCTACGCCAAAAGCCCCATGAGTCTGGCAGTGGCCGACCTCGGTCGGGCTGGCCGGGTTAGAGACAGAGATGACATGCAGTCCTGATGAGAGGGCGGCCACGTAGGCGTAGCTGCCGCTCGCCGCGACCCAACCGGCCTGACTGGGCGTATCAACAGACCCAACCTCTGCGGGATGAGCAGGGTCGGCCACGGTGATGACTCGTAGCCCGGAGTTCCAGTCGGCAACGTAGGCGTAGCTGCCGGCCACGGCGACATCGGAGGCAGACCCCGGCGTATCGCAGTGACCGACCAGACGGACGCCAAGCGAGTCCGCCCGCGCCATGCCTACTAGCAGCAAGCTGAGCGCGAACATCAGTAGATTCCGAGAATGACGACTTACTTCGATCATGTCAGCCTCCTCTTTGCGTTACCATCTTGAAACCATTAGGATAACTTCCCGTGCCATTCCTGGTGAAGGTCTATTGCGGAACGGTCGCAAACGTAGCATGGTCGTTGCCATTAGTATAGTCTGTCTGTCCTAAAGTCAACAGGGATAGGTCGCCGTACATGCAATGAACCCACTCAGCCTACGGGCTGAAGTCCGTCGCCGGGCACTTCGTGCCGGCCGTCAAACAGGCCCGCCCACCTGAGGCAGACGGACCGAACTCGCCGGCCGCACGCTTCCTCGACCCTGCGGACGAAGACAAATGGACCGAACGGTTTGCCGGTCCTGAGGCACAACTCCAAAGCTGCCACGAATCTTTCATCCTCGGGTGACGTGAGAAAGGCGCGCCAGCCGGGAGGACTCGGAATCCGCTCGACGTGCGCCGACAGCAGTCCACGCGACAGAACTCCCGCATGCTCGGCTGCGCTGTTCAAAGCGCACGGATCGAAGGGCCCAATTGAATCAGTCCGTGCCGTAGCCAGGTCTACATAGCGTAGGACCTGCCCTGCGACCTCATCGGCAAATGGACAGGCGTTGTACGGGCCCTCCCAGAAGGGAGCCACCCGGTGATGAATCTCATTGAACCTGCGGACCAAGTTATGGTCGGCATTCATCAGTGCCAGACTGATATCATGCGGGTGCCTCGGGATCACGACGAGCAACACCCGGTCCGACATGATGTTGTATCCGCAGAGTTGTATGCCGTGCTTGTACAGGCTGGCATGGAGTGTAGCAAGAGCCAAGTAACGGTCATGGAACTCGAACGGGAATCGCAGGTCGTGCCGCACCCGCCGCTCCACAAGATGGAATATCCCCGGGACCTCGATACGAGAGACGTGGCTCATTGGCTAACTCATGCTGCTGCCGACCGAGACCTGTGCTTCACGGGTGCGGGCCGCAACCCTTTACGCGCTGACGAATCGCTCATCATGTCGCGGCCCGCACCCGTCGTATCCGGCTCGGTCGGTTCGAGGAGGCAGGGTACGAAACGAACGACGTTCATATGCCTTCGGTCAGGACGATAAGCCCGTCCCCGACATCACCCTTCACTCGCCGCTCCCAATCGCCATCACCGTGCCGCGGGCGAACAACTCAGACCCGCGACTGAAGCTGTTCACGCGAAACGCTGGGCAAGTCTTGGGGACAATCGCACCCTGCCCAATCGCACGTTTCATCGCAGTACCACCTTGAGCCTGGCTTGCTCCTTGCCCATATCGAGCAGCAGGAAGTAGGCCCCCGGGCTAAGCTGCGGACCTTTGCCGTCAGAGTTCCAGCTCAGTCTGTGGACTCCTGCCTGCTGCCGGCCGGCGTCGAGTACGCCGATCAACCTGCCGACCGCGTCGTGCAAAGTCGCACGAACGTGAGCTGATGCCGGGAGTTGGTACTCCACCTGGACGTCGTCATAGCGGCTTATGATGTGTGCTAGGCCAACTGCTCGACACGTCGTGCTGGTCTGACTGCCGTCCATCACAGACCCCGGTGGTTGAAGCCGGTAGAAACTGCTCCTTGGGTTCCCACTGTAGTCCGAACCAGCGATCAGGTAGATGTTCCTGTTGGTACCGTACACAAGGGAAGCGCCTGGTCCGAGTCTTGATGGAAACCGGGATCTGTAGCATGAATCCCGGCTCACCTGAGAGAAGTCCACCCAATGGGGCGAGTGCGCTGGGTCGAAGTAGTATGGGTCATCGGAAGTGTCCGACCCTCCGAATGCGGCCCACGGATAGAACCCGCTCGCTTCGGTCGCGTCGTGAGTGGTCAGAGACGTGCCGGGATTCTCGGGCAACGGCGCGGATTCGAGCGTGTCCCACTTGTTGCAGGATATGTCGTACCCGTAGAAGCCCGTCGCATTACCGCCGACGAGCGCGAGTATTGCCGCATGTCCGAGTATGTCCGCATCGTAAGCGGTAGCCGCACCTGTGCCGACACTCTGAGGCACGCCGGCAAGTTGTTGCCAGCCGCTGTTTACCTCGAAGCTATGTACGCTGCTCCACGACCAAAGGCCGCCCATGAGCGCGGCTGAACGCCAATAGTAAGACCCGTTGCTGAGGCTGAGACCGTTCTCCACGAATTCTTCATGCTCTGGAAGGCTCTTGAGTGTATCTATCACGGTGGTGTCGAAGCTGGGGTCTCTCGCGACCTGCAGCCGATACCGAGTCGTAATGGCGCTGCCCCACTGGAACAACGGCGTGCGATCCGCAATCTGAGCGCCGTCCGGCGGGTAGATGCCGCCTGAGGGCGTCTCGGGCAGCGAGGTCGGAATCGAATAGCGCCAGAAATCGGTGCCGCCACCCGACACGCAATAGAGCCACCCGGGTACCGGACATGTCTGTCCGTCGTAGCTGACATTCGGCTGATACGTTACGCACGCGCCGGAACCAAGGCTGAACGGGAGACCTTCGCTGTGCCAGGAATTGTCGTAGAGAGAGTACCAGTATAGATACGGGTCTCCGTCCTCATTCCCGATGGCGAACAGAACGCCGTCCTCTTGCCATTGGAACGTAAGGCCAGTGTGCTGCAAGGCATAATCGGGCGCGTCGCCGACCATGTGCCATGACCCGTCGCCGGGTTTGTAGTACCCGGCGTGAGTCTGGCCGTTGACTGCATCGGGGAACAGTCCCCAGACGCTGTCTTTGCCCCACGTAATGAGCGAGCCGGCTTCCTCGTCGGCACCGGCCGGGACGGAAGTCAGTCCCTGCCAGGCCAGCGCGGCGACCGCTGCGAGCATTACGCTGATTACTACCTTCCTTGCCATTGCGCGCCTCCTTTGTTCAAACCTCAGTGCCTTCTCGGTTCATATCTTGCCGGCCCAGACTTCCCGCACGGCTCTGGCCAGCGGGCCAAGCTCATAGGCATCGCCGCGGTATTCAACACAGGCGTAGCCATTACCGCCCGGCCGTTCGACGACGACGTCGAACAGGACGTCTCTGGGGCTTCCGCAGCGAGGTTCAAGCGCCAGCTCCCTGAAGATCGTGCCTAGAGCGACTAGCAGACGTTCTGCCGGACTGCCCAGCAAGTCGGCCCCAAGGAAAGCAACCAGCGGGACTTTGGGAGAAGGGGCCAGGGGCTGGGGGCGTCCTGGGTGAGTTTCCAGTTTCCAGTTTCCAGTTTCCAGTTGGTCATTGATCATTGGTACCCAGTCCCCTGATGGCGGGCCCTTCGTCGTGGAGATTGACCCTTTGCCAGGCTTCGCGTATGTACGGGGTGGCCGGATGATAGCGGAACTCGCTGGGATTGGCTGCCGTGGAGAAGTTGCCGGGAAGAAGAGCGATTGCGACCGGGACCCGACAACCGAGTTCCCGGGCCCTCGTGGCTACATCAATGAAGTCCTTAGTCTGAATCGACATGCTGTCTCAGGAAGCATGAAGTGTGCTAGCAACCGGCAAGTGGCGTAAGCTAGCTCCAATCAGGTAGATGCGCTATTTCGGGCTTGTGGAATGGATGAGAACTGCTGCCACTCATGGCAGTGACTGGCAGGGCAGATTTGCAGGTAAGCCGAGCTTATGCAAGAAGTTAGGGCATGACTGCCATGAATGTCAGTGAACTGCCATTTGTGGCAGTAATTCGGGCCACCATCACCCCTCCCTCTCCCTCAAGGGAGAGGAATAGAAAGGAGGGGGTAAGCCGGGGACTATTCCCCGAGGATGTCAGTCGGGATGGCTGGTGAGGTGGTGTTTGCGGAGCAGACGATAGAAGTGCCTCTCGCTGAAGCCTGTTAGCCTGATAGCCTCAGACGTATTCCCCTTTGCCTGTCTCAAGGCCTCAATCAGCATGGCTCTTTCAGACTCATCCGTCTTTGCGTGAACTCTGCTACGCAGACCCTCCGGCGAGTGCTCGGTAAATCCGGCTTGGCGCTGCCTGAACTCAGGCGGAAGGTCGGTGGTCTGAAGTTCATCGCCCTCGGAGATAATCACTGCCCTTTCGACCACGTGCTGAAGTTGACGGACGTTGCCGGGCCAGGGGAACGCGGCAAAGAGAGCCAAGACCTCGTCGCTCGCGCCGTGGACCGGCCGGTCGTATTCCTGAGCCGCGCGGGCGATGAAGAACAGCGTCAGCACAGGAATGTCTTCCGGCCGCTCGCGCAAGGGCGGCACGACGAGTTGGACCGTGTTGAGCCGATAGAGCAGGTCACGTCGGAACAGGCCCTGGCGTTCGCGAAGTTCCAGGTCAATGTTCGTCGCCGCAACAACCCGAGCTTCTATCCGCGTATCCTTCGTTCCGCCGACGCGCACGACCGTCCTGCTGTCGATGGCCCGCAGCAGCTTTGCCTGCAAGTTCACAGCCATGTCTCCGATTTCGTCAAGGAAGATAGTCCCTTTGCCGGCCAGCTCGAACTTGCCCGGGCGCGCCACGACGCCGGTTGCCGCTCCTGCTTCAATCCCGAAGAACTCGGCTTCAAGCAGGCTTTCCGGGACGGCCGCACAGTTGACCGTCACAAAGGGAAGGTCGGCGCGAGGGCCCGACTCGTGCAGGGCGCGGGCGATGAGTTCCTTGCCCGTGCCGCTTTCGCCGCGTATCAGCACCGGAACGCGGGGAGCAGCCGTTCGCGTAACGAGGCCGAGCACGTTCAGCACGCTGGGGTTTCGACCAACAACGCCTTGGAAACGCAGCCCCGGAATCCGCTGCTGAGAGTCGGACTCGATGGCCCTGAGCTTCCCCAATTTCGCGAGCGCGGGCGCAAGCGTGCCGGCCAGAAGCTCCAGCGTTGCGGGACTGACGCGCGCCTCCAGAGACAGGGACCGCCTGAGCACGACGAGACCGACCACACCTTCGGCTTGTCTGACCGGCAGCAGCAGCTCAAGGTCGGTCTGATCCAGACCGGGGGCAGTTCCTCGTTCATCGTTCATCGTTCTGAGTTCATCGTTCAGCCGCGTAAGGTCCGGATTGCCGAGGGTCGCGACCGGCCTGCTGCCAACCAGCACGGCGCCCTGATTGAATCGCAGACTATCGCACAGCATCTTCAGAGCCTGCACGATGAACTGCTCGGGCGCCAGCCCAAGCGCGGTGATACCCAGCAGCGCCTGGAGCAGAGCGGTGTCGCGGTCGGTGCGCATCTCAATGCGGTAGAGCAGCCGACTCGCCTCTTGGCCTTCCGCTACAACGCCGAGCCGGCGGAACGTCCGGGCCGCGTCCTGCAGTACCGCCAGAGCCTCGTCCCACTGCCGAACTTCCAAGAACTGTCGGCCGCGCTGAAGTCGAGTGAGGGCAAGCTCGTATGTGTCACCGAGCGGTTTCAACGTAATCTCGGAGCGACTGAACAGCTCCAAAGCCTGGTCCGGGTCGTCGCGGGCAGCGGACAGGAGGGCGCGAACGCGCAACACGTCGCCCTGTTCTTTTGTCAATCTCAGGTCGACTGCGTGACGCTCAGCCTGATCCAGCAAGTCACCAGCAGCATCGAGCCGGCCCCGTGCCAATGCGAGCTCAGCCCGACGGCAGCAGACGGTAGCCAACAAGCAGCGATCTCCGGCGGCCTCGCACAGCCGCGCAGCATCGTTTAGAACTTCCTCTGCCTGAGCCAGGTCTCCATTGCGGAAATGGGTCCAGCCCAGGTCAGAGAAAGCTTCCCGATACACTTGACCGGAACGCTGCTTGCCGCGTTCTCCTTCAATGACAGCGCGGAACATGAGTACGGCAGTTTCGTAGTCAGACCGCTTGAGCGACAACTCGCCGAGCGCCATTCGAGCCGAAGCCAGCGGGTCAGCGAATTCATGCTCCTCGCAAAGGGCGATTGACCGGTG
>Ga0335069_10008487_pt1 | contig 14708 bp, 9 predicted proteins | sample Lox_Sample_11_FD_206714 | JGI IMG/M metagenome (GOLD analysis project Ga0335069, IMG submission 206714) | Soil microbial communities from Loxahatchee National Wildlife Refuge, Florida, United States - Lox_Sample_1.1 | ecosystem: Environmental > Terrestrial > Soil > Wetlands | place: USA: Florida... | reverse complement strand
CGCTCTGCCATGCGCTGACGAAGCGCGGCGGCATCCGCTCCGAGTTCACGATCACCAAGCTCGGCGAGCAGCGCTTCTACGTGGTGAGCGCCGGCGCCGCGGAGCGCTACGACAGCGACTATCTGAGGCGCCTGGTGCCGAAGGACGGCTCGGTCAACCTGCGCAACATCACGAGCGCGCGGGGCTGCTTCGTGCTCGCGGGTCCGCGCACCCGCGACCTGCTTGCGAAGCTCACCGACGCCAAGCTCGACAACGCCTCGTTTCCCTGGCTGACCAGCCAGATCATCGAGGTGGGTCTCGCGCCGGACGTGTATGCGCTGCGGGTCAACTTCGTCGGCGCGCTCGGCTGGGAGCTGCACTTCCCGATCGAGTACGCCCACCACCTGTTCGACGCGATCTTCGCGGCCGGAGCCGAGTACGGCATCGGCATGGTCGGCATGCGCGCGATGGAGTCGCTGCGCCTCGAGAAGTCCTACCGCATGTGGGGCAGCGACATGACCCGCGACTACACGCCCTTCGAGTGCTCCCTCGACCGCTTCGTGCGCATGAACAAGGGCCCGTTCATCGGCCGCGAGGCACTCGAGAAGCAGCAGGCCCGGGGCGTGCCGAACCGCTTCATCACGCTTGAGGTCCACGGCGTCGTCGACGCCGATCCGCTCGGCAACGAGCCGATCTTCGATACCCGCGGCCAGATGATCGGCCGCGCGACGTCCGGCTACTACGGCCACTTCCTGAAGAAGAGCCTCGCGATCGGCTACGTCAAGCCTGACTACGCAGCACCCGGCACGGCGCTCGAGGTCGAGATCCTCGGCGAGCGCCGGAAGGCGACGGTGCTCGTGGAGTCGCCGTACGATCCGGACAACAACGATCTGAGGGGCTGATGCAGAAGTTCTCGGCCTGGTCGCTGCTGCGCGAGGCCTTCGGGGGCCACCTCGGCTGGCGGCCGCAGTGGCGCCGTGCGGCCCCGAAGCCGGAGTACGATGCCGTCATCGTCGGCGGTGGCGGCCACGGGCTCGGCGCCGCGTACTACCTCGCGGCCGAGCACGGGCTGACGAACATCGCGGTCGTCGAGAAGGGCTGGATCGGCGGCGGCAACACCGGCCGCAACACGACGATCATCCGCTCGAACTACCTGTTCGATGAAAGCGCCGCGCTCTACGACCACTCGCTCAAGCTGTGGCGCGACCTGTCGCAGGTCCTCAACTACAACGTGATGTTCTCGCCGCGCGGCGTCATGATGCTGGCGCACACGGTGCACGACACCCAGGTCATCAAGCGCCACGTGCACGCCAACCGCGGCAACGGCGTCGACAACGAGTGGCTGACGCCGGAGGAAGCCAAGGCGTTCTGCCCGATCCTGAACATCGAGAAGAACATCCGCTACCCGGTGCTCGGCGCCGCGCTGCAGCGCCGCGGCGGCACGGCGCGCCACGACACCGTCGCCTGGGGCTACGCGCGCGCCGCCGACGCGCTCGGCGTCGACATCATCGAGAACTGCGAGGTCACCGGCATCCGGCGCGACGGCCGGGGCGCGGTCGAGGCCCTCGAGACGAGCCGCGGCCCGATCCGTGCGCGCAAGGTCGGCGTGTCGGCCGCGGGCCACACCAGCGTCGTGCTCGGCTACGCGGGCGTCGCGCTGCCGCACGAGAGCTTCCCGCTGCAGGCGCTGGTGTCGGAGCCCGTCAAGCCGCTGATGCCCTGCGTCGTGATGTCGAACACGATCCACGCCTACATGAGCCAGTCCGACAAGGGCGAGCTCGTGATCGGTGCCGGCACCGACGCCTACAACTCGTACACGCAGCGCGGCGCGCTGCACATCAACACGCACACGCTCGAGGCGATCTGCGAGCTGTTTCCGATGGTGCGGCGCATGAAGATGCTCAGGAACTGGGGCGGCATCGTCGACGTGACCCCGGACCGCTCGCCGATCATCGCCAGGACGCCGGTGCCGGGGCTCTACGTCAACTGCGGCTGGGGCACCGGCGGCTTCAAGGCGACGCCGGGCTCGGCGCACCTGTTCGCGTGGACCATCGCCAAGGACGAGCCGCACCCGATCAACGCGCCGTTCACGATCGAGCGCTTCCGCGACGGGCTCCTGATCGACGAGGCGGCCGCGGCGGCGGTCGCGCACTGAAGGCTTTCGCATGCTGCTGATCGACTGCCCGTACTGCGGCCCGCGCCCCGAGCTCGAATTCGCGCACGGCGGACAGGCGCACGTCGCGCGCCCGGCCAACCCGGCGAGCGTCTCCGACGACGAGTGGGCCGCTTACCTCTACCTGCGCAAGAACACGCGCGGCGTGTACGCCGAGCGCTGGCGCCACGCGCGCGGCTGCGGCCGCTTCTTCAACGCGCTGCGCGACACCACCACCGACCAGTTCGTCGCCACCTATCGTAGCGGCGAGGCGCCGCCGGCGACCGCCGGCCGGAGCGCGCCATGAGCAGCTTTCGCACCGCGAGCGGCGGGCGCATCGACCGCTCGCGCCCCGTCTCGTTCCGCTTCGACGAGCGCACCTACCTCGGCTGCGCCGGCGACACCCTCGCCTCGGCACTGCTCGCCAACGGCGTGCATCTCCTCGGGCGCTCGTTCAAGTACCACCGCGCACGCGGCGTGCTCGGTGCGGGCCCGGAGGAGCCGAACGCGCTCGTCGCGGTGCTGCGGGACGCGGCGCGCCGCACGCCGAACCTGCGCGCGACGCAGGTCGAGCTCTACGACGGGCTGATCGCCGAGAGCCAGAACCGCTGGCCCAGCCTCGCCTTCGACGTCGGTGCGATCAACAACCTGCTGTCGCCGCTGATCCCGGCGGGCTTCTACAACAAGACCTTCATGTGGCCGCGCGGCGCGTGGAAGGCGCTCTACGAGCCGAAGATCCGCGCCACCGCGGGCCTCGGCGTTGCGCCGACGCTGCCCGACCCCGACCGCTACGCCCAGCGCTTCGCGCACTGCGACGTGCTCGTGGTCGGCGGCGGGCCCGCGGGGCTCGCGGCGGCACTCGAGGCCGCAGCAGCCGGTGCGCGCGTGATACTGTGCGATGAGCAGGCGGAGCTCGGTGGCTCGCTGCTCGACGCGAGCGACGCCACGATCAACGGCGGCCGCGCCGCCGACTGGGTCGCGGCGACGGTCGCGACGCTCGCCCGTCATGAGCGCGTGACGCTGCTGCCGCGGACCACGGCGTTCGGCTACTTCCCCCACAACCTGATCGGGCTCGTCGAGCGCGTCACCGACCACCTGCCGCTGCCCCCGACGCACCTGCCGCGCGAGCGACTGTGGCAGGTGCGCGCGCGTGAGGTGGTGCTCGCGACGGGCGCGATCGAGCGCCCGCTGATTTTTCCCGGCAACGACCGGCCCGGCGTGATGCTTGCCTCGGCGGCGCGGACCTACCTGCAGCGCTACGGGGTGCGGGTCGGCACGCGCGCCGTCGTTGCCGCCGGCTGCGATGCGGCCTACCGCGCGGCGCTCGATCTGGCCGCCGCCGGCATCACGATCGCCGCGATCGCCGACGTCCGCCCCGCCGGCCACGCGCCGGGCCCGGCCGAGAGCGCGGCGCGCCGCGCCGCGCTGCCGATCGATGCCGGCGCGACCGTGCTCGCCACCGGCGGGCGGCTCCGGATCGGCGCCGTGACGCTCGGCCGCGTCGCCGCCGATGGCCGCGTCACGGCCGGCGCCACGCACGACTGCGACGTGCTCCTGATGTCGGGCGGCTACACGCCGAGCGTGCACCTGCACTCGCAGTCGCGCGGCAAGCTCAGCTTCGACGACGCGCTCGGCGCGTTCGTGCCGGGTGCGCCGGCCGAGCGCACACGCTCGGCCGGCGCCGCGCGCGGCGTCAACGGGCTCGCGGCGGTACTCGACGACGGTGCCGCGGCCGGTGCCGCGGCCGCGGGCGGGCGGGCGGGCGCCACGCGCTACGCCGCGCAGGCACTCGATGCCGGCATCGCCGGCCAGCCCGGCGCCCTGCCGCAGCCGGCGGGACTCACGCCGCCGGCGAAGGCCTTCGTCGACTTCCAGAACGACGTTACGACGCGCGACCTCGCGCTCGCACGCCGCGAGGGCTTTGAGTCGATCGAGCACATTAAGCGCTACACGACGACCGGCATGGCGACGGACCAGGGCAAGACCTCGGGCCTCAATGCGCTCGGCTTCGTCGCGGCGGAGTCGGAGCGACGCATCCCGGACGTCGGCCTGACGACGTTCCGGATGCCGTACACGCCCGTCACCTTCGGCAGCTTCGCAGGTCCCGCACGCGGCGACCTCTTCGACCCCGTGCGGCGCACGCCGAGCGACGAGTGGGCGCGCGCGCGGGGCGCGGTGTTCGAGGACGTGGGGCTGTGGAAGCGCGCCCGCTACTTCCCGATCGGCGCCGAGGACATGCATGCCGCGGTCAACCGTGAGTGTCTGGCGGTGCGGCGCGGCGTCGGGATGTTCGACGCATCGACGCTCGGCAAGATCGAGGTTGTCGGCAAGGACGCGGCGACGTTTCTGAACCGCCTGTACGTCAACAACTGGTCGAACCTCGCCGTGAACCGGTCGCGCTACGGGATCCTGCTGCGCGACGACGGCTTCGTGTACGACGACGGCGTGGTCGCGCGCCTCGCCGAGGACCGCTTCCACGTCACCACGACCACCGGCGGCGCCGCGCGCGTGTTTGCGATGATGGAGGACTACCTGCAGACCGAGTGGACCGACCTCTCGGTGTGGACGACCTCGACGACCGAGCAGTGGGCCGTCGTCGCGGTCCAGGGGCCGCGCGCGCGCGAGGTGCTCGCGAGGCTCGTGGCCGGCGTCGACCTGTCCGCGGGGGCGCTGCCGCACATGGGCGTCGCGCGCGGAACGATCTGCGGCGTACCGATGATGCTGATCCGCGTGAGCTTCAGCGGCGAGCTGGGCTTTGAGGTCAACGTACCCGCCGACTACGGCAGCGACGTGTGGGCGGCCATCCACGCCGCCGGCGAGCCCCTCGGCATCGTGCCGTACGGCACGGAGGCCATGCACGTTCTGCGCGCCGAGAAGGGCTACATCATCGTCGGGCAAGACACGGACGGCACGATGACGCCCGACGACGCGGGCGTCGCCTGGGCGATCGGCAAGCAGAAGCCCGATTTCGTCGGCAAGCGCTCGCTCGAGCGCGCGAGGATGAAGGACCCGGGCCGCAAGCAACTCGTCGGGCTCGAGACCCAGGATCCAGCCGTCGTGCTCGAGGAGGGCGCGCAAGTCGTCGCGACCCCGGGGCAGGCGCCGCCGATGAAGATGATCGGGCACGTCACCTCCTCGTACTTCAGCGCGGCGCTCGGGCGCTCGATCGCGCTCGGCGCCGTGGCGGGCGGCCGGGCGCGGATGGGCCAGACGCTGTGGATCCCGATGCCGACCGGCGACATTCCGGCCAAGGTCGTCTCGCCCGTGTTCTACGATCGCGAAGGGGCGCGCCTCAATGGCTGACGCAATCGCCCGCAAGCCCCCTCGGATCGACGCGTGCCGCTGGCTCGAGCCGTTGCCCGCGGCGACCCGCTTCAGCCTGCGCGGCGGGGACGAAGCGCGACTCGCGGCATCGCGTGCCTTCGGCGTCGAACTGCCGGCGTCCGCGTGCCGCGCGGCGAGCGCCGGGGGCCGCTCGGCCCTCTGGCTGGGACCGGACGAGCACCTCCTGATCGCGCCCGAGCCCGAAGGCCCGGCCCTCGCCGCTGCGCTCGCCGCCGCGCTGGCCGTCGTGCCGCACTCGCTGGTCGACGTCAGTCATCGCCAGGTCGCCTTCGCCGTCCAGGGCCCGCACGCCGAGTGGCTGCTCGGCAGCGGCTGCCCGCTCGACCTCGACGTCGGCGCGTTCCCGGTCGGCATGTGCACGCGCACCGTATTCGTCAAGGCGGAGGTCCTGCTGTGGCGCACCGCCCGGGATGCGTTTCGCATCGAGGTGTGGCGCTCGTTCGCCGAGTACGTCGTCGCTCACCTGGCCGAGACCGCGCTCGAGCGGCCCGCGTGACCGGGCGCCGTGCCGTGGCCGGACTGGCCATCGCGGCCCTCGGCCTCGCGGCCTGCGGAGGCGGCACGCCGGCCCCGGCGGAGCGGCACGTCGCGATCTACAACTGGTCGGACTACATCGGCGAGACGACGATCGCCGACTTCGAGCGCGAGACCGGCATCAAGGTCGAGTACGACACCTTCGACGCCGACTCGACGCTCGAGGCGAAGATGCTCGCGGGCGGCGCCGGCTACGACGTCGTCAGCACCTCCGAGAACTTCTTCAGCCGGCAGATCAAGGCCGGCGCCTACCAGGTCGTCGACCGGAGCCGGCTGACCAACTGGAAGAACCTGGATCCCGAGGTGCTGAGGACGCTCGAGCCGTTCGACCCCGGCAACGCGCACGCGGTCCCGTACCTGCACTCCTTCAACGGCTTCGCCTACAACGTGCCGATGATCCGCGCACGCATGCCGGATGCGCCGGTCGACAGCCTCGACATGATCTTCAAGCCCGACGTCGTGAAGCGCTTTGCGGACTGCGGCGTCACGTTCCTCGACTCCCCGGACAACGTGCTGCAGCTCGCGCTGCGCTACCTCAGGCTCGACCCCAACAGCGATCGGCCCGAGGACTTCGAGGCGGCCGCGGCGGTCGTGCTCAAGGTCCGCCCCTACGTCAAGCACTTCGACTCGGACTACATCAATGCGCTCGCGACCGGCGAGACCTGCCTCGCGATGGCCTGGTCGAGCGACTACGCGGTGGCGGTCGACCGGGCCCGTGCCGCCGGCGTCGATCTGAAGCTCGCCTTCACGATCCCGAAGGAAGGCACGAGCAACACCTTCAACGGCTGGCTGATCCCCTTCGACGCGCCACACGTCGCCGAGGCGCACGAGTTCATCAACTACATGCTGCGACCGGACGTGATCGCCAAGGTCACGAACTTCACGCACTATCCGAACGAGATCCCGGCCTCGCGCACGTACTTGAACCCCTCGATCCTGAACGACCCGACCCTCTACCCGCCGCCCGCGCTGCGCGCCGGAGCGTTCATTCCGGGCGAGATCAGGGCATCGTCCGAGCGGCTGCGCACGCGCATCTGGACACGCATCAAGACGGCGTTGTGATCGTGCCCTCGGGAGGGCCTGCGAAGCGATGAGAATCGACTGTCATCGGAGCTGCCGGCCAGGACGCGCGCTGCTCGCGCTGCTCGGCGTCGCCACGCTTGCCGCCTGCGGCGGCTCCGGCACGCCCGCGCAGCACGAGCGCGTCGTCAGCGTCTACAACTGGGCGGACTTCATCGGCAAGACCACGGTCGCCGACTTCGAGCAGGCGACCGGCATCAAGGTCGACTACGACACCTTCGACTCCGATCAGACGCTCGAGGCGAAGATGCTCGCGGGCGGCTCCGGCTACGACGTCGTGTCCACCGCGACCAACTACTTCAGCCGCGAGATCAAGGCGGGTGCGTTTCGCAAGCTCGACCGATCGAAGCTGAGCGGCTGGGCCAACCTTGACCCCAAGACGCTGGCACTGATGGCCGAGGCCGATCCCGGCAACCAGTACGCCGTCCCCTACCTGCACGCGATCAACGGCTTCGCCTACAACCCCGACATGGTGCGGCAGCGGATGCCGAATGCGCCGGTCGAGAGCCTGGCGCTGATCTTCGAGCCCGAGAACCTCAGGCACTTCGCGGATTGCGGCGTGACCTTCCTCGACTCGGCGGAAGACGTCCTGCAGCTCGCGCTCCTCTACCTGCACCTCGATCCGAACACGACGAGCGCCGCGGACTACGCAAAGGCCGAGGCCCAGGTGTTGAAGGTGCGGCCCTACATCCGGACCTTCGACTCGGCCGAGTACCTGAACAGCCTCGCGAACCAGGAGACCTGCATCGCGATGAGCTGGTCGAGCGACTACGCGGTGTCGATGGCGCGGATGCGCGAGGCGGGAATCAACGCGCGGCTCGCCTTCACGGTCCCGATCGAGGGCGCGAATGCCACGTACTCGGCGATGCTGATCCCCGTCGACGCGCCGCACGTCGAGGAGGCGCACGCGTTCATCAACTTCCTGCTGCGGCCGGAAGTGATCGCGAAGATCACTAACGAGACCCACTACGCGAACGACAACCTCGCCGCCAACCGGCTAGTCGACCCGGCGATCCTCAACGACCCGACTCTGTATATGACGCCGGAAATCTCAAAGCGCCTGTACATCACGCGCGAGGTCAGCGCCGCCACCGAGCGCATGCGCACGCGCGTGTGGACGCGCGTCAAGACCGCGCACTGAAGGGCCGCACTCGATCGGCGGCGCGCGCTCAGCCCCGCAGGCGCGCATTCTCCGGGTCGTAGAGCGGCTCGCGGCCGACGACCGCGCGGCGGCGCTCGCCGAGGATCTCGACCTCGAGAGCCGCGCCGGGCACGGCGAGATCGCTGCGCACGTAGGCGAGCGCGATGCTCTTGCCGAGCCGGTAGCCATAGCCGCCCGAAGTCACGAGCCCGACGACGCTCGGTCCCTGGTAGACGATCGACACCGCCGCGGCGTCGGCATCGCCGGCATCAACGATCAGCGGCACGAAGCGCTCGCGCGGCCCGGCGCTGGCCTCGCGCTTGAGCGCCTCGTCACCGATGAAGCCGCCGGGCTTCTCGAGCTTGACGAACCGGTCGAGCGAGGCCATCAGCGGCGTGTACTCCGTCGTCAGGTCGGCCTTCCACGACCGGTAGCACTTCTCGAGCCGCAGGCTGTCCATCGCGTAGAGCCCATAGTCCGCGATGCCGAACTTCTGCCCGGCCTCCCACAGCAGGTCGTAGACCGACAACAGGTGCTCAACCGGAATGTGCAGCTCCCAGCCGAGCTCGCCGACGTAATTGACGCGAATCGCGATCGCCGTCGTATAGCCGATCTCGATCGTGCGCACCGCGAGCCAGGGGAAGGCGGCGTTCGAGAGGTCTGCCGGCGTCAGCAGCGCGAGCAGCTCGCGCGAGCGCGGGCCGACGACGATCAACGAGCCGTGGCGCGCCGACAGGTTTTCGAGCCGGACGGCCAGCCCGCCCGGCAGGTGCTCGCGCAGCCAGTGCTCGTCGTGCCGCTCGCCCGCGGCCGCGCTGATCAGCCAGAAGCGCTCGTCCGCAAGCGTCGTGACGGTCATCTCGGTGACGATGCCGCCGTGCGGCGCGCAGAAGTAGTTGAGCGCGCTACGCCCGGGACGCGGCACGACGCCCGCGACCATGTGATCGATCCAGGCGCGCGCGCCGGGTCCTGTCACCTCGAACTTGGTGAACCCCGGCAGATCGAGGACCGCCACGCGCTCGGCGACCGCCTGGCATTCGCGGCGGACGGCCGCATGCCACGCGGGCCGGCGGAACGAGGTCTCGGCGCCAGCAGGATCCGCGGAATCCGGGAAATACACTGCGCGCTCCCAGCCGCCGCGCGCGCCGAAGCGCGCGCCCTTGTCCTTGAGGCGCTGGTACACCGGCGAGGTCTTCGCCGGCCGGCCCGCCGGACGCTCCTCGACCGGATAGCCGACCGCATACTCCTGCTGGTAGGTCTCGATGGCCTTGGCGAGCACGAAGCGGTCGTTCGCATACTCGAGGTAGCGCCGCGAATCGAGCGGCCACATGTCCCACTCCGGCCGCCCGTTCGCGACCCACTCGGCGATGACCTTGCCGGCCCCGCCCGCCTGTGCGATGCCGAAGGTGAACGCACAGCAGTGGAAGAAGCCCGGGAGCCCCGGCGCCGGGCCGATCAGTGGATTGCCGTCCGGTGCGTACGGGATCGGCCCGTTGATGACCGTCTTGATCCCGACCGAGCCCAGGATCGGCACGCGCTCGCAGGCAGCCTCGATGTACTTCTCGAGCCGGCCCAGATCGTCACCGAACAGCTGGTGCGCGAACTCCTCGGGGATGCCGTCACGCCAGTGCGCGGTCGCCTGCCACTCGTAGGGTCCGAGCAGGAGTCCCTGCCGCTCCTGGCGCAGGTAGTAGCTGACGTCGGGATCGCGCAGCAGCGGCAGGCGCGCGGCGCCGCGCGCGACCAGCTCCGGGATGTCCTCGGTGACCAGGTACTGGTGCGACATCGTGACGATCGGCAGGTACGCCCCGACCATCGCCGCGACCTCGCCGCCGCGGTAGCCGGCGGCGTTGACGACGGCCGCCGCCTGGATCGTGCCGCGGTTGGTGACGACGCGCCACTCGCCCGAGCTCGTGCGCTCGATCGCGGTGACGCGCGTGTTGCGGTACACCTCGGCGCCGCGGTCGCGCGCGCCCTTGGCGAGGGCCTGCGTCATCTGCGCCGGATCGATGTCGCCGTCGTAGGGATCCCACAGGCCCGCGAGCAGGCCGTCGGTCTCGATGAAGGGATAGCGCGCCTTGATGTCGGCCGGCGTCAGCATCTCGAACTCAGTGCCCTGCGCGCGCGCCTGGGAGACGACGTGGCGGAACTCGTCGACGCGATCCCGCGTATGCGCGAGCCGGATGCTGCCGGTCACGTGATAGTTGATGTCGTAGGCAACGCGCCGCGCGAGGTCCGCGTACAGGCGCGTCGTGTAACGCTGCATCTTCAGCAGGTTCCACGAGCTCGAGAAATTCGGCACGTTGCCGGCGGCGTGCCAGGTCGAACCCGCGGTCAGCTCGTCACGCTCGACGAGCACCGCGTCGGTCACGCCGAGTTCGGTCAGGTGATAGAGGGCGCTGCAGCCCACCGCTCCGCCGCCGATGATGACTACCCGCGCATGCGTCTTCATGGTCCTTGATTCTCCGCTGTCACGCGATCCGGCAGCTGCCGCGACGCTCCGCTCACGATTTGATCCGCTCGTTCTTTGGGTCGTACCACGGCTCCAGCTGTACGCGCGCGGCGTGGCGGCGGCACGCGACCTCGACCTCCCAGCGCCCGGATTGCAGCCACTCCTTCGACACGCCGTCCGGGCATGCGACGTAGCCGAGGCCAAGCGACTTCCCGAGCCGGTGACCCCAGGCGCCCGACTTGATCGAGCCGACGATCGCGCCGTCACGGACGATTGGCTCCTCATGGTAAAGGAGCGGCGCCGTCGCCGAGTCGTCGTCCAGCATGACCTGCACGAGCCGCTTCGGCTGGACGCCGCGCGCACGCTGCGCGAGGAGCGCGTCGCGCCCGATGAATCCCCCCGGCTTGTCCCACGCGACCGTGAAGCCGAGCCCGGCCTCGAGCGGCGTGTCCTCGTCGGCGATGTCGTGGCTCCAGTGGCGGTAGCCCTTCTCGACGCGACACGCGCCCATGGCATGGTAGCCCGCGTGGCTGAGCCCGAATTCATCTCCCGCCTCGAGCAGCCGCTCGTAGACGTCCAGGCAGTGCTCGGCCGACAGGTACAGTTCCCAGCCGAGCTCGCCGACGTAGGTGATCCGGCTGGCGCGCACGCGGGCGTAGCCGATCTCGACCTCGCGCGACCAGCCAAACGGGTGCGCCGCGTTCGACAAGTCCGCGCCGCTGACCTTCTCGAGCAACGCGCGGCTGCGCGGCCCCATGACGCCGAGCATCGCGATGCCCGGCGTCACGTCGGTCACCGTGCAGCGCAGGCCCTCGTCGGCGCCGAGGTGGCGCCTCAGCCAGGCGAGATCGCGCGTCTGGCAGATCGCCGACGTCACGACCATGAATTCGTGCTCGGCGAGCCGCGTGATCGTCAGGTCCGCCTCGATGCCGCCGTGATCGTTCAACCATTGCGCGTAGGCGATGCGACCCTTCGGCACGTCGACGTTGGCGGTCGACAGCCGGTTCAGCAGCCGCGTGGCGTCGGGACCCTGGACGATGAACTTGGCGAAGCACGTCTGGTCGAACAGCGCCACGCGATCGCGCACCGCCTCGCACTCGGCGCGGCACGCGTCGAACCAGTTCTGGCGCCCGTAGGAGTAGCGATATTCGGGCGTGGATCCCGGCGCCGCGAACCAGTTCGGCCGCTCCCAGCCCGCGGTCTCCCCCATGCAGGCGCCGGCGGCAACCAGCCGGTCATGCAGAGGGGTGCGCCGCGCGCCGCGCGCCGTGCGGTACTGGTAGTAGGGCCAATGCATCGCGTACAGGAGGCCGAGCGTCTCGACGGTTCGGTCGTGCAGGTAGCGGCGGTTCGCCTGGAACGGCTGCACGCGCCGCACATCGACATCGCACAGGTCCATCGGCGGGTGTCGATCGACGATCCACTGCGCGAGCACCTTGCCGGCGCCACCACTCGCGGCGATGCCGACTGAATTGAAGCCGGTGGCGAGGTAAAGCCCCTGCACTTCGGGCGTCTCGCCGACGTAGTAGCGGTCATCCGGTGTGAAGCTCTCCGGCCCGTTGAAGAACAGCTGGATTCCGGTATTGGCGAGCGCCGGCACACGTCGCACCGCCGCCTCGAGAATCGGCTCGAAATGCTCGTGATCCTCGGGCAGCGTGTCGAAGCAGAAGTCCTCGGGAATCCCGTCCATCCCCCACGGCTTGGCGACCGGCTCGAAGCAGCCCATCAGGATCTTGCCCGCGTCCTCCTTGTAGTAGGCGCACTCATCCTGGACCCTCAGCACTGGCAGGTTGCCCGGAAGGCCCGCGACCGGTTCGGTGACGATGTAGAAGTGCTCGGCGGCGTGCAGCGGCACGGCGGCGCCGACCTCGGCCGCGAGCCGGTGCGACCACATGCCACCGCACAGCACCACGGTGTCGGCGCGGATGTCGCCATCGGCGAGCTCAACGCCGACCGCACGTCCGCGCTCGACGAGGATCCGGCGCACGGGAGTGTTCTCGAAGATCCTCGCGCCGCGCTGCTTCGCGCCCTTGGCGAGCGCGTGGGTCGTGTCGATCGGGTTCGTCTGCCCGTCCTTCGGCAGGAAGATGCCGCCGACGAGGTCGCCGACCTCGAGCAGCGGCCAGCGCTCGCGGATCTCGCCCGGCGACAGCAGGTCAACCGCGAGGCCGAAGGTCTTGCCCATCGACGCGCCGCGCTTGAGCTCCTCGAGTCGCTCCGGCGTCTTCGCAACGCTGATCGAGCCGTTTTGCTTGAAGCCCGTCGCCTGGCCGGTCTCGGCCTCGAGCGAAAGGAAGAGGTCGGCCGTGTACTTGGCGAGCTCGGTGAGATTGCGGGTCGCGCGCAGCTGTCCGACAAGGCCCGCCGCGTGCCAGGTCGTGCCGCAGGTCAGCTGCTTGCGCTCGAGCAGCACGACGTCGCGCACGCCGATCTTGGTCAGGTGGTAGGCGACCGAACAGCCCGCGACGCCGCCGCCGACGATGACTACGCTCGCACGAGTGGGCAATGACATGGCCGGATGTCCTCAGCAGCTGGGTCTCAGTATCTCGGCGGGGCGATGACCCACAGCGACACCGATGTGACGCTGCCGGGGTTGCGGGCCGTGAAGGCCGCGCCGCGCTCGATCCGAAAGCTGTCGCCGGCGCGCAGCTCAAATCTCCGCGTGCCGACGCTGAGCTCGAGTTCGCCGGCGATGACGTAGCCCGACTGCTCTGCCATCCGCGAGACCTGCTCATCGCCGCTGCGCGCGCCCGGCGCGAACGTCGAGAGAATGAGCTCCGCCTCGCCGGTCAGCGTCGGCGACAAGAGCTCCTCCTCGATGCCGGTTCCGGGGAAGTCGAGCCGCCGGCGGTGCTCGCGGCGCACGATGTGACCGTGCTCAGCCGGAACGCGCGGGTCGTAACCCTGGAAGAACCAGCTGATCTGCACGCCGAGCGCCTCGCTGATCGCCTTCAGCGTCGAGATCGAGATCTCGGAGCGGCCGCGCTCGATCTGGCTGACATAGCCGATCGAGCGCCCCACGGCCTTGGCGAGCGCCGCGAGGTTCATGCCGCGGGCCTCCCGCAGGTCGCGGATCTGGCTGCCGAGCGGACTGGGCGCCGGCACCGCCTGCGTGCGGCGCGCCGGCGTCCGCGCGACCGGCGCACGGCGAGGGGCACGCGCGGGAGGCTGACGCGGCATGGGGTTCCGGCTCCGGGAGGACCGAGCTTTCACGACTATAGCGGAATCGCGGCTGCATTTCACACCGGTGAAATAATTTGGAAATCTTTCATCGTGGTGCTGTGGGACCGGGCGGCAAGCCACCGCCCCTGCGCTGCATCGGCGACAATCCCCGATCGCCCCTCGCCACCCCAGGACCCCGATGAAATTGCCGTCGCGGATGCGCGCAGCGCTGCTCAAGGGTCACGGCGGCTTCGAGCAGCTCGAGGTTCGCGAGGACGTGCCCGTTCCGGCGCCCGGCGCCGGCGACGTGCTGGTTGCGATCGGCGCGGCGGCGGTCAACAACACCGACATCAACCTGCGCACCGGCTGGTACTCGAAGCAGGCCGACGCAGCAGCCGCGGACGAGCGCGCCGCAGACGCCGGATGGACGGGGTCCGCGCTTCGCTTTCCGCGGATCCAGGGCGCCGATGCCTGCGGGACCATCGTCGCCGTCGGCGCCGCGACCGATGCAGGACGCATCGGCGAGCGCGTCATCATCGACCCGGTGCTGCGTCCGCCGGGCGGCGGACTCGACGGCACGCGCTATTTCGGCTCCGATTGCGACGGCGCATTCGCCGCCTACGCGGTCGTACCGGCGGCGAACGCCCGCACGGTCAGGAGCGCGCTCAGCGACGTCGAGCTCGCCACGTTCCCGTGCTCATACACCGCTGCCGAGAACATGGTGTCGCGAGCCGCCGTCGCGGGCGACGACGTCGTCCTCGTCACCGGCGCCTCGGGCGGCGTCGGCTCGGCGGCGCTGCAGCTCGCGAGGCGCCGTGGCGCCCGCGTCATCGCGGTCGCCGGCGCGAGCAAGGCGGCTGCGG
>Ga0335069_10008486_pt1 | contig 14709 bp, 15 predicted proteins | sample Lox_Sample_11_FD_206714 | JGI IMG/M metagenome (GOLD analysis project Ga0335069, IMG submission 206714) | Soil microbial communities from Loxahatchee National Wildlife Refuge, Florida, United States - Lox_Sample_1.1 | ecosystem: Environmental > Terrestrial > Soil > Wetlands | place: USA... | reverse complement strand
CCACGCCGCAGTCTTGCGTGACCGTCCCCGACGCCGGGCCTTCCTGCCAGAACACGATCACCTCGAGCTACATCGACACGTACCCCGACGCGACCGGCGACTACGTGGCGATGGCCAGCGGCCCCAAGGGCATCGGGCTCGTCGTGTACGACCGCACGCGCGGCAACCTCGTGGGCGTGGCGAACTCGGGGAGCTCGTGGACGTCGGGCATCCTCGACGGGCAAGTCGGAGCCAACAACGACCCGATGCGCACCGACACGGGCGACGTCGGCATCGGCGCGTCACTCGCCATCGACAGCAACGGCGACTGGCACGTCAGCTACGTCAACGGCTGGACCGAGGCGCTGGAGTACCTGACGGTGCCGGCGGGCAATCTCTCGAAGCCGCTCGCCCCGGAGGTCGTGGACGACGGACAGCACCTGAACGGCATGCCCTACTCCGACGGGCAGCACATCGTCGGCGACGACTCGTCGCTCACGGTCGACAGCGGCGGCAACATCCGCATCGTCTACCAGGACGCGACGGCGGGGACGCTGCACGAGGCGACGGGCGTCCCGGCGGCGGGCAACAAGCACACGTGGACCGTGAAGGCGCTCCAGCAGACGAGCACCTGGTTCGCAGGCTTCTTCCCCCACTACGTGCCCCAGTCGCAGCAGATCGCCAACTGGTACCGCAACACCGACCACTCGATGTCGCCCCCGATCGTCTCGGGAGACGTCGCGTTCGTCGGGCAGTGAACCGAGCGATCAGGCCGCGACGATCTCGTCGTCCGCGCTGAGCACGCGCACCGCCGGACCGCTGGCGCGCTCGCGCTCCGCGGCCACGATCTGCACGAGCTCCTTCTGCTCGGCGATGCCGAGGTCGATCAGGGCGCGCATGTAGCCATCCACGTACCCATGGGCGCGCGCGATGCGGGCGTAGCTCGTCCCGCCGCTCGCCGCCGACAGCACGTCCCGGAGCATGTTCTGGAGCTCTGCGATGACCTCGGCCTTGGTGCGCATGGGCTCCCGTGTAGAGGAACGGCTGCGACCTGGCCAAGTTCGCTGCGTTCCGGTACAGGGTTGCGGGCAGACCATGTCCGACGACGCAGCGCGCCGGGCGTTCGAGGCCCTGTCGAAACACCCGCGCCTGGCGGACCTCGCGGCCGTCGCCGTGGTCGCCATCGCGGGCGGCGCCGTGGGGGACAAGGCGCGGGAGCTCGGGCTCACGCCGGAGGACACGGCGACCGACTTCGGCAACGCGCTCGAGGTCCTCGAGCGCGCCCCGAAGAGCGACGAAGAGCGGGCGCTCGCGTCCGCCCTGTGCGCGTATGCCGTCGTGGGTGAGCCGGGCCTGGCGGCGCGTCTGCTGCCGGGGGCCCAGCCGGCTGCTCCTGCTCCTGCTCCTGCTGCTGCTCCTGCTGCGGCAGCCGCGGTGTCTCCTGTCGTCGGCGAGCTGGCGCCTGCCCCACGCGGACCCGTGGCCACTGGGCTGCTCGCGTTCACCGGGATCCTCTTCGTGGCGCACGCCGCGAGACTCGTGGGGCGCTGGGTGCTCGCCTACCGGCGGCCGGCCGAGATCACGCTGTCCGAGGACGGAGGCGTGCGCGTGCACTGGAAGACGCAGCTCCTGGGGCGGACGCTCCGCGACAGGGCGGTCGTCGTCCCGCGCACGGGCCTGGCACGCGCCACGCGCGACGTACGCTACCCGAGCATCGCGCTGTACGCGGGGCTCCTGGCGCTCGCCGTGGGGAGCTGGGTGGGCGTCGCGGCCTTCGTGGACGGCGTGCGCGCCGCCTCGCCCTCGCTGCTCGCGTGGGGGCTCGCCATCGTGGCCCTCGGGCTCGGGATCGATTTCGCCCTGTCGAGCCTCGCCCCGGGCGCGCGCGGCAGGTGCCGCTTGCTCGTCGTGCCGAGGGACGGCAGCCGCCTGTGCATCGGGGACGTCGACACCGCGCGCGCCGACGCGGTGCTCGCGCGGCTCTCCAAGCCCTGAGCACACGGGAAGTCAGGGGCTGCCGGACGTCTGCTCGCCGATGACGGCGTCCACCTTGCCGGCGGAGGCGCGCGCCTCGAAGCGCACCGTCTTCGGCGAGTCGTTCGGGGCGCAGGCGCGCACCGTGGCGGCGAACGCCGCGTGACCGCGATCGAGGTCGGCGTCGTCGGTCGCGTCGGCGGCGCGCAGGTCGACGCCCGCCCCCTCCCCCTCGACGCCGACGGTGACGCGCACGCACTTGCCGGGGTCCACGGGCCGGGTCCACGCGAGGCTGTGGGACGCGTCGAGCGTCGCCGCCCGCACGGCGGCCTGCTTGCCCTCGAGCAACCGGTCGGGCCCCGCCGCCGCGCGCGCGATCATGCGCGACGCCGCCAGCGGGTGCGCCGCGAAGACCGGGTCGCGCCAGCGCTCGGGGCGCACCGTCACCGCGAAGGGCCCGGGCCGTCCGTGCGTCTCGAGCTCCAGGCGCGCCGCACCGTGCGCGCACGCGAAGAGAGCCACCGACGTCGACGCCTCTTCGTGCGCGAGGAGCCGCCCCGCGTCGTCCCACACGCGAGCCTCCACGAGCCCGAGCGGCGCCCCGGCCACCACGTCCACGCGCGCGCACGCGCCGCCCATCGCCTTCAGGTCGAGCGGCACCGAGATGCGCCGCCCCAGCAGCAGGCTGCCGGTCGTCGTCGCGACGGGCGCGTCGTAGCCGCTCTTGGCGAGCAGCGTGTCGCGCGCGTGCTTCGCCGCCTCCAGCGGCTGCGTCGCCGAGGCCCACACGATGTCCGCCTGCAGGCCCAGGTCGCGCGCCACGTCGCCGCGCGCACGCGCGAGCACGACCGCGGCCAGCCCGTGCCCCGAGTGCGGGCGCACCGCGAGCGTCCCGGGCATCAGCGTCGGCGAGCACAGCGTGATCGAACGGACCCCCGCGCCCTCGCGCGCACGCGCCACGACCCGCCCGTCGCCGTCGACCGCCTCCACGTCGAGCATCGCCACGTCGTCGTCCGGGATGACCACCGCGTCGACGCATCCGTCGGCATCGATGGGGAGCGACACGTACGTCGGGACGCGCGGGTCCACGGTCAGGGCGACGCGCTTGAACTCCTCCCACGTGCCGCCGATCTCGCGCCGGTGCTGGTGCACCGAGTCCTCCAGGCCGGGCCACGACTCGGCGACGCGCGGTCCCTCCTCGATGCCTCCGCGCGCCCCGAGCGCACGCGCCACGATGACCGCGCGGTCCTTGGGCACGAGCTGCGCGGCGACGACCACGAACCCCTCGCCCAGCGCGACGTGCGCCGCCACGTACACCCGGTCGGGGTGCGGCGGGCAGAGTAGCAGCGTCGGGTGCACGTCGCGCCCCTCGTCGGCGGCGAGCTGCGCGCCGTCGTCGGCGTAGAACGAGAGGTCCACGTCGTCGATCGTCGACGAGGCGCGCGCGTAGCCGAGCAGACACTCGTCGTGCGGCACGTCGACGAAGGCGCCGACCCAGTCGTTCTCGATCGCCTCGTCCGCCGTGACCATCGAGGGCACACCCGCGCCGAGGCGCGCCGCGCGCACCGGCAGGTCCCCGAGGAGCGTGCGCGGATCGAGCTCTCCCTGCGTCACCGTGGGCGCCGCCGGTTTCGCCGGCCCGGTCGCCGGAGGTGCCGGCGCATGCTGCCAGAGTCCACAGCCGCTCGCCGCGACTGCGAGCGCAGCGACCAGGACCGCGCGCGCCACGCTCACGGGCTCCCTCCCCAGGCGCCTGTCTGCATGCGGTAGAGCGCCATGCCCCACCCGAGCAGCGGCGCGCCGCGCGCCTCCACGTCAGCCAGCGCCGTCGAACGCTCGCCGGCGCAGAAGGCCACCGCGGCGCCGTCGTCTTCGATGCCGCGGTCGTCGGCGGCGACCGTGGGGCCGACGAGCACGCGCACCCCGACCGAGCGCGCCGTCTCGCGCACGAGCGTCACGATCGCGACGTAGCAGGCACCCGGCTCGATCGAGAGCGGCACCGGCGTCATCCCGTAGCCCCCCTGCGCGAGCGCGACCGGCTCGGCGCGCAGCGACGTGAGATGGCGCTCGAGGAGCACGCGCGCCATGCGCGCACGCGGCTCGTTGCCCCACACGACCGGAAGGTGCGCCGGCAGCGGCCACGAGAAGTGCGCGACGAGCACCGGCGTCTCCGCCGGCGACCCCGCGAAGACCACCTGCACCGGCGTCGTCTCCCCGACGCACTTCGTGAGCGTCACGTCCGGCGCGTCGCTGCGGTCGCGCGCGAGCACGCGCTCGCCGGCCTCGTCGCGCATCTCGCCGTCGAGGTCGAGCCGCCCGCGCATGCCCGGGTGCGCCCCGCGCGGGTCCACGGCGAAGAGCTGGAGCACGTGGCAGCCCGGGTCGAGCACGACTCCGCCGCTGCCCGAGCGATCGGGCCCCGCGTTCCACGTCTGACGCGCGACGATGGTCGCGCCGTCGCGCCGCGCGCGGATCTCGGCGACGTCGGCGCGCCGCTCCGGCGGCGGAAGCGGCGGCAGCGAGCCGGGCTCCATGGCGGGCGAGATCAACCCGCCCGTGCGCTCCGGCAGCACCGTACGAAGGGGCGGAAGCGGTTTGGACGAGCGCGCCACGATCGTCTCCAGCGCCCCGCGCCCCGAGTCGCTCGACACGAGGAGCCGCCTCGGCGCCGGCTCGCTGCATCGCTCGACGACGAGGGCGCCGGCGACGCTCGGCACGCGCTTGACCGTGGGCTCCTCGCCGCTCGTGTCGGCGAGGCGGACGTGGAACCCCAGACCGCGCGCGCCGAGCAGGGCGATCGTGGTGCACTCGCCGTCGGGCAGATCCGGCAGCGCGATGACCACGTGCCGGTCCTCCTCCCCGCCCTCGACGAGGAAGCGCGTCTTGTCCACCACGACCGAGGCGCCCGTCGAGCGCCACGCGTCCGCGAGGCGCGCCGACTCGTCCGAGAGGTTGCCGGCCGCCCGCGCTTCACCGCCCGCGAGCAGGCAGAGGCCCACCGCGAGCAGGCACGGCGTGGAGCGGCGACGCAGCATCGATCAGCCGGCGGCCGGCGCCTCCTCGATGTGCAGCGGGGACTCGACGAACGCGCGCGCGGCGGGGTCCCACACGAAGAGCTTCCGGTCGTCGACCACGCTGCCGCGAACGCTCGTGACGAGGTACGCGAGGTCCCACGGCGGCTCGTCCTGCCCGCTCTTGGCGACGGCCGCGTCGGTGTCCGAGAAGTACGCGCCGACGTCGAGGTGCGAATGGTAGAGCACCTTGACCGGTCGGCCCTCGGCCTCGCCGCGTCGTATCGCCGCCTCGAACTTCATCGAGTCGATGTCGAAGTACGTCCGCCCCGTCCGCGGGTACTGCTCGGGATCGAGCTCATGCAGGGCGTTCGCGCGGTTCTTCATCGGCACGATGCCGTCGAGGCGAAGAGCGTGCCCGGCTGGTCCGACGAGGAAGCCGCAGCTCTCCTCGTCACGGGCGAACGCCTTTCGCGCCTCCTCGTCCACTTGCGTGATGAGCGAGCGCGGCGCGACCAGGCCGCCGAGGACCCACGGGTGTCGCGCGGCGTCACGCATGCGTCAGGAGCATAGCGTAGAGCCCACTCACCACACGTAGCGCCGTTCCCACTTCATCGGCGCGAAGTAGCGGTCGCCACGGTCGGCCACGATCGCCACGACGCATCCGCCACGGCCGCTCTTCTGCGCCTCGGCGGCCACCTGGAGCGCAGCGAAGACGGCGGCGCCCGAGGAATGCCCGACGTGAACGCCCTCTTCGCGCGCGAGGCGGTCGGCCATGTCCCACCCGTCCTCGGTGGTGACCGGGAGGATGCGGTCCGGGACGTGCGGGTCGTAGATGGGCGGCACGAGGCTCGAGGCCATGTGCTTCAGGCCCTCCAGCCCGTGCAGCGCGTCGGCCGGCTCGACGGCGACGCACTCGATGCGGCGCGTGTGCTCGTGGAGGCGCCGCGTGCAGCCCATGATGGTCCCGGTCGTGCCGATGCCGGCGACGAAGTGCGTGAGCCGGTCGCCGAGCGCCTCGAGGATCTCGGGGGCGGTGCCGTCGTAGTGGGCGCGCCAGTTCGAGTCGTTCGAGTACTGGTCGGGGTAGAAGTACCGATCCGGCTCGCGGGCGACGATCTCGCGCACGAGGCGGATGGCGCCGTCGGAGCCCTCCATCGGATCGCTGAAGACGATGTCGGTGCCGAAGGCGCGCGAGATGTCCTTGCGCGCCTTGCTGACGTTGGACGGCATGACGAGGCGCACCGGGACGCCGAGGGCGGCGCCGTAGAGCGAGTAGGCGACGCCGGTGTTGCCGCTGGTCGAGTCGATGAGCGTCTTGCCGGGCGCGAGGCGGCCGTCGGCGAGGGCGTCCTGGATCATGCGGAGCGCCGGGCGGTCCTTCACGCTGCCGCCGGGATTGGCGAACTCGAGCTTCGCCCACACCTCCACGTCGGGCAGGTGCGCGGCGACGCGGCGCAGGCGAAGCAGCGGCGTGCGGCCGACGGCGTCGACGACCGACTCGAGGCGTCGCGTCACGTCGTGCTCCCGAGCGCCTCTCGGATGGCTCGAAGCGCCGCGAGCGCACCCGTAGCGAGGGCGCGTGCGGTCGGATCGGCGATCTCGGCGGGCGCGTCGGCGCGATCGACCGCGAGCGACGCGTCCACCTCGACCCTCACGGACGCGTCGATGCCGCGCGCCGCGGCCGCCACACCCTCGTCCCCGACGCGGAGCCGCGCGACGCCGGCCCCCGCCAGGTAGCGGGCGGCCACCTGCGCCGCGAGGCCGCGCCCGTGCACGTCGACGGCGGCGCGCGCGATGCGCCCCTGCCCGTCCGCGCCGACCTCGGCCAGCCGCACCTGACGCGTGTGACGACGGCTCACGCGCGCTCAGCCTCCCGCGATGGCGGGGACGATGCTGATCTGGTCGCCCGCCTTCAGCTGCGTCTTGAGGCCCTCGAGGAAGCGCACGTCCTCCTCGCCCACGTAGATGTTCACGAAGCGGCGCACGCCCTTGTCGTCGAGCAGCCGGTCGCGAATGCCCGGATGCTTGCGCTCGAGGTCCTCGATGACCTCGCCGACGGTGGCGCCCGCGGCTTTCACCTCGTCGGCGCCGCCGGTGAGGGTCCTCAGGGGCGTGGGGATGCGAACGATGGTCTCCATGGCTCTCCTCTCTAACTCGTCTAGCGGCCCTTCGGGCGGTCGGCCCGCCTTCGGCGGATCCTCACGGCAGAGCGGGCAATCGGTACGGGGCGGTACGGTGCGGCGGCGAAGCGTGCCGCTCTTTCCGTCCACGGTCACGAGCGTCCCGGCGACGGCCGAGCCGCCGAGCAGCGCGAGCGCGAGGTCCACCTGAGCCGCGGCCGTCAGGCCCACGACGGGGCCCATCACGCCGGCCTCGGCGCAGTTGGGGGCGTCGCCCTCGGGGACGTCCTCGAAGAGGCAGCGGTAGCAGGGGCGCCCGCGCGCGCCGACCGCCAGCGCCGTGCCCACCCATCGCACCGACGAGGCGTGCACGACGGGCACGCCGGCGGCCGCGCACGCGTCGGCGGCGAGGAACTTGGTCGCGAAGTTGTCGGCGCCCTCGAGGACCACGTCCCAGCCGCGCACCAGCTCCGGGGCATTCGCCGGGAGCAGGCGCGTGCGAAAGGGGCGAAGCTCGATGCGCGGCGCGATCGCCGTCAGCGCCCGCGCCGCGGCGTCCACCTTGTGCGTCCCGACGTCGCCCTCGCCGTAGAGGATCTGCCGGTGCAGGTTGGTCGCGTCCACCTCGTCGTCGTCGCAGAGGCCCAGCGTGCCGACGACCCCCGCGTGAGCCAGCGCGAGCAGCGAGGGGCAGCCGAGGCCCCCGAGCCCGACGACGAGCACGCGGGCTCCGTCTCTCACGCGAAGTACTCCTCGAGGCTGAAGTAGCGCTCGCCCGTGTCGGGCAGCACCGTGACCACGTTCTTGCCGGCGCCGAGCTCGCGCGCGACGGCGAGAGCCGCGTACACCGCCGCTCCGGCGCTGATCCCCACGAGCAGCCCCTCACGCCGCGCCAGGTCGACCTTCGTGCGCCACGCGTCGGCGTCGCTCACGGTGCGCACGTCGTCCACGACGCCCGCGTGATAGTTGGCCGGCACGAACCCGGCGGCGAGCCCCTGAATCTTGGTCGGCCCGCGCTCGCCGCGTGAGATGGTCGCGCACGCGTCGGGCTCCACCGCTACGACACGCGGCGCCGGACGCAGCTCCCGCCGGAGCACCTCGCCCACCCCGCTGACGGTGCCCCCGGTGCCGACGCCGGCGACGAACGCGTCGATCGACAGCCCGCGCATCGCCTCGAGGATCTCGCCCGCCGTCGTCTCGGCGTGCACGCGCGGGTTGGCCGGGTTGTCGAACTGCTGCGGCATGAAGGCTCCCGGCGTCGCGGCGACCATCTCGCGCGCCTTCGCCAGCGCCCCCTCCATCTGCTGCTCGGCGGGCGTGAGCACCACCTCCGCCCCGTACGCCTCGAGGAGCTGCCGCCGCTCGAGGCTCATGCTCTCGGGCATGGTGAGGATGCACCGGTAGCCGCGCACGGCGCACACGAGGGCCAGACCGATGCCCGTGTTGCCGCTCGTCGGCTCGATGACGACCCCGCCCGGCCGGAGCTGCCCCGAGCGCTCGGCCTCCTCGACCATCGCCAGGCAGATGCGGTCCTTCACCGACCCGCCCGGGTTCGCCTGCTCCATCTTCGCCCAGACGGCGGCGGCGCCGGGCTCGCTCACGCGCCGGAGCCGCACGATCGGGGTGCCCCCGATGAGGTCCAGCATGCTGCTGGCGAAGGTGGGATGCCCCCCCGGCGAGGGACGTTTTGCAGTGGCCGCCATTCGGTATCCTGGACAGTCTGTCTAGCACGATGGCATCGCCGCCGGCGCGCCGTCGTGTCATATAGGGCTTTCCCGATGATCGGCTCGGCCGAAGCGCGCAGCTTGCACGACGCTTACCCCGCGATCGACCTGCACGCCGACACGCTCATGTGGTCGCGCTGGATCGGCTACGACCTGCACACCCGCCACGAGCCTCCGCTCTGGCGCGGCGCGCTCGCGGGCCACGTCGACATCCCGCGGATGCGCGAGGGCGGCATGGGCGCCCAGTTCTTCGGGCTCGTGTCGCTCCCGGTGTCGAAGCGCATGCGCGGCCTGGCGCGCACGATCCACGAGCAGATCGACGCGCTCGAGGAGAACATCGCGCGCCAGCCCGGCGCGATCCGCCTCGTCCGCACGGCGCACGAGGTGGAGGAGGCGCGCGCCGCCGGCGCGGTCGGAGCGCTGCTCGGCATCGAGGGCGCGCACGCGCTCGAGGGCGACCTCGACAAGCTGGACGCCTTCGCGCGCCGCGGGGTGCGCTACCTCGGCCTGCTGCACTTCAGCGCGAACGAGGGCGGATTCCCCGCCTACGGGCGCGGGCGGCGCGACAGCGAGGGGCTCACGCGCTGGGGCGCGCGCCTCGTCGAGCGCTGCGAGTCGCTCGGCGTCATCGTGGACCTCGCGCACATCAACCGCCGCGGCTTCCTCGACGTGTGCGCCATGGCGACGAAGCCCCCCATCGTGAGCCACACCGGCGTGCTCGGCGCGTTCGAGCACTGGCGCAACATCGACGACGCGCAGCTGCGCGCCGTGGCCGACCGCGGCGGCTGTGTCGGGGTCATCTTCTGCCCGCGCTACCTCGGAGCCGACGGCCTCGACGCGGTGGTCGCGCACATGAAGCACATCCTCGACGTCGTCGGCGAGGACACGCCCGCCCTCGGCAGCGATTGGGACGGCTTCATCGTCCCCACGCGCGGCCTGGCCGATCCGCGCGGCTTGCCGCTGCTCACCGACGCGCTCCTGCGCGCCGGCATCTCCGACCGCGTCGTGGGCAAGATCCTCCGCGGCAACGTGATGCGCGTCCTCGCCGAAGCGTGACGACAGCGACACACACGCGTCGCTCCTCGAGGCGCGAGACGCGTCTCTCGGCCGCTGAGATCCGCATCTAGCGACGCTAGAGACGCATCTCGGTCCCGTAGAGCCGCCTCTAGCCACGTGAGATGCGTATCTAGCGACACGAGATGCGTATCTCGGGTCACGAGAGGCGCCTCTCACGACCCTAGACGCGCCTCTCGCGACCGTAGATGCGCATCTCGAGGCCCGAGATACGGCTCTCGGCGCGCGAGACATGCCCGCGTGCCTGGCTCACTCCACCTCGTCGAGCGTGACGCCCCGGGCAGCGAGCCTGGCGGCGATGCGCTCGCGGAGCGGCCCCAGGTCCACGCCGGCCGGTCCCCGCAGGTGCACCCGCACGCGCCCCTCGTCGGCGTGCACCACGAGCTCCGCCCCTGCGAGCGCCCCCGATCCCAGCTCCAGGCGCACGGTCCCGCGCCTCCCGTCCCCCGACCAAGCGACCCGCCGGACGAGCGCCGGCAGCAGGTCCTCCAGCGACGCCCGGGCCGGGCCGCCCGCAGGAGGGGGGATCGTTGCCAAGCTAACGATCTCCCCCTGTGCGAGGGCCGGCGGCGGCCCGAGCTGGGCCGCATGCCGAACATGGGGGTCCGTCGGGTCGTCGCGCCCCCCGTGGTCGCGCTCCCGGCCCGCCAGGTCGCGGGGCTGGCGCGGGTCGCCGCCCGCGGGGGCCTGGGGCCCCTTCCCGGCGTGCAGGACCTCGCCGAAGGGCGCCGAAGAGGCCTTGAGAGACGCTGACTTGGCCGGCGGGAGCTCTAGCGATGTCTTGCCCAAGGCCGGGAACTTCATCTGAAACGTGAGAGGTCTCATGCCCCCCTATCGGACGGATTCCTGAAGAGTTGCGCGGGTTCGCTCGAGGCCGCCGCTGCGGCTCTTCTTGACCCCCGCCCCCTCTGGGTTAGGTTGACCCTCGGGTCGCAACCCGACCCACGATGCGAGAAGGTTGGGCTAGGTGAGCGCAGGTCCAGGGGGACTCGTAGTCGATGTCGTTGCTGCCGCCGTCGTAACGGCCATCGGGTCGCTCTTCGCAGCCGGGGACGCCGCGCTGACGGAGATCCCGGAGGGGCGCATGCTCGCCCTGACGGCGGACGCCCAGAGGTCCGGCGCCGCCTTCCGCCGGTACACGGCAGACCCCCTGCGGGTGCTCTCGCGATGGCTCGTGGGCCGCGTACTGGCGCTCAGCATCGCCACGGTGCTGCTCAACGAGGCTGCCGGCGCGGCAGGGCTGGGCCGCTGGGCGCTCGTCGTCGCCGTGTTCGGCGCAGTGCTCTTCTACGGGACCTTCAGCGAGGTCACCGTCACCCTGGCCCGCCGCCGCCCGGAGCGCGTGGGGGCCCTCGCCCTGATGTACCTCCGTCCGGTCGAGCTCATCCTGGTCCCCCTCGCCGACCCGCTGGCCATCGTAGGCCGCGCCGTCGGCCGGCGCGTCCCGCGTGCCCGCAACGTCGACGCGCGCATCACCGAGACCGAGGTGGAATGGGTCGTCAGCGAGGGCGAGAAGGCCGGGGCCATGGCGAAGGAGCCGGCGGAGATGATCCGCAAGGTCCTCGACTTCAAGGACCTGACGGCGCGCGAGGTCATGGTGCCCCGGCGCCTCATCGACGCCATCGACATCGCGACGCCCCTGTCGGACGTCGTGGCCCTGGCCGCCGGCGGCAAGCACTCGCGCTACCCCGTCTACCAGGGGAGCGTCGACAACGTCGTGGGGCAGCTCTACGTGAAGGACCTCTTCGCTCTGGTGCGCGACGGGTCGCTCGCCCAGAAGAAGCTGGCCGACGTGATGCGCTCCCCCGTGATGTTCGTGAGCGAGAACCAGTCGGCGGCCAAGATCCTGGCCGACATGCGCAGCAAGCGCTTCCACATGGCCATCGTGAGCGACGAGTTCGGCGGCACTTCGGGCCTCGTCACGATGGAGGACATCCTGGAGGAAATCGTCGGCGACATTCGCGACGAGAAGGACCGCGAGGCGCCCATCCAGACGATGGGCGACGGGCGCGTCGTCGCCGATGCCTCCGTGTCCATCGCCGACGTCGAGCACGCGCTCGGCAAGGCGCTGCCGGACGACGGCGAGTTCGAGTCGCTCGGGGGGCTCATCGTGAGCCGCGCCGGCCGCGTGCCGGAAGTGGGCGCCACGGTGAAGGTCGACGGCCTGAAGCTCATCGTGCGCGAGCGTGACGAGAAGCGCGTCGTGAAGGTCGAGATCGTCCCGGATCGCGGCGCGACCGCGGTCCCCGCCGAATGAGCACGCCCCCCGGGGCGACGGTGGTCCGCCTCGACGCTACCGGGGTCGACCCCGAGGACTTCGCGGCGCTCTCGTCGCAGCTGCCGCTCGCCAGCACCCTGCCTCCGCGCACGGTGGTGGCCGTCCCCGCCGTCGCCGTGCGCCGGCGCCGCTTCCTGCGCGGGGTGCTCGGCGACCGCAACGTCACCGTGTCGCGCGCGACGCGCTGCACGGCGCTCCTGCTGCGCGGCTACGTCGACGTCGCCGCCGACGCAGGCGCGGCCTGGGGCTTCAGTTCACCTTGCTGAGCTGATCGGCGAGCTTCGCCGCCGTGTCCGAGAGGCCCGGCTTGGAGTCGGTGACGATGTCGCCGCTGTCGGAGCCCTTCTGGCCCTGGATGTCGTCGACGAGCGAGTTCATGCTCGCGACGAGCTGCGTGATCGCGCCCTTCTGCATGCTGGGGCAGACGCGGTCGAAGGACGTCGGGATGACCGGGATGGCCGCTCCGTCCTTGGGGATCTTCACGTCCTTCAGCCACGGGAGCTGCACGTTGCCCGAGCTGATGGGGTTCGAGAAGAGGAGCTGCGCCGGGATGTCCTTGCCCGGATCGAGCGGCGTGACGAGCGACGCGAGGCGCAGCGCGCCTCCCGGCGTGTCCTTGTCGACGACCGCGACGATCGAGATCGGCTCCTGTCCCTTGCGGGCGAGCTGCTCGGTGATGGGCTTCTCGAGCTTGCTGAGGAGAGCGACGACGAGGTCCTTCTTGTCGTTGAGCCCCTGCACGCGCGTGATGAAGTCCATGAGGCCGCGCGTCGTGTCGGCCGGGACGCCCGAGAAGCGGCGGCCGAAGAGCTTGTCGCCCGCGAAGTCGACCGTCATGCCGGAGAGCGCCTGGCCGAGGTCCTTCGGGAAAGCGGGGCTGGCGCCGAGCAGGGTGCTCCCGCCCTCGGTCACCTTCTTCTGCATCGCATCGAGCGAGTCCTTCGCCTTGAGCAGATCGGCCGCCAGGTCGTGCGCGTCGGTGATGCTCTTGTTGCGGTCGGTGCTCTGCTGGTGGGCGGTGCCGGCGACATACGCGACGACTCCCGCGATGACCGCGAGCACGAGGCCGCCCATGAAGCCCTGCTTGCGGGCCCCGCTGCGGGCTGCCTGGACCGCGCCCTCGTCGACCTCGATGCGCTGCGCCTGGGGCAAGGCGGGAGCCGCGGCCGGCTGGCGGAGCCCCGCCATTGCGGCCAGCGGGTTGTTCGGGTCGAGCGCGGCGGGCCGCTGCGAGATGGGAGGCTTGGGGATGCCCGAAGGCGGAGGCACCGACGGCGGAGGCATCGGCGTGGGGCCGCCCATGGGTCGAGCCATCGGCGGAGGAGCGGAGGGGCGCTGCACGGGCACGGCCGCCGCGGGGGCGGGCGTGGGGGCGCCGGCGGGGCCGCCCATGCGCTGCAAGCGCGCCTTGAGGTCGATCTTCGGCTTCTTGTCGTCAGCCATCGTTACGCCGGGCGAAACTTACGTGCCCGAGCGCTCGCGTGTCAACGCGAGGTCCGCTGGCAGGCTATGTAAGTAGCCTGTAGGCCAAGGTCGGCACCCATGCGCGTCATCGTCGTCGACAACTACGATTCGTTCACGTTCAACCTCGTGCAGATGCTCCGCGAGCTCGGCGCCGAGGTCGACGTGTTCCTGAACGACGCGGTCGACGTGGCGGGTGTGCGGGCGCGCCGTCCGGACGGAGTGCTCGTGTCCCCCGGGCCGTGCACGCCGAACGAGGCGGGCGCGTCGCTGGCGGTCGTCGGCGAGATGGGGCGGGAGGTGCCGGTCCTCGGGGTGTGCCTCGGTCACCAGTCCATCGGGCAGGCCTTCGGCGGGCGCGTCGTGCGGGCGGGGCGGCTGATGCACGGCAAGACGTCGCCCATCGTCCACGACGGACGCACGCTGTTCGACGGTCTCCCCTGCCCCTTCGAGGCGACGCGGTATCACTCGCTCATCGTCGAGCGCGATTCGCTCCCCGCGTGCCTCGAGGTGAGCGCGTGGACCGCCGAGGGCGAGATCATGGGGCTGCGTCACCGCGAGCTCCCGGTGGAGGGCGTGCAGTTCCACCCCGAGAGCGTGCTGACCGGCGAAGGCAAGCGGCTCATCGGCAACTGGCTGCGACGCGTGCGAGGGCAGCAACCCGCCGGGCGAGGGCCGCAATCATGACGACCGAGTTCGCGCCCCTGCTCGCGAAGCTGCTGGCCGGCGAGCTCGACGCGGACGAGGTGCGCGCGGCCTTCGACGCGATCCTCGCCGGCGCGTGGACGCCGATACAGACGGGAGCCTTCGCGGTGGCGCTCCGGATGCGCGGGGAGACCGACGAGCAGATCGTCGCCGCCGCTCGGGCCATGCGCGCAGCCATGTCGGTCGTCGACCACGGACTGCCCATGGTGCTCGACACGTGCGGCACCGGCGGGGACGGCGCGCACACGCTGAACATCTCGAGCGCGGCGGCCATCGTCGTCGCCGCGTGCGACGTGCCCGTCGCGAAGCACGGCAACCGCAGCGTCTCGAGCCGCTGCGGGAGCGCGGACGTCGTCGAGGCCATCGGCGTGCCCGTGGAC
>Ga0335069_10008485_pt1 | contig 14709 bp, 7 predicted proteins | sample Lox_Sample_11_FD_206714 | JGI IMG/M metagenome (GOLD analysis project Ga0335069, IMG submission 206714) | Soil microbial communities from Loxahatchee National Wildlife Refuge, Florida, United States - Lox_Sample_1.1 | ecosystem: Environmental > Terrestrial > Soil > Wetlands | place: USA: Florida... | reverse complement strand
CCGCGAGCGGCGAAGGCTCAAATGCAACGGTCGAAATGTCCGGCCCGCAAGGCACGGTTAAGATCGGCGGCAACGCAGACAAAGCCCCGGAATGGGTGCCGCAATATCCAGGATCATCACCAACCGGAACATACTCATCGAGCAATGCGAACGAGCAGGCGGGTTCCTTCACTTTTACCACGCCAGATTCAGCGGATAAGCTCATTGCCTTTTACGACGAAGCCCTGAAAGCAGCCGGTTTCGCCGTGACCAAGATGACCAACAGTTCGGAGGGCAAGGCAGGAGGAATGGTCACTGGCGAAGACAAAACCAAGAAGCGCAATGTGATGGTCATGCTCGAAACCGAGAACGACGGCATGCACGTGAATGTAACGTTTTCAACCAAGGAGTAAAGATCCTGGAACTGGTTCGGGCTGGTCGATCTGGCATCGTCGGGAACCATGGAATTTCTGTCGTCTCCATCACCGGCTGGAGAAATTGGCGTTTGATTCGCCCGACTGGCCGATCGGCCAGTTTCCATCGGTGCTGATTCCGGCCTATATGGCTCCGCTGTCGATTCTGCTGCACATGGCTTCGCTAAAGACGTTGCAGAGGGAGGAGATAGCTGTGGGGTAACGGCATTCAGCGCTGGTTTGATCTAAAGTGGGCGGCGCTTTTGAGAAGCTCCCGCCCGCTTTACCTATGCGCGACCTGCTCTTCTTCGAAGGTGTTCGCAGTAGTAATCCACTGAAGATTCATCCAATCAGCACGTGGGCTGCCCAAACCTCGGGCTGCTCTTCTTATAAGCCGCCCCGGCGTTTTGTAAGTCATCAATCGCAAGGTATGTTACAAGCATTGACTTTTGAAAACTGTGTCATACAATTGCGAGCAATCGCTGTGTCGTGGGACGGATGCTTGCATTGGTCCCGGCAAATCCCGATCAAGATTCTCTATATAGGGTCCTAATATGTCCTCACGCAGCTTCTTCTTATCGTTTGTGCTACTTGCAAGTTCGCTGTTCGCAGCCGCCAAGAATGAAAACTGGTTGGAGGTTCGCACGCCGCACTTCGTCGTTGTGACGAATTCGGGCGAGAAACAGGCACGAAAGACGGCTGACCAGTTTGAGCGCATGCGAGCCGTGTTTCAGAAGCGATTTCCGAAGGCTTCGGTGGATGCGTCTTCGCCCATCATTGTGATCGCAGTGAAGGATAAGAAGGATTTCCGGGCGCTCGAACCGGAAGCTTACCTTGCGAAAGGGGCGCTCGACCTGGCCGGGCTCTTCCTACAGGGACCGGACAAGAACTACGTGCTTCTGCGGCTGGAGGCCGAGGAGCAGCATCCTTACGCGACCATCTATCACGAGTACACGCATTTCATCGTGCGCAAGGCGGCCGACTGGTTGCCGCTGTGGCTGAATGAAGGGTGGGCGCAGCTCTACGAGAACACAGAGATCAAAGAAAAGGAAGTCGGCATTGGGGAGCCGAGCGTTGAGAACCTGACGCTGCTGCGGCAAAACCGGCTACTGCCGCTCAACGTGCTTTTAAAGGTCGATCACAATTCGCCTTACTACCACGAGGAGAACAAGGGGTCGATTTTTTATGCCGAGTCGTGGGCGCTGACCCACTATCTGACCATCAAGGATCAACAGGACAACACCGACCGGTTCACTGACTACGTAAAATTGGTCAGCAATAACGTCGACGCAGTGACCGCCGCGACGAGGGCTTTCGGCGATCTCAAAGTGTTGGAGAAGAATCTCAGCCAGTATGTTTCGCAGGGACGGTTCTATTACTTCAGGATGCCGGGCGCGATCACGATTGACGATAGCAGCTTTCAGGTCGAGCCGTTGACCCCGCTAAGAGCCGACGCGATACGGGCGGACTTCCTGGCCTACAACGATCGCGGCAAGGACGCGCACGCGTTATTAGACCAAGTACTGAAGGACGACCCAAACAGCGCGGCGGCGCGCGAAACAATGGGCCTGATGGCCTTCCGTGAGGGCAAACTCGACGAGGCCGAAAAGTGGTACGAGCAGGCGGTCAAGCTTGATTCGCAGAGTTTTCTTGCCCATTACTATTTCGCCGCGATCGCGCGGCGAGAAGCGTCTTCTCCCGAGAGAAGCGCCCAGATCGAAGCCAGCCTGCGTACTTCTATTAAGCTCAATCCGGCATTCGCGCCCGCGCTCGATCAGCTCTCGAGTTTCCTGGGCATGCAGCACAAGGCTCTAGAAGAGGCGGCGAAGCTGAACTTGAATGCTATTCAACTTGAACCTTCCAACATCGAGTACCGGGTGAATCGGGCGAACCTCATGATGGAGATGGAACGTCTGCCGGATGCAATTGCCATTCTGGAGACGGCGATGAAGCTGGCCGACAAACCCCAAGACCGCGAGATACTCGAGAACCAGTTGCAATCGATCAAGCAATACCAGGCGGCGCGGGAGGCGCAAGGAAAGGAGTTTCACGAAGACATGGAGAAAGCGGCCGCCCTCGAAAAGGCTTCGGCGGAGGAAGTGGAGGCTGAACCGAGCGCGTCAGAGAGTTCGGAGCCGGCACGGCATGGGCCGCGACACACGGTGCGTGGCACGTTGAAGGATGTGCAGTGCACATACCCTGCCAAGATGACACTGAAGGTCGAGAGCGCCAAGTCTGCCATGGGCTTGCGAAGTGCCAATTACTACAAGGTGGAATACAGCGCTCTGAATTTCACTCCGAGCGCGACTTTGAATCCCTGCAAAGATCTGGAAGGGATGACGGCGAAGGTGGACTATTTCGAGGCGGTGGCGGCAGGGGCGGATGGGCAGCTTATCTCCATCGAACTGTCCAAGTGATGGAGATCGCGGAGTCAGGTGACGAGGTCGGTCCCCGGTAAGCCTAGGTGCTTTCCCCCGGTTACCTTCGGCTTTGCCTCCTGACTTCAGAATCCTGCATCAAACCATCTATAATGAGGTAATCCCTCCGCGGGGCGGAGCCGTGGGCTTGGCGCCCTCGGAATAGCCGGTGAATGCCGGCGAACCATCTGTAGGGCGAAGATTATCTATGTCGACGAAGTTGAAAGTCACGATTCTGGCCAGTTCGCTGGCTATCCTCCTGTTCACTTTCGTGGGCGGGTTTGTCAATGTGCATGCCAACTCTAACGATGGCGCTTACCGGCAGCTCTCGGTGTATAGCGAGGTGCTGTCGCGCATTCGCGGCGATTATGTCGAAGAGCCGAATATTTCCGGCGTGACCGAAGGGGCGCTGCACGGGCTACTGGAGTCGCTGGACGCGAATTCGAGCTATCTTTCGGCGGCCGAGTACAAGCGCTACAAGGCGATGAAGCCGGAGGGGAAGGCTGAAATTGGCGCTTACGTATCGAAGCGCTTTGGATATGCCGATGTGGTCGCAGTGATTCCGGGCGGCCCGGCGGACAAGGCTGGTATCGAGAACGGCGACATTCTGGAATCGATCGAGAACAAGAGCACGCATGACATGTCGCTGGCGGAAATTCGCACGACGCTGCTCGGAGACACCGGGACAACCGTGACAGTCTCGGTGGTGCGGCCGCGCAAGGCTGAGCCGCAGAAAATGGTGATCACGCGCGACGTAGCGGCAATTCCGGCGGCGACTGACAAGATGATGGCCGACAATGTCGGCTATATAAAGGTGGAAGGATTCCCGCAGGGCAAGTCCGAAGAGATTGCCGGCAAGATTCGCGAGATGCAGAAGCAGGGCGCGAAGAAGCTGGTTCTGGATTTGAGGAATGCGGCCGGAGGCGAGGAGTCAGAGGGAATCGCGACGGCTAATCTCTTTCTCGATCACGGAACGATTACGTATTTGCAAGGGCAGAAGTATCCGCGGCAGGCATTCAATGCCGATCCGGGCAAGGACGTCACCAAGCTGCCGGTAGCTGTGCTGGTCAATCGAGGGACTGCGGGCCCGGCGGAGGTGGTGGCGGCGGCGATTCTGGAGAACGCGCGCGGCGACGTGGTCGGCGACAAGACGTTCGGCGATGGCTCGGTGCAAAAGACGATCGAGATGCGCGATGGGGCGGGGCTGATTCTGTCGGTGGCGAAGTATTATTCGCCGGGCGGCAAGTCGATTCAGGATGTAGCCGTGACTCCGAATGTGCAGATTGCCGACGTCGACGACGATGCCGGGCTGCCGGATGAGGATGGCGTGCAGACGACTCCGGAGGAAAAGAACGCCAAGCCGAAGAATACGGTTGATGAGCAGCTGAATAAGGCGCTCGAAGTTTTGAAGAATCGGGAGTCGAAGGGATAAGTTTGAGAGGACTCTGGTTTTCGGATCGCCCGGCCCGTGGCGGGCGATTTTTTTTGCGGCGGTAACCCAATCATCTGAAGTTAGGATCGGTGAAGGTGGACCGCACTAGTAAAACGAAATCGAGAAATTACGGTGTCAGCAGTTTTGCGTACTCTGCGCGCGCTTGCTTATTGACCGGGATGTTAGGGTCTGCATCTTTCCAAAGCTCAAGAAAATCTTTGTACGCAGCGAGCGCGCGAACGCGAGCGGCGTCGGCATCTGCGCCTGTAGCGGCTCTCATTTCGAGAACGTTTGCTCGGGCCACGCCCAGATGAGCGAGAGTTCCGGTCCAACAATTCCAGACGATGCCGCTGTGGTCGATGATCTTTTGGAACTCCGCTGCCGCCTGCGCGCCTTGGCCGCTCGCCAGGTAAGCCTGGCCGCGAATATAAGTGTGGTAGAGGCAGGAGACATTGTTGAGAAACGTGAACGAGCCGTATTCAATGGGTGGCAGAGCGTTTTGCAGCTTCTGGATGGCATCGCCTGGATTACCCCGGTTTAAAGCCAACTGTCCTTGAATCGCGGGCAGCCAAAGCGATTGCACTTGAGTGTCGAGCGGATAACTCTTGTCTAAGGCTGCGGCCATCGACTGCGCCTGGGCGTTTTCGCCGCTCATCGCATAGGCGAGTGCCGCTTCGACCATTACTCCAGGACTCGAGGGTGCGATTTTCAATCCGGCCGAGGCTGTCTTTTTCGATTCGGCAAAGTTGCCGAAGGCGGCTTCCCGGACGGCCTCGTTTTCTCGCCAGACGGCGCCACTCTCTTTGTTGTCGGCCATGACTGCGGCATCGACCGAGCGCGTGGTGAGATCCCGTGCCTTGGCAAGATGGCCGGCAAACGCCTCCGTATCCGAGGCGAGAGAAAGCATCGAATCCTGCACCTCGGGCTTGCCCATGCACGATTGAAATTCCTGCTGCATGGTGGGCGAATCGCCCGCGAGAAAAGCCATGGCGTAGAGGTTGATATGGTTCGAATCGGCATCGAGCTTTCGTGCCTGCGCATCTTTGATCGTCTGCCGCGCGTCGTCGAAGCGCCGCAAGGCGATCAGGTAACTCGTCAGATTGAAATAAGAATTGAAGCGGTCCGGCGCTAGGCTGATGGCTTGGCGCGTGGCCGTTACTGCCTTTTCAATTTCTCCCTCGGACGAATATGCCGTTCCAAGATTGTTATAGGCGTCGGTGTCTCTTGGATAAATTTCGGCCATCTCTTCGTAGGTGCGCGCGGCGTTGCCTAACTCGCCGGTTACATGGCGGTAATACACGGCACTGATCATCAAGCGCTCGCGCTCGTCGGCGTTCTGGCGCAGGTCAAAAGCTTTTTTGTAGTAGTCGGCGGCGCGCCCCACCTGACCTAACGCGGAATATCCGATGCCAACGGCTCGATATCCCATGGCAAATTTCGGATCGAGGTCGATGGACCGTTGAAAGTAAGGCAACGCGTCCTCGTTGCCTTTTTCCGCCGAAACCTTCCAGCCAAGCGTGTACGCCTGCAGCGCATCGAGTGACGAAGTCGTGGCCTGCTCAAGGGGCACATCGAATTTCTGGACGGTGGCGAGCGACTCGCCCAACTGGCTGCGGAGTTTCGCTGCGGATTTTCCAAGACTGTTCAGGACTCTCTCTTTGCTGCTCGCCGTCGCTTGCTCTTCGCCCAGCGGGTCTCCGGAGGCGCAGTTCACCGCCCGCAGAGTCAGCACGTACTGCGTTCCCAGGCTGGCAATCGAACCGGCGATGTATGCCTTGCTGCTGGCCCGGAGACAAAGTTCGCGTGCGATTTCGGGCGTCAGCTTCGTGTCCTTCGGCCGTGTCATGAGCTTCAATGTCTGCGCGACGCGGTTTTCGGGAAGAACATTCAGGAACGGCGACTGGTTGAGCGCGACAGTGAGTGCGGTCTTGAGAGTGTCGTCGAAAACGGCGTCGCCGGTGGTGTTGAGGAAGTCAGCCACGACGATGCTGTCTTTGTCGGTAAGGCGCTGCGACTTGTGCGAGCGGATGTAGTACGCAGTTGACGCAACCATGGCCAACGCAAGAGCGGCAGCAGAAGCGAAGAGAACGGTGCGTGATTTGCGAATGACGGCGGCATCGGGGGAAACCGTTCTCTGCGCTGCGCTTCCGCTGGCCGGCAACGCCGCCGAACTCACACGGAACCGTCCCGAGTCGCTGTCGCGCTTCAGCCGCTGCAGGTCGCTGCGCATTTCGGACGCGTGCTGATAACGCAGATTGCGGTCTTTTTCGAGCGCCTTGCGAATGACCGTTTCCAGTTCCGCCGAGACGTGCTGGTTCAAGTGCGAGGGCGGAGCGGGCTCCTGATAAAGAATCGCGCCGCAGATGTCGCCTTGGCTGGAACCGTCGAATGGAATTTTGCCGGTGGCCATCTCGTAGAGCGTCACACCGAACGAAAACAGGTCGCTGCGCCCATCGAGGTCCCTGGCCTTGACTTGTTCTGGCGACATGTAGGCGACCGTGCCGAGCATGGCACCAGGGCTGGTCAGGTGCTGGGGCTCGGAGTCGGAGATCAGCGTCTCCGTGTCGCCGCTGCCGGAGGCTGCCTTGCCGGTCACTTTGGCGAGCCCGAAGTCGAGAATCTTGACGTGTCCGCGATCGGTCACAAAGATGTTCGCGGATTTGATGTCGCGATGGACGATGCCCGAGGTGTGTGCGGCATCAAGCGCGTCAGCGATCTCGATGGCGATGGGAAGCAGCCGTTCCTGGTCGACCGGGCGGCCCGCGATCATGTGCTTCAGCGTCATGCCGACCAGGAATTCCATGACCATGAAGGCCTGGCCGCTCTCCTCGCCAATGTCGTGAATGGTGCAGATGTTCGGGTGGTTGAGCGCCGAGGCGGCGCGCGCTTCACGGCGGAACCGCTCGAGCGCGTGCGGGTTGCGGGAGAGCTCGCGCGGCAAGAACTTAAGCGCCACAAAACGCCCCAGGCGCGTGTCTTCCGCCTTGTAAACCACGCCCATGCCGCCGCTGCCTAGCTTGGCGAGGATGCGGTAATGGGAGACGGTCTTGCCGATCATGTGCGGGAAATGTTACGTGCGGGGCGGGGGTTAGTCAATGAAAGGGGGCTGAAGAGGGTGGCTGGGTTCTAAAGATGCGGGCAGGAGGATTTGCCTCTCGGGATCTCTTATCGAATTGCTCGCTGAAGGAAGGGCCATCTCTTTGGGGCGCAATGTTCAGGGTGATGAGTGAGATCGCGATGTTACAGCAATCGACCCGGCAGCTTCGCTCTTGAGAGTCATCGAACGTCTTCGGAATCCGGTGCTATACTTGGCTGGTTCTTACGCGAGCGCCCAACTGCCTGCGCGTCCCCCACTGAAGATACACAAGCCTGCATAAGACGCTTGGAGGACCCTATGTATCTCGCAAAATTAATCAAAACAGCATTTCTCATATTGGCCGTAGTGGTATCGGTATCATTCGCACAAGCTCAAACCTACCAGGTGCTTTATGCGTTCCAGGGCAGCTCGGATGGCGCGTTTCCGGAGGGGGTCATTGTGGATTCCGCCGGCAATGTCTACGGCACAACCCCCGCTGACGTCGGTGAGGGAGGCTACTACGGGTCGGTGTATGAGATCACTTCCGCCGGCCAGTTCGTATTGCTCCATAGTTTCACGAGCGATCAGATCCCAAGCGGATCGACTCCGTTTGCCACACTGGCGCGGGATCCCGCTGGTAATCTCTACGGCACCACTTTTTACGGCGGCAACGGTTCGGGCCTGGTGTTCAAGCTCGACGAAAATAACAATTACAGCGTCCTCTACGATTTCACGTTGCGATGGGGCAGTCCGCTGGGCTGGGGTCCGCTCGGCTCGCTGGCGCTTGATGCGCAAGGCAACCTGTATGGCGCCGGCCCCGGGGGCAAGCACTCTTGCAATAACGGTTCCTGCGGCATGGTTTTTAAGCTCGATCCAAGCGGGAATTTGACCATGCTTCGCGCCTTCGGGCCGGGAAAGTACGGAATTTATCCCAATGCTGGCCTGATTCGCGATGCGTCCGGCAATCTCTTTGGAACGACCAGCCGAGGCGGCAACAAGGGCGGTCATGGCGTGATGTTTAAGCTCGAATCGACTGGCAAAGAAACCGCGCTCTACGCCTTCGGCAAGAAGCCCGATGCCAACAATCCACAGTTTGGGCTGGTTCAGGATGCGGCAGGTAACTTCTACGGAACAACGGAATCGGGCGGTCTGAAAGGCTGTCCTGATGCTCAGGGCCCCTTGACCTGCGGTACCGTTTTCAAAATAGATCCGAGCGGGAATGAAACCGTGCTCTACCGCTTTACCGGCAAAGCGGACGGCGGCAATCCTTACGGGGGGCTGGTGATCGACCAGGCTGGCAATCTATATGGGACTGCCGGCTGGGGAGCCTACCGCTATGGCGTGATCTTCAAGGTCGATCCTTCGGGTAACGAATCCGTGCTCTACGCATTTCTCCCCGATAGCTCGCTGGGGTTAGGGCCGCAGGGTGGCCTGGCGATCGACTCGTTGGGGAACTTCTATGGGACCACCTTCGTTGGAGGAGACTTGAACCAGTGCAATGGCTACGGTTGTGGGGTGGTCTTCAAGTTCACGCCATAACTCGGGAACCTTCTGCCTTTCGGCGATGAATGATGTTAAACGGGCAAGGCCGTTGAAACGGGACCAGCCTGATGATTCAGGAGAGTATGCCCTCATTTAAAAGCACTGATCGGGGGAACCTTCCTGTGGGACTCTTCCAATGCTGCTCCCTTCAGAAAGCACGTCAGTTGATGAAAGCAGCCGTTTTGCCAAAGAGCGACGCCTGCCATGCACCTTTCTCTGGAATTGGTGGAGCCTCGTATATTTGTCAGATAAGAAGAAAAACCCACTGAAAACCACTGTGCCAATTGGCGAAACCAAGGCAATTGCACACAAGCTTGCGCTTTTGTTTCGCCACTTCTGACCACCCTCCCCTTAGCGTTTTGCGTTATGCTCAACCTATCCCCGCATGAAAGTTGTGATCCAGCATCCGGCGCCGGTCAAGATTGGCGGAAGGACGGTTGTCTGGTATGCGTTCTTTGGATTGCTGGTGTTGCTGGCAGCTGCGGTGGGCACGGCTTCCGGTTTGCTACTTGTTTATTCGACCGACCTGCCTCAGGTCGATCAGCTTGAACATTACCGGCCTAGTTCGACGACCGATCTTTATGACGACTCCGGGCGCGTGATTGGGACGTTTGCGCTGCAACGGCGCGTTGTCGCCTCGTACGACGACTACCCGCAGGTTTTGCGCGACGCTCTGGTCTCCATAGAGGACAAGGATTTTTACACGCACTCCGGTATTAACTTCTGGCGCATTTTTGGCGCGGCTTATCGCGACTTCGAGTCGGGCGGGAAGGTGCAGGGGGCTTCGACCTTGACCATGCAGCTGGCCCGGAATCTGTTCTTGTCGCCGGACCGGTCGTTCTATCGCAAGATCCAGGAGTCGCTGCTCGCCATTCAGATCGAGCGGCGCTTCACCAAGCCGCAGATCTTTACGTTGTATGCCAACCAGATTTTTCTCGGACATGGCGCATACGGGTTCGAGGCGGCATCGGAGTATTACTTCTCGAAGCCGGCGAAGCAGTTGAAGCTGGAAGAGGCGGCGTTGCTGGCGGGATTGCCGAAAGCTCCGGGGTATTACTCGCCGATCAATCATCCGGAGCGGGCGGCGAAGCGGCGCAACCTGGTGCTGAATTCGATGCTCGAGGACGGGAAGATTACGGCGGCGCAGGCGGCCGATGCGAAGGCGCAGCCGATCGCGCTCAATTTGCAGAAGGATCCGAATTCTCTGGCGCCCCATTACGTCGAGGAGATTCGGCGGTACCTGGAGGGGAAGTACGGCTCGGATCAGGTGCATGAAGGTGGGCTGCGGGTTTACACGTCGCTCGACATGGAGATGCAGAAGGCCGCGCGCGAAGCCTTGCTCGACGGGTTGGCCGCTTATGAGCGGCGGCATGGATGGCGCGGGAAACTTGTGAACGTCGTGGCTAATGGAATTCCGGTCGATAAGTATGCCGATGCGGACTGGGATGACGCGATCGAGATCAATGGATACGTTCATGCCGTGGTGACGGCGGTGGCTGCGACGGGAGCGCAGGTCAAATTGGGGACGCACACGGCTTCTCTGGGCGCGGTAGACGTTGTCGGTTGGCCGGCATTCAAGGGGAAGGGGAAGTTCGATTCGCTTTTGAAAGTGGGCGACATCGTTTATGTGAAGGTTCTGGCGATGGAGGAGGGTGGGCGCGCGCACGTTAGCCTGGAGCAGGATTCGGGCGCGGAGGGCGCTCTGGTCGCGATCGACAATGCGACCGGCGAGATCAAGGCGATGGTGGGTGGCCGCGATTTCAATCTGTCGAAATTCAATCGGGCAACGCAGGCGCTGCGTCAGGTGGGGTCTTCGTTCAAGCCTTATGTTTATGCGGCGGCGATCGACGGGGGTGCATCGCCGGACGATACGGTGCTCGACGCGCCGACAACGTTTCAGACGGCTTCGGGACCTTACACCCCGCATAACTATGACGGTAAGTTCGAGGGAACGATCAGTTATAGGCGGGCGCTGGCGCAGTCGCGGAATATTCCGGCGTTGAAGGTGGCGGACAAGGTCGGCATCAAGACGGTGATCGAGTACGCGCATCGTATGGGGATTACGGAGACGATACCGGCTTACTTGCCGGTGGCCCTCGGATCGGCTGAAGTGACGGTGTTGGAGCAGGCGTCGGCTTTCAGCGTGTTTCCGAACGATGGGTTACGCGTGGCGCCTCGTTACATCACCAAGGTGATGGATTATGAAGGGCGGACTCTGGAAGAGGATTACTCGGACGCGAAGGATGCAATCTCATCCCGGACGGCCCGGATTATGACCGGGATGCTGCACGAGGTGGTGCTGCATGGGACGGCAGTGGCGGCGGCAAAGATGCCGTATCCCCTGGCGGGGAAAACCGGAACCACCAATGACTTTACCGACGCGTGGTTTGTGGGATTCTCGCCCAATATTACTTGCGCCGTGTGGATTGGATACGACGAGAAAAAGACACTCGGCGAGAAAGAAACGGGAGCACGCACGGCTTTGCCGGTCTGGATGCAGTTTATGAGCGCGGCGCTGGCCGGCAAGGATCCGGGCGAGTTTCTACCGCTGGCCGCGACCGGGACGAGTGTCGCGCATAAGGTGGATACGCCGGATGTGGCTCCGGGAGACGGGGAAACGCATTAGCGATTGCTGAGGTTAGATTGCAGATTTCAGATTTGAAAGTCAGAACCTCAACCCCGGAGTACGCGAAGGTCACGGAGAACCGTCAGCAGTTAGCCGTCAGCCGTCAGCAGTCAGCCATCAGCCGCGTGCTCAGATATTGATTTAACGCCGGATCAGATTCTTACTCCCTCCTTGTTACGTTTTCCGTACGCTGCCCAACATAATTTCGGTGTCTTGTTAGTTGGAGATATACTGGCCGAACTTTTGTCCTGTGAGGATGGGACAAGCAAGGAGTGTCAGTATGCTTTCGAAAAAAATGGCGGGTTTGTTAGTGCTCGCCGCGTTGCCCTCTCTCGCGCAGGTGCAAGCCCGACCTGATGCGTCCCCCGCGACCAAAGCACTCGCGCCACGTCAACATGCTCCCATGCGGCTGCACGGCTATACGCCGAGCGGCTCCGTGACAAGTGAAAACTGGAGCGGGTTTGCCGTGACCGGATCGAGCTTCACCTCCGCCAAAGGGTCGTGGATCGTGCCTTCGGTCAACTGCTCTGTAACTCCCAGCACCTACTCTTCCTTCTGGGTTGGAATTGACGGCTACTCTTCTTCAACCGTCGAACAGACCGGAACTGACTCGGACTGCAGCGGAAGGACCGCGAGGTATTACGCTTGGTACGAGTTCTATCCGGCGGGATCGATTCTGATTTCGAGCGTGGCCGTTTCGCCAGGGAATAAAATGTCGGCCTCGGTGACCTACAGCGGGTCGCAGTTTACGGTGACGATCACGAACGTGACGACTGGAAAGTCGTTCAGCAAGACGGGACGCGTGTCGGGCGCACGACGGACCTCAGCGGAGTGGATTGCGGAAGCGCCATGTTGCACCGGCAGCGGCGGGATCCTGCCGCTGGCTGATTTTGGAACCGTCGACCTTGGCGGCGACTACACCGGCGTGAGCGGCACCAACGACGCGACGGCGGGGTCCATCTCCGGACCGATCAAAACTTTTGGCAGCAATGTGTTCTCAATCACGATGGTGAGCAGCAGCGGGGCGCAAGAGGCGGTTCCTTCAGCCTTGAGTTCCGACGGCACCAGCTTCGATGTTGTGTGGAAGTCGGAGTGAGTTGAGAAATGCCCATTTCAGCCCACTCGGCCTTGCCGGTGGGCTTTTTCTTCGTCTGTCGTTCTCCCTGCATTGCCCTTCCTGTGCTTGACGGGTTGGTCGGCTCTCGAACACAATAGCTTGCAATTTGCGGGCGTCTTTTGTTCGCAATCTCCCCCAGTCTTGCTGCTGCGTAGCGCAGCGGCGAATTCCCTGGGTAAATCTGTGGTGAATTGAGGAGAAGCAAGTGAACTCCAATGGGTCTGTGTCTTTGTCTGTTTTCGGGATGATCTCGTGCGGCGTGCTACGCGCGCGGCGTGTTTTTTTCGTCTTCTTATTGAGCCTGACGGTTTGTCTGGTCGCTGGTTCGATTGCAGTTGCACAGACGGAAACAGTGCTCTACCGGTTCTGCTCATTGCAGTATTGCCCGGATGGGACAACGCCCGCCGCGACGGTGGTCATCGATAACCAGGGGAACCTCATTGGCGCGGCGGCCGGCGGAAACAGCAAGTCCTACTCCGGTGTGATCTTTCAGGTGAGTTCGGGCGGTGTGGAATCGCTAGTGTATGACTTCCAGGCTCTCAATGAGGGAGTTGCGCCCAATGGAGCTTTGGCGCGGGACGCGAGCGGCACTCTTTATGGCACGACCGCTGGCGGCGGTTATAACGGCGCCAAGTGCAAGAAATACTACGGCTGCGGCGTCGTTTACAAGCTCGTTAACGGAACGGAGCAGGTACTCTATCGCTTCCAGGGGCAGTCGGACGGGCAAGAGCCGAACGGCGGACTGATCTTGGATAGCGCCGGCAACATTTACGGGACAACGTATCACGGCGGGGGAGACGCCAATGGGCGACCCGGGACCGTGTTCAAAGTGACACCAAGCGGGAGCGAGACGATCCTGCACAAGTTCGCGTCCACCAAGGGCGACGGCAAACTACCGACCGCGGGCCTGGTCATGGACAAGAAAGGCAATTTGTACGGCACCGCTAGCGAGGGAGGCGGGAAAGGCAATTTCGCTCCCGGCTACAAATGCACGAACGGATGCGGAATCGTGTTCGAGATTACAGCGGCGGGCGCAGAGAAGATCCTGTACACGTTTAAGGGATATCAATCCGGGGACGGAGCGGCGCCTTTCGCCAGCCTGATTATGGACAAATCCGGGAATCTCTACGGCACGACCTACGCGGGCGGAGATTACGGCTACGGTACCGTCTTCAAGCTCACACCTTCGGGCCAGGAGACGGTGCTTTATAGCTTCGTCGGCCAGCCCGACGCAGGCAATCCAGTCGGACGGCTGTTGATGGATGCGCAGGGGAATTTGTTTGGCACGACATCCTATGGCGGGACGTTCGACAGCGGCGCGGTGTTTGAGCTGAGCGCTGCGGGCAAAGAAAGCGTGCTTTATAGCTTTACTGGCGGGGACGATGGCGCATATCCGTTTGACGGGCTGGCGATGGATGCCGGCGGGAATCTATACGGGACAACGGAGCTGGGCGGGAATTTCAATTCATCTTGCCCGTTTGGCTGCGGGGTAGTGTTTAAGGTGGGGAAGTAGGCAGGCCTCAGGCTCCAACCCAACATTCTGTCTTAGCCGGAAGATTTTCTTTCCGGCTTCTTTTTGCCAAGAGGAAGAGAATCCGGCGAATAAGTACCGAAGAGCAAGGTGGAGTGTGAGGGTGGTGAGCTGTGAGCTGAAAATAGAAAAGACCGCGACATTGGTTACGCTCTAGCTTCCAGCTCCTGCGAGGGAGTTAGCAGCGTGGATGCGTGCACCGTCGCGGTCCTTGATGTGATCTCTGCTTTCGCAGTTCCAAACCCCAGCGGCTCCTCGCAGAGTTCGCCGGATTTTTCGGGTCTGGCCGTCTTGCGGGTTGCCCCGCCTTCCGGATCACTCAGCCTACTTCGGACTGGCTACGATTTATTGTTGCCAACCCTTTCAGCCGTCGACGGGAGCTAGATTAGCGGAATTTGAAAAAACGTCAACGCCCGAAAATGGTGCAACCTGTGCAGAAGTCGCGCACGAACAAATCAGGCAAACTCCTTGCTGGGTATGGCATCTGAGCGATCGGCAAACGGTGCGGTGGAAAAGACTTCTGCGGTCTGTGGAAATTTTTTTACCGGGCGAACACAAAAAGCTCTTGACGGTTAC